>Ga0209047_1001996_pt1 | contig 14180 bp, 17 predicted proteins | sample SaaInlV_165m_DNA_3_FD_184681 | JGI IMG/M metagenome (GOLD analysis project Ga0209047, IMG submission 184681) | Marine microbial communities from expanding oxygen minimum zones in the Saanich Inlet - Saanich Inlet SI037_S3LV_120m_DNA (SPAdes)... | ecosystem: Environmental > Aquatic > Marine >...
TTCATAAAACAGCGTTATATTTGGCGGTTAAATAATCATCGAATTTTAGCTTAAGCTAGTCAGGAAAAATACGAGAAAAATAAGAAAAAATCAGCCTAACACAAAAGATAAATTCGAAAATACTACGGAAAAGATGTTTTATGACTCAAAAAGGAATTCTTGCATTTTCTGGAGGATTGGATACTTCAGTAGTTGTAAAATATCTACAAGAAGAACACGACATGGATGTCATTACAGTTACGGTAGATGTGGGTCAAGGAGATGATGCAAAAAAAATTGCTGCAAAGGCAAAAAAATTAGGAGTCAAAAAACATTACAATATTGATGCAAGAAAAGAATTTGTTGATGACTACATATTTCCAGCAATTAAAGCAAATGCACTTTATCAAAAAAAATATTGTTTAGCAACAGCTCTTGCCAGACCATTAATTGCAGAAAAAGTTTTAGAAATTGCAAAAAAAGAAAAAGTAACATCACTAGCACATGGATGCTCAGGTAAAGGAAATGATCAAGTACGTTTTGATATTACATTACGTTCAGGTTCAGATCTTCCAATCATAGCACCAATTAGAGATAAAAATTTAGATAGAGATACAGAATTAAAATTTGCAAATAAACATGGAATAGAAATAGATTCAGTTGCAAAAAAATTTAGTATTGATCAGAATTTATGGGGACGTGCAATTGAAGGAGGGGTTTTAGAGGATCCATATAATGAACCACCAGATGATGCATTCATTTGGGTAAAAACAAAAGACTTACCAGATAAACCAACATATTTAGAAATTAAATTTGAAAAAGGAATTCCAGTAGAAGTAGATAAAAAAATAAAAGGTTCACAAAAAATTATTGAGTATATCAATAAAAAAGCAGGTGCAGCTGGTGTTGGAATAGTAGATCATATTGAAGATCGAGTTGTTGGAATTAAATCACGTGAAGTATATGAAACTCCTGCAGCAACTTGTCTAATTGAAGCACATGCAGATTTAGAAAAAATGGTCCATACTAAACATGAAAATAAATTTAAATCAATTATTGATGATGAATGGGCACATCTAGTATATTCAGGCCTATGGCAAGATCCTCTCAAATCAGATCTTGATGGATTTATTGAAACATCTCAAAAACCAGTTTCAGGTACTGTCAAACTAAAGATGTACAAAGGAAGCTTAAGAGTAGTTGGTAGAAAATCAAATAATTCATTGTACAGTCACGATATTGCAACTTATGGGGTAGAATCCACATTTGATCAAAGATTAGCAAAAGGATTCGTTGAATTATGGGGAATGCAGTCAACGGAAGCTAATAAATTACAAAAGAAAAGGAAATCAAAAACATGAACTGTCCAGAATGTGACGCAAAACTCAACATCCCAGAAGATGCCTCAGTTGGAGAAATAGTCTCCTGCCCTGATTGTGGAGCTGACTTTGAAATTTCTAAAAAAGAAGGATCAAATATTGAGCTTAAACAAGCAGAGAGCGTAGGCGAAGACTGGGGAGAGTAATGTCAAAAATTAGCATTGTTTTTGACCGTTTAAGAACGGAAGAAAAAATGCTCAAAAAGGAAGCCGCCGAATTAGGACATACTGCAGTAATGCTCGATGCCAAAATTACACAAATCAACACAGAAACTAAAAAAGAAGATTTGGATTTAGGTGATGTAGTATTAGAAAGATGTGTAAGTTATTTTAGAGGTCTTCATTTTACATCAGCTTTAGAATTTTTAGATATTCCAGTTTTGAATAAGTTTGATGTTGCACATACTTGTGGAAATAAAATGTTTATGACATTACTTTTGAAAAAAAATAATATTCCAACACCGAAAACATATTTTTCATTTTCAAGTGAAAGTGCAACAGAAAATTTAGAAAAAGTTGGATATCCATTAGTTATCAAACCAGTAATAGGTAGTTGGGGAAGAGGAGTTATGCCAATTAAAGACAAAGATGCTATGGATGCAATTGTTGAAGTTAGAGAAATTACAGATAGTCCTCACGATAGAATTTATTATTTACAGGAAGTTGTAAAAAGACCTCCAAGAGATATAAGAATAATTACAATTGGAGATGAGCCAATTGCTGGAATGTATAGAAAATCAACAGGAGGTTTTAAAACTAATATTGCATTAGGTGCAGATCCAGAAATTTGTGAGATTACAAAAGAAATGGAAGAAATGGCAATTAAAGCATCAAAAGCAATGGGAGGAGGAATTTTAGGAGTAGATATGATGGAAGATGAAGAAAAAGGAATAGTTGTACATGAAGTTAACAACACAGTAGAATTCAAGGGATTAGCAAAAGTTTCAAAAAGAAACATACCAAAAGAAATGATACAATTTGCATTAGATTATACTAGAAAATAAATAATATCATTAATCAAGTCATCTAGGAAAATAAAACATTACAGCAATGCCGATTAAAACTACAATAGAACCAAGAATTTCAAATTTATCAGGTTTTTTCTTATCTATCCAATAGCCCCACAATAAAGAAGATACAACAAAAATTCCACCATATGTTGCATATACTTTTCCAAAATTTTCAGGTTGTAAAGTCATTATCACACCATATGAAAATAAGATTAATCCTCCAATTACTCCAATAATTTTTCCTTGGTGATTTTTCAACCATCTCCAGATCAGATATCCTCCACTAATTTCCAATACTGCAGCAAAAAAGAAAATACCTAGAGAGGTTATGGAGTCAATCAAATTTGTTCTCCTTTTCTAGGATAGTAAAAAATTATTAAAATTCCAATTACTGCAATAATTGTTCCAATTACATCATATTGATCAGGAGGTATTCCATCAATTAACCAACCCCAAAAAACAGACATTACAATAAACACTCCGCCATATGCTGCATAGATTCTATGAAAATGGGTTTTTTGAAATGTTGGGACTACACCATAAAGAAACAATACAAATCCACCCAATGCACCCAACATCCAACTAAAATCATATTTCAACCATAACCAAACAAGATATCCACCACCAATTTCTAGAAATCCTGCAATGACAAATAAAAGTAAAGAAGTTAGAATATTTTTTGGAGACAATCTATTCACAATTATTTCTAAAGATGAGGATAAAAAGTTGCATTAAAAATTATTTTAAAATAAACATTATGTAAAAAAAGAAAATAAAATATATCAATAATTAGAAAAATTATGAAGATTTACTTAATTTTGACAATAATGCAGCATAAATGAAAGGTAGTATTGTTGTAACTTCTGCATGAAGGGTAGTTTGTTTTGCTTGTCGAGTAACTTTTCCCCAGGAAATTGCTTCTTTAACTAATGCACCACTTAAACTTCCATCAAATTCTTGTGCGGTAGTAATGTAAAATGCATAATCTAATCCATCACGATATTGATTCCACCATAATGTGTGATGTTTTGAAATTCCTCCACCAATCATAAATGCTCCTGATTTTTCAGCTTTGAAAATTAATCCAGATATCAAGTCTGCATCCCCTATCAAATTTAATTTAAAATCACGATGTGATTGTGAGAACATCCAAATTTGACTTCCAACTGCACCATCCATAATTCCAGGAACAATCACCTTAACATCATTTTTGTAAGCCCAGTACAAATAAGAGTCATCTCCAAGATGCTTTCCAATCATTTTACATATATCAGCAGTAGTCATTTCTCTAATACCTGCTTGATATTCTTCTTCTAAGAATGACTGTATTTTTTCTTCAATTATTGGACCATAGCTATCCATAGGTACCAATACATTTCCCAATCTGTGAATATTTTGTTCAGCCAATTCCCCATCATCCATAGTAAATGATCCTTCTTTGTAATGTGAAAAATGTCTTGCAATATCATGATCTAATGAACCGCAGGTTACCATTGCAACATCAAACCATTTATTTTTTATCATATCTTTGATTATCCCCCTTACCCCTGTAGATACTACAGCAGCTACAAATGAAACAAACTTGAGACATTTTTCATCAGAAATCATCTCTGTTAAAATTTTTAAACCATCAGATAGATTTACTGATTCAAATCCTCCAGATTGAGATAATTCTTCAAAGATTTTTTCAATAGATGTGTTAGAATCTATTTCTATATCTTTAACTGGACGACCTACATCAATCATCCACAAATTTTCATTTCACTGCCTATAAATCTATTGTAAAGTATTTACAAAAAATATTTGAAAAAATAATATTTTTAATTACAAAGTCTAAATCATTCTAATTTTTTTATTCCAATAATTATTCCATAATAATCAGTATACGATATATCAGTAATATTCATGTTAAATTTTCTTAAAATCTTTTCTAAAAAGGTAAAATGAACTGAAACTTGATTTGTTTTAATCTTGACCTGATCATCTGTAATTATTTTTTCCCAATTGGACATAGTCTGATCAAGATAGTCAAAAACATCATCATATTTTTTTATATCATAATCATTCAAAACTATTTTCTAATGTTACTTTTGATATTAAATCTTTCAAAAAAATTTTTTATATACACATAAATAAAAAGAAGTGAATAATCAACATATGCCAGCAAATAGAGTAAATTCTGAAAAAACGTTATCAATTAAAAGTAAATTAATTATTATCGCAATTATGTTTGTCATCATAAATTTAATATTTTATGTAGGCTTTGATTCATCAGATGACTCTGAAGAATCTATAAAATTAAAAAATAATGTGGAACAAAATATTGAAGAACAAACAGCCACAGAAATAGTAATTTCAACAACACCATGACTTTAACTAATTTTAGAAAATAAAATATTTCAATAATATTGATGCATTTGTCGTTGTTCTAATCCTTCTTGTTCAAAATGATTATGGGATTTACCACCATCATGATGAGCATGAACATGGCCATCAACATGACAATGAGTATTATCAATTTGGTTTTTCATAAAGACATCGTCAATATTTAAAATCATATTAGTTGCCTCTACAGCTGTATTGAAAATCTGTTGTTTCACAATAGATGTTTCAATAATTTTTGATGAAGTCATATCAGATATTTTTCTAAGATTATAATCTACCCCATACCATTTAATTTTATTAGTTGAATTTGCAAATTTAGCACGTAATTGGGTTTTGGTATCAATTACATTCATTCCAATATTTCGAGCCAAGGTTAACGGAATTTCTTCTACTGAATTAGCAAATCTTTCCAACACAATCTGCTCTTTATTTTCAATAGTGGAGGCATGATTTCTAATTTTTTCTGCAATAATTCCCTCAATTGAGCCTGCACCAAATACAATGAATGGGTTTTCAATAAAATTTTTCAGGACTTTAAATCCATTTAAGGCATTTCTATGAAGTTCATCCAAATATCGCTTTGAATTAGCACGTAACAATAGAGTAACAGATTTTGGATTAACACCTTCAACAAAAATCATTTTATCACCACCAATAATTTTTTCATAAATTTTTTTGGCATATCCAATTTCATCAACAGATATTTTGTGAATATCCTTACAAGTTTTAGCCCCAGTTGCTTTTTCTAACCACCATAAATCATTGTATTTTACTCTTCGAATGGTAATAATTCCTTTTTGTGCAAGAGCTTCCTGAACAAAGTCATTTACACCCTTTCTAGATATTACCACATCAATATCAGCATCAATAATTTTTTTTACAAGTATTTCCAAATCAGTATTTTCTTGAATTAAAAATTGACTCATTTGTTCAGGAGAAGTAATTTCAATTTCAGATTCAGATTTTGTTTTCATTGTTTCCAGGGATTCATTAATTAGTAAAATTTTTGGGTTATCAATACTTCTAGGCATTGCAGAACTATCAATTGTTTTATCAAGTATGGTTCCCCTAATTAATTGAGTTTCAGAAATATTTCCAATTTTTTCTTCAATTTTAATATCATCAGTATTGATGTAATTATTTTTAAAATCCCTAATGCAAGAAATAGATTCAATCATCAAGTTTAAAATTTTTTCTTGTGATTCGTATAAATCAAAAAGAGCTTTACCATCTAAACAGGTAACAAGTAGCTGTTTCATTATTTTTTGATCTAAATTATTTGAACTTATTTTTACATCATCTAATACATTTAAGGTATAATCAAGACTTCGCTCATAACCTTTAATGATCACAGTCACAGGGATTCCCATATTTAACAAATCTTTGGCATTATCAAGTAATGAGCCTATCAAAATGGCAGAGGACGTAGTACCGTCGCCCACATGTGTATCTACAGTATTTACTGCCTCTATAACAGATTTTGCTGCAGGATGATCAACATCAACTTTTCTTAAAAATGCACCACCATGTTTTGTTAATGTGTCCTCATCAAGTATGTCAATGTATATTTTTGACATGCCCTTTGGACCTAAAGATGTTTTAACTAAATCTGTAACCAGTTTCCCAGAAATAAGATTTAGCATTTGTGATTCTTGAACACCAATACGAGAAACATCCTCATCAAGTAAACCAGGGTATTTCATCATATCTATTAAAATTACTAATTAAAAAATATTTTAAATAAAATAAAATTATTTTTGCATTGCATTATGACTTGAAAGATCATCGTCAGGTGGCTCAGATGTATTTGGATCATAGCTACCTGGCATAGCTTGACTACCATCTCCAAAGTGTTTCAAATCTTCACCGGCTATGACATCTTCCTCTGGTGGAACATAATCTCGTACATCATGTCGTGATTTTCCAGGATACTTGCTTTGTGTTGCATATGCCACAATTACAAATAACACAGTTGCAATTACTGGAGGTATCATAGTATCTAATCCAGCCCATTCCTCTGGCATAGTGAAGAAGAAAATTAATCTAATTGCAGACCCTACAATCAAAGCAGTTATAGCTGCTGGCATATTTGCTTTTTTCCAAAACAATCCAAATGTAAGAGGTGCAAAGGCACCTGCAAAAACTATGTCAAATGCTAAAATTAGGTAAATTCCAGGAGCTGGGATAAAGTAACCAATTGCTGTTCCAGCTACCATCATTGGAATAATAGTAAGTCGTGTTACTTGGAGTAATTTACTATCACTCCAATTTGATTTACCCATCCAACGTCGTCGAATTATTCTTTGCATCAGATTTCTAGAGATTACACTTGAAATAGCTAATAACCCACCACTAGCTGTGGACATGGATGCTCCTATCACGCCCATTAAAATTGCAGCACCGATTGCAAATGGCATAAACTCAGTAGCTAACAATGGTAATGCTAAATCAGGTAATGTGTCAGCAGGCAAATAATAGAATGCTACAATTCCCAACATACTGGTAGGAATTACAGTGAACATGGTTAATGCACCACCCATTAATGCGCCACGTTGTGCAGTTTTTGGATTCTTAGCTGCAAATACTCTTTCCATAAAGTCCAACGCAATGATATCACCTAATCCAAGTGCAAGGATAGCTCCCCAATTAATCAGTGCACCATTTGCAATATCAAACAATCCCGAAAGATCCATAAATTCAGGAGGAGCATTATTATAAATTACATCCCATGGCGTATCTGCGAATCCTCCAAAGAAGAAAAGGAATGCTGCCCAGAATGCACCGATTGCAAGATACACTTGAAATAGATTTGTGTATGCGGATGCAAATAATCCACCTGCAACTGTATATATTACAACAACTATAGCTGAAATTGCTATTCCATAAAAATAATTTATTCCAAATACAACTTCTAAAATAAATCCACTAGCAGCCAAATTACCTGCAACGAGAATAAGGAAACTAATTATCATCAATATTCCAGATATTCCTTCAGCTCCATTTCCGAATCTTCTAAAATAGAAATCAGGTAAGGTAATCATCGACATTTTGTTTAGAGGTTTTGCATAAAATGCACTAACCAGTAAAATTGAAATTCCCAATCCAATTGGAATTACTGCACCAGCCCAAAATCCAAATTCAAATACAAGTGCAATATTTCCTAATGTTGAATTTCCATCTACGGCTTGTGCTGCAAGCATTGTACCAACCATAAAGAGAGGTAAACTTTTTCCAGCAACAATTAATCGCTTGCCACTATTTTTGACTAATCTTCCAGCAAATACTCCAACTACAAGTGTAATTACAATAAATGCTGCAACTGCAATTCCAAAACTTTCCATTTCAACCAATGCAGTCATTCTAGTTCTAAAAAATTATTTAAAGATTAAAAATTTCAAGTAAAGTACGTTTTTACTTATTATTTCATATGTATAATACAATTTAATAAAAAAATTATGAAATTTTCAATTATTTATTCAAAAATAGAACATTTTAAAGGTAAAAATATTACTGAATTACCACTAGTAGATAGTAAAATACGTTAAATTATTTTAATATAATTCGTATAATACGAGTAATCCAAAAAATTGAAGAAAAATCATCAATTTAGAAAAATAATTTTAAAAAATAATTTTAAAAAATAATTTGTTTTATAATAAATTAAAATTAATTATAAAATAAATTTTTAAATATTGATTTTTAAAAAATATAAATTTAATTACTCAAATGGCATGATTACTCTTTATGGATAAACAATATGCATTTGCAGTAATTTTAATTATATTGGGAGTAGGGTTAAGTCAATCTGGAACAACTAATACTTTTTACAGTGGTCTTGGAATTGGAATAGTAGGATTAGGGATATTTTGGGTAGTAATTCGATTAATTAAAGAATTAAAAAGATAGGTAATTTAATTTTAAAAAATTAAATAATAAAATAATATAAGCATCAATTAGAATAAAAATTATGCCTGCAAAGGGTTATTCAACAATAGGAATGAAACCTTCAGTAATATCAAAACTCCAAGATGTTACAGATAGAAACTATCTAGGAATGTTCCTGCCCAGTACTCTAATAATTATGATGAATGAAATTAAAACAGAGCGATATCAAGTGCATACTCATAAATTACAACTAGATTTAACTGGGCGATATAATTCAATTACAGTAAGATCAGACGTAAAAGAATGGCTACAGGAAAATTATAAGATATTGAGTCAAGAATACCAGGAAAAATACAGGATTACATGTTTTACAAAATTTGTCAGTTATTTTCTAGTTAATATGATTGAATCAAAAAATGATACACAGAATAATACACTAAATCTAAAAGAAACAGATTTTAAATTTCTGCATAAAGAATATCAGAAACAGAAAAAAGTTTTGAAAAATGAAATGAAATTAAATTTTGAACAATTTGTTGATAAATACATCAGTGAATTGTTTAGTAAAATGGAAATGGCAAAAAAAGTTTTATCTGTTTAAAAAAATAGGAGTCAAAGAGGAGTCATAGTATCAATCAATCTTGCATTCACTATATGCCCATCTTTCTCATGAATTTCTAGATCCACAGTATATTTCAACGCATTTAGCATGAAATTAACTTGAACATCCCAACCTTGCCTAGTTCCTTTTTCAGGAATTGCAAAGGTTTCATTTATTTTGAAATCACTCACATCACCATAAAGAGCAGTAATTGCTTTTTGTGATGCATTATGAATTTCTTCAACAGTACTAACTTGTTGCATAGAAGTAAATAAAAAAACAAATATAAAAATTTTTTAGAAATTTTTTAAAATTATAATTTTAAGAATTTTTTTAAAAAAGGTTCTTTATTTTTTTTATCTAATTCTGCTGCAACTTTATACCTATGAAAAATTGCAGGTTGATTATTAGGCTCAATTTTTAATGCTTTATCATACCAATTAAGTGATTCTTCATAATTTTTTAATAACAAAAATAATTTAGCTTTATAACTAATGGCATAAACATAATTTGGTTCAATTTTAAGTGCCCTATCACAATAAATTAGTGCTTCACCATACTTCTTAGAATGTTCCAAACACCAAACCATTGTGCATAATGCAATAACATTGTTAGGTTCAATATTTAATGCAAATTCACAATAAGCCTTTGCCTTTCCATAATTTTTTAATGATATGTAGGCCACACCTTTACTATAAAGTGCTCTAATATTTTTAGGATCATATTCTAAAATTTTATCAAAACAATCTATAGCTTTTTTGTATAATCCAGTTTTATCAAACACTATTCCTTTATTGAATAATGCATCAGTACATTTTGGATCAACTCTAATGGCCTCATCATAAAAAACAAAAATATCCTTATTAGAAAAGCCTGCAAAATCAAGAGTCCAACCTTTAGCAACTAATGCTTTTGTATTTTTTTTATCTATTTCTAAAGCTCTAGTATAGTACCGTATTGCTTCTTCATGTTTTTTTTCTTTTGTAAGTTTTTGCCCTTTTTCAAATAAGATATTAGATTGATGAGCATCTTCATCAATTGCCTTGTTGAGAAAAACTATTGACTCTGAATTACGGTTTAATCTACCTAAAATCAGACTTTTATTATAAAGTGCTTCCGCATTATTCGGATTAATAGAAAGAACATCGTCTGTTAGAACAAGTGCCTTTTCATGATCTCCCAATTTACTAAAACACATACCTAATGAAATCAATGAATTAGAAAAGTTGGAATCAATGACAAGAGATTTTTTAAAACAATTAATTGCATCATTGATTTGTCCCATTGAATCAAATGCAATGCCCTTATTGTACAATGCATCCAAATTTTTTGGATCAATCACAAGCATATTATCATAACAGATTATGGCATTTCGAAAATTTTTAATTTTATGTAAGGTCATTCCTTTATGAAGTTGTAAAACAGTATTTTGAGGTTCCAATAAAATAGCTTTATCAAAATAAGAGATTGCTTTTTTGAATTGATTATAATGAACAGCGATTAATCCTTGATTTAAAAAATGCCAGGCATTTTTTGATTTTTTTAATAGCATATTAGTTTAAAGACGATATAATTTTTATACTTTAATTAAATCGTATATTACACAATTTTGTTTTAAACATAGTGACTAGTAGTATGTTTTCAAAAAAAGTATTCGTATGTTACTTAGACTATTTAATAATTAAAATCAATAATAGAATTCGATTGTTATGGGTGCAGAATTTTACGGTGAAGATTTCCAAGGTGCAGATGTTGCACCATTTGTAGGAATTAACACATTTTTGCACCTACCATGGGTTAAAAATCACAAAGAATTACTTGAAGCAAAACCAGATGTTGCAATTATTGGAGAGCCATTTGATTTTGGGACTACTATCCGCCCTGGAGCAAGATATGGTCCCCGAGCAATTAGAGCGGCTTCTACCATTCCATCTCCACCTTTTGAAAGATTCAATATTGAAACTGGGGCAGACCCATTTGGTACTTTTAGAACTGTAGATTATGGGGATGTAGTTGTTTCACCAGGAGACGTAATTGGATCTCACAAAAGTATGACCCTAAAAGTCAAAGAAGTTCTAGAGGCGGATGGAATTCCAGTAATGTTAGGAGGAGATCATTCAATTACATATGCTAATGTCAGAGCTTTTCAAAAAAAATTTAAAAATATAGGTATGATTCATTTTGATACTCATGCAGATTGTGCACCACAGGGGTTAACTGGATTCAAGTATGATCATGGAGCACATATTAGAAGAATTATGGAAATGGGGTGCCTTAAAGGTAAAAATTATTCATTAGTAGGTCCAAGAGGATATTGGCCAGGACGAGATTTGTACAAATGGATGTCTGATCAAGATTTCCAATGGTTTACAATGTTAGATGTGGAAGAATTAGGAATTGATTACATTGCAAAAGAAATAGCTGACAGAGCTAATGATGGAACAGATGCAGTTTATCTTAGTTGGGACATTGATTCGTTTGATCCATCTTATGCACCAGGAACAGGTGAACCAGAACCAAATGGACTTACATCTAGAGAAGGTATCAGAATGATACGACAGTTATCAAAATCATTTGATCCAGATAGATTTGCAATGGATTTAGTAGAGATTGCTCCAGCTTATGATGTTAGTGACAACAGCTCCTACAACGGAGGAATTACTTCAGGATTAGGTCAAAGATTAGTTATTGAATTACTTGCAGGTTTGTCATTAACAAAAAGAGGATTGGACGGAGGAGATCCTGTAAGACCAAAAGACTACAAAGGTACTGGAAATACCTATAATTTTGGAAACCCACGAGCTGAGATTCCAAAAAGAGATTAATGAAAAAAATAATATTTACAGGTAAAAAGCCTGATGCAACATTATTTATGAAAGTTCATTATTTGGACAGAGGTTAACTAAATGATTGATAATTTAATTGAAATATTACAATTCAACAATCCTTTTTTAATAATTATGGCAGGTTTAATGATTGGATTAATACATGCTTTTGAACCTGATCACATTAGTGCAGTTTCAACTCAATTATTAGTTAAAAATAAGAATAGTTCAAAAAAAATAGCGTTAAAGGAAGTGAGTATAATTTCTTCATTGAGAGGAGCAATATGGGGAATTGGACATACATCAAGTATAATTTTAATTGGATTAATTATTGCAGGTTTGTCATTAAATATACATAGTAATTTTTTTGTCGGTGCAGAATTAATTGTAGGATTCATGTTAATTGTTTTAGGAATTTTAACAATTTCTAACAAAAAAATTTTCAAACAAAAACATATTCATCCACATAGTCATTCAAAGGGTATATCGCACACACATTTTCACAATCACGAACAAGAGCATAATCAAAATCATAGTCATAAAGCATTTCTGATAGGAAGTATTCATGGAATTGCAGGAAGTGGGAGTCTTGTAGCATTGACGGCTTCTACAATGGTTAATTTTGAAACAATGATTTATTTTTTAATTTTATTTGGTATAGGAAGTACATTGGGAATGATAATCGTTAGTGGAATAATTGGTATACCATTTGCATTATTATCTAAAATTAAACAAACTACAAAATATTTGAAATACATTGTATCATGTGTCACCTTCATAATTGGTTTGAATATAATATTTACAATTTTATTAGATAAAAAATTAATTCTATTTTCATAAAAATACGTACATTACCTAAATTAAACAAACAATTTAATTGACTAAAAATTAAAAAATGATATGAGTAAAACGGAAGTGAAGCAGATTTTAGTTGCATTGGATATTTCAGGTGCATCAAAAAAAGGACTAGATACAGCAATTTCACTTGCTAAATTATATAATGCAAAAATTACATGTGTTACAGTACTTGTAGTATATCCAACTCTTGTTTCAACAGTAGTAAATTATGAAAAATACTTGAGAGGGAAAGCTGAGAAAATGTTAGAGATCACAAAGGAATATTGTGAGAAACAAGAAATTCAATATGGATCCAAAGTTTTACGTGGAAATCCATCAACTGAAATTACTAAATTTGCACATTCACATAAAATGGACATGATTGTTATTGGTTCAAAAGGGCTAGGCGGCATAAAAGGCAAATTACTTGGAAGTGTTGTAAATTCAGTAGTACATGAGTCAAAAGTTTCTGTCTTAGTCATAAAATAGAATATTGTGATAAAAAAAAGCACTACAGATCAGCACAAATCCAGATTGTGTATAAAAAAATGAAGTTACGAATAGATGGAATATAACGAAATAAATTATACTCCTTTAGAGAAGATTTATCATGAAAGTAGGAGTTGTAGGCGCATCAGGTTATGTAGGTGGAGAAACACTACGTCTTCTTGTCAATCACCCAGATGTTGAAATTAGCATGGTAACATCAAGACAACATGTTGGAGAATATTTACACAGAGTTCAACCTAGTTTGAAGGGATTTACAGATCTTACTTTTTCAGAATTAGATTATGATAAACTAACCGATCAATGTGATGTAGTATTTACAGCAGTACCACACGGAACTGCTACTGAAATTGTAAAAGCACTCTATGATAGAGGTATCAAAGTAATTGATTTGAGTGCAGACTACAGATTGCATAACCAAGAAGCATATGACAAATGGTATGGTTGGACCCATCCACATCCAGATTATTTACCAAAATCAGTTTTTGGAGTTCCAGAATTACACAGAGAAGAAATTAAAAAAGCACAACTCGTATCATGTCCAGGTTGCATGGCAGTGACATCAACATTAGCACTTGCACCATTAATTAAAAATGACCTCATAGATACTGATCACATAATTGTAGATTCAAAAATCGGATCCTCGGGTGCAGGTTCAGGTTCTGGAACAGCACATGCAATGCGTGCAGGAGTTATCAGACCATACAAACCAGCAAAACATAGACACACAGGTGAAATTGAACAAGAATTAAGTGAAATTGCAGGAAGTAAAA
>Ga0209047_1001999_pt1 | contig 14173 bp, 14 predicted proteins | sample SaaInlV_165m_DNA_3_FD_184681 | JGI IMG/M metagenome (GOLD analysis project Ga0209047, IMG submission 184681) | Marine microbial communities from expanding oxygen minimum zones in the Saanich Inlet - Saanich Inlet SI037_S3LV_120m_DNA (SPAdes)... | ecosystem: Environmental > Aquatic > Marine >...
TGGTGTTATGGCCCCTGATGATGGTATGACGGTTGATGAGTTATTAAAAACAATTGCATGGGTTAGAACAAATGGTAGTCAAGGTTTAACGGGCAACGAAAACGTTAAGTAACGGTTACAACTCTGAAATAAAAAAAACAATCGACTAAGTTATAATAACTTAGTCGTTTTTTTTGTCTGAAATTAAATCAATATTAATAAAATCATAATTTAAAAGAGTAAAAATATGGAAAGCAATCAATTACATAAAATTTTAATTGTCGGTGGAGGTGCTGGAGGCTTGGAGCTGGCAACTAAATTAGGTAATACGCTTGGTAAAAAGAAAAAAGCAGAAATTACACTTAGCTGGAGGCTTGGAGCTGGCAACTAAATTAGGTAATACGCTTGGTAAAAAGAAAAAAGCAGAAATTACACTTATTGATGCAAAGAAAACACATATATGGAAGCCACTTTTACACGAAATTGCAGCAGGGAGCATCAACCCAGATAAGGATGAGCTTGATTACTTGGCTCAAGGATTTTGGCATGGCTTTAAGTTTCGTTTGGGTAGAATGGATAAATTAGACCGTAAGAAAAAAGAAGTTTCCCTAGAGCCATATCATGATGATGAGGGCAACGAAATTATATCAAGGAGAAGTTTTAAGTACGATACTTTAGTTATGTCTATTGGAAGTACTGTAAATGATTTTTCTGTCAGCGGGGCTGCTGAATTTTCTATTGCACTTGATAACCAAAACCAAGCTGAACGCTTTCATAGCCGTTTACATAATGCGATTGTTAAGGCACAAACACAATCTTCGAAAATTCTACCAGGCCAATTAGAAGTTGTTATTGTAGGAGCTGGTGCTACTGGAGTAGAGCTTGCAGCTGAGCTTCATAAGGCTACACGGGAGATGGCAGCTTATGGATTAGAAAATATTGATCCAGATAGAGATATTAATATTAACTTAATTGAGGCAAGCCCTAGGCTTTTACCAGCGCTCCCTGCAAGAATAAGTCAGGCTGTTGCAAACGAATTAAAAAAATTAAAAGTAAATTTATTCTTAGGGGAGCGGGTTGTCGAAGTAACAGCTGATGGGGTTAAAACAAATAAGGATAGAAAAATTTTATCCAGTCTAGTTGTTTGGGCGGCTGGAATAAAGGCACCAGATTTCTTAAGCAATCTTTCTGGATTAGAAACAAATAATATCAATCAGTTAAAAGTAAGATCAACATTACAAACCACATTGGATGACAATATTTTTGCATTTGGTGATTGTGCTGCATGCCCAGTTACACCAGGGTCGATAGAGAATGTTCCACCTAGAGCTCAAGCTGCTCACCAACAAGCCTCATTATTGTATAAAACAATAAAGAAAATAGTCGGCGGCAAAGACAAACTTCCTAATTATATTTATAAAGATTACGGATCACTAGTTAATCTAGGGCAATATTCTACAGTTGGAAATTTAATGGGTTCAATTTTGGGTGGAAGCATGTTTATTGAAGGATTAATAGCAAAACTAATGTATCTTTCTCTTTACCAAATGCATTTGGTAGCGCTTCATGGATTTGCTAGCACTCTATTTAGGTTTCTTGGAAAGTTATTTAGCCAGAGAACAGAAACAAGGGTTAAGTTGCATTAAGAAAAATTATTTATTATCTTGAGAGTAATGAATACTTGCAATTACCATAGTCATTAGTACAAATAAACCGAATATAAAAACAATCCCATTTATAGGAAGGCCATATTTAACCATAAGTGTATAAGCGCCACTAAGAATTAAAATACCAAGGTTTTCACTAAAATTCTGAGCAGCAATTGAGTGACCAGAGCCAATTAGAATATGTCCTCTATGTTGGAGTAGCGCATTAAGAGGCACAATAAGCATGCCACTAAAAATACCAATAAATAGAAGTAATAATGCAGCAAACTGCCAACTTGAAACAAATACCATTGAACAGACGAATGCACCCATAATCACTCCAAGGGGGAGTACCTTTACTGAACTTTTCATTGATACATAACGTGCAGCAATGATTGCACCGATTGCCACACCGAAGGCAACAACAGCAGAAAGCTGGGTTGATTTATCAATCTCATAGTTTAGGGCATAAGCGGCCCACGCAATAATTACCAATCTTAGTGTGGCTCCAGCACCCCAAAAAAGCGTTGTTATTGCAAGTGAGAGCTGACCCAATTGGTCTTTTGCGAGTTTTGTAAAAGAAAAGTAAAAGTCTTTAAATAAAGCCCATGGGTTTTTTGATTTTATTTTATGATCCACAGGAAGGGTGGGTATGTAGCGATTAAAAATTGCTGCTAAAAGATACAAGGCGGCAATGATTAAAATCGCCATTTTCACGTCAAACTTTGCTAACAATCCCCCGACTATAGCACCTAAAATAATTGCTGCTACGGTCAAACCTTCTACCCATCCATTAGCAGCAACCAAATATTCTTTAGGCAATAACTCTGTCAAAATACCGTATTTTGCAGGGGAATAGGTAGCAGCACCAACACCAACAATAGCATAAGCATATAAAGGCTCCATACCAAAAAACATTGCCAGGCAACCAAAAAGTTTTATTCCATTAGATAAGAACATAACTTGACCTTTTGGTTTTGAATCAGCAAATGCTCCAACAAAAGGAGCAAGCGCTATGTAGGCTAAAACAAAAAATTGAAGTAAAAGGGGTTGGTGCCAAGTGGGCGCATTCATTTCAGCCAGTAAAGCTATTGCTGCAAATAACAATGCATTATCTGCTAAAGCTGATAAAAATTGGGCGGTAAGGTAAGGAAAAAATCCTTTTTTTGAATTTGAATTAAAGTGCATCTGCTGCATAATCTGCTAACCTCGATCTTTCTCCTCTCATTAACGTAACATGTCCGTTATGTTCCCAGCCTTTAAAACGATCAACAACATAAGTTAACCCTGAGCTTCCCTCGGTTAGATAAGGAGTATCTATTTGAGCTATATTGCCACAGCAAACTATTTTGGTTCCTGGTCCCGCACGCGTAACCAATGTTTTCATTTGTTTAGGTGTTAAATTCTGAGCCTCATCAATAATTAAAAATTTATTTAGAAATGTTCTTCCTCTCATAAAGTTTAATGACTTAACTTTAATTCTCGATCTAATTAAATCTTGTGTAGCCGCTCTTCCCCAATCACCTGAACTATCATCAGATTCATTTAAAACATCCAGGTTGTCTTCTAAAGCACCCATCCAAGGGGTCATTTTTTCTTCCTCAGTCCCAGGTAGAAAACCAATATCATCCCCTACAGAAACTGTAGCCCTTGTCATAATAATTTCAGAATATATTTTTTTATCTAAGGTTTGAACAAGGCCTGCAGCTAACGCCAATAAAGTTTTCCCTGTGCCCGCTTGACCTAAAAGAGATATAAAATCAATATTTGGGTCCATTAGAAGATTGAGGGCAAAATTTTGCTCTTTATTTCTTGCTTTGATACCCCAAACATTAAATTTCGGTAAAGCGTAATCTTGAACGATTTGAAGGGTAGCTGAATTCCCATTAATTGATTTTACTATTGCGTAAAAAGGCTTATCAAAATCATAAAAAATAAACGCATTAATAAAAAAACTCTTACATAATGGCCCCGTTATCTTGTAAAACATCTTGCCTTCCTCTTGCCAAGACTCCATGTCTTTACTATGTTTTTCCCAAAAATTTTCTGGTAGTTCAAATATTCCTGTATAAAGCAACTCTGCATCAGCCATTACTTTATCGTTAAAATAATCTTGAGCAGGGATTCCTAAAGCACGAGCTTTAATTCTTATATTAAAATCTTTTGAGACTAAAATTACATCTGTTTTTTTAAGTTTATTTTTAAGATTAACAACAACACTTAATATTTGATTGTCTGCTTTAACCCCAGCTAAAATTGGTAGCTCATAGCTGATAGCTTCAGTCTGCAAGAATAGATTGCCATCAATATGAGGGTTTATTTCTGATTTTAGAGCACATCCATTTTTTAAATCTGAGGCAGGGCCGATAATCTCTTCTAAGTACCTATGTGTCTGCCTTGCATTTCTGGCTACTTCAGAGCTACCCTTTTTATTATTATCTAACTCTTCAATTGTAACCATAGGTAAATAAATATCATGCTCCTCAAATCTAAATAAACTCGAAGGATCATGCAAGAGCACATTTGTATCTAGGACAAAAACTTTCTTGTTAATTTTTTTAGCCATTAATTAAATATATTTACGAAATTGAATTTAACACTTCATCTGCATGGCCAGGCACTTTTAAGCCTCGCCACTCCCTAATAAGCAATCCTTTCTGGTCAATCAGAAAAGTGCTTCTTTCTATCCCTTTAACCTTTTTACCATACATATTTTTCATTTTAATGACATCGAAAAGATTACATGCAATTTCTTCAGCATCACTTAACAACTCAAAAGGAAAATTATATTTTTTTTTAAACTTTTCATGTGAATTAATACTGTCTCTTGATATACCAAAGATTTCTACATTCTTGCTTTGGAAATCTGGGAACAGGGTAGTAAAATCAATTCCTTCATTGGTGCATCCTGGCGTAGAGTCTCTTGGATAAAAATATAAAACAACCATCTTACCAGCGTAATTATTTAAAGAGAATTTCGTCTCATTCGTCCCCAGTAAGCTAAAGTTTGGCACAGTTTTATTTAACTCTATTTTACTCATATCTGTAGTGACCTTTTATTTTTTGAAGTTTAAAAAAGAATAAAACATTACCTAGATTATATCCTAGAGATGTTTTTATTACACTAAGCCTTCCATAAGTTGGATATTGACATATTCATCAACTTTAATTGAACCTTGGTCCATATCTAAAACTATCAAGCAGTTAGCCTTACTCATTGAGCTAAGAACAGCAGAGCCTTGATGCGGAGTAGGCTCGACAAATAATCCCTCATTTTTGATAGTTAATAGGCCTCTTTGGAATTCCATCCGTCCAGGTTTTTTTGATACAGGTTTGCGGCATTTTGCTTTGATCAATGGGGGGAGTTTGTAATCAACATGGCCCATAAGGTGTTTAAGTGCGGGTTGCACTAACTGATAAAATGTAATCATTGCAGCAACTGGATTACCCGGTAATCCAAAATAAGGGGTCGTTTGAAATACTCCATATGCCATAGGCCTGCCTGGTTTTATCGATAGCTTCCAAAATAATACCCTGCCTATTTTTTTTAAAATATCTTTCATGTAATCAGCTTTGCCAACTGAAACACCCCCAGTTGTAATAATTGCATCAGATAATTTTGTTGCTTTTTTAAGTGTTTTTTCTATTAATTTTTTGTTATCAGGAATAATCCCTAGGTCAATACAATCAATATTTATTCTTTTTAGCATGGATTGAATGGTGTAGTGATTGCTATCATATACTTGTCCAGACTTAATAGGTTGACCTGCCTTTACAACCTCATCGCCAGTTGAAAAAAAGGAAACTTTTAATTTTTTAAAAACTTTTATTTTGCTTATACCAATTGAGGCAATCAACCCTATTTCTGCGGGTCTTAAGAAGGTCCCTTGTTTAAGCACCTCCCCATTCTTCTTAATATCTTCTCCTAATTTGCGAATATTTGCCCCTTTTTTTGGTAATTCATTAATTACGATAGAATTATTTTCTTGTTTGACTAACTCGAATGGTAAAACCGTATCAGTTCCATTTGGAATTTTTGAGCCTGTCATGACTTGAGCAGCAAAACCAGCTTTAATTTTTTGTTTCGATAAATTCCCAGCAAGAATTGTTGTAGAAACTTCTAGTGTATTTTTTTCTTTTAGAGACTTTAAATTAAAAGCGAATCCATCCATTGCAGAATTGTTGTAATTAGGCACATTGATTTTAGAAATTATTGTTTCGGATAAAATACGATTAAGTGCATCCTCAGTTTTAACATACTCAGTTTTTAAATTTATTTCTAAAAATTTATGTATGTACTTCCTTGCGATGTCGATTGTCATCGCATTGGGATCATATTCTGATAAGCACCCAGGGTCATTAACTAAATTTTCAAGTGTAATTGTTTTTTTCATTTTCTTATCAGTTTAATTATAAATTCACTAATTTTATCAAAATCTATAAAGCTGAAAGAAGGAATCTCATGTTTAATATCTATGTCTGATATGACGCCAATGATATTAGGGTCTTCTTTATAAAGCCTTTTGCTTGATATTTGTTCTCGATAAATTTCAATTTTTGGTATTTTCATGGTTTTTAATCCCTCTATCAAAATTATATCTGTAGGTTGGTTGATTTGTTCGATCGCATTATCTAAATTAAAATTATTTTTTTCATTTTCCGTGATTAGTGCTGATCGAGCGCTATTAAAAATTAATGTTTGTTTTGCTCCGGCTTCTCTTATTTTAAAGCTATCCTTGCCTGGTATATCAATATCAAAACTGTGGTGCGCATGTTTAATAACAGAAACTGAAAGCCCTTTTTTATTTAAGGCGGGTATTAGTCTTTCTATGACAAAAGTTTTACCAGACCCGCTATTTGCTGCGCAAACACCTAAGATAAATGGTTTTTTATTCATGATAAAGTTTAAATTGCTTGTAAATCAGTCATGGTGTTTATATTAATAAAAGCCTCTTTTTCTTTAAAATTGACTGTTTGAAAATTATTTGACCTAATCCATATCTCGAGCTTTCGCTCCCCAGAAGATATAAACTTTTTTAAATCATCTTCCAAATATTTATGGCAAAGTAAAAAGACTGGTTCGAGTCTACCATTTGATATTGGAAGTATGATTTTAGGATTTTTTTCATCTATGTATGCACTAAGTTTGGCAACTAAGTTTGTCGGAAAAAAAGGGGTATCATTTGGGCAAAACTGCACCCAGTCAGATTTTGCTTGATTCAATCCTGATAATATTCCTGATGCGGGCCCTAATTGACCGGGTAACATATCCTTAAACTGAATGGACTTTGAGAAAATGCTTAAAGGTTCGTTTGTGTTAATCCTTACAATTTCAACCTGATTTTTCATTCTACTAAAAATATGTTTAATTAAAGGCTTTTTATCTAATAAGACAAGTGATTTATTTTGTCCCATTCTAGAGGACTTCCCCCCCGCTAAAATTACTCCTTCTATCTCAGCCTTCAATTACCCTCCTGTATGAGACATGAATCTAATTACTGAAGGTTGTTTATCATCCAGACTAAAATTATGAGATTTTGGCTTGATTGACATGCTATTTAAAATAGCTTCTTTTAAGGGGGCATCATTTTTAGGAAAGGATCTGATAAGGGGCATTAATTCAATTTTAGTGTCATGCCCCAAACATAGATAAAGCTCACCCTTACATGTGATTCTTACACGGTTGCAATTTTCACAAAAATTATGACTATGCGGAGAGATTAAACCAATTTTTGTTTGTGTATTTTTGATATTAAAGTACTTAGCAGGGCCGCTTGTAGTAATAGCTGTTTTTGATAATGAATACCTTTCCTTCAATTTAAATAAAATATCATTATTACTTACTGATGTTACTTGTCTGTCATGGTCAGTTTGGCCTAGCGGCATTTCTTCTATAAATGAAATATCAAGATAATATTTAATTGCGTAATCAACTAAATCGTAAAGCTCTTCTTCATTTATTTGTTTCATTAGAACTGTATTTAATTTAATTTTTTTAAATCCAATATCAATCGCAGTATGAATGCCATCCAACACTTTATCTAAGTCCCCTATCCTCGTTAGTTTTTTGAATGTAGACGGATTTAAACTATCTAAACTTATGTTTATTCTCTGAACCCCAGAGTCTCTCAACATTTTTGCTTTTTTCTTTAGCTGGCTTCCATTGGTTGTTAAGGTAATTTCATCAAGCCCTTTGATTTGTCCAATTGCTCCAAACAATTTATCAACGCCCTTTCGAACAAGAGGCTCTCCCCCAGTCAATCTGACTTTCTTTACTCCTAATTCCGAAAAAACCCTGATTACTCTTTCTATTTCTTCAAGAGAGAGCACGGTGGATTTTGATAGAAAAGACATTTTTTCTGACATACAATAAACACATCTAAAATCACATCTATCTGTGACCGATACTCTTATGTAATCTACCTTTCTATCGAACTGATCTATAAGTTGCATTGTTATAATATATATTAAAATTAAAGATCAATTAGTACTTTAGTTAAAAAAAAATTTAAAACTTCAGGTATAGTATTTCGTAAATATATGTTTTTTTAAAGAATGATATCTGATAATAAAATAGAGAAGATTAAGCGCCATTTAAGCTTGCTTAAGGATAAGCCAGGGGCACTGCTTCCATTGATGCACGCAATTCAAGACGATTTAGGATATATCCCTGAGGAATCTTATACACCTATATCCAAAGCCCTTGGTCTTTCTGTAGCAGAAGTACATGGGTTTGTAACTTTCTATCATCACTTTAGAACCAAGCCATCTGGAAAGCATATTTTACAGATATGCAGGGCTGAGTCATGCCAATCGATGGGCAGCGAGAATATTGAATCTTATTGTAAGGAAAAATTAGGTATTGATTATCATGAAACGACTAAAGATCAATCAATCACGTTAGAGCCCGTTTATTGTTTAGGTAATTGTGCCTGTTCTCCCGCAGTGATGATTGACGAGGAAGTGATAGGCAGAGTCACTGAAGATAAGATTGATGCTTTAATAAAAGAAGCTAAAAAATGACAAGCTACAAGATATATATACCAAGAGACTCAACGGCACTTTCATTAGGTGCAGACAAAGTTTTTAAAGCAATTGAAAGTGAAGCAAGTCATCGCGGCATTGAAATAGAAATAATTCGAAATGGATCACGAGGTCTTTTTTGGTTAGAAACAATGGTGGAGGTAGAAACTCCTAAAGGTAGAGTGGCTTATGGGCCAGTTAATCCTGCTGATGTTACTTCATTGTTTGATAAAGAATTTTTATTAGGTAATAAACACCCATTGTCTTTGGGGGTTACGAGTGAAATTGAATGGCTTAAGAATCAAGAAAGATTAACCTATGCCAGAGTTGGTATAACTGATCCTGTCTCTTTGAAGGATTATGAAGCCCATGATGGATTTAAGGGCTTACGCAAAGCCTTAAATCTTAAGGCTCAAGAAATTGTCGATGAAGTGACTGAATCTGGACTTAGGGGTCGAGGAGGAGCCGCATTTCCAACTGGCATTAAATGGCAAACTGTTTTGAATGCACCATCTGAAAAAAAATACATCGTATGTAATGCAGATGAAGGAGATTCTGGAACCTTTTCGGACAGGATGATTATGGAAAATGATCCTTTTGTTTTAATCGAGGGGATGATTATCGCTGGTTTAGCTGTTGGGGCTGATCAAGGATATATTTATTTAAGGTCAGAGTACCCTCAGGCTCAAGCCATATTAAATGAGGCAATTGATATTGCAGAAAAAAACGGATTTCTTGGTAACAATATTTTAAATACAAATATTTCATTTAATCTTGAAGTGACTAGAGCAGCTGGCGCTTATATTTGTGGTGAAGAAACATCATTACTTGAAAGCTTAGAAGGTAAAAGAGGTCTGGTCAGATACAAGCCTCCACTTCCTGCGATTGAGGGCCTATATGGGAAGCCGACTGTAGTAAATAATGTTATTTCATTGGCAACAATTCCAATTATTTTAGATAAAGGTTCAAAATTCTATGCAGATTTTGGTATGGGGCGATCCAAAGGAACGCTGCCAATTCAGTTAGCAGGTAATCTTAAACAAACTGGTTTAATTGAAAAGGCTTTTGGAATTACATTAAGAGAATTGCTCTATGATTTTGGTGGCGGATCAGCAACAGGTAAAAAGATTAAAGCTGTTCAAGTAGGTGGGCCATTAGGTACTTTTTTACCAGAATCCCAATTTGATACACCGCTTGATTATGAGAAATTTTCTGAAATTAATGCTGTGGTCGGTCATGGAGGCATTGTTGCTTTTGATGACACGATAGATATGTCAAAAATGGCAAGGTATTCATTTGAATTTTGTGCGATAGAGTCATGTGGAAAATGTACCCCTTGTCGAATAGGGTCAACCAGAGGTATGGAAATTATTGATAAAATTAAAGGTGGCATTGATCAAGAAAAAAATGTGGAAGTGCTTAAGGATTTAGGAGAGACTATGGTACACGGTTCGTTATGTGCTATGGGAGGCATGACCCCATTCCCTGTTATTAGTGCTTTAAACTTTTTTCCTAAAGATTTTGGACTTGAAACCAAAGAAACTTAAGCATAAAATTGTGTAATTCTTGAACTAACTACTTAATAGGCATAATGGACGATTTAAAAGATTTTGGTACACCTCCAGTAAATTCTGAAAAACTCGTTACGCTCAAAATAGATGGTATTGATGTAACTGTCCCTGAAGGTACATCTTTGATGCGCGCAGCCTCAATTGCAGGTGTTAGCGTGCCTAAATTATGTGCAACTGATAGCTTAGAGCCATTTGGCTCATGTCGACTCTGTTTGGTAGAAATTGAAGGTAAGAGAGGTTATCCAGCATCTTGTACTACTCCAGCTTCAGATGGGTTGGTAGTTTCCACACAATCTCCTAAATTAGCTAACTTGAGAAAAGGCGTAATGGAATTGTATATTTCTGACCATCCGCTTGACTGCTTAACATGTGCAACAAATGGTGATTGCGAGCTTCAGGATATGGCGGGAGCTGTTGGATTAAGGGATGTACGATATGGTTATGAAGGTGAAAATCATTTAGATTCAAAAAAAGATGAATCGAATCCATATTTCACCTTTGATCCTTCTAAATGTATTGTTTGTTCACGATGCGTAAGAGCTTGCGAGGAAACTCAAGGTACTTTTGCTTTAACTATAGACGGAAGAGGGTTTGAGTCGAAAGTCTCTGCTGGAAATAAAGATTTTATTGATTCCGAATGTGTTTCATGCGGCGCTTGTGTCCAAGCCTGTCCTACAGCCACCTTAATCGAAAAAAGTATTGAGGAACATGGCACCCCTGAAAGAAAAGTAACAACAACGTGTGCTTATTGTGGAGTGGGTTGCTCATTTAATGCTGAAATGCAAGGGGATAAAGTTGTCAGAATGACGCCTAATAAAAATGGGGGAGCCAATCATGGACATTCTTGCGTGAAAGGACGTTTTGCTTGGGGATATACGACACATAAAGATAGAATTACTACGCCAATGATTAGGAAAAGTATTAATGATTCTTGGCAAAAAGTTTCATGGGAAGAAGCTATAAGTTATGCTGCTTCAGAAATAAAAAGAATTCAAAAAAAATATGGTGCCAATTCAGTTGGTGCAAAGTTTCATGGGAAGAAGCTATAAGTTATGCTGCTTCAGAAATAAAAAGAATTCAAAAAAAATATGGTGCCAATTCAGTTGGTGCTATTTCATCTTCAAGGTGTACTAATGAAGAAGTTTATGTGATGCAAAAAATAGTAAGAGCCGGTTTTGGTAATAATAATATTGATACTTGTGCAAGAGTTTGTCATTCACCAACTGGTTATGGTCTTAAGCAAACTATAGGAGAATCTGCTGGGACACAAAATTTTGATTCGGTAATGGAGTCAGATGTAATTATGATTGTGGGCGCAAACCCAACTGATGGTCACCCAGTATTCGCATCTCAGATGAAAAAAAGATTAAGGCAGGGGGCAAAATTAATTGTTATTGACCCTAGAGAAATTGACCTCGTTGATAACACCCCACATATTAAAGCTGATTACCACCTTAAACTTCAGCCTGGTACCAATGTTGCGATAATAAATTCAATTGCACATGTTATTGTTGAGGAAGGTTTAAGTGATCAAGGCTTTGTAAAAGAGCGTTGTGAAGATGAATCATTTAAAATATGGTTAAATTTTATTAAAGACCCTAAGAATTCGCCTGAATCAACGGAAGCAGAGACAGGCATTCCTGCAGACTTACTTAGAAATGCGGCTAGACTATTTGCAAATGAAAAAAATGGATCTATTTATTATGGCTTAGGCGTAACTGAGCATAGCCAAGGCTCAACTATGGTCATGGGGATTGCAAACTTAGCCATGGTTACTGGAAATGTGGGTAGAGAAGGTGTTGGTATTAATCCATTAAGAGGGCAAAACAACGTTCAGGGTTCTTGTGATATGGGATCATTTCCTCACGAACTTCCTGGGTATAGGCATGTTTCAGATTTAGCAACTCGAGCATTATTTGAATCGGCATGGAATACAAAAATTGATGATGAGCCCGGTCTTAGAATTCCAAATATGCTTGATGAAGCTATATCGGGTAAATTTAAATCTCTTTACTGCGAGGGGGAGGATATAGCTCAGTCAGACCCAGACACACAACATGTGACTCATGCACTTGAATCCATGGAATGTGTAATTGTTCAGGATTTATTTTTAAATGAAACCGCTATGTATGCTCATGTTTTCTTTCCTGGGTCTTCATTCTTAGAAAAAAATGGCACTTTCACCAATGCGGAAAGAAGAATCTCAAGGGTGAGAAAAGTAATGGCTCCAAAAAATGGGTATGAAGATTGGGAAATTACTCAAATGCTATCTAACGCATTGGGGTATCCAATGAAGTATAAACATGCAAGCGAAATTATGGATGAAGTAGCGCAGTTAACGCCAACCTTTAAAGGTGTTAGTTATGAAAAATTAGATAAGCTTGGAAGCATTCAATGGCCTTGCAATGATGAGCATCCAGAAGGAACACCTACGATGCATGTAGATGAGTTTGTAAGAGGGAAGGGCAAATTTTTTATTACAGAATATGTGCCAACGGCTGAAAAAGTGAATAATAAATTTCCTTTAATAATGACAACTGGAAGAATATTGGCACATTATAATGTTGGGGCTCAAACAAGAAGAACAAAAAATACTGTATGGCATGATGAAGATTTAATTGAAATTCATCCTCATGACGCAGAGGAAAGGGGAATAAATGAGGGAGACTGGGTTGGAATTAATAGTCGATCTGGAGATACTGTTCTTCGTGTGAAAATAACAAGCAGAGTGCAACCTGGCGTTGTATACACAACATTTCATCACCCTGTGTCAGGCGCAAACGTTATCACCACTGATAACTCTGATTGGGCAACAAATTGTCCTGAATTTAAAGTCACAGCCGTTCAGGTGACTAAAGTCGCACAGCCATCAAATTGGCAATCAAAATATCAAAAGTTTAGTGAAAAACAAATTGATTTTGTAAAAAATGGTGAGGAAAAAGTAAATTAATTAAAGTGACTAGCGAAAAATTAATTCAAACAAGTCATTATTGCCAAAAAGTCAGTATTCAAAAGAATAATAATTCTAAAGAAATAACAGAGGAAATATTAGCTGAAGAGACTCCAGTAGCCATTGTCTACAACGGGCTGTCTCATGTTGTTATGATGGCAAGTCCGTGTGATTTAGAAGATTTTGCAAAGGGATTCTCTATAACCGAGGGCATTATTAAGAATTTATCAGATATTTATTCGATTGAAGTTTTAAAAAAAGATAATGGAATTGAAATTAACGTCGAAATATCTACTGAAAAATTTACACATTTAAAAGAAATTAGAAGAAATTTGACGGGTAGGACGGGTTGTGGATTATGTGGAGCTGAATCACTTGATCAAGTCTTAAAAATACCTAAAATTAGAAAAAATAAAACTAAATTTTCTTCTATATATGTATTAAAAGCTTTAAAAAAATTTTCAAACCAACAAAAAATACAAAAAAAAACTGGAGCAACCCATGCATCTGGATTATTTGATTCAAAAGGTAATTTAGTAATCCTTAAAGAAGATGTAGGAAGGCACAATGCGCTTGATAAATTAATTGGAGCCGCAAGTAATTTGAAAATTTCAAATAATTATTTTGTAATTACTTCTAGTAGAGCAAGTTACGAAATGGTTCAGAAAGTCGCATATATGAACTTAAAACTATTGGTGGCTATTTCTGCCCCAACTGCATTAGCAAAAAGGCTTGCGGATAAAATTGATATGACTTTAATAGGTTTTGCAAGAAATAACCGATACAATTGTTACACACACCCTGAGCAAGTAATCGGGTAAAATCACACCATGGAAACAAAAATTCTAATTAGAATGGCGAATGATATTGGCAACTTTTTTAAAAGTTATCCTAATGAAGAGCAAGCAAAAAAGGATATGGCATTACATATACAAAAGTTCTGGGGTCGTGATATGAGGGTAAAAATAAAAGAATACGTTACTCAAACATCAGAAAATAATAGC
>Ga0209047_1002005_pt1 | contig 14114 bp, 12 predicted proteins | sample SaaInlV_165m_DNA_3_FD_184681 | JGI IMG/M metagenome (GOLD analysis project Ga0209047, IMG submission 184681) | Marine microbial communities from expanding oxygen minimum zones in the Saanich Inlet - Saanich Inlet SI037_S3LV_120m_DNA (SPAdes)... | ecosystem: Environmental > Aquatic > Marine >...
CCTTACTATCTGTAAGATTAATTCTGCTTAAATCAGAAGGATCTGATTTACTCATTTTTTTTATTCCATCTTTTAAACTCATAATTCTAGAAAATTCTTTTTGAATTAATGGTTCTGGAATTTTTAAAAAATTTGGAGAATTAAAATCATTATTAAACTTTTGAGCAATATCTCTACATAGTTCTAAATGTTGTTTTTGATCATCTCCCACGGGTACATGAGTAGCATCGTATAACAATATGTCTGCTGCCATTAATACAGGATATGAATAAAGGCCGATGCTTGCATTTTCTTTATCCTTTCCAGCCTTTTCTTTAAATTGCGTCATTCTATTTAACCAGCCAATTCTTGAAACACAGCTTAAGATCCAAGCACATTCGGAGTGTGCTGACACCTTTGATTGATTAAAAATAATACTTTTGTCAGGATTTATACCGCTAGCAATAAATGTAGCCGCTGTTTCTCTTATATTTTGTTTTAATTCTTTTGGGATTTGTTTGGTGGTAATTGCATGAAGATCTACTACACAAAAAATACACTCATTTTCTTTTTTATTATTCAGTTCTACAAAATTTTTAATTGCTCCCAAATAGTTTCCTAGATGGAGATTTCCTGTTGGTTGAACACCTGAAAAAATTTTTTTACTCATCGATTTAATACTTTAGTTTAATATCACTAATTTTAAAAGCTTTGATAAAAATCGCAATTAACAAATATGAAATAAGTCCCGATAACACCACAACAATCAAATAGTATAACTTTAAACTTTGGTCATAGGCTAATTTAATTTCAAAAAAATTGATTAAAAGATTAAAAAATAATCCCATTATAGTTGCCGCAACCATAATTCTCAAAAATCTAGTTATAAACAAAAAGTTGAAATTAAAAAAACTATTTTTTTTTAAAAAAATAAATAATACAATCGAATTAAACCACGATGATATGGTTGTTGCGATAGGAATAATAATAAAACCTAAACTTTTAAAATAAAAGATACTAATTAAAATATTTAGCAATACTGAGGCTAATGAGATATAAAACGGAGTTTTGGTATTGTGACGTGCAAAGAAAAAACTTGAAAAAACTTTTATTAAAGAAAATGCCGGTAAACCTAAGCTAAAATAAAAAAGAGCTTTTGCAGAATTTTTAACTCCATCTTCATTAAATGTCCCATAACCGAATAAAGCAGAAACAATTTGTTCAGAAGCAATTAAAAGAGCAATGGCAGCTGGGATACTTAAAAATAAACTTAATTCTAACGCTTTATTTTGAATAATAATTATTTGATCATTGTTCTCATCTTGAATATAGCTTGAAAGCTTTGGTAAGATCACGGTTCCTATTGCAATTCCTGCAATAGCTAAATTTATTTGGTAAATTCTATCTGCATAATAAAGATATGAAACTGCGCTTGCTTGAAATGACGCAATAATTGTTCCAACTAAAATATTAATTTGGGTTACACCAGATGAAAATATGCTTGGTAATAGTTTTTTAAAAAAAATTTTTATTTTTTTATCTATTTTAATTTTAAAATTTAATTTAGGTGAATAAAATTTTTTTACAAAAACATATAAAAATATTAGTTGAATAAATCCAGAAAAAGTAACAGCATAAGATAAATAATAAACAAGTTTATCATTTAAAAATTTTCCGAAAAATAAAACTCCTATCAACATAATATTTAAAATAATTGGAGCTGCTGCAGCGACAGCAAATCTATTATGTGAGTTTAAAATTGCTGAAAAAAATGATGCTAAACTTATAAAAAACAAAAAAGGAAAAGTTATCCTGGTTAAATTAATTGCTAGCTCCATTTTTTGATTATCAGCATCAAACCCTGGTGCTATCAAAAATACAAACATGGGCATAAAGATCTCAATCACTATAATAATAAAAAACAAACCTAGAATTAATAGATTAAATACATTATTTGCGAATTCATTAGATTGCTCTTCTCCTTGAGAAAGTTCTGTTGCATAACTTGGAACGAATGCCGCATTAAATGTCCCCTCTGAAAAAAGTCTTCTAAATGTATTTGGGATTCTAAATGCCACAAAAAATGCATCTGCCAAAGGACCCACGCCAAGAAATATCGCTATCAATATATCTCTTATATAGCCAAGTACCCTACTAACTAGGGTAAAAAAGCTAAACGTCCCTGTTGACTTAATAAGGTTCATAAATCATATTGGTCTTATATTTTACCATTTGTATATCTAATTAACATAAATGAAAAAAACAAAAATTGATCATTACACAGACAAAGAGGCTCTAGATTTTCATAATAGTAATAAATCTGGCAAGATTGAGATCATTTCATCTAAACCTATGACTTCAAAAAGAGATTTGGCTTTAGCTTATTCACCAGGTGTTGCTGCACCAGTAAGAGCTATATATGAAAACTCTGAGGCTGCTTATGACTACACAACTAAAGGAAATTTAGTAGCTGTAATAAGTAATGGATCTGCAATTTTAGGGATGGGCAATTTAGGGGCATTAGCATCGAAACCTGTAATGGAGGGTAAGGCTGTTTTATTTAAAAGATTTGCTGACATTGACTCTATTGATTTAGAAATAGATTGTAACGATACAGATGAGATTATTAAAAGCATAAAAAATTTTGCACCAAGCTTTGGTGGTATAAATTTAGAAGATATTGCAGCTCCAGATTGTTTTATTATTGAAGAAAAACTAAAACAAATTTTAGATATTCCAGTTTTTCACGATGATCAACACGGAACAGCTATAATCACAACAGCTGCATTAATTAATGCTTTGGATGTTTGTGGCAAATCTCTAGAAAAAATTAAAATTGTTGTTAATGGAGCAGGTGCTTCAGCTATGGCATGTACCAATTTGTTTAAAAATAGTGGTGTTCCTCAAAAAAATATTATCATGGTGGATACAAAGGGAGTTATTTATCGTGGAAGAGAAAATTTAAATCAATGGAAATCTTCTCATGCAATTGAAACCAAAAAAAGAACTTTGGATGATGCAATTGACAATGCTGATGTTTTTTTAGGATTATCTTCAAAGGGCACTTTATCAAAAAGTATGGTAAAAAAAATGGCAAAAAACCCTATAATTTTTGCTTGTGCAAATCCTGATCCAGAAATTACACCAGAAGAAATACAGGGGGTCAGAGATGATGCAATTATTGCAACTGGAAGATCAGATTATCCAAATCAAGTTAATAATTTAATTGGTTTTCCTTATATTTTTAGAGGCGCCTTGGATGTGAGAGCAAAAACGATAAACGAAGAAATGAAAGTTGCAGCTGCTCATGCAATAGCGGCTCTTGCGAGAGAGGATGTACCTGATGAAGTTGTTGCAGCCATGGGTGGTGATAGACCTCATTATGGAAAAAATTATATAATCCCATCTACTTTTGATCCTAGGCTTATTAGTGTAATTCCTGTAGCTGTAGCAAAAGCTGCAATCAAAAGTGGTGTGGCAAGAAAAGAAATAAAAGATTTTGAGATTTATAAAGATCAACTAAAACAAAGATTAGATCCTTCAGTTACCATTATGCAAGGTATTAATTCGCAAATTAAAAAAAATAAAAAAAGAATTGTTTTTGCTGATGGAGAAGATGAAAATACATTAAAGGCTGCAATTGCATTTAAAAATAGTAATTTAGGAACTCCAATATTGGTTGCTAAAAAAGAAACTATAAAAAAAAGACTTAAAGAAATTGGTTACAGTGAAAACTTAGATATTGAAATAACAAACTCTACTGACAAAATAAAAAGAGAAAAATATGTAAAGTTTTTATTTCAAAAGATGCAAAGAGAACAGGGTTTACTTGAGAGAGATTGTGATAGAATGGTAAGAAATGACCGAGTCATCTGGGCTTCTTGCATGGTTTCATGTGGTGATGCTGATGGTGTTGTTACAGGCAACACAAGAAGGTACGGAGCTTCACTTGAAAAAATAACTAAAGTTATTGATTCAAGACCTGGGGAAATAATGTTTGGGCTTAATATGATTGTTAACAAAGGTAAAACTGTTTTTGTAGGCGATACCAGTGTGCATGAATATCCTAGCTCTGAACAATTAGCTGAAATAGCAATATCTTCTGCAAGAGTTGTGAGATTATTTGGTTTTAATCCAAAAGTTGCTTTTGTTTCTCACTCAACATTTGGACAACCATTAACAAGTAGAACCAAACATATTAAGAACGCCGTAAACATATTAAAAGAAAGAAATGTAGACTTTAAATTTGATGGTGACATGCAGCCAGATGTTGCCTTGAATGACGAATACAAAGAACTTTATCCATTTTCAGAAATAGTTGGTAACGCAAATATATTGATTATGCCAGGACAGCATAGTGCGGCTATATCATACAAGATGATGCGAGAACTAGGTGGAGCTAAAGTTATTGGTCCCCTGTTAATAGGCTTAGGACAACCAATTGAAATTGCACCATTAAGATCTTCGACTTCTGATATATTAAATCTAGCATCTGTTGCTGCTTATTCTGCAGGTGTGATTAGCTACAATAAAAAAAATTAATTTTTTTGAATTCTTAAATCTTCAACTAAAAAAATGCTCGCTACTACATCTTTAACATCTAATATTTGTTTTGCTTCTTTAATTACTTCTTTTCTTTCATCAGACGTTAAAGAAATACCATAAATAAAGATTTTTTTTTTATATGTATCTATTTGATAATTAGTTGCCTTAATTTTATCATTAAATATTAAAGCTGCACGTAATTGTGATGTAATTAATAGATCTTTAGCAGATTGTTTAAAGTTGAATTCTTCTTTTATTTTAATATCATTTTTAACAGATCTAGCACCAGCTGTCTCCCAGGCTAATTTTGTAATCTGAAGTTTTTCCTCTGGATTTGCTACTTTTCCTGTTAAGAAAATTCTGCCATCTAAAACTTTTGTGTTGATAGATAACAGATACTTCTTATCTTTTAATATTAACCTTGCTGAAATATTTTTTTGCATTACTGAATCATCAATCTGAGTTCCTATAGATCTCGGGTCTAAAGCAATACTTACTCCAGTACCAAAAATACCCTTCGATGATGTACCAACACATCCTGTAATAATTACAAATATAAAAAAAATTAAAATTAATTTATTTTTCATTTTTCAATTTTAAACAATAATTATAGATTTCTTTTTTGGGAATATCCTTATTTTGACTAATTAAATCTGTAATATCTTTTATACTTAGTTTTTTAATCATTTTTTTTATATTTTTTTTATCTGATTCTTCTAGTTTTTGCGAAACATTTTTTATATTTTTTTTTTCTGAAATTACAATTGTTAACTCACCTTTTGGGTTTTTATTAAATGGTTCAAGCAAATCAACTTCTGCTCTTAAGTATTCCTCAAAAAATTTTGTCATTTCTCTACATATCAATATTTTTCTGCCAAAAAAAAATTTTTTTATTATTTGAACTGATTTATTAAATTTTTTGGGAGAAATAAAAAAAACTATTGAGCAATTTAAATTTATCAAAATTTTAAAATCTTCATTCAATTCTTTATTCTTTTCTGGAAAGAAACCATAAAAAAAAAACTTTTCCGAGAATCCACTTATGGAAACAGCTGTAGAAACTGCTGAAGCTCCAGGTATGGGAAAAATATCAATTTTATTAGACAAACACTCATTAACAAGAATTGCACCTGGGTCAGAAACGGCTGGTGTTCCTGCATCAGAAATTAGTGAAATTGTTAATCCTGATTTTAAAAATTCTATTACTTTATTTAAATTTTTTTTTTCATTAAATTTATGATTAGAAATTAATTTAGATTGAATGCTAAATTTCTCTAATAAATTCTTAGAAACTCGAGTATCCTCACATAATATATAGTCTGATTTTTTTAGTACTTCGATAGCTCTTATCGATATATCGCTTAAATTACCAATAGGTGTAGCAATAATATATAATCCATTTTTAACTTGGTTATTTTTATTTTCTGAATGTAGAATCATTAAATTATTACCGATATAATAATAACATCAAAATGAACAAAATTATTAAAATTATATTATTAACAGTACTTTTATTACTTCAGATTCAGAATATTTCGGCTAATGAAAAAATTAAGATTGGACTTCTAGTGCCACTGTCTGGAAAAAATAGTGAAATAGGTCAATCTATAATCAAAGCAACTCAACTGGCTATTAATAAAATTGATAATTCTTCTATAGAAATTATCCCAAGAGATACTAAATCTAATCCAGAAATAACTCTAAGAAATGCAAAAGAACTTGCGGAACTGGGTGTTAAAATAGTAATTGGGCCTGTATTTCATGATAGTCTATCTTATTTAGATGAATTGAAAAATATTATTTTTTTATCTCTCACCAATAAAGTTAATAATACACCTAAAAATATTATTAATTCAGGCATCAATGCTACTTCTCAATTAAAAACTATACAAAAATTTATAGAACTAAATGGTTTACAAAATACTATTTTTTTAATGCCAGACGTTGATTATAAAAATGAAATCAAAAAAGCAATAAATGATTCAAAAATTAAAATATCCAATGATTATGTTTATGATTCAAATCCAACTAAACTTACAAGTCAAATCGAAAAAATTACCAATTACAAAAGAAGAAAGCAAAATCTTGAAGATGAAATAACAAGACTAGAAAATTCAGATGATTTAGACAAAGAAAAATTAATTGAAAGATTAAAAAAAAATGACACTCTTGGCAATGTAAAATTTGACTCTATAATAATTGCAGATTTTGATGAAAGTCTAAAAAGTGTTACTACCTCTTTATTATATACGGACATATCTCCTAAAGAAAAATATTTTATAACTCTTAATCAGTGGTTTGATGAATCTCTTTTAAAGGAGACTAGCTCACAACCCATTTATTTTCCTTCTATAAATAAAAAAAATTATGATGAATTTAAATTAGAATATTTTAAAAAATTTAATCACTATCCAAACCAAGTTTCTTTTTTAAGTTTTGATTTAGTTGGACTTGTGTATTATTTGGTCCTTCAAAATAATTCAATAATACACGAAAAAATTTTTACAAAAAAAAATATATTTAAAGGAAAAATTGGTATTTTTGAAATAAAAGATAATAAGATAAATCATATCCTCAATTTTTATAAAGTTGACAATTATGGTTTTAAAAAAATTTTCTAATTTTTTTAAATGCTTGAAATCGATGATCAATTTTATATTTTTTTACTGGATTCATCTGACCAAAAGTAATTTTTTTATTTAACGGTAAAAAAATAGGATCATATCCAAACCCGTTATCTCCCTTTTGTATTGGTGAAATGTGACCACTGACTTTACCCACAGAATGTACTTTTTTTTTACTTGGCCAATAAATAGTTAGCGCGCAGACAAATTTTGCTTTTATCTTTTTAACTTTCCAATCTTTATCTTTTTTTTTAAGTTCTTTAAAAACTTTATTCATGGCTAAAATGAAATTACCATTTTGACCTCCCCATCTGGCAGAGTAAATTCCTGGACTTCCATCTAAAATCTCTATTTCCAGCCCTGAGTCATCTGACAAACAAATCATTTTAGATTTATCTGAAAAAAATTTTGCTTTTATTAGTGAATTTTCAACAAATGTTTTTCCGCTTTCAACCGGACTTTTAATTTTGAGGTCCCTTGGCGAATAAATTTTAAGATTTTTTGGAAGTAAATCCCTAATTTCTCTTAATTTTCCAGCATTATTGGTGCCTACTAATAATTTTGTTATTTTTTTATTTAACATCTAGCAATTATCAAATTTCATACCATATAAATAGCAATGGAAAAAGATCAAAACATTAATAATAAAAGCCAAAATACTGAAATGGAAACACCTAGTTCTGAAGAACAAAACATTGAACTAGATAAAAGTACTAATCAGGAAAGTGAAGAAATAAAAGAAATTACTCCTGAAGAAAAAATAAAAGATTTAGAAGATAAAATAGCTAGAACTTTAGCAGAAATGGAAAATCAAAGAAGGAGATTTGAAAAAGAAAGAGAGGATGCTTTTAGTTACGGAGGTTTTGCTTTAGCAAAAGAAACTTTAAATTTAATTGATAACTTGGAAAGATCAAAACAAATTTTAGAAAAAGATGAAGCTCTTAAAAATACAGATGCTTTAAAAAAAACTTTGGAACATTTTGATATTATAAATAAAGATATGGTGTCTATATTATCAAAAAATGGAATCATGCCCTTAGACTGCATTGGTAAAAAACTTGATCCAAATCTTCATCAAGCCATGATAGAAATTGATGATGATCAGAAAGAACCTGGTACGATTGTTCAAGAAATTCAAAAAGGATTTATAATGAAAGATAGACTACTTAGACCATCCTTAGTTGGGGTTTCAAAAAAAATAAAAAAAAATGACGAAAAAAGCGAGGAAAATACACAAAAATCCGACAATTAAATATATTAGTCAGAACTTGTAGATTAAAAATTAACACTTATATGAAGAATAGGATTTAAATTATGAGTAAAATTATAGGAATAGATTTAGGAACAACAAATTCATGTGTGTCTATCATGGAAGGTAGCCAGCCAAAGGTTTTAGAAAACGCTGAAGGTGCCAGAACAACTCCTTCGGTTGTAGCATTTACTGATGATGGGGAAAAGCTTGTAGGACAACCTGCTAAAAGGCAGGCGGTAACTAACCCTGAACACACTATATTTGCTGTGAAAAGATTAATTGGTCGAAATTTTGAGGACCCGACTGTAAAAAAAGATATTGCTGCGGCACCTTTTAAAATAATTAATTCTGAAAAAGGTGATGCTTGGATCGAAGCTAAAGGTCAGAAATATTCACCTTCTCAAATATCAGCTTTTATTCTGCAAAAAATGAAAGAAACGGCTGAAAAATACTTAGGTCAAGAAGTTACTAAAGCTGTAATAACTGTTCCTGCTTATTTTAATGATGCTCAAAGACAAGCTACAAAAGACGCTGGTAAAATTGCAGGATTAGAAGTTTTAAGAATTATTAATGAACCAACAGCTGCCTCACTTGCATATGGTCTAGATAAAAAACAAAATAAAAAAATTGCAGTTTATGATTTAGGAGGTGGTACTTTTGATGTATCCATTCTTGAATTGGGTGATGGTGTATTTGAGGTTAAATCTACGAATGGTGACACCTTCCTGGGCGGTGAAGATTTTGATAATGCTATTGTTGATTATTTAGTTAGAGAATTTAAAAAAGACAATGGTATTGATTTAAAGACAGATAAATTAGCTCTTCAAAGATTAAAAGAAGCTGCTGAAAAAGCTAAAATTGAATTATCTTCTGCAGAACAAACAGATGTTAATTTACCATTTATAACTGCAGACAAAACTGGTCCAAAACATATTAATTTAAAAATGACTAGAGCAAAATTAGAAGCTTTAGTCGAAGATTTAATTTCAAAAACCTTACCACCCTGCAAGACTGCTCTTGAAGATGCTGGAGTTAACGCAAGTGAAATAGATGAAATTGTAATGGTTGGTGGAATGACAAGAATGCCAAAAGTATTAAATGAAGTTAAAAACTTTTTTGGCAAAGATCCAAACAAAAGTGTAAACCCTGACGAAGTTGTTGCAATGGGTGCCGCTATTCAAGCAGGTGTACTTCAAGGAGATGTTAAAGATGTACTTCTTTTAGATGTAACACCTTTGTCTTTAGGAATTGAAACTTTGGGGGGCGTATCTACAAAACTAATTGAAAAAAACACAACAATACCAACAAAAAAGAGTCAAGTTTTCTCTACTGCTGAAGACAACCAACCTGCGGTATCAATAAGAGTACTTCAAGGTGAAAGAGAAATGGCCTCAGATAACAAAATGTTAGGAAATTTTGAACTTGTTGGTATAGCACCAGCTGCAAGGGGCATTCCTCAAATTGAAGTAACATTTGATATAGATGCAAATGGAATCGTTAACGTTTCTGCAAAAGATAAAGGAACTGGAAAAGAACAAAAAATTCAAATTCAGGCATCAGGTGGTCTAAGCGATGAGGAAATTGAAAAAATGGTTAAAGATGCAGAGGTAAACAAAGAAACTGATAAAAAGAAAAGAGAGTCAGTAGATGTGAGAAATCAAGCTGATACCTTAATTCATTCAACAGAAAAAAATCTTAAAGAACATGGTGCTAAAATTTCTGATGCAGAAAAAAAAGCGATAGAAGACTCGTCTTCAAGCTTAAAAGAAGCTTTAAAAGGAGAAGATATAGAGAATATAAAAAAGAAAACAGAGAGTTTAGTTCAAGCTTCTATGAAGTTAGGTGAAGCCATCTACAAGTCTCAAGAAAAAAAACCAGACTCATCTAAAGATGGTAATAAAAATGATGAAGGGAAAAAAGACGATAATGTAGTTGATGCAGACTTTGAAGAAGTAAAAGAAGAAGAAAAAAAAGAAAAAGACGAAGATAAAGAAAAAAGCGCTTAAGACTTACAACAACTATCATCTTAAAGTAACTTATGGCTAAAAGAGATTTTTATGACGTCTTAGGTGTTAACAAAAATGCAAACCCTGCAGAATTAAAATCAGCCTATAGAAAACTAGCTGTAAAATATCATCCAGATAAAAATCCTAACGACAAAACTGCTGAGGATAAATTCAAAGAAGCCAGTGAAGCGTATGGTATTCTCTCTGATCAAGAAAAAAAGCAAAACTATGACAATTTTGGTCATGCTGCTTTCGAAGGTGGTGGAGGCAGACAAGGTGGAGGTTTTGGAGGTGCAGATTTTTCAGATATCTTTGAAGATTTTTTTGGTGACTTTGGAGGCGGAGGAAGATCTAGAGGTAGAAAAAATACTAGCAATAGAGGTTCTGATTTAAGATATGATTTATCAATTACACTAGAGGAAGCTTATGAAGGTAAAAAACAAGATATAAAATTTTCAACTACAGAAAAATGTGATACCTGCAAAGGTAATGGTTCTAAACCAGGTCATTCACCAGATAGATGTACAGTTTGTGGAGGTAATGGAAAAGTTAGATCTAACCAAGGTTTTTTTACAGTTCAACAAACTTGTCCTCAATGTGCAGGAAGTGGTGAAGAAATAACCAACCCATGTAATGATTGTAATGGTCAGGGTACCAAACGGGCTTCAAAAAAAATATCCGTAACAATACCAAAAGGTGTTGATGATGGTACGAGAATAAGATTGGCTGGCAAAGGAGAAGCAGGCACCAAAGGGGGAGCAAGTGGAGATTTATATTTATTTATAAATGTGTACTCTCATGATCTTTTTAAAAGATCAGATGAAAATTTATTTTTTGAATTTCCATTATCAATTGCAGATGCAGCACTTGGAACTACAATAGAAATTCCTACAATTGATGGTGGTAAAGCTAAAATTAAAATACCTGATGGAACACAACATGGTAAACAATTTAGGTTAAAAGGCAAAGGAATGCCTTACATGAGAGGAAGCGGCAATGGTGACCTTTATGTTCAAGTAAATACTGAGGTTCCAATTTCACTAAATAAAGCACAGAAAGAATTACTACAAAAATTTAGAGAAATTGAAAATGAAAAGTCTAATCCTAGTATAAAAAAATTCTTTCAAAAAGCCAAAAGTTTCTGGAAAAACTAAAAGACTAATTAGTTAAAAAGAGTTAATATTTTCTTAAATGAAAAAAATTAATTTAGCAATTACTGGATGTTTGGGTAGAATGGGTCAACAGCTTATTAAATCCTCTAAATCTAATAAGGCTTTTAAATTAATAGCTCTCACAGAAAATAAACCTGCAGATAAAAAAATAAATGGAATCAAGCTTGATATAAATACAGACCAAGCTTTTAAAAAAGCTGATGTTATTGTAGATTTTACAGTTCCAAAATGTACTTTTGAGATTCTTAAAATAGCATCAAAATTAAAAAAAAGAGTGGTTATTGGAACAACTGGCTTTACTCAAAAAGAAGAAGATTTAATTAAAAAATATTCAAAAAAAATTCCTATATTGAAAGCTGGCAATATGAGTTTGGGTGTTAATTTGTTGATGTATTTAACTGAAATTACGTCAGAATCCCTTGGAGATAATTATTTAAGTAAAGTCTTTGAAATTCACCACAAACATAAAAAAGATTACCCATCAGGAACTGCCTTAATGCTTGGAAAGGGTATTGCTAATGGAAAAAACAAAAACTTTTATAACCTAATTGGTAAAAAATTTTTTAATAAAAAATCTTTTCCTTATGGAAAAAAAATTAATTTTAATTCGATTAGAAAAGGCAAGATTATAGGAGAACATGAAGTTAAATTCTCAAGTGGCAAAGAAATTATTACCTTAAACCATGAGGCATTTGACAGAACTCTTTATTCAGATGGTGCATTGACTGCTGCAAGATGGCTCACAAATAAAAGAGCTGGACTTTATTCGATGAGAGATCTATTGAATTTTTAAACAATGGATGAAAGAGAAAAGGCAAAAAAGATTCTTAAAATTTTAAATAAAATTTATCCGACAACACCTATTCCCCTAAAACATAGAAATAAATTTACACTTTTAACCTCTGTTCTTTTATCAGCACAATGTACTGATCTAAATGTTAACAATGTAACCAAAGATATATATCTAAAATATAATAAACCTGAACACTTTGTAAAATTGGGAAGAAAGAAAATTGAAAAATTAATAAAAAAAATAGGAATCTTTAGAATTAAAGCAAAAAGTATATATTTAATGTCCAAACAACTATTAGAAAAACATAATGGAAAAGTACCTAAAACTTTTGAAGAACTAGAAAAACTACCAGGTGTAGGTCATAAAACTGCAAGTGTGGTTATGTCTCAAGGCTTTGGATATCCAGCATTTGCGGTGGACACGCATATTCACCGACTTGCTCAAAGATGGGGTTTAACAAGTGGTAAAAACGTTATTCAAACTGAAAAAGATTTAAAAAGAATTTTTCCAAAAAAAACTTGGAGCAAGCTTCACTTACAAATAATATACTACGGTAGAGAATACTGTCAGGCTAGAAATTGTTATGGTTTAACTTGTAAAATTTGTACGACTTGTTATCCTAATCGTATAAATCCAATTAATATAAAAAAAGCTTAATATGAAAATTCTAGGTATGGGTAATGCTATTGTTGATGTTATATGTAAAATTGATGATAGTTATTTGTCAAACAATGGATTAACAAAAAGTACGATGAAACTTGTTGATGAAATTGAATTTAAAAAACTACTATCAACTTTAAAAATTGAAGAAACAATTTCAGGTGGATCTGTTGCTAATTCTATTGTCGGATTATCACAATTAGGAAATAATGTTGGTTTTATAGGAAAAGTAAATGAAGATGACCTGGGTCAAAAATATGAAGATGGCTTAAAAAAAGAAAACGTTAATTATTTCTATTCCAAAAAAAAAGAGAGTGCACCAACAGGTACATGTTTAATATTGATTACACCAGATTCTGAAAGAACGATGTGTACATTTCTTGGAATAGCTGGAAAAATTAACGAAAATGATGTTGATGTAAATTCTATTAAAAAAAGTGAATTAATTTTTTTAGAAGGATATTTATGGGATGAAGGTGAACCTAAATCAGCTTTTGATAAAGCTATTAAAAACTCTAATAAAGTTGCAATGTCACTGTCAGATTTATTTTGTGTAGAAAGACATAAACCAAATTTTTTAAATTTAGTAAAAAATAAGCTAGATATTATTTTTGCAAATGAGCAAGAAATAATGGCTTTAATTGACACAAAAAACTTTAATGATGTAATTACATTTGGAAAAAAAATTGGAAAAATTTTTGTTATTACTAGAGGAGAAAAAGGAAGTGTCGCTATTAATAACAATGGAGTGATTGAGTGTAAAAGCAAAGAAAATTTAAAAATTGTTGATTTAACAGGGGCTGGAGATTTATTTGCTGCAGGATTTTTACATGGTTATATTAATGATTTAACATTAAAAGAAAGCCTTGAAAAAGGCACTGAAATGTCCTCAAAAATTATTCAAAAAATCGGTGCCAGACTAAATTAAATGATAGTAAAAATTGTTTATAAAATTTAAATCTTTTTATTTCTCTTAAAACTACCCTTACCCTTTTTAGCTTTGACTACTCTGGGCTTATACCTTTTTGTTCTTAAATTCTTAGCAATTAAATTCTTTTTTAACATCTAAATTTTATAACCCTC
>Ga0209047_1002011_pt1 | contig 14087 bp, 13 predicted proteins | sample SaaInlV_165m_DNA_3_FD_184681 | JGI IMG/M metagenome (GOLD analysis project Ga0209047, IMG submission 184681) | Marine microbial communities from expanding oxygen minimum zones in the Saanich Inlet - Saanich Inlet SI037_S3LV_120m_DNA (SPAdes)... | ecosystem: Environmental > Aquatic > Marine >...
GCTGCAAATGGTTCGTTAGCAAAATACAATTTGTTAGACCAGACTGTGGATGCCTTTGAAGATGCTACTGGTATTGACGCTGCTTCTTCTACTAATGAAATAAGAAATGCAAGTAAGTATTATAGTGGATCTGTTGTGGGTAGTTATACTGTAACTCCATTTACTTCTACAGGTTCTGCTACTTGGACTTGTCCTACAGATGTTATACAAACAGAAGTGCTTACTGTTGCTGGTGCTGGTGGTGGTGCTGGATACTACATGGGCGGCGGTGGTGGCTCCGGTGGCATTGTACATGATACTGATTATGTAACAGTACCTACTATTATCTACGATCTAACAATTGGTGCTGGTGGTGGTGGTGGTGGTGCAACTACAGACGGTACTACTGGTTCAGATACCGTTTTTAATGTTAATGCGGAAGGTGGTGGTTTAACACTTACGGCTAAAGGTGGTGGTGGTGGTAGGGCCTATGGTGCGCCCGATCCTGACGGATTAGATGGTGGCTCCGGTGGTGGCTCATCCGCACAATTTGGAAACACCGCAAGTGCTGGTTCTGGAGGCTCATCAATACAAGCATCGTTTTCAGGTGCAACCTCTTACGGCAATACCGGCGGTGGAAACATAACAGCACAGAATACAGAACAAGCCGCCTCTGGTGGTGGTGGCGCTGGAGAGGTTGGTAATACTGATAAGCAGCCAATAAATAATGAAGGTGGTGCTGGTGGTGATGGGCTATTGTTTTCAAACTTTACTTCTTATGGTGTGAGTGGATATTTTGCCGGTGGAGGCGGTGGTGGTGGTGGATACCAAGGATCTCCTAAAGCGGGTGGAACAGGCGGTACAGGTGGCGGCGGTAATGGGGCGAACTATAATGCAACAGCTGCGGTTGCTGGTACAGTAAATACCGGAAGTGGTGGTGGAGGCGGGTCATCCCATATAGGCACACCATCAACTAGCAGTGGAGCCGCTGGAGGATCAGGTTTTATTGGGTTGCGTTATCGTACTGAAGTTTATAACAATATGACTCTTGTATCAACTGCAACAGCAGCTCAAGCCGCTCCGACTAAGGGTGATATTGTATTTACTTATACTAATGGAGCTGGTACTGCGGTTATAAATACTAATATAACAGCGGAGATTTCTGCGGATGGCGGATCAACTTGGACTGCATTTACATTAGCATCACAAGGAACAACAGGTGGTCATACTATTTTGACTTCACACGATCAAACAATAACAAGCACAATAACAGCACCATATAATATGAAATATAGAATAAAAACATTAGTCCAGAGTGTTGCCTTACAAACAAGAATACAAGCAGTATCATTAGGGTGGTCTTAATATGACATTAACAAAAGTAGTTGGCGGAGTAATAGCTGATGGTACTATAGCTTCTGTTGATATAACAGACAGTACAATAACAAATGCAAAGCTGGCAGTAGACCCAGCTAATGCTTCTAATCTATCAAGTGGTTCTGTTCCTGCTGCACAATTAACTCTTGCTCCTGATCCAGATTTTACTGCTCAGAAAGCTGACATAGCCCTTCTTGCTTTCAAGACACAGGCAAACGGAAATTTGGCTCGTTATAATTTAGTAGACCAATCAGTGGATGCTTTTGAAGATGCTACTGGTGTAGATGCTTCTGCTTCTACTGGTGAGTTAAGAAATTCGACTGGAAAATATTATAACGGGGCCTCGACAGCATGGCCTACTGGCGGAACTGTAACTACCTATTCATCTGGTGGAACAGATTACAGAACACATACCTTTACTGCTAATGGAAACTTTATTTCGTCAGCATCTGGCAACATAGATGTGATGCTTGTAGGTGGTGGGGGTGGTTCTGCTAACGCCCAAGGCGGCGGTGGTGCTGGTGGTGGTATGATTACTATGGCCGCTTATGGAGTTACAGCTCAAACCTATGCAATCGTAATTGGTGCCGGTGGCGTTGGTCAGAGTACCCAAGGTGGTGCTGGTGCTAGTACTACAGGGTTTGGAGAAACTGCGACAGGTGGTGGTGGTGGTGGGTTCGGAAGTGTTGGTGGTAATGGTGCAAATGGTGGTGGTGGCGGTGAACCGGCCAATGCGGGCGGTACTGGAACAATACCAGCGGTTGTAAGCGGAACGGCCACAGGTTTTGGTGGTTTTGATGGTCCTACTGGTGCTGTAAGTTCTGGGCCCGGTGGTTCCGGCCTGGGCGGAGTTGGTGGGACTGCGACGGGTTCTGGGCCCTCTGGCGCTGGTGGTGTTGGGAAACAATATAACCTTGATGGTAATAATTACTATTGGGGTGGTGGTGGCGCTGGTGCTACATACGCCAATAATGCGGGTAACGGTGGTATTGGTGGCGGCGGTGGTGGTGGAACTCAGGCAGGCGGCTCAGCTGGAGTTGGAGGCGGGAGTGCAATAAATTCTGGCGCAAACGGCAGTGCGAGCGACACCCAAGGTGGTGCTGGTGGTGCGAACACAGGTGGCGGTGGGGGTGGTAAGCTAGCTGGCGGTGGTTCAGGCATTGTTCAAATTAGATATCCACAAACTGAGTTTACTGTTTATGGTAATATGACCCTTGTATCTAATGCCCAGACAGCACAAGCACAACCGACTAAAGCTGATGTGGTACTTACATATACAAATGGTGCTGGTACGGCAACAATCAATACGGATCTTATCGCTTCTGTTTCTAGAGATGGGGGTACAACTTATACTGCTGTAACCTTAGCAAGCCAAGGAACATCGGGTGGTCATACTATCTTAACGGCTAATGATGTAAGTATTTCTGGTCAACCGGCTGGAACATCTATGGTATGGAAGGTAGCCACAGCAAATCAAGGTGCTTCTAAAGATACAAGAATCCACGCTGTAAGTCTCGGTTGGTCTTAATGTAGTTTTTTATTATGGTAGTTGTTGATAATTTTTTAGATTGTGAAGATTTAAAGTTAGTACAAGATGGGGTATTGTCTCAATCTTGGACTTATTGCCCCTATGTAGTTCAGGAAGGTGACGGCCACTATATGTTTTGTTGTGGATTTGATCCAGAAACTAGTGATTCTATATTACCCATTCTAGAAAAAATAGGTAAAGTAAATATATTAAGGATTAAAGCTAATTTAGTACCCAAAGAATCTTCTATAATAGAACACGGATTTCATATAGACTATAAAGAAAAGATACCATCCAATGCTATCACCTCAATATTCTATGTTAATACTAATAATGGTTATACTAAATTTGAAGATGGTACGATAATAGAAAGTATAGCTAATCGTTTTGTATCTTTTCCAGCGGAATTGAAACATACAGGAACAACCTGTACTGATAAAAATACTCGTATAGTAATAAATTTCAATTACTACTAACTCCAAATTCTTATAAATATTATAAAATAAAGACTTTGGAGTTTTTTTATGGCCTCAGTTCGTAATATATTAATAGATCAAAACGCAGATTTCTCAGAACAGTTCACAGCAAAAGAAGATACTGGAACTGTAATTAACTTAACCGGTAAGACTGTTTCTGCCAAGTTGAGAAAATCTTATGGCTCATCTACCTCGTCAGCATTTACTTGTGCTCAGGTTGTTGCAGCAGATGGAACTTATACAATAGCATTAACCGATGTTCAGACTGCATATGGTACTCTGGATAGGGGTCGGTATGTCTATGATGTAATCACTACCTTAGATGCAGCACCCAATTCAATACAAAGAATACAACAGGGTGTAGCTACTGTTAGCCCTAGTGTGACTAGAGCAGACCCAGCATAATGACAACTGCAACAGAATCTTTCTTAACCCAATTAGATAAGGCTGCCGATGGTAAATCTATAAACCTTATTGAGTTTGAAGGTTTGCTAGATACTATAGCCGAAACCCCTATTGAGGAAGAAGTTGTAGAAGAAGAAAACTATGCAATCCCTGAGTATCCAATGCAGTTGGATCCAGAAGATGACGATGGTGATTGGGTTGCTGGAGATCCTACTAAACCCATTATGGGATTTGGTGCCAATACTGATACCAAGAAAGTTATAGACAAGGCCAATAAAGATGTAGAAAAAGATAGAGCAGTAATATCATTAGACGATAATGGTATGAAAATGGAATCTGCTATGTCTGAATTATCTTCTATGTTTGAAGATATGACTGGATTGGATTTATCAGAACCAGAACCAGAAATAGTTGTAGAGGTTATTGAAGAAGAGCCTGTAATAGAACCACCGAAGCCGATCATCAATATAGATCCTGCTGCATTGGAAGAAGCAACTTCTGCACTCAAAGGATTGTTTAGTGATGTTGCTGGTGTTGATTTATTTTCACCACCCAAAGAACCTGAGCCTGAATTGGTTGAGGAAGAAGTGGTTGAAGAGCCTATGAGTATTAAAGAGAGATATTATAATCTACCCATAGTCACACCTAAGTATGAAATCAGTGATGTTTCTAAACTACTGATTGGTAATGCTGCTGGTAAAATAGACAAAAATCAACCTACAAAGAAAAAATATAATACAGAAGAATATAATCCCAGTGTCGGACAGGGTGACGCCAACTGGCAGATGTCTCTGTTCAACAATGAGAAAAACTCAAAGGCAGCACAGATGGTTTCTGATGTTGCACAAATGCTGGAAAAACATAAACAAGAATTACCAGCAGAAGAATATAGAATACTTGAAGGTAATGCAGTAGAACAGACTGTAGGTTATCTCAACAACATTGCGATAGAAGAAGAAGTTGCAGTTCCTGTTGAAGAATCTTTTGATAGTAAAGTAGCAAAGGTCATTAATAAAGTATTGTCTGCTCAAGTTGGTTGGGGCCAGAAGGGTATGACTTATGGTTCTGGTGCTGTTGAACTGTTAGATTTAGATGATGTTGATTCTATAACGACACCTTTCAGTGCTACTCATCAATTCTTAGCGTGGGATAATACAGCAAAGAAATTTGTTGCGGCAGAAGGTACAACTCCGATTGGAGATATTACAGGTGTTACAGCCGGTACTGGTCTATCAGGTGGTGGTAATCAGGGTGTAGTTGAATTGGATTTAGATGTTTCTGAATTAACAGCTATAGGTACTACAGCAGCTTTAACTGATTATGTAGTGATCCAGGATGTAACGGATAATAGTACAAAGAAAGTTTTAATCTCTAATCTGTTTAGTACAGTCGGAGATATTACAGGAGTTACTGCTGGTACAGGATTAACGGGTGGTGGAACTTCTGGAGATGTAACACTTGATTTAAATACGGTTGCTGTTACGTTAGGTGGTACAGGAATTACTGCCGCAGCCAAAGGTTCTGTTTTAGTTGCAAATACTGCTAATACCTTTAGTGCATTAGAGGGTAGTACCGATGGAGATGTACTTACTTATAATTCCGGAACAGATACTATATCTTGGTCTGGTAGTGTAGATGGAGGCACATATTAATTATGGCCACAAGAATTAAATTAAAAAGATCAGAAGCACCAAAAACAGTTCCTACAGTAAATGATTTACAGGCCGGAGAAGTGGCTCTTAATACATTTGACCAAAAGATATATGTTAAAGATAGTGAGGATAATATTGTAGAAGTAGCCAACAAAGGAGCTACTGATGCTGAAGTAACAACAAAGGCTACGATAATGGCAATAGCATTAGGATAAAGATATGGCAATACCAAATTCAAAAGCAACATTAAAATCTTGGTGCAAGCGTAGATTAGGATATCCAGTTATAGATATTAACGTAGACGATGACCAGATTGATGATAGAATAGATGAAGCTCTACAATACTTCTATACGTTTCAGTATGGTGGTATGCAGCGTGTCTATCTAAAACATAAAATAACTCAGGCCGATGTAGATAGAGCTAATGTAAATACAACTGAGACAGCAACAGACGGCGATCAACTTACTAATACTTTGTCTGGTAATGTTATTGCTGGAGCAACATCTGTAACGCTAGCAGACGCTACTAGTTTTCCTAAATCTGGTACTATCACCATTGCTGCAGATGGAACAAATGCAGCGGAGACAGTTACATACTCAGCAAAAACAGGTAATGTTTTAACTACAGCTGCATTAACACTTCCTCATTTAACTACTAGTGTTATAACAAGTGTAGAAACAGCTGATTGGTCAATTGGTCAAGCTTATCTACCAATGCCAGCATCTGTTACTAGTGTATTAAGAGTGTTACCTTTCAGTGATCGTGGTAATCTTAATATGTTTGATATTAGATATCAACTGAGGTTGAATGATCTTTATGATTTTTCATCAGAATCTATTATACATTATCAGATGACTATGTGGCAACTTGATTTGCTAGACATGATTCTTATAGGTGAGAAACCTATTCAATTTAATATGCATCAAAGAAGGTTGTATATTAATATGGATTGGGGAGATGATATTGATGTTGATGAATATATTATTATCGAAGCATATAGAAAGTTAGACCCAACAACATGGACAGACATCTATGATGATCTGTGGTTAAAGAAATATAGTACGGCATTGATTAAAAAACAATGGGGACAGAACCTTAGTAAGTTTAATGGTGTAACAATGTTGGGTGGTGTCACAATGAACGGTGAAACCATTTACAGTCAAGCTCAAGAAGAAATTAATAAATTGGAAGATGAATCAAAGACAACTTGGGAAGAACCCTTGCTCATGGATATTGGGTAAAGTTTATGCCAACTAATCATTATTTCTCCAAGGGTACTATCTCAGAACAACTCCTCTATGAAGATTTAGCAATAGAGGCTATTCAGATATACGGTCACGATGTTTACTATCTTCCAAGGACGATGGTAAATAAAGACGAGCTCTTTGGTGAGTCTCCTTTATCGAAATTTACTGATGCATACATGATTGAAATGTATATGGATACCAATGAAGGTTATGAAGGTGAGAAAGAAATCATATCACGATTTGGTTTAGAGATAAGGGATGAAACAACTTTTACAGTTTCTCGTAGGCGCTGGTTGGATTTAGTAAGCTCAAACTCAAATCTTATTAGTGCATTAAGACCCAATGAAGGTGATTGGATTTATATGCCTACAATTGGTAGACTTTTAGAAATTAGTTTTGTTGATAAGGATGATCCTTTCTTTCAATTAGATAATCTACCAGTATACAAATTATTTACTCGTACAGTTGAATACTCTAGTGAAGATTTGGATACAGGTATTGCTGCAATTGATGCCATTGAAACTGAAAGATCAACAGACGCATACGACTGGCAGATTCTTGGTGAGCAAACTGGTCGTGCAACATTGTATAATAACTTGTTTGCTCTTGAAAGAGGAACAGATATATATGCAGATGGTCAGATTGAACTTGAAACAGCAACAGCTGGGGCCGGTTCATTACTTACTGGTGAGAGTCAGACTAATGCAGTTTCAACAACACTTAATGGTGGCGTTGTTGCCGGTATTCAAAGTCTCACCTTGACAAGTACAGCTGGAATACTATTGGGTAGTGGTGCAGATAATGCTGCAACTGGTTCACTAACAATACACGCAGACCAAAACAATGCAGCCGAGACTGTAGTATTTACTTGGAGTGGTAGTGGTAATGACGTAACAATCCAAGGAGATGATGGTCTTAATAATGCACATCATACAGGTGCGAGGGTTACAATAGAACCTCATGGGGATGCTATATTTGATGCAATACTCATGGAAGATTCGGACGATTACTATTCATTCTTTGTCATCAATGAAGATTATTCATTGGTAACTTCTGATCCTTTATCAGATAACACATGGATTGAAGAAGCTGTAACTGGTACAGGAGAATTCTCAAGTGCTGATGCAGTATTAGATTTCACCGAAAAGAACCCATTTGGTGAACCATCGGAGACAATATAAAATGTTAGGGAATTATTTTTACAACGAAAGCTTACGAAAAACTATCATAGCGTTTGGTAGTTTATTTAATGATATTATTATATCTAGAAAAAATAGCACTGGTACAGACACACAGTCAATGAAAGTTCCTTTGGCTTATGGACCTAAACAAAAGTTCATAGTTAGATTAGAATCTGATCCTGGTCTTACACAAAAGGTAGCTATGACTTTACCTCGTATGGGTTTTGAAATACAATCTTTTGATTATGATCCTACAAGAAAATTAAATAGAATTATTAGACAAAAGAAAGTATCAAATACTACAGATAAAAAATTGAAACAGATGCAGACGCAGTATACTCCTGTTCCTTATAATATGAATTTTGAGTTGTTTGTTATGACTAAAAATAGTGATGATGGTATACAGATAATAGAACAGATACTACCATACTTCCAACCAGAATATACTGTATCAATTAAAGAAGTTCCTGAAATGGATATCGTCCGAGATGTTCCAGTAATATTAAATAGTATTGCATACGAAGATACCTATGAGGGTGATTTTACTACAAGACGAGCTATCATTTACACTTTAGGATTTACAGCAAAATCTTATGTATACGGTCCTGTTACAACTGCGAAACCGATTACAAAAGTACAGGTAGATACATACAGCGATTTGCAAGATCAGGCTCCAGAACGAGTGCAGAGATTTACTACTCAGGCTGTTGTTGATGTGACGGCGGGTGATGATAATTTTGGATTTAATGAAACAACTAGTGAGTGGACATAATGGCAAGTGTAGATAATGCGATCAGTGATGCCTTAGGTTTAACAAAAAATATCAAAGAACAAATATTAGACCCTAAGCCTCTCATACCCCGTCCAGAACAGGCTATGGTGCCTGCTACCGAACATTCTGAAGATATCGACTCAGACTATAAGTACAGCCGAGAAAACTTCTACAACCTAATAGAGAGAGGCCAGGATGCTATTACAGGTATCTTGGACTTAGCAAAAGAGCAAGAGCATCCTAGAACATACGAAGTCGCCGGACAGTTGATTAAGACTGTATCAGAGGTCACAGAAAGACTTGCTGACTTACAAGAAAAGATGCAGAGACTTAAAGAAGTTCCTGACAAGGGACCCAAAAATGTTACTAATGCTTTGTTTATTGGTAGTACAAAAGAACTTCAAGCGCTACTAAAGAATAACCCAGATGGCGATTGAAACCTATAAAGGTAATCCTAATCTAAAATCAGCACAGGTTCGACAAGAATATACTCAAGAACAGATTACAGAGTTTATTAAGTGCAGTCAAAACCCTATACACTTTATTGAAGAATATGTAAATATTGTCAGTATTGATGAGGGCCTTGTACCTTTTAAGATGTACCCATTTCAGAAAGAAATTGTTAGTACATTTCACGATAATAGATTTACTATCTGTAAACTTCCGAGACAATCAGGTAAGTCTACAGTTGTCTTATCATATCTAATTCATTATATCATCTTTAATGAGAATGTTAATGTGGCTGTATTGGCCAACAAAGCTTCTACTGCAAGAGATTTATTATCTAGACTACAACTTGCATATGAGCACCTGCCCGGATGGATGCAGATGGGTGTTATGAATTGGAACAAAGGTTCCTTGGAGTTAGAAAATGGATCCAAAATACTTGCAGCATCTACTTCTGCTTCTGCTGTTCGTGGTGGTTCTTACAACATCATATTCCTTGATGAGTTCGCCTTTATCCCAAGTAACATTGCAGAACAATTCTTTTCATCAGTGTACCCAACAATTAGTTCAGGGCAATCTTCAAAGGTAATGATAGTATCAACTCCACACGGTATGAATATGTACTATAAGATGTGGACGGATGCTGTTAATGAAAAATCAGAGTTTGTACCTATAGAAGTGCATTGGTCGGAGGTGCCTGGTCGTGACGAAGAATGGAAAGAACAGACGATAAAAAATACAAGTGAGCAACAATTCTTACAAGAGTTTGAATGTTCGTTCCTTGGTAGTGTTGATACTCTTATAAACCCGGCTAAGATACAGACTATAGCTCATATGGATCCTATAGAACGCAGCGCTGGTTTTGATGTATGGGAACGACCAGAAAAGGATCATCAGTATTGTATGACTGTTGATGTAGCTAGGGGTGGTTCAAATGATTATAGTGCATTTGTTGTGATTGATATTACACAGATGCCTTATAGAATAGTTGCAAAGTATAGAAACAATGAAATCAAACCTCTTATATTTCCAGATATTATTTACAGAACTGCAAAATCTTATAATGATTCTCAAGTGCTTGTAGAGATAAATGATATAGGCGGCCAGATTGCAGATGCATTACACCACGATATGGCTTATGAGAATATTATAATGACTCAATTGCGTGGCCGGTTGGGTCAAGTTGTTGGTAGTGGGTTTGGTGATGGTCAAACTGATTTGGGTGTAAGGACTACGAAGTCTCTAAAAAGAATTGGGTGTTCTAATCTAAAACAATTGCTAGAAGGTGATAAATTAATAATACCAGATTTTGATATTGTTGTTGAGTTATCTACCTTTATACAGAAGGGTTCATCCTTTGAAGCTGAAGAAGGTTCTACTGATGATTTGGTGATGTGTCTAGTATTCTTTTCGTGGTTGACAGACCAACAATACTTTAAAGATTTAACTGACGAAGATATCCGCAAACGTCTATACAATACACAAAAAGAATCAATTGAAGCTGATATGGCTCCATTTGGTTTTATTGATGATGGTGTGAACTATGGTGAAAATATAGTTCCGTTTGTGGATGAAGATGGTGACTACTGGAGGCCTGTAGAAGATTATCCAGATTTCTTTAATAAGGAGACATACTAAAGAATAAATGAAGCAAGACCATTATCAATCTTACTCACACAGTTGTGGCATACGGCCGTTGATTCTTCTATTAACTGTTGTGCTTGTTTTCTTTCTTTTGTTTTAGCACCATGTCTCAATACAAGTGCTTTTATTTTTTTATCATAAGGATACCATTCCAATGCACATAGTTCCGATTCACCACACGGACATTGATAGTCTCTAAAACTGTTTATCAACCACGTTACTCTACTTTTCCGATACACTTGTATCACCTCCATTCTATATTATTTATTATTTAGTGATACAGGTGTGTCTCTGAAGAACGAGTATTTTATAAATAACTTATATACAAATTGATGAATAATTTTGTGATAACACAACAATAACCAAGGAGAAATAGAAAATGGTTGATCTAGTTTCGCCTGGTGTAGCTGTACGAGAGATTGATCTAACTACTACAGTTAGAAATGAGCCCACTAGTATTGCTGGTGTCGCTATTCTTGCTCAGAAAGGACCTATAGACCAAGTTATTACGGTCGAAAGTGAAGGGCAACTTGTCGATATTTTCGGCAAACCGAATACGACAAACCATCAGTATTGGTTTAGTGCTGCATCTTTCTTGATGTATAGTAACACACTAAAGGTAGTTAGGATTCTTACCGTCGGCGCCGTTAATTCTTGCGTTGGTGGTACACCAGTCCTAATCAAAAATAATAAACACTATGAATATGGTGATGGTGTAACCGGTCCGTATAATGACGGTTCGGCTGGCGCTGGCGCTGGCATAGTGGCGGCTCGAACAGCTGGTGCGTGGGGCAATGATCTTAAAGTAGAATATTGCAACACAGCTGCTGGTTATGCTGAAACTACAAAAACGACTGTGGCTTCAAATGCCACGGCTGGTGCGACAACAGTTACACTTACAGCAGGTACAGGCTTTTCAATAGGTGATATCGTTTACTTTCAGGAAGCTGATGGTCAGAAATATCGTGTTACAAACGTAGTTGGTGCGGTTTTAACATTTGTAAGATACCCAACAACAACAGCTACAGGATTGGCATCTGCCGTTGCAGCTGCTGCGAATGTTGACCGTGAGTGGCGTTATGCGGATCAGTTTAATACAGCCCCAGGAACCTCGCAGTTTGCTACAGATCGTGGTGGTTCTAATGACGAAATGCACATCATTATCATTGATGAAGATTCTGGTATTTCGGGTGTTGAGGGTGAGATTCTTGAGAAGTATTCTGATGTTTCTAAAGCTGGTGATGCTCTTACAAGTAACGGTGAAGATAACTACTATGCAGATGTTCTATTTGCTCAGTCAAGTTATGTTTATTGGATGGATCATCCTGCTGGTGCAACAAACTGGGGCTCGAATGCAAAAGGAACCACGTTTACAGTACCAACAGCTGCTATTGAATCTGCTTCATTAATCGGTGGTGTTGGTGGTACGACTGCTTCAACAGAAGGAAATCGACAAACTGCTTATACAGATGCATTTGGTGATCCTGATACCGAAGATGTTAATCTAGTAATCGCCGGTCCTGCTTCTGTAGACAACGCTGGTGCAACAACGCATGGTGTGTTTATAACAGACCTCGTAAACAAAAGAAAAGATTGTGTTGGTCTTATTTCGCCTGATCGTAGTGATGTGGTGAATATTGCTAAGAGTTATACACAAACAACAAACGTCAAAGGTTACTTTGATGCTTTGGGTAGTAACTCATATACAATTTTTGATAGTGGTTATACTAAAATGTATGATCGTTATAATGACGTTTATCGCCATGTACCGCTTAATGGTCATACGGCTGGTCTTTGTGCTCGCACAGATACCACTAACGATCCTTGGTGGTCACCTGCTGGTACAACACGTGGACAGATTCGTGGTTCGGTAGAGCTTGCTTATAATCCTTCACAGACAGAACGTGATACTTTGTATCGTGCTCGCATCAACCCAGTTGTTGCGTTCCCGGGCGAAGGTACTATGCTGTTTGGTGATAAGACAGGGCTTGCTCGTAACAGTGCTTTTAGTAGAATTAACGTCCGACGATTATTCCTCACTATTGAGGAGGCCATAAAGTTGGCTGCTCGTACAGTACTCTTTGAGTTTAACGATCAGTTTACAAGAGACAACTTTAAGGCAATGGTAGATCCTTACTTGCGTGATGTACAGGCGAGACGAGGTATTATTGACTTCCTAACTGTGTGTGATGAATCAAACAACACAGGCCAGGTTATTGATAATAACGAGTTCCGTGCTGATTTCTATATCAAACCAGCAAGGTCTATCAACTTCATCACACTGACCTTTATTGCAACTCGCACAGATGTTGAGTTCAGTGAAGTAGTCGGCAGAGCCGGTTAAGGGGGAAATGACAAATGCCTAATATTACACAATTCGTCCAAAACCTCAGTGGTGGTGGTGCTCGTGCTAATCAGTTTCAAGTTCAGATAACTTCTGCTCCGCCTGCGCCTGGCTTACAGGGTGAAATTTTCACATTTTTATGTCGTTCAGCTCAGATTCCTGCACAGACTATTGGTGAGGTAGCAGTACCTTATCGTGGTCGGCAAGTATTTGTTGCTGGTGATCGTACATTTGATGCGTGGACAACCACAGTCTTTAGTGATGCTGCATGGACTATTCGAGGACAACTCGAGCAATGGTCTGATGCAATGCAGGACATGGGACAAATGTCAACTGGTTTGCAGAATCCTGAATTATACTATGGTGAAGCTAAAGTTACGCAGATGGATCGAAACGATAAAGCAGTCAACACCTATACACTATTTCAAATTTGGCCACAGACGATTGATCCAATTGATCTTGCTTATGATACCAATGACGCAGTAATGGAATTTGGTGTTACATGGCGATTCAATTATATGCATTCACAATCTGGTGGTGGTATAGTTGGTGGTGTTCAGACGGACGCAACTCCAGGATAGTAAGTTAAGAGGTTAAAGTCCTAAAATAGTTCTGCTCTAGTTTGTATAAATAGTTGTATGGCAGAATTATTTGGATTTGAGTTTAAGAAGAAAGAGGCGGCAAAGGCGAAATCCTTTGTCGCCCCTTCTGACGAAGAAGGCACACTGGATATTGCTGGTGGTGCTGGGTTCTTTAGCCAATATGTAAACCTTGATAAGGTTGCAAAAAATGACTGGGATCTGATTCGTAAATATCGCACAACATCTGAAGCTCCGGAGTGCGATCAAGCAATAGAAGATATTATCAACGAAGCCGTTACGGCTGACGAAACGGACACATCTGTAAAACTAGACCTTGATCTAGTTAAAATGTCTGAGTCCATTAAGAAAAAAATAAATTTAGAGTTCACAGAAATTCTACGTCTATTGGATTGGAAATATAGAGGACACGATATATTTCGGCGTTGGTATATA
>Ga0209047_1002021_pt1 | contig 14038 bp, 15 predicted proteins | sample SaaInlV_165m_DNA_3_FD_184681 | JGI IMG/M metagenome (GOLD analysis project Ga0209047, IMG submission 184681) | Marine microbial communities from expanding oxygen minimum zones in the Saanich Inlet - Saanich Inlet SI037_S3LV_120m_DNA (SPAdes)... | ecosystem: Environmental > Aquatic > Marine >...
AACTTAGCGTTAAGAAAAGCAAAAATTAATGCTGTAGGCGTTGTAGGACTTGTGGAGAATATGCCTGGTGGTAATGCACAAAGACCAGGTGATATTGTAAAATCTTACAGTGGCAAAACAATAGAGATATTAAATACAGATGCGGAAGGTAGATTAGTTTTAGCTGATGCCCTAACATTTACTGAAAAAAAATTTAAACCTAAATTTATTATTGATCTAGCAACTTTAACTGGTGCTATAATAGTTTCATTAGGTTCTGAATATGCTGGGTTGTTTTCAAATGATGACAAATTATCAAAACAATTATTGACTGCAGGTGAAATAGTTAATGAAAAGTTGTGGAGAATGCCTTTGCATAAAAACTTTGATAAACTTATAGATTCAAAAAATGCTGATATGCAAAATATAAATTATGTTGGTGGAGCGGGATCAACAACTGCTGCACAATTTTTACAAAGATTTATTCTTAACGAGACACCTTGGGCTCATTTAGATATTGCTGGTATGGCCTTTTCAAAATATGGTGGAGCTTTAAACTCAGGTGGAGCTACTGGTTATGGAGTAAGATTATTAAATCAACTAATAGAGGAACATTATGAGTAATTTAGAACAAACGTTATCAATTATCAAGCCAGATGCGGTAGAAAGAAATTTAGATAATGAAATTAAAGAGATGTTTAAAAATAAAGGTTTTAATATTATTAAAGAAAAAAAAATTCAAATAGCAAAATCTGAAGCTGAACAATTTTACAAAGTTCATGAAACTAAACCATTTTATAATGATTTATGTGCCTATTTGGCATCTGGCCCGATTGTTGTCATGATTCTTGAAAAAGAAAATGCGGTATTAGGAAATAGAGAGTTAATGGGTGCAACAAACCCCAAGGATGCAGAAGATGGAACTATAAGAAAAAAATATGGTATTTCTATAGATAAAAATTCAGTTCACGGATCTGATAGTGTTAATAATGCTAAGATAGAGATAAATTTCTTTTTTAAAGATTAATTAAAAATTTTTAAGATAGATAAGGGGTATAGCTTATGCTCTACTTTGAGAACCTTTCTTGCTAAAGAACTTGGATTATCTTTACTTGATATTTTAATTCTTTTTTGCATAATTATTTTTCCAGAATCTAGTTTTTCAGTTACAAAATGAACTGAACATCCAGCAAATTTATCATTATTTTCAATAGCTCTTTCATGTGTTTTTAATCCTTTGTATTTTGGAAGAAGAGAAGGGTGAATATTGATTATTTTACCATTAAATTTTTTAATAAAATTAGCAGACAAGATTTTCATAAATCCTGCGAGACAAATAAAATTTATTTCATTTTTTTTTAAAAAGATTAAAATATTTTTTTCTGAGACTTTATTATCATTAAAATTATATATTTTTTTTTTGATATTAAATTGTTTTGAATATTTCAGTCCTTTAGCTAAAGTTGTATTTGAGACAATTAAACTTATTAAGATAGGAGATCTTTTTGTTTTAGAAAACTTTATTAAGTTTTTTAAATTACTACCTTTTCCAGAAATAAAAACTGCTGTTTTTATTTTTTTATGACCAATCAATTTTTCCACTAAGTTTAACTTTATCTTTACCTGTAGTAATCTTTCCAATAACATAAGGTTCATATTCTTTAGTAAAGAATTTTTTTACTTTACTTAAGTTTTTTGGATTAATTATAAGGCAGAAACCGACGCCACAATTAAAAGTTCTTATCATTTCATTATCTTCTATATTATTTTTTTTTAACCAGTTAAAAATTTTACTAGTTTTAATTTTTGTTAAATCAACATTTGCAACCAATCCATTAGGAATGACTCTTTTAATATTATCTCCAATTCCACCACCAGTTATGTTTGCGCAACCATTAATTAAATTATTATTAATCACTTTTAATACTTCTTTTACATAAATCTTTGTTGGTTTTAATAGTTCTTTTTTAAGAAAATTATTTTTTTTTAAATTAATCTTTTTTTTGTTAAGCACATATCTTACTAGCGAATACCCATTAGAATGAACTCCACTTGAAGGTAGAGCTAATATAAGGTTATCTTTCTTAATATTTTTTTTATTTAAAATCTTTTTTTCATCAACAACTCCTACCGCAAATCCCGCTATATCAAATTTTCCTTTTTCATAAGTTCCTGGCATTTCTGCAGTTTCACCACCAACTAATTCACATCCAGAAATTTTACAGCCTTTAACTATACCTTTGATTATTAATCTAAGTTTTTTTAAATCAATTTTATTAATTGAAATATAATCTAAAAAAAATAAAGGTTTTGCGCCTTGTACAATTAGATCATTTACACTCATTGCAACTAAATCAATTCCGATAGTGTCATAGACATTTAAAGTATTAGCTATTTCTATTTTTGTACCAACACCATCTGTACAAGCTACAATCTTAGGTTTTTTTAAATTACTTGGTATGCTCGAAATAGAGCCAAAACCTCCAATATTATTAAACTTTTTTTTGCCTTTATTTTTTGTTGAGATATTAGATATAAATTTAACAAAATTGTCCGCAGCATTAATGTTAACGCCGCTTTTTTCATAGGTAAATTTTCGTTTTTTCATTATTATAAATTATGCAAATTAAAAATAAATTATTAAGATTAAAAAAAGTATATATAATTTTTATTTCATACGTTCTATTAATAATCTTTTTTTCCACAACTTTTTTGCAGGCAAACACATTTAAAGTATCTGATATAGAGATTTCAGGACCTTTTGACTTAAATTTTAATAAGAACAGGGTAATCGATAAAGGATTTAAAGATGCTTTTTATAGTTTAATTTCAATGATCACAGTTTCAGATGATAAAAATAAGATAAAAAATACGGAATTAAAAGTATTAAAAAGCATGATTGACTCATTTACGATCAGTAATGAAAAATTTATTAATAATGAATATTACGCAAAACTAGAAGTAACATTTAACAAAAAAAATACATTAATTTTTTTAGAAAAATCAAATATTTTTCCATCAATTCCAGTTAGAAACAAAGTATTATTGATACCAGTATTATTAGATATGGAAGTTGATAATGTTTACTTATTTAATGACAATGTCTTTTATAATAATTGGAACAATATAAATAAAAATTATCATTTATTAGAATATTTATTACCGAGTGAAGATCTTGAAGATTTAAATATAATTATAAAAAATTCTAATAATATAGAAGATTATGATTTTAAAAACTTAATCGAAAAATATGATTTATCAGATTATATAATTACTATTATTTTTAAAAATGGAGACGAATTAAAAGTATTGTCAAAAATAAATTTAAACAACTCTTTCAAAGTAGATAATCAGGTTTTTCAAAAAATAAATTTAGATGATAATAAAAATTTTCAAATAATCTTAAATAAATTAAAAACGACCTATGAAAATTATTGGAAAAAAAATAATGAGATTAATACATCAATAAAGTTACCACTTACAATTTCTATTAATTCTAAAAAATACTTAAAAATACAAAACTTAGAAAAAATACTTAATAATCTAGATTTAGTATCTAACTTTTACATTCTAAAATTTGATAACCAAAATATTTTTTTTAGAATTATTTATAACGGATCGCCCAAAAATTTCTTAAATGATATGAAAAAACAAAATTTTAATTTTATTATCGATAACAATATATGGGTTGTTGAATGAAAACTTTAAACCAATTGTTATTAGATTTTAATTATAAAAAAAATTTTAAAGATGATGATTTTTATGTTGGCAAAAGTAATTATTACGCATTTGAAATTATTAATAAATGGCCAAAATGGGAAAAAAATTGTTTGAATATACATGGAGAAAAATATTGTGGAAAAACTCACCTAGTTAATATTTTTTTAAAAAAGTTTAAAGGTATTATATTAAACTCTAGTTCTTTAAATGATGAAAGTTTTCAAGATATTAAAATTTATCAGAATATTGTTTTAGAAGATTTTGATAAAAATATTAATGAAAAATTAATATATTCATTATTTAATATTATCGATCAGGATAATAAGTATTTAATGGTAACTTCAACTGAACCCATTACCAATATTAAATTTAAATTAGATGACTTACGTTCAAGAACCAAAAATTGTCTTTTAGCTAAAATTGATAATCCTGATGATGAATTGATGTTTGCACTAATTTTAAAAAATTTATCAGACAGACAAATCATAATGGATAAAAAATTGATTGATTTTATCATTAAAAGAGTGAAGAGATCGTATAGCAAAATATTTGAATTCATATATAAAATTGACAGAATTAGTTTAAAAAGAAAAAAACCAATTGATTTTAAAATTATTAAAGAAGCATTAGAAGGACAAAGTGAATAAATATAGAACTCATAAATGTAATGAATTAAAAAAAGATAATAATGGTCAAGAAATTGTTCTTTCAGGTTGGATTAATAAAAAAAGAGATCATGGAAATCTTTTATTTATTGATTTAAGAGACAACTATGGAATTACTCAATGCATAGTCGATAAAAGTAGTTCTAGTTTTAAAGAGTTAGAGAAAATTCAGCTTGAAAGCGTCATTAAAATAAAAGGAAAGGTTGTAGAAAGAAGCAAAGATACAATTAATAAAGAACTCCAAACAGGTGAAATTGAAGTTAATATAAATTCTTTTCAGATTCTTGGATCATGTAAAGAGTTACCAATACCTGTTTTTAGTGACCAAGAGTATGCCGAAGAAATTCGATTGAAATATAGATTTTTAGACCTAAGAAGAAAGAAAATTCACAATAATATTATTTTAAGATCGAAAGTTATTTCATTTATTAGAAGTGAAATGTCTAAATTAGGTTTTTTAGAGTTTCAAACTCCTATATTGACATCTTCAAGCCCAGAAGGAGCAAGAGATTTTTTAGTTCCAAGTAGATTAAATCCTGGAAAATTTTATGCATTACCACAAGCACCACAACAATTTAAACAATTAATAATGGTATCAGGTTTTGATAAATATTTTCAAATTGCACCTTGTTTCAGAGATGAAGATGCAAGAGCAGATAGGAGTCCGGGTGAATTTTATCAATTAGATATAGAAATGTCTTTTGTTGAGCAAGAAGATGTGTTTCAAGTAGTTGAAAAATTAATTGTAAATTTATTTAAAGAATTTTCTTCTAAAAAACTATTACATGATAAATTTCCTAGAATTTCTTATGAAGAAGCTATGCTTAAATATGGATCAGATAAACCTGATTTAAGAAATCCATTATTAATTCATGATTTAACAAAAATTTTTAATCGTGAAGATGTTAGTTTTGATATTTTTAAAAAACTTATAAAATCAGGATCTAAAGTTAGATGTATTGTAACAAAAAATACCAAAGATAAACCAAGAAGTTTTTTTGATAATATTGATAAATGGGCAAAAGAACAGGGAGCTTCTGGTTTAGCATATTTTACTTTTGAAAAAGAAAAAGAAGTAACTGCAAAAGGACCAGTGGGTAAATTTTTTAAGAAAGATGCATTAAAAGAAATAATGAATATTACATCAGCTGAAATTGGGGATAGCATATTTTTTGCCTGTGGAAAAAGTGGAGAAGTAGAGAAAATTTGCTCCCAAGCTCGAGACAAAATAGCTATCGATCTTGATTTAATTGATTATAGTAAGTTTGCATTTTGTTGGGTTGTTGATTATCCAATGTTCGAATTAGACGAGGTAACTAATAAAATTAAATTTAGTCATAATCCTTTTTCAATGCCTCAAGGAGATTTAAAAGATATAAATTTTGATAAACCATTAGATATTAAAGCATATCAATATGATATAGTTTGTAATGGGATTGAATTATCGTCTGGAGCAATTAGAAATCATATACCTGAACTTATGTATAAATTATTTCAAATAGCAGGATATAATAAAAGTCAAGTTGAAGAAAAGTTTAGTGGAATGATTAATGCTTTAAGTTATGGAGCCCCACCACATGGTGGAATAGCACCAGGTATTGACAGAATAGTAATGTTGCTTGCTAATGAAAAAAATATTAGAGAAGTTACCATGTTTCCAATGAATCAAAATGCTCAAGATTTATTGATGAATGCACCATCAGAAATTAATAAAGATCAATTGAAAGAATTAGGTTTAGTTATAAAAACTAAAAAATAACTTTATTTTTTACCTTTTAAATTTATTTTAATATCTGATAAATCTACAAGGTTTTTTTTATAATTGTTTCTAACAAAACCTTTACTAGTAATATCTTTTACAATTTTCAATAATTGATTTTGATCTTCTGTATTTTCTTCATCAGAATTAGTTTTATCAGATCCTCCAATAGTAGGAGTATGTGCTAAATCTTCTCTATTTTGATATGAAATAGCCAACTCTCTAAAAATATAATCTAGTATAGACGATGCACTCAAAATTCTGTCATTTCCATGAACTTTTCCAGATGGTTCAAATTTAGTGTCTACATATGCACTAATAAACTCATCTAGAGGTACACCGTATTGAAGACCAAGCGATATTGCTATCGCGAAGTTATTCATCAAAGCTTTTACTAATTCTCCCTCTTTACTTGTATCAATAAAAATTTCGCCAATTTTTCCATCCTCATATTCGCCAGTATGCAAATACACTTTATGGTCACCAATGGTTGCTTTTTGTATATATCCTTTTCTTCTATCGGGCATACTAAATCTTTTACCAACACCCTCATTAATTTTTTTAATTAAAGCTGTATTGTTATCTTTTGAAATTATTCTGGGTTGACTTTTATCAGACACAATATCTAATTTTTTGTTTTCTATTACCTTATTATTAGGGTCCAAATTCTTAGTTTTTCTAGTGTCCAATTTAACATCTAAAACCTCAAATTTTCCATCATCCCGTTTTTCTAGATTAGCCAACTCTGTTTCATTTACATCATCTAAATAATGATTAACTTTAAAGCTACATGTATAATAAGTTTCTACTAAGTATTTTGCCATTTTTCCTTTAATTAAAATTTATTTTGAATCTTAAGATAATTAATTTATATACAAATTCATACTTTAGTCTAATTTAAATTATACAATTTTGAATTGAACAATTAGTAAAATTATATGTTGACACTTTTAAAAAAAATTTTTGTTTGGTGGAATCAAGAGACGCTTGGAACGAAATTAAAAACTATATTTTTTGGAAAATTAGAAGGTAGCGATTCTTTTGGAAACAAATACTATGAAAGCAAGTCAGGAAAAAGATGGGTTATATATAGTGGTGAAATAGACGCCTCAAAAATACCAAATGAATGGTATTCATGGATGCATTTTACAAATAATAAAATAGAAAATAAACATGATTTAGAAAAATATACTTGGCAAAAGCCACATCAGTTTAATCAAACTGGTACAGAAAATGCTTACCATCCTAATAGAAATAACGATGAAATTAAAAAAAAATATACTGAGTGGAAAAAATAATTTATTAATAATTACATTTTTACCTATTTTTATTATTTTAGTTTCTCCAATCTTAGCGTTGGAAAATCAAGAAATTCTAGAAGGTAAGTTTATTGAAATTAAAATTTTAGATAAAGTAAGCTCTAAAAACAATCTTCTAAAAATAAAAATAGGAAAAGAGAAAAAGTTTAAAAACCTTATGATAAAAAGTTTGAAATGTAAAAATTCAGAATTTGATGATAACCCTGAAATTACAGCTTACCTACAAGTTAGAGATTTAAATAATGTTAATAACGACGAAGTTTTTGTATTTAATGATTGGACTTTTTCATCAAGTCCCACAATAAATCCTTTTGATCATCCAGTTTATGATATTTGGTTGACTAAATGTTATTAGATAACCTTTTCGTTATCTAGCCAGCTTACATTAAAGTCAGAATTTAAAAATTTTTTATGATTTAGTAAGATCTTGTGAAGAGGTATTGTAGTTATGATTCCTTCAATTACAAATTCATCTAAAGATCGATTCATTCTTTGTATCGCTTCTGTTCGATTTCTTCCATGCGTAATTACTTTACAAACCATACTATCATAAAAAGGTGTAACCTTATATCCTTGAAATATTGCACCATCTACTCTTGTTCTAAAACCTGATGGTTGATGACACATTCCTATAGTTCCAGGAGAAGGTTGGAAATTTTTACGCGCATCTTCCGCATTAATTCTACATTCTATTGCATGACCTCTTGGATTAATGTCGCTTTGTTCTAAAGCAGTTTCACCAGTAAAGGCAATAAAAATTTGTTCTTTAATTATATCAATACCAGTAACCATTTCTGTAACAGGATGTTCAACTTGAACTCTTGTATTCATTTCTAAAAAATAAAACTTTTCATCTTCATAAATAAATTCAACAGTTCCAGCACCTTCATAGCCAATTTTACTTACCATATTTACTGTTTTTTCAAAAAGATCTTTTCTGATTTGATCTGTTAAAACTGGACTAGGAGTTTCCTCTATTAATTTTTGATGTCTTCTTTGTACAGAGCAGTCTCTTTCATGCAAATGAATAGTTCTATTTTTCCCAGCTAATACTTGAACCTCAATATGTCTTGGATTTTGGAAAAATTTCTCAATATAAATCTCGTCGTTACCAAAATATTTTTTTGCTTCAGATTTTGCTGTTGAGAATAATATTTCAAATTCTTCTTCTTTGTTGACAATTTTCATTCCTTTACCACCACCACCAGCAGATGCCTTAATTAAAACTGGAAAGCCTATTTTTTTACAAAGTTCTTTAGCTGATTTTATATCTGTTATACCACCTTCAGAACCCTCAATAACAGGTAACCCATGTTCTTTAGCAATTTTTTTTGCTTGAATTTTATCTCCCATCATTTCTATAAGCTTTGAAGAAGCACCAATAAATTTAATATTATTTTTTTCTAATACTCTAGCAAAGTTTGCGTTTTCAGATAAAAAACCATATCCAGGGTGAACTGCTTCTGCTTTTGTGAGTTCAATTGCCGACATTAATGCTGGTACATTTAAATAACTATTTGCTGGTTGGTGAGATCCGATACAAACACTTTCATCAGCCATTCTTACATGCATACTATCTCTATCTACGTCCGAGTGAACTGCAACAGTAGCTATTCCCCATTCTTTACATGCACGGATAACTCTGACTGCAATTTCCCCACGGTTTGCAATTAGAATTTTTTTAAACATTATTCAACGATGATAATAGTTTGACCAAACTCGACAGGATGACCATCTTCTACACAAATTTCTTTTACCGTTCCATCTACAGTAGAAGGAACACGATTCATTGTTTTCATAGCTTCGATAATCATAATTGTGTCACCTTTTTTAATTTTTTTTCCAATTTCGACAAATTTTTTAGAGCCTGGTTCTGGCGCGTGGTAAGCAGTTCCTATAATTGGCGAAGTAATTTCAGTACCTGAAGTTGATTTAATTTGAGGTTTATTAGCTACCACATCAGAACCCCCTGAACTCACAACTTGAGTTGAATTAGATGAAATTGATTTTGAAACTTTTATTTTGGTATCTTTATCCGTATATTCAATTTCAGTTAAATTAAATTCGTTTAAGTAATCTGTTAATTCTTTAATTATTTTTTTATCTATTTTCATTTTTTTAAAAGGTTTTGCATTGAAATTATGGCTAAAATATAACCGTTATCACCTAAACCAAAAATACCACCGCTTGCAATGCCACTTATTAGAGATTTTTGTCTAAATTCTTCTCTATTGTATATATTTGATATATGAACCTCTATAATTGGTTTCTTAAATATATCTAATGCATCCCTTATAGCAATTGAAGTGTGGGTAAAAGCAGCTGCATTTATGATTATTCCATCAAATTTATTTTTAGCATCTTGAATAAGATTAACTATCTCACCCTCAATATTTGACTGAGTAAACTCTAGATTGATATCTAATTCTTTGGCTTTGGCTAAACAGTTTTTTTTTAGTTTATCGAAAGTTATTGATCCATATTGTGATTGTTCTCTTTCACCTAATAGATTAAGATTGGGTCCATTAATAACAATAATATTATTACTCATTCATCACTTATACAGTATGAAAAAAATAAAAAAAATAAAAATTAAAATAAATGGTAAATTATCAACAATTAACGATAGTTTAAGTTTATTGGAATATTTGAAAAAATTAAAGATTCCTCTTAAAAAAGTAGCAATTGAATTAAATCAAGAAATAATAGATAAAAATAAATTAAGTAAAATCAAATTAAAAAATAATGATAAGATGGAAATTGTTCATTTTATTGGAGGTGGTTAAGATTGAAAAAAGATCAATTAAAAATAGCAAAAAAAAAATTTGACTCTAGACTAATCGTAGGAACTGGCAAATATAGAAGCATGTCAGAATGTGCAAAAGCAATTAATTTATCTGGAGCTAAAATTGTTACTGTTGCTGTAAGAAGAGTTAATATTACTGATAAAAAAAAACCTATATTAATGGATTATATAGATCCAAAAAAAATTACCTACCTTCCAAATACAGCTGGTTGTTTCAATTCAATTGAAGCACTTAGAACTTTAAGGCTTGCAAGAGAAATAGGTGGATGGAAATTAGTTAAATTAGAAGTTTTAGGAGATAAAAAAAATCTTTTTCCAGATATGATTGAAACTTTAAAATCTACTGAAGTATTAACTAAAGAAGGTTTTGAAGTAATGGTTTATTGTAATGATGACCCGTTAATGGCTAAAAGGTTGGAAAACGTCGGAGCTTGTGCAATAATGCCTCTAGCAGCTCCAATCGGATCAGGTCTTGGAATACAAAACATTACAAATATAAAGATTATAAGAAGCCAAACAAAACTACCATTGATAATTGATGCCGGACTAGGTCAAGCTTCTGACGCAGTCATTTCGATGGAGCTTGGTTGTGATGGAGTTTTGGCTAATACAGCTATTGCAAAAGCAAAGAAACCATTTGAAATGGCTTTAGCTTTTAAAAATGCAGTCATTGCAGGAAGACAGTCTTTTTTGGCTGGCAGAATAGAAAAAACTTTGTATGGTAGTCCGTCTTCACCTACAAAAGGAATTATTTAAACTGCTTTTTTATAAAAATTTTTTTTTTTTGAAAAATGTTTTCTTTTTAAAAGGTTTTTTTTTTAATGACTTATCAAATTTTTTAATTTCTTTCTCTTGCTCCTCTAGATTTTTTAATTTTTCTATATGTTCTAAAGTTTTAATCGCTTTTTTGTTTTTGTTTTGAAGATTGATAATATATTCTGGTATTATAAGAGAATTTTCAGCTATAATATCAATTTTAATTTTATTTTTATCTTCAAAATACTTTAGATCTTCAATGAAATTTTCTTTCATAAAATCTGATATTTTTCTACAAATTTTTAGTTCTACAAATTTAGCTTTATTTAAGACTGACTCTACCTCTACTAATTTTAATACTTTTAAAGCAAAAGATTCATCAGTTAATGTCACTTTCCACTTAACAGCACTTTCTCGAAGTCTTTGTCTCGACATTTCTAATAGTCCAAAATTACTAATTCGTCCTATTTGAATTCTTGCTCTATCTGATCTACATTTTTCTTTAAGTCTTTTTTCTACCAATCTTCTATTACCAAAGCTTAACATGTCAATAAAATCAATAATTATTAAACCAGACAAATCTCTAATTTTTATTTGTCTAGATATCTCTTCGGCAGCCTCAAGATTTGTATCAAGAGCTGTGCTTTCAACATTTTTTTGTTTTATTGAACTTCCTGAGTTAATATCAATTGAAACTAAAGCTTCAGTGGGGTTTATAACCAAATATCCACCAGAGTTTAATTTTATTTCTGAATTATAAATATCATTTAATTTGCGTTCAATATTTTCTTTAAAAAATAAAGGAATTTTATCTCTATATTTTTTAATTTTCTTAACATGCGAAGGCATAATCATCTTCATAAATGCTTGCGCTTTTTTATAGCCTTCATTTCCTTCAATTATTATATTTTTTGTATCTTCATCATACATATCTCTAAGTGTTCTTTTGATGATATCACTTTCCTGATGAATTAAAGCTGGTGCTATAGAATTTAAAGCAGTATCTTTAATATTATTCCAAGTTTTTATTAAAGTCTGTAGATCATGATCAATTTCATTTTTTGTTTTATTTGAACCAGCTGTTCTAACTATTAATCCCATTTGTTTTGGAATTTCAATTTCATTTAAAATAGTTCTAATTTTTTTTCTATCACCTGGATTAAAAATTTTACGAGATATACCACCACCTTTAGGAGTATTAGGCATTAAGACAATATACTTTCCCGCTATAGAAATAAAAGTACTTAGAGCAGCTCCTTTTTGTCCTCTTTCATCTTTTAATACCTGAACTAGAATTACTTGATTAGGTTTTATAACCTCTTGTATCTTATATCTTTTTGATCTAAATATATTTCTAGGTTTTTTAATTTCTTCAGTTTGTAATGTTTCATTTTCTGGATCTAATTTTTTTTCAACGGGATCATTAATTTCTAAATTACCTTCACTAATATTTTTTTCTTCTTGTTCTGCACTTTCTTTTTGAAGTTCTTCTCTTTCTTTTTCTTCTTCTTGTTTTATTTTTTCTAGATCACTTTGAGGTATTTGATAGTAATCAGATTGAATGTCGTTAAAAGATAAAAATCCGTGTCTATCTCTTCCAAAATCAATAAAAGCGGATTGCAGTGATGGTTCCACTCGACTTACTTTACCAAGATAGATATTATTTTTAATAAGAGTGTTTTTTAAACCTTCGTACTCGTAATCTTCAATGTTTTCAGCTGATTTAAGTACAACTCTTGTTTCTCCTGGATGCGATGCATCAATGTATAAATTTTTTTCCATATATTTTTGATTAATTGTTTCATTTTATTGTTTAAATAAGTTTTAATTTTGTTTTAATTCTGGTGCCTTAACTTTACCAAATTAATATATATATTAAACTAAAATGCACAGAATCATTAAAAATATTCTTATACTACTTTCTAGCATTGGTTTATTAGTAGGAATTTCAATATTAACAGTTTTGTGGGTATTTTCTAACAATTTACCAGATTATAAATTTTTAAAGAGCTATAAACCCTCTGTTTCAAGTAAAGTTTATTCTGGAGAAGGGGAGTTGGTAGATGATTTTTCAACCGAGAAAAGAATTTTTGTGCCTTATAAAGCAATACCTGTAAAAGTAGTTAATTCTTTTTTATCAGCAGAGGACAAAAATTTTTTTTCACATCCAGGAGTAGATGCAAAAGGTGTTTTAAGAGCCGTAATTAATAATATATCAAATATAGTTGCTTCTAGAAGATTGGAGGGAGCGTCAACCATAACACAGCAAGTAGCTAAGAATTTTTTGTTAACTAATGAAGTTAGTTTAAATAGAAAAATAAAAGAGGCTATTTTGGCATTTAGAATTGAAAGAGCACTCTCAAAAGAAAGAATATTAGAATTATATCTAAACCAAATTTACCTAGGACAAGGAGCATATGGAGTAGCATCGGCTAGCTTAGAATATTTCGATAAACCTATTAGTGAATTAAACTATAATGAAGCAGCATTATTGGCTGCTTTACCAAAAGCACCAAGTAGATACAACCCATATAAAAATATTAAATTAGCAAAATTTAGAAGAGATTTAGTTTTGCAAAACTTATTAGAAAATAATTATATTAATAAAAAAGATTATAAAAAATTAATTAATAACGATATTTTATTAAAAAAAAGAAAAATAATATTTTTAGAAGATACACGTTATTATGTTGAGGATATAAGAAAAAATGTTATTGAAAAATTTGGCTTTGAAAAAGTTTATAAACAAGGACTTAACATAAATACACCAATCAATTTAAACCTACAAAAATTTGCAACAAAAGCATTAAGAAATGGATTGATCAATTATGATAAAAGAAAAGGGTGGAGAGGAGCTTTATTAAACAAAAAATATTCAAAAAATTGGAATAATGATTTAGAAAAATTTAAATTAGAAAAATCAATTAATTGGAAACTAGCGATAATAAAAGAAATAAAACAATTTTCTGTAGAGATTGAAACTGAAAATAAAATAAATGGCTATATAAAATATGAAAATATCTCATGGACTAAA
>Ga0209047_1002024_pt1 | contig 14026 bp, 14 predicted proteins | sample SaaInlV_165m_DNA_3_FD_184681 | JGI IMG/M metagenome (GOLD analysis project Ga0209047, IMG submission 184681) | Marine microbial communities from expanding oxygen minimum zones in the Saanich Inlet - Saanich Inlet SI037_S3LV_120m_DNA (SPAdes)... | ecosystem: Environmental > Aquatic > Marine >...
AATTATCTTATAAAAAAAGTAGATTTGACTCAATTTGTAAATAAATCAAATAAAGGACTATCCCAAATCATCCGCCAAGACGGACAAAATATTTCAGGTGGAGAAAAACAAAGAATAGGAATCGCTCGAGCTTTAATTAATGATCCAGAATTAATAATATTAGATGAGGCAACAAGTGGTTTGGATTTTGAAACTGAAAATAATGTATTAAAAACAATTAAAAAGCTAAGAAAAACTACAATTATAGTTTCGCATAGGTTAAACGCATTAAAAGATTGTGATAAAATATATATGATAGAAAACAAGAAAATTTCATTGTTAAAAAAAAATAAATTAAAAGAACATTTTGAAAAAATCTAATATTCATGTTTTGTATATTAAATTTTATTTAAAAAAAAAAGAATAAGATATTTTGAAAACTAATACAAAAATTTTAATTCCTGGAGGCACAGGATTTATAGGTTATCATTTAGTTTCATTTTTTATTAGAAAGGGATGGACCGTCCATTCAATCTCAAAATCAAAACCTACAAAAAATAGAAAAGTAAATGGTGTAAAATATATTTATTGCGATGTAAGAAATAAAAAAAAACTAAAAAAAAAATTAGATAATTATTATGATTATATAGTAAATTTATCTGGATATGTTGATCACTCTAAAAAAAAATCTATTACAAAAATACATTTTATAGGTTGTAAAAATTTAGTTTCTAATTTTAAAAAATTTAAACCAAAAAAATTTGTTCAAATTGGCTCAAGTATTGAATATGGAAAAAGTAAATCACCACAAAAAGAGATTTCAATTAAAAAAATTAATACACTTTCAGTTTATGGTGATGCTAAACTTGCTAGTACTCTTTTTTTGTTATCATTATATAAAAAAGAGAGATTTCCCTCAACAATAATTAGACTTTATTTGGTTTATGGATCAAACCAAGATAATAATAGAGTAATACCCTACGTGATTAATAGCTCTTTGGGTAAAGAAAAATTTAATTGTTCACCAGGTAATCAATTAAGAGATTTTACATATATAGATGATGTTGTTAATGCAATCTATAAGACATTAAAATGTAAGGAATCTGATGGCGAGGTAATTAACATTGGATCTGGTAAACCTAAAAAGATAAAAAATTTAATTAAAATGATTGTAAAATATGTTGGATCGGGAAAACCAATATTTAGTAAATTGAAAATTAGAAGTGACGAATTAACAAAACTTTATCCAAGTATTACTAAAGCAAAAAAAATTTTAAAGTGGGCACCAAAAACAAGTTTAAAAATGGGTTTGAAAAAAACTATAAAGTCTTATTTAAATAATGAAAAAAATTAGTGTAATTGTAAATTGTCATAATGGTGAAAAATACTTAGCGAATTGTATTAAAAGTATAATTAACCAAACATATGATAATTTTGAAGTAATTTTATTTGATAATTGTTCATCAGATAAAAGTAAAAAAATAACTTATAATTTTAAAGATGATCGAATTAGATATTATAGAAGTAAAATAAAATTACCCCTATATAAAGCAAGAAATGAAGCAATTAGAAAAACAACTGGAGATTTTATAGCATTTCTAGATGTTGATGATTGGTGGGATAAAAATTACCTGGCTAGTAGAAAAGATCTATTTAACAAAAGTGACTATGATTTTTTTTATAATAATGTTTTTACTTTTCTTGAAAGAAGCAAAACTTTTAAAATATATAAAAATTATAATTTACCTAGTGGAAAAATATACAACTTTCTTGCTAAAGATTATTTTGTCATTATTAGTGGATTAATAATAAGAAAAAAAATTTTTGATAAAATTGGAGGGTTTGATCCAAATCTCAATATTATTGGTGATTTTGATTTTGTAATGAGGTCTTCAAAAAATTTTAATTATCATGCATTAAATGAACCATTAATTTTTTATAGGGTTCATGAAAATAATTTTTCTAAATTAAATTCTGAGATGTTTTTTAAAGAATTTTTAAAATGGTTTGAGCAACAAAATCAATCAGGTGACAAAGATTTTATTATTAATCGTAATTATTTTGAGGAAAAATTAAATTCATTGGAAATAAATTATTTACTTTTAAATGAAAAAAAAAACTTATTTTTATTCAAAAAAATAATCAAATTTCCTAATTTGGTAAAAAAAATAAAATATCTGGTAGGATTTTTTTTGCCAAAAAGAATAATTAAATTACTTAAAAAATGAAAAAATATATAGTTATTTCAAATGATAAAATAAATATTAGTAATAATAAACTTTACTCAAATTTTAATGATACGATTAACATAATAAGTGCTATTCAAAAAAAGTTCAAAATCTATTTATATTCTAGATCAGCAGAGTCTAAAAATAATTTTTATTTTAAAATTAAAAATAAGATTGATAGAATAAATTTGATTAGTCTTTTAAAAATTAAAAAAGTTAAAATTTTTATGATTTCTATTACAGCAAGAAATTTTTTTTTCCTCTTAATTTCCAGTTTTATTTTGAAAGACATAAATGGTTATGTGCTTCTAAGAAGCAATGGACACAAGGAGTATCAAGCTAAGATAGGAAAAATTGGTTTTTTTTTATACAATGTTATGTTTAGTTATGTGGTAAAAAAACTTAATGTAATTTCTGTATCCAAAAATATAACAAAAAATAAAAAATCTAAATATTTATTCCCTTCCGAACTTGATAGCGATTGGTTAAAAAATAAGAAAAAAGTAAATTTTAAAATTCCTTTACTTTTATATTTTGGAAGATTTAAAAAAGAAAAAGGTATTTATTCTCTTATTGAAATAGCAAATAGTTTAGACTTTAAATTTAAACTAACAATGGCAGGTGATTCTAAAAATATTTCATCAAAAAATCGTAGTATTAATTTTTTAGCTGAAATTTCTAATAAAAAGAAAATTATAGATCTTTATGATAGTCATAATATATTTGTTTTACCGTCTTACACAGAGGGATCACCAAAAGTTATACTTGAAAGTTTAGCTAGATTAAGACCAGTTATAGTATTTAACGATATAAAACATGTAAAATCAAATTTTTACGGTATTTATGTTTGTGATAGAAACGTAAAAAGTTTTAAAAATATTATAAAACATATTCTTAAAAATTATAAAAAGATTCAATTAAATATGAAAAAAAATAATTTAAATACAAAGAAAGTTTTTCAAAATAACTTAATCAAAATTTTAAATGAATATCATAATTAAGAACAATTCTTTAATTTATTTATTATTTTTAACACCTTTTGCGCACATATTAGGGATAGCAATTGTGGAATTATTTACTTTTGTGATGACTTTATTTTTTTTTTATAAGAATAGAAGTATCAAGTATTATAGAGATAAAAAGTTTTTATTTTTTTTTGTATTTTCTATTTATATAGCAATCAATGCATACTTTCAAATTCCTGATGATGATTTGAAAATTTCTTCATTTTTCTATTTTAGATTTATTATTTTATCTTTATCAATTTTTTTTATTTTAGATTATTTTGACAACAATCTAACAATAGATAAAAAAATTATATCTATAATATTTGGAATTTTAATTTTATTTATCTTTTTTGATAGTTTTGTACAGTTTCTAATGGGAGAAAATTTATTTGGTTTTAAAATAATAAATCAAAGAATTTCAAGCATATTTGGTTCAGAACTTATATTGGGGGCTTTTTTAGTAAAATTATTACCATTATTTTTATATTTATTTATTTATTCAAATACCAAAATTAAAACAAATTTTTATTCTTTAATATTTTTTTTAAGTTTATATTTTTCAGTTATTTATCTTGCTGCAGGCAGAACATCTTTTGTTATGATGTTTTTATTTATCTTTCTGATACTAGTTTTTGTAAAAGATTTAAGAATTGTTTTTAGTTTAAGTTTATTGTTTTTTATTTCATTTGTATTTTTGACAATATTTTTTGATATTGGTAAGTCTAATCCATCCAATAGAATATTTATTAAAACATTTAATGAAATGACTAGTCATATTTTTTATACTGATCATGAAAATAAACAATTAATAGATAATAATTCTATTGAAAAAAAAGAAATTATTAAAAACATTAAGATTTTTTCAGAAGATCATAATGGGCATTACATTGTTGCCTATGAATTATTTAAAAACAATATGATTTTTGGTGTAGGTCCTAAAGGCTTCAGATCCTATTGTAGAAGTGTAAATTATGATCCTCCAAAAGGCATTTGTTCGACTCACCCACATAATTTCATAATACAAATTTTATCTGAAACTGGTTTAATAGGTTTCCTATTTTATACTTATGGTTTTATTTTTGTTTTTATTAAAATTTTAAGAGCATATTCATTGAAAATTGCTTCAAATGAAAAAAACTGTTTTTTGATTATTTCTATAGCTCTAATAGTTAATTTTTTTCCAATAATTCCAAATGGAAATTTTTTTAATAACTGGATTTCAATAACTAGCTTTTATTATACTGGGGTTTATTTATATTCATATAAAAAAGTATTCTTATAATTTATGATCTATTTTTCATTAATAATAATAAATCTAATTCTATTTTTTAGCTTAAGTAAAATTTCTAGAATTATAAATATTTATGATAAACCTGATGGAAAATTAAAAATACACAATAAGAAAATACCTTTAGTAGGAGGAGTATTATTTTTTATTAACTTAATATTTTTATTACTGTTGCAATTATTTTTTCTTGATGATTTTTTAATGTTTCAAGATGTACTGTTTTCTAAAAGAGAAATCGCATCAACTATAATTTTTATTGTAACTTTTTTTATAATTGGTGTATTTGACGATAGATATAAAGTTAGTCCTCTTACCAGATTATCTTTAATTATTATATTTTCAATTTTTCTTATGTCAATTAATCAAAATCTAGTCGTGCAAAATTTTACTTTATCATTTTATGAAAATAGGATTTTTCTAAATGAATTTTCAATTATTTTTACTATTTTTTGTATTTTAATATTGATAAACGCATTAAATTTTTATGATGGAATTAATGGACAATCTGGCACTTTGTATATATTGGCATTTACATTTCTATATTATGTAAGTGGTTTTAATTATTTTTATTTAGTTTTAATTTTAGTTTTAGTTTTTATTTTATTTCTGAATTATTCAAACAAAATATTTTTTGGTGATAGTGGTGTTTACCTAATAAGTTCAATTTTTATCATCTCTTTAATTTATGAATACAATGTAACTAAAAATATAATTTATGCAGATGAAATTTTTTTTCTATTTTTATTTCCTGGATTAGATTTAGTTAGATTGACTATAGAAAGGTTATTTTCAAATAAAAATATTTTTTATGGAGATAGAAATCATTTTCACCATTATTTAATTAAAAAATATAGTATGCTAATTTCTAATTTATTATTAGTAATTTTCAATTTACTGCCCATGACACTTTATTATATTGGTATAAGTTTTTATTATATTTTAGTTTCATTTTTAATTACTTATTTTATTATTCTTGTTTATTTAAGAAAATTTAAAAATTGATAAACTATGAAAATACTAATTACAGGTGGAGCGGGCTACATTGGTAGTACTGTAGCTCATAGTTTTATAGATAAAAAACATAAGGTGACAATTATAGACAACCTTATTAATGGCTCAATATCAAATATACCAAAAAAATGTAACTTTATAAAATGTGATATAGGCGATGTTAAAAGATTAAGAAAATTAGGATTTTCAAAATATGACATTGTTATTCATTTTGCAGCTCTAATTGACAATCAAGAATCATTAGCAAAAAGAGATTTATATTTAGATAATAATTATACCAAATCTAAAAAATTTTTTAACTTTTGCATGGAAAGAGGAATGAAAAATTTTATTTTTTCATCTACAGCTGCAGTTTATGGAAAATCTAATGTTGCTGTAAATGAGAGTTCTAAAACAAAACCATTATCACCATATGGTCAATCCAAACTTAAATTTGAAAAATTTTTAAAAAAATCTAAGAAAAATATAAATTATGTTATTTTAAGGTATTTTAATGTTGCTGGTGTAGAAGCTAAAATGCGATGTGGATTTAAAATTCAAAATAATAAAAGTTTATTTTCAAATCTATGTAAATCATATCTTGGAGCTACAAAATTTAATATTTATGGAAAAAACTTTAATACAAATGATGGAACTGCAGTTAGAGATTTTATTTATATAAGTGATTTATCAGAAATTCATTATAAATTTTCATTAGCTATTGTAAAAAAAAAATTAAGGTTAGTTGTTAATTGTGGTTATGGTCACGGATATTCTGTTATGGATATTATAAAAAAATTAAAGGATATATCAAAAAAAAATTTTTATTATGTTTTTAAGAAAAGAAGAAAAAATGATATTGAATACTCTGTTGCTAATACAGATCAATTAAATAAATTACAGAATATTCAATTTAATAATGACAAATTGAAAATAATTATAAAAACTTCACTATTGTGGTATAAAAAATTTTCAAAAAATATTGAAAAAAACTAACGGAAAAATAATTCTACAAAAAAAATAATTTTTTATGATTTCAAATATATGATTTCAAATATATGATTTATATTAATATTTTAACTTTATTTATTGGAGTTATTTTTTTAACCTTTTCAATATCTGGTCTGGGTCGACTGTTTACAGTAACGTTTAAAAGTAATTTATTTTTAGATATTTTTTTTGGATTTATTGTAATTTCTATTGTTACCACTTTAATACATTTTTTTTTCCCAGTTAATTTTAAAATAAGCCTTTCTCTATTAATTATTGGCTTAATTTCCTTTTTTAATAAAAGAAATTTAAATTTTATTAAAATTAATAGAAATAATCTTATTTTTTATTTTTTTATAGTGTTGATTTTTATACCAATGTTTCTATCACAAAAGTATCATGAGGATTTTGGTTATTATCATTTACCATATTCACTATCATTTATAGAGAATAAAATAATTTTTGGGCTTTCAAATATAAATAATGCATATGTATATAATTCAATTTGGCTAAACATTAATTCATTATTTTTTATTCATAATAATAATTTTGATTATTTAACATTACCAAATTTTATAATATATTTAAGTTTTATATTATTTGCTATTAACAAAATATTAACCAAAAAAAAGATCTACATAAGTGATTACTACCTTGTAGTTGTTCTTTTATATTTTTTATTAAAATTTACTAGAATTTCAGAATTTGGTGTAGATTTAAGCTTATCAATTTTTTCAATCCTTAGTATTTATTTTTTCTTGAGATATTATGAGCTTGACTTAGAAAATGAAAAAAATTTTATTTTCTTTTGTAATGTAGTGTTTGCATTATTTGCTATCTTAATTAAGTTAAGCTCTTTACCAATTATTTTATTACCTCTATTTTTATATATAAATAATTTTGAAAAATTAAAATTATTTATCTTTAATTATAAATTCTATTTCATCTATTTACTTTGTATATTTTTTGTAATTCAACAATTTATCTATACGGGATGTTTCGTTTTCCCATCAAAATTTACTTGTTTAGATGTTTCGTGGTTTAGTCCTGAGTTTTTAGATTTAAAAAAATCATTAGAATTAAACAATAAAAGCTATTCTGAGGTAAGAGAAATCTATTCAGCAGAAGAATATCTGTCTAATTTTAATTGGTTTCCTCACTGGATAGAACGAAATTATGTAGAGATATTAGAACACTTAATTACAATTATTTTACCAGTTATATTATTTATTTTATGTTTAAAAAAATCAAAACTTGAAATAAAATTAATTTTCATAAAAAAAAATTTTTTTATTATATTCATTCTTTTAAATTTATTTTTTTGGCTAAGTTTCTCCCCTGTTTATAGGTTTGCAATACATATGTTTGTAACTTTAATGTTTGTAATTTTTGTTGATTTTTTAATAGTGAGAAAATTTTCTAAAAAAATATTTTTATTTTTTTTGATTCTATGTATCATATTTAGTTTTTCTAAGAATATTAAAAGAATATATGAAAAAAAGAATATTTTTGTTGGCATAGAGTCAATTGAAAATAAATATATTTTAGACAAATTTAATAGTAAAGATTATGCTAAGATATTTTACCCAGATATTGAAAAAAACAAAAAAAATGGATGGCAAGGAAGGCTTTGTTGGGACATTCCTTTTATTTGTAGTTATAATAAAGTTAGATTAAATAAGAAAAATAATTATTTATTTTTGTATAAAACTAATTAAATGATCAAAATTGAAAATTTTAAACTCTCAATCCTTATTCCTTGTTTTAATGAGGTTAATTCTATTAATAAAATTATAGAAAAAATTTTAAAAAATCTTGAAAACTATAATTACCATAATTATGAAATTATTATTGTAGATGACTTTTCAAATGACGGTACGCGCGATAAACTTAAAGAATTGTCGCATATTAACAATATTAAAATATTATTGCATGACTGCAATCAAGGAAAAGGTGCGGCTATACGTTCTGGTGTAGACAGTATAAGTGGTGATTTAATAATTATTCAAGATGCAGATTTGGAATATGATCCATCTGATTATAATAAATTATTATTACCATTTTTTGAAACAGATGCAGATATAGTTTATGGTTCTAGGTTTCTAGGTGGAGGTAAATATGTTCGAATTCATTTTTTTTGGCATTACCTAGCTAATAAAATTCTTACATTTATATGTAATTTATTTACTAATTTAAATTTAACAGATATGGAAACGGGATATAAAGTTTTTAAATCTTCGGTACTAAAAAGTATTAAAATAGAAGAAGATAGTTTTTCTTTTGAACCAGAAGTAACCATCAAGTTATCTAAGAAAAAATATAAATTTTATGAAGTACCAATCACCTATAATGGGAGATCTTATGACGAAGGTAAAAAAATAGGCTTTAAAGATGCATTTATTGCATTAAAAACTATAATATTTTACTCTATTAAAAAATTTAGATAAATTAAGTTATGAACACATGTATAATTCCTGTTAGGAAAGGGTCCCAAAGATTAAAAAAAAAAAATTATCAAAAAATTAATAAATACACTGTTCTTGAATTGACAATTATTAAAGCTTTAAAGTCCAAAGTTTTTGATAATATTGTAATAAATACTGATGATATAAAATTATATAAGGTTGCCAAAAATTTTGGAATAGATTTTTATTTGAGATCCGCCAAGCTTGCAAATTCCTCTGCTACAAGTGATCAGTTAGTACTAGATTTCTTTCAAAACTACAAAGCAGATCGTATATTTTGGGTCAATACAGCCTCACCATTACAAACAGTTAATGATATAAAAAAATTTGTATTAAATTTTGTAAAAAAGTCTTTAATATCAAGTGTATCTGCTAATAATTTTGGGTTTCATGCTTATTATAAAAATATTCCAATTAATTTTAATAGAAAGAATGGTTTTGCTAGAACACAAGATTTAAAACCAATCCAAGTAATTAATTATGCAATGATGGGGTGGCACAAATCATGTGTTAAATATTTAAAAAAAGGTGAGTTATTCCCAAAAAAAAATTTAATTTACGAGTCTTCTAGATGGAGTGGTATTTTATTAAAGCATCCAGAAGATTTAGAGATTATTAGAACTTTATATAGAATAGCGCCCGATCAAGGTCATAAAAAATTATAAAGATAAATAATTAAAATAGAGCTATTTTTAGGATTCTTGATTTTATGAAATTTAAAAATGAAAAATCAAGATAAAACGATCTTTTTTGAGACTTTCAATCAATATAATCTTTGACACAATTTAAAGAATAGGTATAACTCTCCTGCCTGGTGATTATTGCGAAAGGGTTATACCCGATCCCATTCCGAACTCGGAAGTCAAGCCTTTCTGCGCCAATGGTACTTTGTCTTAAGACACGGAAGAGTAGGACATTGCCAGGCATTATTCTTGATGAAAAATCATATTATAGTCACTGGTGGAGCCGGATTTGTTGGTTCAAATTTAATTGAATTACTTTTAAAAAAAACTAATAAAAAAATTATCAGTCTTGATAACTACTCAACTGGAAAAAAAAAAAATCATATTTCTAGTAAAAATCAAAGAGTAAAATATTTAGTTGGAAATACTCAGAATATAAATAAAAAATTGAATAGATTTAAGAATAAAATTCACTCAGTATTTCATTTTGGTGAATTTGCTAGAATCTATCAAAGTTTTAAAGAATTTGATAAATGTTATGATTCTAACTCAATTGGTAGCAAAGCAGTCTTCAAATTTTGTCTTGATAACTCAATAAAACTTATTTATTCAGCTACTTCAGCAAGTTTAGGAAATAAGGGTAATGACAAAAATCTTTCACCTTACGCTTTTACTAAATCAAAAAATTTAGAATTATTAGAAAATTTAAAAAAATGGTTTAATTTCAAATATGAAGTAGTTTATTTCTATAATGTTTATGGTCCAAGACAAATAAAAAAAGGCGCAATGGCAACTGTCATCGGAATATTTGAAGATCAGTATGATAACAACAGACCGTTGACAATTGTAAGACCTGGTTCACAAACAAGAAGATTTACTCATATAAGTGATACTGTTGAGGTTTGTTATGAGGCATGGAAAAAGAACAAATGTGCACATTATAGTATTAGTAATAGAAAGGCATATTCTATTAAAAAAGTTGCTAAATTGTTTGGATCTAAAATTATTATGCTAAAATCAAGACAAGGTGAGAGATTTGCATCAGCATTAGCAAAAATCAGTCTAAATAATCAAATAATTAGAAGATATGGAAAAATATATTTGAAAGATTATATAACTTCGTTTATTAAGGATCCAAATTTATGAAAATTAAAAGCTCATTAAAGTCTATAAAAAAACGAGACCTAAACTCTAAGTTAGTTAGAAGAAGAGGTAGAGTTTATGTTATTAATAAAACTAACCCAAAGTTTAAAGCAAGACAGAAGTAATTTTTATGGACAATAAAGACCATAAGAATACTTGGAATAATTTTACAAAGTTTGTGTTGTGGGGAACAGCCGCAGTTATTGGTGTTTTAGTTTTAATGGCAATATTCTTACTGTAAGATCAATGTATGAAAATTGCTTCCATTTTAGAAAATCAAAATATTGAAAAAAGAATAGCAATTACTCCCGAAATTGCAAAAAAATATATATCACTCGGTCTTGAAGTATCTTTATCCGAAAATTATGCAAGTCATCTTGGAATTAGAGATGAAGAATATAATAAAATAGGAGTATCAATTTTAAGTGATGAAAAAGAAATAATAACTAATACAGATATTATTGCTCAATTATCTTTATTGGATGAAGACAAGAGTTCTTTATTAAAAGAAAATCAAACGTTTATTGGGATCTTAAATCCATATGATAATAAAGATAAAATAAGTAATTTAGTAAAAAAAAATGTGAATATTTTTTCACTCGAATTACTTCCAAGAATAACAAGAGCTCAGTCTATGGATATATTATCTTCTCAGGCAAATCTTGCAGGCTATAAAGCAGTAGTAGAGTCGTTTGCTAATTTTGAGAAAGCAATTCCGATGATGATGACTGCAGCTGGCACAATCCCAGCAGCAAAAGTATTGGTAGTTGGTGCAGGAGTTGCGGGATTACAAGCAATTGCAACAGCAAAACGAATGGGAGCGATTGTGTTTGCAACAGATGTTAGAATGGCCTCAAAAGAACAGGTTGAAAGTTTAGGGGGAAAATTTTTAACAGTTGAAGGGACAGAGAATTTAGAGACTGAGGGAGGTTATGCTAAAGAAGCATCAGATGATTTTAAAAAAAAACAAGAAGAATTATTATCAGAAACACTAAAAAAAATAGATATTGTAATTTGTACAGCTTTAATTCCAGGAAAAAAAGCACCAATAATTATTAAAGAAAACATGATTAATAATATGCAGTCTGGTTCAATAATTTATGATCTAGCTGCAATTCAAGGTGGAAATACAGCTCATAGTAAAGTTGGTGAGGTTGTAGATAGAAATGGTGTTAAAATAATGGGGGAGAATAATATTTTAAATAGACTCCCAATCTCTGCATCAAATTTATATGCTAAAAATGTATTTAACTTTGTTTCAAATTTATATGATAAAGAAAATAAAAAGATAAATATAAATTTAGATGATGAGATAATTGAAAAAACTTTAATAAAATAAAACTATGGAAATAGATCCTTTTATATTCAGATTAAGTATTTTTATCCTTTCAATTTTCATTGGATACTATGTAGTTTGGAGCGTAACTCCATCGCTACACACACCTTTAATGTCAGTTACTAATGCTATTTCTTCTGTGATTATTGTTGGAGCAATTATTGCTGGATTAGCTGGAAACTCTGACGCCATATTTAACACTTCAAGTATCTTTGGTTTTTTAGCAATATCATTAGCGGCAATTAATATTTTTGGTGGTTTTCTAGTAACTCAAAGAATGCTTGCAATGTACAAAAAAAAGAAAAAGAATAAATAATGTTATCAGCAAATTTATCAGCCATTTTTTACTTAATTTCAGGAGTATTGTTTATTTTAGCTTTAAGAGGACTTTCTTCGCCAGAGACTTCTAGACAAGGAAATTTTTTTGGAATTTTAGGAATAATTATTGCAGTTACAGTTACTTTTTTATCAATTGGTAATTTTTCAACTGGATTAGTAGTTGTTTTAATCTTTCTTTTAATAGGAGGATTGATTGGCGCCTTTATAGCTTATAAAATTCCAATGACAGCGATGCCGGAATTAGTTGCTGGTTTTCATAGTTTAGTTGGTCTTGCAGCTGTATTTGTTGCAATAGCTGCTTTTTTGAATCCAGAAGCTTTTAATCTAGGATCTCCTGGCAACATTAAACTTGGAAGCTTAATAGAAATGTCAATTGGTGCAGCAGTTGGTGCGATAACTTTTTCAGGTTCAATCATAGCTTTTTTAAAACTCCAAGGAATAATGTCAGGATCACCTATAACGTTTAAAGGACAACATCCACTTAATGCTTTGATATTAATTTCAATAATAATTATAACCTATTTACTTTGCTCCACTCAATCACCAAATTTATTTTGGATACTATTGGCCATTTCTTTCTTAATTGGTTTTCTTTTAATAATTCCAATTGGTGGTGCAGACATGCCGGTAGTAATTTCTATGCTTAACTCTTACTCTGGTTGGGCAGCTGCAGGAATTGGATTTACTTTAGAAAATACTGCTTTAATAATTACGGGAGCATTAGTTGGTTCTTCTGGAGCAATCTTATCCTATATAATGTGTAAAGGAATGAATAGATCATTTTTTAATGTAATTTTAGGCGGATTTGGTGCAACTGAACAATCAGCCTCAGCACAAAATAAAGAACAAAGACCAGTTAAAAGTGGAAACGCAGATGATGCTGCTTTTCTAATGAAAAATGCCTCATCAGTCATCATTGTACCAGGCTATGGTATGGCTGTTGCTCAAGCACAACACGCTTTAAGAGAGATGGTTGATACTTTGAAAAAAAATGACATAAAAGTTTCTTATGCTATTCATCCTGTTGCAGGAAGAATGCCAGGTCATATGAATGTTTTGTTAGCAGAAGCAAACGTTCCTTATGATGAGGTATTTGAGTTAGAAGAAATAAATAATGATTTTGCTAATACAGATGTAGCATTTGTTATTGGGGCTAATGATGTAACAAATCCTGTTGCAAAAACAGATCCTCAAAGCCCAATTTACGGAATGCCAGTATTAGACGTTGAAAAATGTAAATCAGTTTTGTTTGTGAAAAGAAGTTTATCACCAGGTTATGCAGGAATTGATAATGATCTATTTTACAAAGAAAATACTTTAATGCTATTCGCTGATGCAAAAAAAATGACAGAGGATATAACTAAAAATTTATAATAATATTTTGCTTAACTTAGAAATAAATAATTTGATTTAAGTTTATAAGAAAGCCTCAATTGATAGTCAAAATCTTGGAAATCACCGATCTTTACAATGGGATAAGTATTATGAAAAAAATTCAAAATTTTTAAATATAGATAATCTGATCAATTTTAGAAGAGATCAAATTTTATCAAAGGGGTTAGATGATGCAATGAATTT
>Ga0209047_1002035_pt1 | contig 13985 bp, 15 predicted proteins | sample SaaInlV_165m_DNA_3_FD_184681 | JGI IMG/M metagenome (GOLD analysis project Ga0209047, IMG submission 184681) | Marine microbial communities from expanding oxygen minimum zones in the Saanich Inlet - Saanich Inlet SI037_S3LV_120m_DNA (SPAdes)... | ecosystem: Environmental > Aquatic > Marine >...
ATCATGAAAAACCCGGGCCCAAGCAGAAGCGGCAGAAGAGTGGAAAGTAGGGAAAAGGACATAACTATTTTAGTTAGGGTTGCGGATGATTACTATGTAGGAATGAAATCAAGCAGTGATTGAACTTGATCGTTCTTGATCGTTTTTGATCGTTTTCGGAAATGAGGTCAAATACTATAGTTAGTTGTTTATGATATAAATTTATAGGAACTACCCACCTACTCCACATTAAACTAACACCTATTTGCGTAAATTTAACACTTTTTTACGACACATGGATGGAATTGTAAATGAATCGCTGAAACGACGGCCGGTTTCCGGAACACTATAACGGAAGGGTAAAAAAACTTATTTCGAATCCTTTGCTTCCTTCAGGATGCTGATCCCATTGGGCATAGACGGGTGATAGGTCTTTGTATTCTTGTCGTAGAACAGGTATGTCTTTACGAGGTCACCCTTATTTGGAACAGGTTGATGCCCCTGAGGCCCCGGCAACGGAGGAAACCGAGTAGATGGCTGCCATGCCTCTAAAGACAATTCATCGCCTTCCTTGACGTCCTTGCCTTTTTCCACGGCGATGACTTCCACGGTAATCTTGAAGATTCGGTCGCGGGCGATGAGGAAATCGCTCCTGCTCGACCGTCTTCTTGACTTTTGAGTTTTGGAGCTCAGGGCGACGACTTTGCCCCGAACGACGTGCGTCGCCTCCTCCATCATGCTTTCTTTCGAGTGGGGAGCAACGGCAGCTGATACATCGAAGGCAGTCAACGCAACAAGCCCAGCAAGAAAGGCCGCGAAACAAGATCTCACAGAAGTTTTCATGTCGTCGTCGAAGAGAAGCAATTACCTCAAGGGATGGCCTGGAACATTTGCTTGATGTTCAGCTTGCCGCCAACGAACTCGACCTCCATGTCGAAGAACCCGGACCCTGCTCCTCCCTTGTGGGGGAATCCGACGGAGATGGCGTCGCCGCGCTTGCTGAACCGGTTGGGCTTGCTCCAGTCGACTTGGTCCAAGAGCCTGTCGTTAATCCTTGGTCCGGGGTTGTAGGTAAACTTCCCTGCCAGAAAAAGTCCGAGCATGGTTTCGCATTCCTTGATCTCGATGTCACGAATCGAACCGCAGAGGTAATCCGTTTCCCCTACCCTGAGGATTGTCTTTTTCCTTTCGTATGCCTTGCCGGCCCAGAATTCGCCCATTATGACGTCGCCCTTGCGAGGACCACCGCCGGGATGAAACCATGGCTTGAAATTGACGCTCAAGACCTTGTAGGAAACTTCCCGTCCATTGACTTCTTTGGCGCCATCCACCCGGATGCCTCGAGCCGCGCTGGGATGGAAGTGGACGGTGGAGATCCTGGCGACCTTCTGAACGCCCTGCTTCTTGGCCAAGGCGATAACGATCTTTTCCTGAGCCTCGGTCAGCTTGCCCGCCCGATAGTCCCGCTCGATCCCTCCGGATTTAGTTATGCGAGCAGGAGATTTCTTTACCTGCTTTGCGCCGGGAAGGGGAATAGCGTTCAACTGAAACAGACAAACAATCGTGAGTGACAAGAAAAGAAATGAGGAAGTTATTTTCATTTGTTAGGTAGATTAAGGAAATAAGGATGACATAGTGGGAAAAGAAGGCGAACCTTTACCAGAGACATTGGACTGTATTATCGCCAGAAAACAGTTCATAACCAAGCAAAGCGGTTCTTGAGATTTGAAGAAAGCTTGCCCGACAACCCATGCGACCAAATGCACTTGTTAGTCGGTTTGGAGTTTTTGGCCCCATTTTCTAACACCTACTGACAACATAAAGATGATGAGCCACGGAAGGCTATAGATTAGAGATATAAGCCAACCGAAAAACATTACTGCCAAACCTGAGGCACCATCGCTATCCCAGCCCTTGGGCAATTCTTGGTTTTGCGTAATGAGATCACCTATGTGTGCCTGATAGAACATAAAAGAGCCGAAAACCAACAACCAGCCAAACACTGAAATCATCACTAATACCAGCCACCAGCTAGGTTTTTGATTCTTAAACCTCAACAATAACAAAATTGGTGGAAGTGTAAAAAAAAGTCCTAAGCACAATAGATGTAGAATTTCATTCATAATCTAGCTCTAACGTTATCTTTCATCAGAAAGGAGTTTTGCCATCCTCTTTCCAATCCACATGAATGCGAACGCCATTGAGGTAAACCTTGATATCATCTTTGGCGGAAATGGATACCGTGAACTCACCGTTTTTCTCTTCCGGATGATCGAGGGTGAAACGATACTGATACTTGCCGTCCAACCGCACTTTGCAGGTTTGGCTTCTTATTGCGGGCACCGCTGATCCATGGCGGATCCATTCGACCTTGTAGTCCTTGTCCCCATTCAGTCCCTTGAGCAAGGTAAAGGACTGTCCGGCAAATGCATCCTCAATGTAAATCTGTTTTCCAACCAAGGAATCGATGGTGGGCCTCTTGTCGGCATGGACCCACGCAGTTAGTAAGCTAAAGATAATTCCAACGAATAACGCTTTCATGGCTTTGGGTTCCGGCAACGCGTTTATGATTAACGCTTCACTTCAGGGACTGGATCTTTTCGTCATCCGGAAACAGTTCCTTGACCAAGGCACGGAGTTCTTGAGATTTAAAATAACTTTGCCCGACAACCTTTCCGTCGAGGTAATACCTCAATTCATTGCAACTGAAACAAACCAACAGATCGACGTTCGTCTTCTTGTCTTGGAAGCGGAAAGCGACTCCGGGGCGAAAAGAACAATCAATCGGTATGGAGTGGCGAAAATAGGTATCATGATCTTCTATAATCGAAGAAAGTTCCTTCCGTGAACCAGAGTTCAAGGCTGCGGCATCGGAAATGATCGCATAACCATGTAAAGAATCACCTTCCTGCTTTTTCCCTTCTCCCGGATAAGAATCGTCCACCCGATAGGCTGCGCAAGTCATGTGGGGATTTGCAAAGGAAGTCGTGGAGAGAGCCTTCTCCATCGCATCATTTTTCCAATACGACTTCCAGCAGGAAGAAAGGGCAAGAAGGCATAGGATGATTATGCTCTGAATGACATGGGTTTTCATTTGTTTTTCGGTGCGAACAGAAAGTCAAAGCTGCGGGAATAGATTTCGTCATCTTTGGTTTTGGGTTTCCCATCCGGGCCGGATGAGAAAAGGTCGAAATCACGCTTCCCCGCCTTGTAGTTGAGACGCCTGCCCCACTCGTCGGTCATGGCCTTTTCTTCCTTGAGATAAGGCCCCTTCCATTTTTCCATCATGGCGTCTTCTTCAAATGAAGGAGTATTTACCAGAGCGGTGAGCCCGCCTTCCTTTGCCGTCGGGAAATGCCCGATGTCCGCCTCATAGGCATTCAAACGCATCTTGAGCCAAGTAACGGAAGTCTTGTCCGTTAAATCGACGTCGGTTTTTCCTCCGTTTTCCCGAAGCAGTTCGATCACTTTCTTTCGGTTCTTCTTGATCGCCATATCCAAGGGGGTCCATCCGTACTCGGCCCGGGCATTGACCGCGGCTCCTCTCTCGATGAGAAACTTGACCATTTCAATCGAACCTTCCCTAGCCGCCTTGTGCAAAACTCGATAGGAAGTCTTTCCCAAGAAGCCGTCGATGGGAGCGCCGGCATCGAGACACTTTTGGATAACCTTGAAGTCGCCACTTTCGACGGCCGCATGCAATTCAGCGATGGCTTCAAGGTCTTTGTCCGAAATCGTTCGTTGTGAGCGCGGAGCCTGCAACTGATCGATCTCTTGGGCGTATGCAAAAGAAGGAAGAGCGACGAGGTAGGAAAGACAAAGTAAGGGGGCTGTGAAAATTGGTTTCATTTAGGTTTTAGAAAGCCTTCCAGCCTCCGCCCATGAGCAATAATTGGGCTTGGGGGGCGTCCGGGTTTCCTTCGCGGATTTTGAGGGAGAGCCGGTAGGGCTTTTCTTTCTCAGGAGTGAATACCGTCTTATAGGTATAAAGATCACTTTGGGGAGCTCCGACCGAACCCGACCACGTCCAGTTCTTTAACGGAGCCTTCTCGGAAAAGACTTTCGTGCCATTCTCATCCTCGAGGGTCATTTCAACCACTGAATCTGCCGCCTCGAAGTTCTTTGGCTTCCCTAGGGTCGGCAGAGGATGATCGACCCGCAGATAGCAAACGAATTCGACTTCAGGCAGTCCCTTCAGTTGATGGACTTGCGTAGCGTCCTTCTTTAAGTCGACTGCTCCAAGATCGAGAACAAAGCGGAGAATTCCCGCCTTTCTTCCATAATCCGTAAAGTTTCCGTCCCCGGTGTAGTTTAGGCCCGGGTACTTGCGGTCCGTGCCGAAACGGCGAACCTCGTCATTCGGAATGAACTGCTTGATTGTCTGACAACCGCAAAGCAGAAAGAAGAGAGCAGTTGTTGCCGTGATCAAGGAGATTTTTTTAGAAGGGAAAGTAAATCTTTTTTTCATGGAGAAGCTTATAGCATGAACATGGAGGGGAGTTGTTCGAGCCAAGTAAAAGGTTTGTCAAAGAAACGTCATGGACGGGTCGATCGGAAAAAATTCTCCTCGAAAACTTCTCCCTTGGCTTGCCTGCGAGCCTCCGCCCGGTCCTTGGTTCTTCCGACTTCAAGAATTCTGTCGGTTTTTCGATCCACTGCCCTGCGACGCTCCTTTTCTTCTTTAACTGAATCGCTGTCTGAAAAGCTCCAGCCTCTGGAAGAGGAATAACTGCATGAACAGAGGATCAAGGGACAGAGGCAGGCAAACAAAAACAAATTCAATTTATTCATGTTACTTCTTCTCCTTGCTGACGGTTTGTTGCTTATTCTTTTTGCCGGGGATTACGAATTCGCCCACCTTGATCACTTCCTTGGAGCCTTGCAAGCGCAGGGTGACCGCCTCGGTCTTGGCTATAGGCTTGCCGAAGTCAGTTGTCATTTCCATTTGTACGGTGGTGGCTCCCGCAATGACTTGCTGACGGTTGCCGTAGTAGTTGACGTGCACGAGGTATTTGCCGGGTTGGGCGCGTTTGAGAAGGAATTCCTCGGGTCCGTAGCCCCCCGTATAGTCGGGTGACATATGCCCCCCGATTTTGGTATTGCGGTGACTGTAAAAGCACTTTTCGCCGTTCGGGTCGGTCACCCAGAGATCCATGTCGGTGTTGTCCGCATCCCAAGTCAGGATGACGCGCACGTCCACGGGCAGGTTCTTGAGCAGGCGCTTGTCGAGGTTGCCCGCCTCGAGCTCCTTTCCGCATGTTGTGATGATGGCGTTCATCTCGTTGAGGGCGGTTAGCTCGATCTCAGGGAAGCGTCCGTTCCATTTGCCTTCCACGACTTGGCGGAGCAGGTCGACAGCCCGCTGGTGTTGCTTGTCGGCTGCGAGGGCGAGGGCGAGGTCGCGATAAGACTGGGGTTCTTCCTCGCGCATCTTAAGGACTTCCTCGAATACGGCCACGGCAAGCTTGGGCCGCCCGATCTGCATGAGCCGGTAGCCGAGGATGCGGAGCAACTGCGGATTCTCCAGTTCCATCTCGGCCACGTTGGACAGGATGCGCAGGGCGAGAAGGGGTTGTTTCTTTTCCGCAAAGAAATCGGACACGTCGAGGAAGAAGGCGGAACTGCCTTCGTTCTCCTTTCGCTCCGACAAGTAGACGGAATACCACTCCCCTTCCTTCGCTTTCTTAAGCTTGGCCAGGTAGGGAGTCTTGGGATTCCACTTCTTGAGCTTGATGGCGCCTGCAGGCGCTGAACTCTCTGCTTGTCGCTTTACAGTCATTGTGCCTGCGGTTAGACGAAACGAACCGTAATTGGATTCAGGCGCTATCAGCTCCTGAGCATCGGCCACCAACTCAATACCTTCAACCTGCATTTCTCCCCTTGCAGAGGCGAATGGCGCTATGGCGTTTGCATCGGTGTTCGCGGCATCAACAATGCTCAAAGCTTGGTTTTCACGCATACGAGTCTCTTCAAGTTCGGCAGTTTCCTGCGGTGCCGCCTGCAGAGCCGAGGATCCGGGTCTAATCCGTCCCCGAGGAAGATTGTCCGAACTCCTTTGGATAGCTCCTGAGTTACTCGTTTTGGGTTTGCCGGATCCGAACTGAAAAGTCTTGTTCCACCAAGCGACCCTTTGCTCGAATTTTTGGATTACGCCGGCGATCCGTTCCTTGCGTCCGTCATTCTCTTTTTTTTGCTGTTGTTCGATCTTGGCGAGGTATTGCTGGCGCAGGTCGGCTTCGGGGGGAATGATCCGGTGGGTCACGTAATCCTCCAAGCGGTCGAGTACGATGAGCGAAGTGTTGCGGGTGACGATGGAGTGCTCTTTGCCCAATTCGGTGATTTCATCCTCATGCTTATTCGGACGAAGCTCGAGCTCGGCGATTTTCTTCTGAGCCCAGATGCGCCGGGCAAGCCCGCTGTCCGAGACATGAGCCTTGCGGTCGAGGGTGATCTTTTCGGTATGGAGAACTTTTCCACCCGAACCGAATTCCAAGGTAAGCTCGGTACCCTTGCCCTTGAGCATGCCGGCCAAAGAGAAAGAACCATCCACCGGCACTGCGGTCCGCGGATAGGTCTCGGTGACGCTTTCGCCCTTTTGTTTGATACCTAGAAAGGAATACGGGACCGAGGAAAGTTTGGCCAAGGCTTCGTCCTTGGTCAATTTGGCGAGGTTCAAGTAAGTGCCTGCGGTGGCTTGGGAAAGGTAGCGTAAATAGGCATGCTCGGCCACGGGTGAGGAATTCAAGGTGTAGATTGGGGATTTGCCGTGAACGAGCTCGGATTGTCCGAAATTGTATACCCCGTCCGTGGAGAGAAGGAATTCGTCGCAGTCATATTTCGTCAGGTCGACGACACCGAACTGGGTTGCACCGTCATTGGGCAGTTCCCGCAGAACCTTCGCCAGTTTCTTCCAATCCCCCTTTTGGATGCTGAATTCTCGGGGCTTCTCAAGTTCATTGCGGAAAACCACCAATGTGACCTTTAGGTTTCCGATTTTCGAGAAGTAGTCACCAAGCACGGCCAATTCCTTATCCAAGTTGCGGTTACGGGCAGAGGCGGAGGCGTCCCAAATCAGGCCGATCTTTTTAGGCAGGGTCTTGGGTTTGCGGATGACCTTTGGGTTCATGCTCAGGTAAAAGTAGGTCTTTTCGCCCTCTTGCTCTACGAAGATGCGCTGGCGGTCGGCTTGCTTGGGCAGCAAAAAGGCGAGACTCTGATTGGGTAGGTAGTTTTCCTTCTTGGTCTCGGCAAGGAAGGATTCGTTCCATTTCTCAAAGCGCAGGTTGGCCAGTTCGTTGGAACCGAGATCGGGTGCGACCTCCTGCTTGAATACTTCGGCCCGGAGGTGAAATCGGTCGACCTTCGCCTCGAAGTGAAGCGGAAGGGAATAAAGAAATCCTTTGCCCGCAACCTTTAGTTCCTGCTCGTAGGCGATGACGATCTTTTTGTCTCCCTTGGCGGGTATTGGATAAACGCGGGCCTTGAAGACGTTGCCCTTGGTCCACTCGAGCAACCCCGGGTCGATCCCTTGGCGGACGATGCTCTCGAAAACCTGCCGACCCTTGGCCTTTTCAACCACTACGCCTTCGCGAAGCTTACCGTTTACGGTCATGGCAAAGCGGGACACGGTCTGTCCTTCGCCAAGAGGAAAATTGAGGCGACCCTCGAGCACTCGGTCCAGGTCGTTGTGAAAATTCATGCTCATGGTGGTGACTGCGAGGTTGGCCACAACCTTCACGTCGATCGTCAACTCGTCCATGCGCAGCGGAACGTACTTTGAGGCCCCTCCTCCCTCGACCGCTTGGAGCATAACCTTGGTCCCCTTGGGTAAACCCTTGAGGCTACGGTGACCGGGTACGGGCTTGGCCAAGCTGGATTTGGTTTTCTCCTCGGAAACTTGGATGCGCGTAATTTCGCGCTTGTTCACGAGAACGGCGTAGACGACGCCATTCTCCAAGCCTCCCTCCCCCGTTGTCTTGAACGAGATCGTACCGTCGTCGAGGACGCGGGTGATTTCACACTCGGTCAGGGTAAGGTCGGCCCCTTTGACCAAGATGGTCGGAAAGCGAGAATCTTGAGCGTTGGTAAAGACAGCGCAAATAGAGAAAGTTGAAATGTGGAGGAGGAATCGGAGAAGCTTGAATGTCATGGTATTCTAGTTTTAACGAAGGAGTCTGCATTTCTTAGACGCGCTTGAAGCAATATCATTAGAAATTTTCTTTAGACTTGTACAAAAAGCACTCGAACCGGGGGACGCCTGCTCCCTGTAAGCTTTAAATATTAGGAATTGGAATAGATTTCTCGGATTTCGCTTGCGATTAGGGATAGACCCTTCTCAACAAGCTCATCGTCCTGAGCGTAGGTAACTCGTATGCATTCCTCCTTGTGGGGCCAATCTTCCTCTAGCCCGGGAAAGAAATAGTGTCCGGATACGACGAGCACGCCCTTTTGTTTGAGGCGTTCATAGAGTTCTTGCGTGCTGATGGGCAAGCCTTCGAACCAAAGCCAAAGAAAGAGGGCGCCCTCAGGTTTGTGGATGGCAAAAGGGAGACCTTCCATCTCGCGCTGAAACCGGGCGACTGCCCGTTGCGCTTTGTTCTCGTAGAAGGGACGCACGACTTCCCGACTGATGCGGGTAATCTCTCCGGTCTTGACCATATCGAGAGCAAGAGCGGGCCCCATACCTCCGGGAGCCAGGCTAAATACGGAAGTCATCCTTGAAACAATTCGAATTGTTTCCTCCCGTGCGATCACGATGCCCGTGCGCAAACCCGGTAGACCGAGCTTGGAAAGGCTCATGCATACGATGACGTCCTCGTCCCAGATCGGCTGAACCTCTTCGTAGATGATGTTGGGGAAGGGGGTGCCGTATGCGTTGTCGATGATGAGGGGAACACCCTGCCGGTTTGCCAGTTCGCGCAACCTGTTGACTTCTTCATCGGTTACCACGTTGCCGGTCGGGTTGGTCGGGCGGGAGAAGCAGACGGCCCCCGTTTGCTCATTGATTTTCAAGCTGTCGAAGTCGACTTGGTACTTGAACAAGTTGTTCCCCAAACGCGCGATTTCGGGCCGATTGGCCCGGAAGAAACCCTTTTCCAGTCCGACTTCCGAATACCCTATGTACTCGGGGGCGAGAGGGAGGAGGATTTGCTTGTGCCGGGTTTCCTCGAAACGACCGGCAAAGAGATTGAAGAGATAGAAGAAGCTATTCTGGCTCCCGTTGGTCAGAGCGAAGTTTTCGGGCCCGACCTTCCATCCGAACTCAGAGCGGAAAAGTTCGACCAGAGACTCGATAAAGAGCTTGGCTCCTTGCGGGGTATCGTAGTTTCCGATCACCCGCTCGAATTCGCCCGGTTGGGCGAGAATGGCTTCCATGCGCTTTCGGAACAAGGCTTGGACGGGAGGGACGTGACTAGGATTTCCGCCGCCGAGCATGAGGGGCGCCGGATCGGCGACCAAGGCATTCCCCAGGTCATCCATCAATTCCCCGATGCCGATCCTGCCGGCAAAGCGTTTTCCAAAATCAGAGTGTTCCATTGCTTGGCTTTATAGAGTCAGTAGGGCAAAAATATAGAACCAAACGGGGTCAAGCGAAACAATTTTGATTGAAGGAGAGTTTGGTTCAAAACTTCAGGAAGAGTACCGGGATGGCTTATTCATGAAGCAGGAAGGCGGAGGCTTCCGGAAGGTCTTTGTCTTTCCACCCATAGAATAAGAGCATGCCCTCGACGATGCTTCCATCGGGACGGACCACGGGTTGAACGTTGTTGAAGCGCCAACCTTGGTAAAGCTTTTGGCCCGGAGTAACGTCTCGGAGCTTCTTCCATGAACTGCCCTTGTCCGCGGAAATCCATTCCTCGATCCGGCCACCGCCGTGCTTGTCCATGTATCCGCCCGCGAGGTAACCGTCTCCGACGATCAGGTAGGCATGAAGGATCCCCTTGGCGTCGAGAGAGAGGTGTCCGCTGTTCCACTGGTGATTCGATGAGCGGATGAGGGTTTGCTTCCACCGGCCCTTCTTGCGGTGAACATAGTAATAGCCATGAGAGCGGATGCTTTTCCCGGAAAGAACGTGAAGAAAGGAAGGCTCGTCCTTCCAGTCCAAACAGATGACCGGAGGGATGCCCGCTCCTCGCCATTCGGTATCCCAAATCCGGCAATGGGCTTTTGAGTAGTCCAAGTCCACGGGGATAGTGATGGAAGCTCCGTCGGCATTGTATACCGCATGATTCCGCAGGTCGATCGAGAGGTAGGAAAGGTTGTACTTCCATTCGTTGTTGACCAAGCGGTCATAGCGTGGGTTGTAGAACCTTTGGGGGGCAGGGGAGTTCTTGTTGTCGTCGTAATCGGTGAAGACGACGTGCAGGCGTTTGCCGTTCCGGCTCGGGATTTTGACTTGGTAGGATGACCAGTCGAGGCGTCCCTTGGCATCCAAGTCGGTCACGTCGCGTTCAGGTCCGCTCCAAGTCTTTCCGTTGTCGGCGCTGATTTTGTAGGTCCAGGAACTGGTATGGCCGTCCGTCCGGTAATAAATCACCTCCTTGTCCCCGTGAATCCGATAGACGGTCGGGTAGGAAAGCTTGGTGGCGATGGGGGGCATCTTCTTCCAGGTGATTACGTGGGCTTGTTCCCCGACGGGCCGATTGGAGACGAGGTAGGTTCCGGGCGTTCTGTGACAACCAAAGAGGACGTGCAGATGATCGTTCTCGTCCGCCCAGATGATGGGACTGAAGTGGTGATCCGATTCGCTCTTTGCCGAAAGCCGGACGGGTTCGGAGAAAACCCGTTTCGCCGAGTCGTAGGAAATGAGCATCGGGAAAGCCTTGCCCTTTTCGTTCTTAGTCGGGCTGGCGTCTCCGTTGTACACTACGAAAAGATTGCCCTTGATGAAAACCGACTGCGGGCGCTGCCGGGCATCGTAAAGCATCTTGAACTTGCCATTCTTTCCGAAAGGGATGATTTCGGGGGTGGAGAAAGCCTCTGCGTAAAGCAAGAAGGCAAGAAGAATTGAAAAGATTGCCTTCATCCTTTCTGTCCTTCCAGTCAGGTTGACATCCAGGATATGTAGACGGTCCACTTTCCGTTTTCCTTGCCCAGGGCGCATTCGACGAATCTGCCTTTGGGGAGATCCATTTTTCGGTCCACTCTTTCTTTTAGTTCCTCGAGTTTCCACCAAGCTCGCTCCCTGCCTATTTGGATGGAGCACTTTGATTTGTCTCCATTCTCAAATATTTCGTTCTTCAGAAAATCCAATCTTTCTTCGTTAGGGATTGAGGCCTTGAGGGCAAGGGCATCATCGATTCCGGAACCCTGGAACAAATAGCCGAGGCCGATGGTGCCCTCGGGGAACTCGATCCCGGTTCTTCTGGTCACCTCGGTCAGTTCCTTGTCCGTAACATCGGGAGGAATCAGTTCGAGGTCTTGGCCGAAATCGAGGCAACCACCCAAGCAAATGAAGAAGAGTATTGGGGAAATCTTCATTCGAAGGGCGATTGTTCGGGCGATCCAGAGGTACCTCCGTAAGAGAAGGATGCTTTCCATTGCTTGAGTCCTGCAATTTCGCGTATGCTGTAACTGACGTTCCCAAAGGCACCCCTTGTTATTTCAAAGGTTGCAGGAACTTTTTCCTTTGCTTCCTTCTTCAAGTGATCTGCCAATTGATTCGAATATTCGCCTATGAAGTGTCCTGGGAAATCGACGAAAAAAAGCTCTACCAGGGAATTCTCTCCGTTTTTGTCGTTAGGATAGATTTTCCATGTCATCCGGAATTCTTGGGTTTTTGTCTGCTCGAGCATTGAGCAGGCAGTTCCGCTTATGATTAACAAAATACAAAGAGCTCGAATCATTGAAGCACAGGTGTAAAGGCAGACGGTTCCATTAATCCTGATTCGGCGCCGTCTTTCTTTTCTTTTTCTCGGGAAAGGAAATTTTTCCGTCATACCCGATGACGACCATCTTCATTTCCATTTTCTTGAACAATTTCATTCTTTCTTCCTTGTTCTTTGCAGTCTTGAGCCCCATGGGGAATTTGGTGACCACAACTCCCCAATCATCGGAACTTCCACCTCCTTTGATCATGAGGGCCATGAAGTTTTTCTCATCATTCTTCCAACCATATTTTTCTTCAACCGCCTTACGGGTTATTTCAGGAATTCCGACCTGCTTCGCTATGGCGGAATAAAACTGATCAGGGTCAGGGTACTCCTCAAGCAACTTCACGTCGACGATCTTGGTCTTGTAGAGCTTCTCGAAGAACTCGACTTTCTTACGATCCGAGCTTGGGTCGTCAGCATGGGAGAATTGGGCGAGCAGAAACCCGGCAAATAGAGAGAAGAGAAGATTATTTATGATTTTCAAGGTCTGCCCCAGATTATTTTTTTGTAGGAGGAAGACGGCGTAGGTTTTGGGATTTCTTAATCTCGGGGATCTTTACGACGATTTCCTTGATTGGTTTCCATGGACCGCCTGCGCCATTGAAGCCGATTCCTACCTCAAGTTCTCCGTTCTTGCCTTCGCGGATAGGGAAGCGGTTGTTGTAAGTGGAATGGAGGAGATCCCCATTGAGGAAGAGAAGGAATCTTCCCTTTTTGCCAATCACCACTCTCAGGGGTGCAATTCTGTCAGTGCCGGCGTAGCCGTATCCTCTGACCGATTTGGGTGGAACGAATTTACCTTTGGAGGAGTCATGCTTGTATACGGCGTTCACCTTGATTTCTCCATGGCCTTCCTTGTTGAAGCCGAGAATGGTAGCGTCGACGATCGTCGGGATTGACGGGTTGGCGATGGCTTGCATGAGCCCGGGAGGAAGCTCGTCACCGCCTGCTTTCTTGCCTAATCCCGGAGGCAACTCGTCGGATGATGCAAAGGGGGAGAAAGCGCAAAGAAGAAGGGTGAGAAACAATGGCTGAGGGGAAAATCTAAGGTTCATGCTTGGTTTCTATTGAATTTATCAACTCCCGTCCATGCTTTCCTGCAGGACTTTCTTGGCGGCATTGTGGCCGGGTATGCCACTCACAGCCCCTCCGCGCTTGGCTGATGAGCCACAGAGAAACAGATTCGGGTGTTCGGTCTCCACACCCCATTGACCGACTTCCTCCTCGCTTTCGGCAAAGGGCCAGGTCAGATCTCCATGAAAGATGTTTCCCTTTGGTAGGTGAATCTTCTCTTCCAAATCGACGGCGCTCATGGCCTCGATACAGGGTTTGCCATCAGCATCCGAAGCAAGGCATTCCTCGATCGGTTCCTCGAGGTATTGGTTGATTCCGGAGAGGTAACGTTGCAAGGCGAGATCACGAGCCTTTTCGTTGTCTTCCTTGAATAAGCGGTAGGCCATATCCAACCCGAAGAGAGTTAGGGTATGAAAGCCTCGGGCATTCAGTTCGGGGGAAAGGATGGAGGGGTCGGTCAGGGTGTGGCAGTAAATTTCGCCGGGTGGTGTCTCGGGCATTTTGCCTTCGACACTCGAATCGTAGCTGGCCTGCATTTGCGCATAACCCTCATTGACGTGAAAGGTTCCTGCAAGGGCGTCTTCAGGCGAATGCTTGGTTGACAGGAGCCGGGGCAATCGTTTCAGGAGCATGTTAACCTTGAAGGCTGTTCCCTCGTCAATCGTGACCGAATCACATGGTTTTCCCGTCAGTCGGGCCAGTTCTTTGCCGGATGCATTGCAGAGAACGAACCGGGCGTCGACCTGGCTTTCTTCCCCATCAATCTCAAAAGCAACAGAAGAAAGCTTTCCGTCGGGGTTGACGGAACTGACCGTTGCACTAGTGGCGAAAGTTACCTTGCCCGTCTCTTGGGCAACTCGAACGAGTTCGTCGACCAGTGTTCCCATACCTCCCTTGGGAACAAGCCACTCGCCGTTCCCTCGCCCTATGACGTGATATAGAAAACAACGATTCTGGAGTAAAGTCGGGTCGTGGGGGTATGTGGAAACACCGATTTTGCCATCCGTAAAGACAAGCCCTCGAATTAGATCGCTTGAGATTCTGCTTTCAATCACTTGA
>Ga0209047_1002066_pt1 | contig 13852 bp, 11 predicted proteins | sample SaaInlV_165m_DNA_3_FD_184681 | JGI IMG/M metagenome (GOLD analysis project Ga0209047, IMG submission 184681) | Marine microbial communities from expanding oxygen minimum zones in the Saanich Inlet - Saanich Inlet SI037_S3LV_120m_DNA (SPAdes)... | ecosystem: Environmental > Aquatic > Marine >...
CCTCTTGCATATTACTTCGCTTACACTGCAGTTTATTTGCCCCAGATAGGATTCCAAGCCCCAGCCTCCACCATGGCTTTAGGTCAAGTATCGGAGATTTTCTTCATGCTTCTGGTTCCGTTTTTCTTTCGAAAACTTGGCGTTAAAATCATGATCCTGATTGGAATGCTAGCTTGGGTCGCCCGTTATATGTTGTTTGCTTTTGGCGCCCCCGATCAGGTGGTGTGGATGATTCTTCTTGGGGTTGTTCTCCATGGAATCTGTTACGACTTTTTCTTTGTCACCGGTTTCATGTACACAGACAAAAAAGCCCCAAAGGAAGTCAGGAGTCAGGCCCAATCGCTTCTAGTATTTTTCACTCAGGGCGTAGGAATGTTCTTTGGATATAAGATTGCCGGAGCAAAATTTGAAGCAGTGAAAGAAAGCTCTAACTCCCTTTCTGATGCTATCGAAAGCCCCACTTTTGGTTTTTGGGAATCATTTGGGAAAATGTTTCTTGCAGAAAAACCGAATCCACCAGGCACGCTGGCCCAAGATGCTATGAACAACTGGAAATCATTTTGGATGTTTCCCGCAATGATGGCTTTCGTGGTAGCCGGCATTTTCCTCGTAGCATTCTTTGACAAGAGCGATGCCAAAGAAGATTTGAATCATGAAAAAAATTAAGTACTGCTTTGGTTGCACTCAATAAATTCAAATCTTTCGACTCCTCAATCTCGAATGACCTAGGAAAATTTATCGGGAGATTGACATAAAATACGCTTAACAAATTACAAGTGCCTCAATACTCTTGAACCATAAAACCGAAATTACAAATTTCCCAAAAATAGAATCATGAAAGACATTCCAAGCTCCTCCCGTCGCAAATTCCTGAAAACCAGTTCCGCCCTTTCTGCGACCACCCTATTGGCTGCACCACATGTAGCCAGAGCCGCGGAGAACGACAAGACGCTCAAGATCGGACTGGTTGGCATCGGCGGGCGAGGTAGTGGAGCAGCCGTTCAGGCCATGCTCGCAGACGAAAATGTAGCCCTTACCGCCATCGGCGACCTCTTCGAAGACCGCATCAAGTTGCGCAGTCGTATCTTACGGGCACGGGGACGCGCCAAGTATCAAGTGACCGAAGACACTACCTTCATAGGTTTTGATGCATACAAGAAGGTCATCGATTCAGGCGTAGATGTTGTAATTCTTACAACTCCTCCAAATTTTCGCCCCTTACACCTGGAATACGCTATCGAAAAAGGAGTTCATTGCTTTTTTGAAAAGCCTGTTGCAGTAGATGCACCGGGAGTTCGCAAGGTCATTGAATTGGCCAAGAAGGCCAAGGAAAAGAAACTTGGTTTCATGTCCGGGTTTTGCTGGCGACACCACTATCCGAAACGCGAGGTATTCGGTCGCATACTTGATGGTGCATTGGGCGACGTCAACGCCATGTACAGCACTTACAATGGCGGTGAAACCTGGAAGAAGCCTCGCGAAGAAGGTTGGGGCGATCTGGAAGCCCAGATGCGCAATTGGAACGCACACCTTTGGCTTTCGGGCGATTCTATCGTGGAACAAGCAGTACACTGCATCGACATGATGCAATGGGCGATGGGAGACAAGGCTCCAACCCACGCAGAAGCATCGGGAGGTCGACAAGTATACGACGATCTGGACAAATACGGGAACATTTTCGATCACTTCGCCGTCGTATACCAATGGGAAAATGAAACGGGTGGAGTAAGGGGTTTTCACCATTCGCGCCAGCAAAACGGAACCGTTGGTAGTTACGAAGTCGAAGTCTACGGCACCAAAGGTTTTTGCTCAGCTAAAAATCGTCACGCCATTCTTAGCCAAGACGACGCATGGCGCTTTCGTGGAGAGAATAACGATATGTACCAAACAGAACACGACGAACTCTTCGCTTCGATTCGTGAAGGTAAGCCATTCAACGATGGCGAAAGAGCCGCTAAAAGCACAATGGTCGCCATTCTGGGCCGCATGGCAGCCTATACGGGACAACAGATTACCTACGAGGACGCCTTAAACTCAAAGACCGACCTCACTCCTGCTCACCTAGACTGGAAGGAATCCTTGCCTACTCAAGGAGTGCCAATACCAGGTGTTACGAAGTTCGTCTGAGCCTCTAAGGCCCACTGGGCCGCAATAAAAATAACAATGATAAGGGTTGTCTTATTCGCCTTGGCCTTGACTGTTCAAGTTTCGTATGCCGCTGACTACCTCATTGTAGTATCTAGCAAAACTAGCGAGAATGAAACTTGGGCAAAGGTAATTTCCGCACTGAAGAAAAAGCATTCCGCAGAAGTGACCTATTATAAAAAGGCAGTCGGGGAATCCCTGCCTTACCTTCGCCAATCATTTCCTCGCTATGCATGTTTTATTGCTACTCCCGAGGAAACCACCAAGGATTTCGTAAAAGCTATTCATCGCATAACTCGGCGGATGGATACCGATCCCTACACCGACTTATTCTGGGGCATCCTTACGGGACATGATGCCGAAAATGCTCTCACCGTTGCAAAAACTTCCGACCCGCTAGTTATTCGCAACTCCTTGGCATGTACGGAAATCGCTCTAGACCGCTGCCAACAAGGTAAATGGTTTTGCGAATTGCGAAAAGGGCACGGCGCAATCAAAGAACAAGGCGGCAATATAAAGGACATCAAGCTGCCACAAGATACCACTTCTCGCTTCGTAACGGAACTGAACGAAGGGAAGCCCGACCTGTTCGTGACCTCGGGTCATGCCACAGAAAGAGACCTGCAATTAGGCTTTCGATATCGCAACGGCGTCTTTCGTTGCAAAGACGGTTCCCTCTTTGGTTCAGACCTTTCAGGGAAGCGACACACCGTGAACTCTCCCAACCCGAAGGTTTACATGCCAATCGGCAACTGCCTCATGGGCCATCTAGATGGTCCCGACTCCATGGCCGCCGCCTTTCTCGAAAGCGCTGGAGTTCGACAAATGATGGGATACGTCGAAGTCACTTGGTACGGCTACATGGGTTGGGGTTGCCTCGATTACTTTATTGAGCAACCGGGACGCTATACTTTCACAGAAGCCTTCTTCGCCAATCACCATGCCCTCATCCACCGCCTTGAGACATGTTTCCCTTCCAAGAAAAACCCAGGTTCCCGTAGAGGATCCGATAATTCCAGAATAACCTCAAGTTATGCTCGAAAACTTCGCCTAAGCTCAAACGATGCCCGCGGTCTGCTTTTTGACCGTGATATCGTAGCCTTTTATGGTGATCCGGCATGGCAAGCCAAAATGGCTGATGGCAAAAGAAATTGGAAACAAACTCTAACCAAAAACAACAACGAATATAGCTTCTCGATCTCCCCAAAACTTGGTCCTGGTAGCTTCGCACCTGTCAACGAGAACGGGGTTCAACGCGGATATCGTCCTTTTATTGCATTCTTCGACAAAAGACTAAAGGAAGCAGAGGTTGTCTCCGGGCAAGAACTCGATCCAGTAATCACCGACACTTTCATACTAGTGCCCAACCCACCAAGCAAAAAACCCGCCAAGCCCATCGAAGTCGTCTTCAGGGCAAAAGAAATCTAGGCGGGCGGGCGGAGCTCATGCTCCTAAACAAAACTTTAAGATAAAGAAGATTGAGAGTTTAAGATCGTGAATTGGTGAAAGCTCCAAAATTCAAGTTCCTCAAAAGGAAAAAATTAACGCCGTAAAGTATCACCAAGCCAAGCGATGACGGCCTCGCTCATTGGTTCAAGGCCATCCTCGGAGAAGACATGATCCGTTCCAGGAATCTCAACCAGTTTTTTGGGATCATTTGCCAGAGCGAAGATTTCTCGGGAATCCTCAATGGGCACCACATCGTCTTCAGTTCCATGGATGAAAAGCCAAGGAACTGTAACCTTGGAGGCTTTCGGAGCAGTAGATCGAATTGTCTTCATGTCGGAGAGGAAAACTTTTGACAGTGGGCATGAAGGATCTTCCCACATGCACCCTGAATCGGGTGCTTCTTCTCCAAATTCGCGATCGTAAAATGCTTCCGTGTTAACCATTCCAGCAAGAGAAATGAGATGATGTATTCGACTGTCACTCGCAGCAGCAAGCACACCAACTGCTCCGCCCATGCTGTGCCCGGCGTAGGTTGCGCGAAGGCCTGCAGACTCAGTAGCGGTAAGCACGGCTTTCAGATCCTCGACTTCCTTGGAAATCGTACATTCACGAAAACTTCCTTCCGAAGAACCATTCCCTGCAAAGGAGAACCTCAATACGGGCACTCCTTCCGCCGCAACGGCTTCTGACAATGCTACGACAAAAGGCCTGTCCTTGTTACCAGTCACGCCATGACCTATAATTAAAACATCGCGGGCATTGGTAGCCCCTTCATGAAAGGTGAAATCGATTGTTTCACCACTTGGGTTTTTTATTGTTCCAAACATGTCAGCAGGCTTACGACGAGTGCCCTTAAGTTGGCAAGCGCGCATTATTGAAAGAGAATAAGAATTGGAAGCTAGTAACTGCTTGATCGGTTCAAAGAGTCGATTAAAAAAGCATATGCCAAAGTCTTCAGTTTAAGGTCCGAAAAGATTTCCTTATGCATAGGCGGAGCGATCATACCAAGGATTCTGGATCTATTTGAGACTGAAAGCCTTCGGCAAGTAACAGCCCAAGCAAGAGCATTTGATTTTATTGATTCCGCATCGGAAGTTCGAGCGGCGAATAGAGAAGGAGGATATTCTGCCTTTGGGAAACGATCAATAGGCACACTTCCCATTGGAGAGAGGAAAGCAACCGCAGTAAAAAGTTGTGGGCTATGCGACATCGCAAGAGCAAGCAAATCCGCCTGCTCTCCGTAGGCACAAACACCAACGGTTCTAGCATCATCCAAATCCGAGCCGACAAGAAAACCAACTACTTCTAAAACCTCGGCAAAGTTGTTCACTGTCGCCAAGGCATAATCCACTCCATGATCAAGAAGACTCGATGATTCGATGGACAACTCATTATAACTACCACCCACCGAAAGACCGCCAGGGCCAGTTAGGGTCAGGATGATATGACTGTTCGCCTTGGAAACGGATGAGGAGCGAACAAGAAACCCACCTGGGATTGAAAGCTTTTCAGTGGAATCAGCTCGGCCAATACTGCCAGTCCAGAAAGAGTCATAAAGTTGGTCGCGAAAAGGACGAAGATACCTAAGAGCATTTTGACTGTATTCGGTTTCAGGTTCTTCATAAGAACGAGGTTCGGTTTCAGATGAAAATTCAGGGGGCAGAGACCATGAATCAAGAGGTATCCATGAACAATAATCATAAAACCAATTATTTTCCAATTGGCACATAGTGAGAAGCTGATTTTTTCTTGAAGCATATTTACCCCAAAACCTGTAAGTTGTCTGCTCGCAAAACCAGAGAGCGAAGCAACTGAAAAGGATGCCAATCAAAAGTTTCATGCCACAAGAATGGCGATAACCACAAAAACCAACCCAGACCTCGTTCCTCTTGACCCCGACAGAGCTCCGCGCAAACATTTACTTTTCAATAAATGAAATATCATCAAATACAAAGGATAACTCAAATAGTTATTACGGTCGCCAGTATCAATTTAATGGGGTGCGGGGATGATGATCGTTCCCTTTTCAGTACATCGAAAGATTCGAAGATCGCGACAAAGCCCAGTTACGAGGGCGAGAGACTGAATGGCATCCCTCACGGCAAAGGGATTTTCACCTTTCCGAATGGAGCAAGATATGAAGGACAGCTTACTAACGGCAAGCCCAACGGTTTCGGCGTAAACTTATTCGCCAACGGGGATCGGTATGAGGGCGAGTACCTAAAAGGAAAATCGCACGGACAAGGCAAAATCACCATGAAGAGCGGAAGTTCGTATGAAGGGACATGGCAGGAAGGAATGATGGAGGGAAAGGGAACTTATTCGTATGCTGATGGTAGAAGATACGAAGGGGACTTTCATTTTAGTGAAATCGAAGGCACAGGAATCATGACTTACCCCGACGCGAGTCGATACGAAGGAGAATTCAAGCATGGCAAACGAAACGGACGAGGCAAACTTTTGCTTGCAGACGGAAAGGAATATGAAGGGGATTTTCGGGACGACAAACCAAATGGCATAGGCATCGTGAAAGCGGGAGAGACAGTCTTTAAGGGAGAAATCAAAGAAGGATATCGCCACGGTAAAGGATTCTTCACTACAGAGGATGGATCACAATACATTGGAGATTGGGAAAATGGCAAAAGGCATGGACTTGGCGTTGCTTACGACGCAAACGGTTCCATACGATTCAAAGGGTTATGGCTTAACGACTTTGCCGTACCTGACGCCACTTTACCATTAGCAGAATAAAAGGTGGGGACCGCTTGAGTCTAAACTAGAAGTTAAGAGACTGATGTTTTTCGAAAGCGACGAATCGCTCGCCATAACGGCAAAGCAAACAAACCAGAGACCATAATGTAAGTTGATGGCTCTGGTACAGCTGCATAGCCTGAAGGAAAAGAGCCATCATAACGCAAACTCAACTTGTTGTCGGCAACATACTTCGACCAAGTTCCGCCAGGTGTATTACTAAAGGCAATATCTCCTGTAGAAATTCCGTCAAGTCCACCAGTTACTACTACGACATCATTAAACCAATAGCCAGGGCGGAGGGTGGAATAGTTGATCTGAGCAGTGCCATCTTCTTGACCCCAATCTCCAGTTAAATTGCCGCTATTGAAACCACTTTCTTGATTTTGAAAGTGAATGGTCAAATTTCCACTATTTTTAGTTAAATTATTTATCGTCCATGTATCAAAGTTGCTAGAAACGGCACCGTCTACATAATTATCAGCCTTGGAAAAATCCCAATAAAAAGTGGCTCCATCACCATCCCAAGTATTCGAACCAGTAAAATCCGTGTCTCCAGTCGAGCCTTCACCTACCTTCGTTTCAGCACCAAAAGTGGAAATGTTTAAGCAAGCAAATCCTAGCCCCAGCAAGACAAGATAGGCTAAAAGGAATATTTTCATATGAAATGAAGATAACCCAAGAACTTGACGGAAAGCAAGCTGGCAGGGCAAATAAGGCGAAGCTGGCTTCGTTAAAGAAGACCAGCTTCGCTAAAAGCCCTCAATCAAATAGGAATCGATCAGGCAATCTCTGCCGAATGAAACTCGAGCCAGTCGTCAAGGTTGTTAAGGTTTATTGCGTCCTTAGGGTCACCATCGGACAAACCATTAGCGGAAAGGATACCTTGGCGCGTAACGTCATCGTGATTGTATCCTTCGATCGAGGCGTTCAACTCACCCACGCTTCCAGAATCAAGATTTGCTCCGGGTTGCTCCTTAACCCAGGCTTCAAATTGTGGGTAGGTTGGCTTGGAGTCGGTAATGAACGAACGAACAGCTTCGGCGTCCAGACCGAGACCATTGATGACCATGGAGTCATAGCCAGCTCCGATACCAGGATAACCATCGGCAATCTTGCCGGCCGCTTCGAGAGAAACTTTTTGCCAAAGGCGAGGAAGGTGAAGGACGCCAAGAGGCCCTGCTGTTCCTGAACTGATTAGAGGTACTAATTTAGACATATTGTAGATTATGTTAAGGGATTGAATTTATAGGTATGCGAGAGAAGGTATTCTAACGAAAGAGGTTCACGCCAACTGTCAAACGGAAAGCTGTGATAGATGAAGAATAAGTTGGACAAATTCAGCATCTACGCCATCAATCAAAAAGATTTATACACCTCAATACAAACAACTAAAGGATTCTTGAATATGAGTTCAAAGGAGAAAAGCATAGGATTAGTAGGCGTTGGTCGCATGGGAGCAAATATGGCCCGGAACCTAAAGGACAAGGGCTATCGATTAAGTTGCGTGAACGATGTGATCGATGAAACTGCCGCTGCCCTAGCCAACGAACTTGGGTGTGCACATGCTGAAACTCTCGCCGAAGTTACTGCTACTTCAGACATAATCCTGACTGTCGTAACTAATGATGCTGCAATGGAATCTATTTTTTTTGGTGAAAAGGACAACCTTTTCACTAACGCAGCAGGAAAGCTATTCATCAACTGTGCAACGCTTTCCCCAGGTATGCATATTAAACTCGAAGAAGCGGCAGTAGGTGTTGGAGCTGAAACCTTGGAAGGATGCATGGCATCGAGCATTACGCAGGCTCGCGAAGGAACTCTTTACCTGATGATAGGTGGAAAAAGGGATACCTTCGAGAGCGTAAAGGACTTACTGGACGACCTAAGCGTCAACCTACGTTTCGTTGGCGAAGCCGGAAAGGCCGCCCAAGTTAAGGCTCTGGTAAATATGGTCATGAACATCAATACAGCTGCCCTTGCCGAAGGTTTAGGCATTGGAGATGCTTTAGGACTCGACCTTGAGATGCTATGCGAAATCTTTTCGCAAACGGGAGCCAACTCGCGCGTTCTCGAAACCGATTCAGAAGATATGCTTGGCCGTGACCATGAATGTTATTTCTCCGCCGACCATGCGGCGAAAGACTCTGGCATCGCTATCGCAGTTGCCGAAGGAGCTGGGATTGCAGTACCTTTAGCAAAAGCAACTCTAGCTCAATATGAGAAGATGGTCGAGTTGGGCTTAGGCGATCTAGACAAATCCGGGATCGCCGAATTAACCTTTAAAGGACGGGGAACAGGAAACTAGTTTTTATAATATAAAAGACAACATCCCATCACTGAGAATTTTCGAGTTCTCGCAAAGATTTGTAAAAGAGCAAGAAAACTTCATCTTTTTTTCCAAACTCATCGAGTTTGCCATCCTTTTCGAACAAGCGACCAAGCATGAGGATTAGGTCTTTGTCTTCCATAGCCTCAGATTCAGAATTCATTGCCCGGTAATCTCGCAAAATTTGACAATCAAAGGATAAGGGCTTCTCTGGAAAAACAAGGTCACCATCCGAACCTGTTAGTTCGTCAAAGTAAACCTCCGAGGAATCAATTTTAGTTTTACGGGAATAACCAGAGAAATCGTTGCTTGTTGCATGCTCAGACCTGACCGAAAGGCTTTGTTGATTGGCCTCAGCTTCACCATCACTGATCCGGTCTAGACAATCTATTAAGTAAGCATAACCAAACGCGACTTCAGCTTGAGAATGCCCGGTGTCGTGGGAATATAAATGATACAATCCGCCCATACGGGCAGCGAAAGGCGATGAACTTTGTCGGCCCGCTCGAACCCAATCGATCATTTTGTCGGCCAACTCCCCTTGTCGCGCACCATCAATCAAGGGCATTAAGCAAAGCGTTCCAGGACATTCAAGGGACTCCAAGGGGGGAGAAATATCACAAAAGCTTTCAGCTTCTGGAGATTCCAATACCACAGTTGTCCACAAATCAGGTCTGATGGACACGGCTTTCGCAAGATGATGTGCGGATTCGCCACTAGCCCAAGAAAACAGATGGGCAGAAAGCCTCGACTCCTCGAATCGTAATTTTTCTACGGCAGAAATCAGCTCAATTTCATTAGCGACATAAATGATTCCGCATCCCACACCCCGCTCTAATAAAGAAACAAACTGCCCCTCTAGTTTACTCCTAATGGAGCCTAATTCACCCTCGGCCATTTGTCTCTTTGGGGGCAAGATATGAAGAAGGATGGCATTGACCGTGGGTAATATATCTCCAACCCGCTTTGCATCACCATTTTCGACATCTTCAGCTGTCGCGAATTTCGTCAATCTAGGCAAAGCCATATCCTTCACTCCACCTACCTCACGAACTTCAAAATCATGCAAGTCATCGCCCTGGCGAAACTTTTCATATAATTCGTCACGCAGAGGTCGCGTAAAGCTAAGAATCTGTTCGGCATAAAAACTCTCTCCCTTCGCCAATGCTTCAGGAGATATTATCGCCTTAACAGCAGGAGGAGTTGCCCATTGACTTAATGGTAAAAGCCGCAAAACAGGTGCAGCAACGCCATTGTGCTCATCCTCTTTCCAAACCCAACTAGCCCGCCAACTAGCATAGCCTTCTGAAAACCTGTAAAAAAGTTGCTCTAACGCAACTGTCCCAAAGGTTATAAAACACAAAGTTAACAAAAGTTTCAGAATACCTCGCATTTGAACTCTCTTCTCAAGCCGAAGGGGAAGGTTCGCCTCCCTCAACCTTTCTAGGAGCATGATCTAACGTAGAAGGGATTACCTTTTCGTCGATTTCGGGTGGAGGTGGGGATTCGGATTCGAGCTCAGAAGGTGCCGAAGCCAATCTTTTAGAAACTACAGCTTGAGAATGTGTAGCTTCCGTGGACGGTTCGGAAACGACTTCGACCAATTCCTCCTCATTAAATTCCTCGAGAGGTTCTTTCGCTAGCTCGGGCAAGGGTGGAGGTTGAACGTCTTCGGTTTCATCAATCACGGGTTGAGCTTCCGAGGTTTCATCAATCGGCTCAGGAACCTCCTCCCCGTAAAGGGCTTCCGTGAACGGTTCGGGAACGACTTCGACCAATTCCTCCTCAATAGATTCCTCGAGAGGTTCTTCCGCTAGCTCGGGCAAGGGTGGAGGTTGAACGTCTTCGGCTTCATCAATCACGGGTTGAGCTTCCGAGGTTTCATCAATCGGCTCAGGAACCTCCTCCCCGTAAAGGGCTTCCGTGGACGGTTCGGGAACGACTTCGACCAATTCCTCCTCAATAGATTCCTCGAGAGGTTCTTCCGCTAGCTCGGGCAAGGGTGGAGGTTGAACGTCTTCGTCTTCATCAATCACGGGTTGAGCCTCCAAGGCTTCATCAATCGGCTCAGGCGCCTCCTCCTCGGAAAGGGCTTCCGGTAACGGTTCGGGAACGACTTCGGCCACTTCCTCCGCAGCCGTGGTGGACGATTCCGTTTGTTCAGACTCTATGCCATCACCACCTTCACCTCGGTCTCGTTCCTTCAACTCATCAAGCAAATCGTCGGACGGCATGTTTTCACTTACCTCAGAAGGCAATTCGAAATCGTCCAGAGAAATTTTCGGTTTGCGGGAAAGTTGAAACATACCGAACCAGCATAAGGCTACCCCTATGGATACGCCAATGATCGAAAGTAAGAAAAGTTCAGTTTTTTCTCCACTCGAAATAATGTGATCGTCCGAAAGAAACTTTACCCAAAATAATAACAGCAAACCCAAAAGAGGAATTCCCACCCCAAATGCAAGAACCTTCAGTCGCCGAAAAAGCCCTTTTACAAAAGCCAATCCAAAGAGAAACGTGGAGTAGGAAGCTAGCAGTATTGAAAAAACCAACTCGGTCCGAAATACCTTATCGACAATCTCGTCACGAGCATTCGAACCTAAAAGAACGGAAACCTCATAACCCACGACATGCTTGGTCGCGAGACCAACCATTGCATTTTCCAATGCTGGGAAGTCCAGAGCCAAACCAACCCAGAAGAAACCGACCATTAAAAGGCCAACTCCACCCAGTGATAGGAAAATACTCTTGTTAAAACTGTGCACGGACTGGATGCGCAGATGCAATATGATGAGGTTAGTTTGCTCTCCCCGTAAATGGCAAGAGCCAATCTTGCCTTACAAAAACCGGAAAAACTAGTTGGATAGTCCGTGTAAATAATACCACACCGAGCCGAATTGACGACGGGCATCACCTTCGAACAAATCAATGAGACCTGTGCGGCCCTCTTCGTCTGCAAACTTTGGCATAATGGTATTCGGAGTAATGCGATAAGGGTTCATCATCCAGCGCATGTAATGCTCGCGACGCATTCTCGAGCGAGCCAAACTAAGGTTTACGCCTTGCCCTTCGAAGACAGCAGTGGGTTTTTGATCACCTACTCCGTGACAGGTTATGCACAATGTACTAACAATCTTCCCGCCGACTAGTTCCAAATGCTTTTCGTCTTGGAGTCTGGGCTCGTCCTGCATTTCTGGAAACACCCCACAAGATCCTGAAAGTCCTGATGCCAAGTATTTTGCGCGAATCGAAAAACTGGGCATACGGGCTTTCACCCACGGCCGAGGTTTTTCCGCCACTTTCCCCGCCAAAAAGGCGGCGAGCCAGTTTTCTGTAAGTTTTTCACCAGCAAAAGAGAGATCGGGTGGAGTGCGGTTGGTCGAGTGCGCAGGAACTGGGTTACTTGCAAGACCCAAAGAATTATCCCTCCTAGGTTTAAATGAGGAAACCTCATTTGAAAAGGCTCCCCAGAAGCTCTCTTGCCCATCTCGCTCATGACAAGCCACGCAACGTAACTCCTCAAACTGACGGTTCGCAAATTCAGGAGGACTATTACGCTCAAGAGACCCTCCACCCCTCTCTTTAAGAAATATGGAAATGGCCGATCGTTCCTCTTTAGAAAAAGGAAATCGAGGACCTTTTGAGCTTTCACTCAAACAACCTTCTCCACTTAATGCACTTAACTTTTGAAGGCTCGTGGAGATCAACTTGTTTTCACAAGGAAGCTCGTGGCAGGCGACGCACCCTAGGCTCGAAGCAAGGAGCTTGCCTTTACCAGCATCTCCCGTGGATATGGTGACATTTAGAGTCGGAGATTCAAGGTCTTGAAGAAAAGCAGCGATATTTGCTGCCTCCCCTTTGGAAAGATGAAAGTCCGGCATACGGATCCACGGATAATGCTTGTCTGGCTCGATGAGAAAGGCGGCCAAGCTTCCCGGACGGTATTTCCTTCCAACGCCAACTAAAGAAATTCTTCCGTTCTCATCGATATTGCCATTTTCAGTAAGGGTATGGCAGGAAATACACCCTAGATCCGCAAATAAGACTCCACCGGATTTGCTATCGCCGGAAACTATGCTTTTCCCAGCACTTTCATTTTTCAGACTACTCAGAAAAGCTACAAGATGTGAGGCTTCGGTGCGGGAATTAACCATTTTAGGCATACGGGCATTGTGACGCATTGACTGCGGGTCGAGAATCCACTTTTCCATCCATCCCTTACTTAGTCGTGAGCCCACTTCGATAAGGGAAGGGCCCATGGCAAGGGCTTCAGGCATAGCCGTTTTGTTATTAAAGGGTTCGTCGGGCAAATGACAACGAACGCATCCGTGAGAAGCAAAGAGAAAGCGACCTTGCCTTAAAAGTGAAGATTTTTTTAGAAATTGGGCTGGCTTCCCAGTTGAAAAATGAGCCAGTGACTTTGGTGCTATCGACTCTCTGGCAAAATCTCGCCCCTTCCAGAAAAGACGGAAACGAGCCAAACCTGAATCTGCACTCGAATAACGAAGCTCAAAAGGATGCTCTCCCCCATTTAAACGTAAGCGCTCCGATTCCACGGTCGAAAGATCGTCACCTTCCGCCTCTAGAATTTTTTCGCCACCTAAATGCAAAGAGGCTTTGCCAAATCCCTCAAAGGAAAAGTTGATGCGCTCGCGTTTATCCAATAATAGAACACCATGCCAAACCGATGCAAATGGACCTGCATCAACAAATGCAGAAGGGGGTTCATTTTTATCGACTCGGAGGGCTACACGCCGTTCTAAACGGTAGTCGATAGATTTTGAAGCTTTGCCACGAATTTCTAAAACTACGCCTGGAAGAACAGATATATCCGCACAGAGAAAATTGGTTGCGACAAAGATCGTCGCCCAAATCAAGGGTAGACGAAACATGGAACTCTAAACGTTTACGAGCTTACCCGTGCTGTCTCCGAGAGCGTCTGCCTCGAGACCCATCCGTTCAAGTAGCGAAAGGTAAAGATTGGTAAGGGGTTCACCATTGAAATCATGACGACGGCCCGCACTCAATCCGGCAGCCCGACCGCCAGCTAGGAGAATAGGAAGTTTTTCATGACCATGGCGGTTCCCGTCGCTAATGCCACCGCCATAAATAAGCATGCAGTGATCCAGCATAGAAGAACCATCCACCTCTCGAACACTGTTAATTTTCTTTAAGAAA
>Ga0209047_1002082_pt1 | contig 13760 bp, 34 predicted proteins | sample SaaInlV_165m_DNA_3_FD_184681 | JGI IMG/M metagenome (GOLD analysis project Ga0209047, IMG submission 184681) | Marine microbial communities from expanding oxygen minimum zones in the Saanich Inlet - Saanich Inlet SI037_S3LV_120m_DNA (SPAdes)... | ecosystem: Environmental > Aquatic > Marine >...
ACACCAAGAATGCCCTAACATTTTTTAATCGATGAAACAGTACAGGAGAGTATTTAATATGAATAACGAAATAACAGTTAATGGTGTGGTTTATGTGAAGAAAGAAGTAGAAGTAAAATCTTGGGAGGAACTCAAAGGAATCGAAGGTTACTATATAGCTAATCACTCTGATATACATAGTGCTGAAAATGCGGAAACCCACAAAGGCAATAGAAACGTCTGGGCTACAAAAGAGCAGGCAGAAGCTTGTCTAGCGATGTCTCAGTTATCTCAGCTTTTAAAAGATGTAAATGGTGATTGGGTTCCTGATGAGATTTACGATTCAGGACACCCACCTTTTCTTGTGTTCAAGACACCAAGACTTAAATATTCTTTTATGAAAACCCATAAAGCCTTAATCAAACAAGCGAGACCATTATTATGAAAGCATTAAATTTTAAAGAGTGGCTAAGAGAGCAGGATGTAGACATTGAAAACTTTATTTCCAAGTGTAAAAATAGTGGTCCTGATTATGATATATACCAATCAAGCCCACCTAGCTGGGTATCCACAGCTTTTGAGTGGGGAGATGCAACAGATATGTGGGTTAACTTATCCCTCGCATGGAGAATTAGTTGTGATGAGGCAAACCGAGGCGGTAGAGATATTGTACTAGGCTTTAGTCAGTTTGAATTAATTGACAATGATAATGCTGTAAGCGATTACAATGTAGGTAAATCTAACTATGCGAAACACAAGATTCAGCCGTGGGAGATCTGGACTGAGTATAAACTGGATCCATTCAGAGCTGATCTAATTAAGAGAACCCTCAGGACTAAAGAAGAAGAGGGTATGTCACTAAGAGAAACTAAGATACAAGACCTAGAGAAGATGCAACACATCATTGATAAGATGCTTGATCTATATAAAACTAATACTTTTCCTTGGGAGTAGTAAATGAGAAAGAGCAAAGGTCCCAGAAGGACCATCCAAGTATGGGGTGTAGTGCTAAAAGATGGTACAAAGATAGACGCAGGCACGGATAATGAAGAGGGAAGGCGTATTGTATCAGTATATAACCTAGGGGGAAAAGAGGGGCAGGGGTACAAATTAGTCTTTGGAGACAATTCTGAAGAAGTTGTATTAACAGACCAAGTCGCTACAGCAAATCCTAGATTTAATTAGTTTTAAGGCTTAGTTTAAATAATTCTTGACTTTTTCCTTAAAACACTGTATAATATCTTTATAAACTGAGAAAAGGAAAACAAAATGAATAAAGAATTATTTGATAAACTAATCAATCAAGAGGGTTTAATGGAGGAGTTAGAAACTAAGTGGTTTCTAGCACAAACCTCTGAGAGCTTTACAGATTTTGCAGAACAGATTTTAGCAGAAAGAGAGTTTGGTGGTTATACTGAGAACAACATTTAACAGGGAGATAATATGGTAAAAATACTTATTAGTATTGGTTACGGAGCAGGCTTTAGTACTTGGACAGGCTTTAGTACTTGGAGCTCTGAGTATGGGCATATGCATACAGATAAACAAGCAGTTAAATTAGTGGAGGCTAGGAACTCTTTTGATGCTGCAGAAGATAGTGATGAGTGGACACGCAGGAATAATCTTATATTAGAATACTTAGAGGATAATTACCCAGAGGCTTATTTAGGAGGGGTTAACGAGTTAATTGTAGTAGAGCTTGTAGAAGGTACTAAGTACCGAATAGACGAGTACGATGGGTTTGAAGAGTTAGTTACGGATGAAGACCTCTGTTTTGTTGCGTAACTTGATTAAGGAAATAAAATGAAGCTAAAAAATTGTTTAAAATTAGGTAAAGAGTGTGGTCTTAGCACGCTTGCAGAATGTTGTGATAATGTAGTTGTACACTCTACCCAACTATTTGTTTATAGTAAGCTGGAGAAGGAGCTTGCGGAGCTATATGAGGATTTAATACCTCCGACTCAATAGATAATATTCTAGTTCAGTTAAAATAAAACTTGACAATTTGGTAAAAATTCTGTATAATATATAAATAAAATAAAGAAAAGAAAAGAAAACTCTCACGGTATGTCCCACCAATACCCTTAGTATTTATACTAAAAATATAGTTTGGGTGACGGTAGAACAAGTTATGAGTTGAGAGAGATATCAACCAAGCTTAGACTTGTATTTATGCAAGTACCTAAATAGAAAATAATCGTAATGATTGAAGCGAAATCCGCAATCAGTAGTTTGCCATTGTCTACTATACCAAAACAGTGGAGTTTGATAAGTAATTTAGTAGTAGAGTACTTATCAAACCTTGTTGAACAGACTGATAGGTTAATGTAAACCCCTAACTCTTAGAGTTAGATATCCTTAGTTCGAGTCTAAGGTCAGTCGACTTATTTTGTAGGAGAAGTATAGTGGATAAAAGTAGAAGAAAGTTTTTTGCTTCACTAACAGGTCTGGGCGCATTAGCAGTCTCAGTACCTGTAGAAGCTAAGGATACTGATAAGTTTCTTAGTATTAATGATAAAGGGCAGATGATTATAGAAAATGATGCTGGGATACTGTTAAAAGCTAAAGATACTCGTATAGAGATACTAGCTAATACAAAACAGAGTGATCCTCTGTTAGATGCCCAGCTTTGAAGATAGGAATTGAAGCGAGTTAGTCAAGGACTAAATTGGGCTCATAACCCTCTCAGCGGGGAGCGTTACCTCGGCTCGCTACCAAACACTAGTCGAAAGCCTAACGACTTAAAAAAAATACTGGTAGCTTGGTTACTGCTCACGGTAACTGGCTCTGTCGGTAGCCAAATACTGACCCGCAAGCGATCGGTATCGTTCGTTCCAGAGTGGAAGTGTGTATTACTCAACGCAACAATTGAGTCCTGCGTTTAATAAATTGGGGCAAAGCCATGGAGGCGGCTAGACGTAGTGTTCTAGTGGCAAGCCTCCCTAATTTCCCTTCACAACCACGGAAGTAAAATAGTGGTCTTACCTTAGAGTATAGGGTGCTTAGCGAGGATAATGACGCTACGGTTTATCTACGATACCTGATACGAGCAGAGCATACTGCTAAGTTAGTAAATAAAACTCTCACGCTACCTCATCTAATTGGAATTAGATGGCGGGGACTCATTGAGGATGAGTTGAAGTAGCCCTATTTATATGCTCGGTTCGACTATCGGTTAGGTCACTAGGTTTTCATCCTAACGAGAAGGGTTCGACTCCCTTACCGAGTACCAGTTAACGCGAGAGTGGTGGAATGGTTTACACAATGGAATTAAAATCCATCCCTTTTTAGGTTGCGGGTTCGAGTCCCGCCTCTCGTACCAAATAACGGGACTTTAGCTCAGCTGGTTAGAGCTCTCCACTCATAATGGAGTGGTCCGCAGTTCAAGTCTACGAAGTCCCACCACTAACTAAGGAGCTTAATATGTTCAACACAACTGTACTAGATCCCGCAGATAAGGGCTTCACATATCAATTACCTTTAGAACCTATACGGGTTTATGTGGAACAAGAGTTCTTATGTGATGTGCCTGAAAAAACGAGTTATATAGATGAGTACGGAAAATCAAAAGGCAGCTTAGGTCACGCAAATCATCCTAGTTTCGAAGCTACTAGGGTGCTTTTAGAAAGCAAAGGATATCTATATGTAGAAAGAAGTTGGTCTAATGGCGATAGAGTGCTAAAAGACTTTTATTTTAATAATAGACTATTTCAGGCAGGGGCTACATTTTATTGTGCCCCTGCTATGAAAGTATGCCATTCTTAGAGTCTTTAGTTTTTGTACATACCGAAGTACCTAGTATTACGAAGTTACTAGATGAGATTAGGTTTAGTGACTTAGTATTGGATAAAACTAGTGAAATAACTACTAAGATTAGTAAAGGTTACTTCTTTGTAAATTTCAATTTTATAACAGAGTAGTATTTTAAACACATAATTAGATAGGAGAAAATTAATATGAAGGAACAAAACACTTGGAACACCTTAACGGAGTCTGTACCTTTAGTAGATATTACTTTTAGGAACTTAGACGACCAAGATGCTAAAGCTATTGTTAAGTGGAGGGACTATTACTTAGTTCTTTGGGACTTAGATCAGGAGCTAAGAAATATTATAAAGCACGGAGGTGCTAGTATAAAAGATAGGACTCCTTATGAAAGTATGCGAGAAAGTTTGTGGGATACAATGGACAATTATGGGGTATCTTTAGATGACCTTAGCTGACCTAAAAGGATATTAAATGAAAATACAAGTAGCAAGTGATCTACACGTTGAATTTGAGAGAAAGTTTAAAGGTATGTCTGGGTATATACCTTTCGAACTAAAGCGTACCGATGCAGATGTCATTGTACTAGCTGGAGACGTTGGGGTAGGCTTTACGGAAGAGAGAAAGTTTTGTGAGAAACTTGCTTCAGAGCATAATAAGCCTGTAGTCTTTGTACTAGGTAACCACTCTTTTTATAATAAAGGGAATATAGACCGCATTAGAGGTAAATGGAGCCAGTACGCTAAAGAAGAGTCTTCTAAGACTAATGTTCATTATATTGACGAGGGACATCATTGGAAGTACCAAGATGTAAACTTTGTTGGAGGTATCTTCTGGACTGACTTTAATGACTATGATGCTTGGGATATGAAATTAGCCCAAGATAGTATGAATGATTATAGAGGTTGTAGGATGTCAAAAATGGACTCTAGCCTAGATAATATAACTTTAAGTGACACAGACCAGTATAGTTTTACTCCTAGACGATCAGTTGATGAGCATTATAAAACTAAAGAGTATATGAGTCATATGCTAGATGAGTGGAAAGGTCAGAAGAATGTTGTAGTTACACATCACTTACCTTCAGGAAAGTCAACGGATGCTAGGTACAGAGATAACTCTTTAAATCCCGCGTACCATTCAAATCTGGAGTGGTGGATTGAGGAGAAAGATATTAGTTTATGGGTACACGGACACACTCACGGTAGTAATGATTATAGTATAGGAGATACTAGAGTAGTATGTAATCCTAGAGGGTATTTTCGGTACGACGAGAATCAGTATTTTGACAATAGTTTAATTATAGAGGTATAAATATGAAGTTAAGTGTAAAGAAATGGTTGCGGTATAGTATTGGTACATTGATTTTTCTCCCATTCTCACCTTTGTGGATGATGATAGACTGGATGCTAGAAGATAAAGCGACTCTACGGAGTTCTTTTAAAGCAGCAGTAGATAACTGGAAAAGTATGGTAAACCCCCCACAATTAGAGGAGTAAATATATGAAATATAAAACATTTAAAGCTATACTTAAAGCAATTAAGAAACAGCATCAAGTTGATAGGGATATCTGCGCAGCACTACAATTAGCTCAGTCCGATACTTATTTTATGGGTACAACCATTGACGATATCGGAAGAGCTTTCGATATGGTATTCTTAAATGACTACGGAGACGAAGGGTTAGACCTAATTCAATGGTGGTTGTACGAAGATGTTGATAAGTTAATTTATGCCCCTGACCATAAAGAAGTGTTAGCAGACTTAAATAAACTTAAAGATTTGTGGTTATATGTAGAGAAGGAGTTAAAATGAATATTGAAATTACAGATGAAACAGGAGACTTAATAGCTCTGACAGTGCTGAAAGATACTTATAAATATCTTAATGAGGATATTGAGGTACTTACCAATACAGAGAAGTTAGAACCTCACGAACATGAGGATCTAGAAGACTTTATTAAGTATAGAAACGCAATGTATGATGTTATAGAGTACTACGGAGGGTTTCCGAATGACTAGTAATACTGAGTATAATGCCACAGGAGCTTTTAGTTTAGTTTTATTAATTTTATTCACATTAGACAGTGATGTAACAGGGCACGATTTATTAGACGAGGTAATAGCATGGATAGCAAGATTAAGTTAGATAGAGAAGATTTGAGTATTATTACTAGTATTATGGAGGACTTCGATGACGTAAGGGAGGTTACCCTCGTAGAGGAGGTTACCCTCGTAGAAGAGTTTGTTTCCACCCTCTTTCTTGAAATAGATACAGAAGTCTATGGGCGTACAGGGACTTTTAAAATTGAAATCGCTGGGGCGGGATAAATGTACTATTTCGATATTATTAGTGAGGCTGTTTATGCCGTTAGCTTACTTGTACTCGCTTGGGCGTTAATTGGATTAGTTGACTAAAGGAACTTATTATGGGAATGTTTGACACAGTAAATGTAGTCATACCTTGCCCAGAGTGTGGTTACGAAGGTAATGACTATCAATCTAAGGACTTAGACTGTACGTTAGCTTTAGTGGAGGTCGATGATCTAATTAGTTTCTATACTTCCTGTGATGCGTGCAGGGCTTGGGTTGAGTTTAGTAAGGGTAAGAGTGCTTTAACCCCCACGAGAAGTGATCCTCGTAATAGGAAGGAAGTAGAAGAATTATACGGGTTCAAATTAGATTAAAGGAATTATACAATGAATAAAGAAGTAGTAACAAATAGATATACAACGGAAGAGCATATTACCGACAACGCAGGAGACACTGCGGTGTACACTGAACCTCGTGTGGGTGCAATTGTACGTGATACTGTACTAGGTTTAGCAGTAGCTGCTACCCTACTCTCCTCTATCTATACTGTAGAAGAAGGGCATGTTGCAGTAGTGAAACGATTTAGCGAAGCTAAGTATCAAGTTGAACCTGGGTTGCATTTCAAAGCCCCGATAGTTGATTCATTAGAAAGTATGGAAGTTCGTACTAGAAAGAATGTAGAAGAGCATATTCCTGTCGCAACAGCGGAACAAATGCCTAGTCACGCTACGGTATCAGTTAACTGGACGGTTAATCGGGCAGAAGCGATTGATATTTTCAAGCAATATGGTGGATTAGATCAATTCGAGTCTAGAATCCTAGATCCCAAAATCAAAAGTGGTTCAAAAGAAGCAATTTCCAAGCATACCGCAGAAGAGATTATCAGGAATCGTAATGTTGTCATTACAAAGATTCAAGATGCTATTATAACAGCCATGGAACCGTATCCTATTGTTATCAATAGTGTTCAGCTAGAGAATATTACATTTCCTATGACATATACTAATGCTATCGAAGCAAAGCAAGTAGCTTTACAAGAAGCCGTTAAAGAGGAGCATAAGCTAGAACGACAGAGACTAGAAGCACAGCGTCAGGTAAACACTGCGGAAGCTGAGAAACAAAGTCGTATGAAAGCCGCTGATGGTGTTGCATACCAAACGGAAACTGAAGCTAAAGCTGAGGCTGAAGCAATCAGATTAATCGGTATCGCAAATGCTGGGAAGATACAAGCAATGGCAACTGCACTAGCTACTAATCCACAAGTGATTGAGTATGAACAGGTTAAACGTTGGCAGGGTAATGTGCCTACTACTGTAATGGGGGACGGACAGTCTATTATGTGGCAGATGAAGGGAACTAAGTAACAAACAAAAAGCCTATTTAAATACACATTAAATAGGCTTTTTTGTTTAAAATGTCTTGACAATTAGGCTAAAATCGTTTATAATATGTTTTTAAAATAAAGAAAAGGAAAGTATAATGAAAAAGGTTTTTATAGTATTCGCAGAAGATATGAGTGATAGAAAGGTATTAGGTGTATATACTAAGAAGAAGGATGCCCGTGCTCGTCTTATAGAGGCAGAGATGCTTGAAGAAGCAGAAGAGTATGCTAACGTATTCTTAGTTAAGTTCGATATGGGCGAAGCAGATTACCTAATCTAAAGGGATTAAATAATGCAAATACACACAATTGAAGGTGATGATGATATCAATAAAGCGTTCACCTCAGTAATGGAAAATACACTGTATACACTATATAGCGAGACTAAAGTACTTATTAGTAGAGTACCTAGTGATTCAGATGAATAAAGAACCTTTATATTCTGAAATAGACTTCAAGCTACCAGTAACCATTCTAGTCCACGAGAAGGATTGGGTAGTTAGACTGGGTTCATTAGATGTACACCCTCTAGACCTAGATAAATTTGCTAGAGAAAGCGTGGAAGCACGAGTTAGATTTTATAAGGAGTACAATATATGAAACCAGAGAACCACTTTGAGATATACTTTGGATTTAGAAATGAAAGCATTTTTGATCATCTACATTTTACAGATGGAGATAACCTCTCAAATTACATAGATACCGCAGTACTATTAGTAGTTACCTACCCAAAAGGTGAGTGGTTTTTCGAGGTATCAGATAGAAAGCATCGGCTAGCTTCATTAGATATTAATACTAAAAATTGGTCTAATTGGGTGGAAATTGAGAACTACTTAAAAGATACTTGCAAAAAACATAATTGGAGGATAAAGAATGACTAAAGGTGATAAATACTGGACATACTTTGTTAACGAGAATAGATGGCATCAAGTTATGCACTCAGTCTATAACGCAGATTTGACTGATAATAAAAGAAAAAGAGACAATAGAATATTTGATACTAAGGAAGAAGCCTTAGAGGCTTTGGAAATGAGAGAGGGAATAAAATGAGTGATAAAACATTTTTAAGGAAGTTGGGCTTAAACCTTCCAGCGGATAGCAAAGGAGAGTTGGCAGACAAAGCTCGTTCTGCAGAGGACTGGTACAACTGGCGCATAGAAATGCGCAACGCGTACCCTATCAGGTACTTTCTTAACGAAGAATTTGCCCCTATGTTTATATGGCCAGTCACAATGCCTTTAGAATATATGAAGGATTGGATCCGTTATAGAACTACACATAGACATCATATAGTCAAAACAGGTGAGGAGCCAGGGTATAGCGATACAGGCACTCGTATGTTCCACAGCTCCTTTAACTTACTAAAAGACTTCGTAGAGGTTGAAAAGGCTCATATGTGGCAGTGGTGTCATATTAAGGGGTCTAAAGAAAGAGAATTAGTTGGTGCAGATGCTGGAATTGCGTACCTGAAGTGGGAAATGTCTTTGTGTAAAGATATTGACGTACAAAATAGTCCTGAGTGCGCTGACCACAGTCAAGCTCATAAAGCTAAAGAAATATACGCGTTGTATAATTGGTGGGTTCATAGTTGGCCTAACCGTGCAGAACCTTTTGAAGGAGCGGACTGGGACAAGTTGCACGCCATGCGTGAAGAGGTCTATAGTACAGGGCACTCAATGGCTAGCCATTTAGATACTCCTGAGATGACAGAATTGCAAAAAGACCTTTACGCGAGAGCCGCAAAATTAGAGGAGGAGTACACTTCCGAAGATACTGAAATGTTTATTCGATTAGCTAAGGTACGAGAGGGCTTGTGGGTCTAGTATAAAAATAACTCTTGACTTTTAGCTTAATCTTTGTTATAATATGTTTTTAAAAATGGAAAAAAGGGGAGTTAAAATGTACAGTAGTAATGATTGGAGTAGGATACCTGAGACGGATAAAGTATTGACCCCACTTTTTTGGAGGTTTTAGACTAATGGATACTCATAGCTTTTTTATGGCTTTAGTATTTTTAGTACTATTTTTTATATATATCTTAAATGATAATGATGACAATAATATGGGTGGAGGTATTTAATGTGGGTTTGGTCAAAGAAGCACAAGAAATCGTATCACAGGTTAGAGAGGCTTTCCCCTCATTACCTGCAATTAAGTTCCGAGTCACTCGTAATACACGAGTGTACGGATTGTGTTATGCGTGGGAAGACACTATTTCTCTTAGCCGTCCTAGAGTATCGACAAGCAAAGAGATATTTGAAAGCACGGTTATTCACGAGATAGCTCATTTAATTGCTTTTTACCGTGATCCTATTTTATACTTAGAAGAGACCCACGGTAGGCAGTTTTGGGGTATTTGTAAAGAGTTAAGCAGGGTCACTAAAGTACCCGCTTTAGATATAATTTAATTTAAAAGGATAAAAAATGCGTAGAAAGAAAATAGTAAAAGGTTGGATTAAATCATACCTCGCAGAATGGAGGGGTATTGAAGCTATTTCCACTATTTCTCAGGAGCAAGGATTAGGGTACTTTGATTATGCACGTCAGTCTGATTTTTGGGTGAAACAGGTAATATCTGAGCTAATTGGGGCAGAAGCGTTCCATAGTTTAATGACTTGGGCTCTGGAGGAAGATGACGAAGGTGTAAGACTCTATCGCAGAACTTCTTTTAAAAAGCTCTGGAAAAAGTCTATTAAACCAACTTTACCTAGTAAGCAAGCTTTTAACAAAGGATATATATGCAAGTAGAAGCTAACATTGACCAATGGTTTAAAGACAGAGGTATCGTAGAAAACGGAAAAACAATGTCGCAAGCCATTAAAACTTTAGAAGAGACAACAGAACTTATTGAAGCTATTAATGCTAATAATGAGGCGGAAATTAAAGATGCCGTAGGAGATATTTATGTGACCTTAAGAGGTGTATGTTTAGTTCAAGGTATTGAGCTTAAAGAGTGTATTGAAGGTGCCTACGAAGAGATTAAAGATAGAACAGGGTATTTAACCCCCGAAGGTATTTTTGTAAAAGACTAATTAATAAAGGAGAGTAGTAATGGGTAAAAAAATAAAATTTATAGTTCCAAAAGGTAAAGACGCAACTATGTATCGAGCCAAGAAGATGTCTCACGGGACTTATAGGTGTAAACGTAAGCCTAACAGCCCTCTATGTCAGGGTACTATATGAGTCCTGAAGAAATAGCAGTACTCATATTTGTAGGGGTGGCTTCAGGTATCTCATATTTTGCAGGACACGTTGCGGGAGTCTCTAATACAGTTGAATACCTAGAGGGTGAGGGATACTTGGAATTTGAAGAAGACTAAAGGAAAGTGTATTACTTGTAAATACTACACTTGCGAAGATACTAGTAACTGGGGCACTCCCTATTGCATTTTAGTTAAAGACAAAGTTGAGCCTTCTAAAGGTTGCAATAAATGGGAGTTCTACATATTAAAAAATAGGACTTGACTTTTTAGATTATTTTTGGTATAATATGTTTCTAGAATAAAGTTCTAGAATTTTATTAGTAATGATGTACCTTATTAGGGCAACTAAAGTTACTATTTTGCAAAAGTTATATTAGGGACTTGTATAAAGCTCTAATATATAGATCCCTTAAAAAAGGGATATATTGAGGAATGAAATAATGGGAAATTTACCTTTTAAAGACATAATGGTTGGCTTTGAGTCAATGTTCGAAGACTTAAACACTATAAATCATGGGGCATCCAACTATCCGCCATACAACATATTGAAATATGACGACAGTAATTATGCCGTAGAAATGGCGTTAGCTGGCTGGACACGTGATAACCTTGAAATAACGGAACATAATAATATACTGACCATTAAAGGAGACAAGGTAGGTAGAAAGGAGGACCCCTTCTACTTTCACAAGGGGGTTGGGCATAGGGCTTTTAAAAAGGCTTTTAAGCTTGCTGGTGATATGAATATACACGCAGCAACCTTAGTAGACGGGATTTTAATAATCCAGTTAAAACTAAATATACCTGAACAGGCCAAGCCTAGAGTTATACCTTTAGGTTAGGTAGTTAATCCCCACTGGCATTTGTTCTCTGAGCCACTCTTTAGCACTCGATCTAGAAGCGTTTTAAAAATCAGAGAACCTTAATAAAAAAGAGAAGCCCTTATATTTTAAGGGCTTTTTTGTAAGGAACCAAAATGGAACTAACAGAAGTACATAGGACTTTATTACATAAGGCCAAACGCTTCATCTTTGAAAAAGGTGATGTCACCCTAAAAGATTTTAGCATGGATACCGAGGACTTTTACACACACTTTCCTGGGGGTATAAAACAGCTAAAAGAACACTTACCCCTAGATGTTAGGGAAAAATAACTCTTGACATTTTTGGTAAACTAGAGTATTATATAATAGAAGAAAAATTAATGAACGAAAAATTAAATAACACCTCAATGAGTGCGCCTCCTACCTTAAAAGAGTCCTTATACATACAATGGATTAAGTTACTGAACCTAGAGTTAGAAGCGTATGATGAGTGTATGTCTTGCTTCACCTCAGATAACTCACTGCTAGAGCGTTGGTTTGAGGGTAATTTAAACCCCCTAGCAGCGGCTACAGAGTTACATTTTATGAAATCAGCTAAAAGAGATAAATGCCTCTGTAGCTTGAAGGAGTATAAGTAGCTAAAAGAGAGGTGACTTATATGGATTGGTTGTTTTACTATTTTATTTTTGCTCTATCAGGAGCACTTCTGACGTGGGGGCAGATATTTAGGCCTTCTATAAATTTGCTTGGCACCGCCAACCCAGATCATATAGTGTACCAAAGTACTTACGTAAGTACTCTGATATGGCTCTGTACTGCAATGGTACTTATCCCTATACTGATAGTACCTTTGTTACACGAAGAGAGTAGGCAAAGGTTTATCTACAATTTAACCAGAGGGTTTCTAGCGAGAGAGTCTTAATATAAAGCCCCTAAATAAGGGGCTTTTTTACGCTTTAAAGAATTTAATTCTTGACAAATAGGTAAAAACACTGTATAATATATATAAATTGAAAATTGAAAAAAGGAGTCAAATGTTAGTTACTAAACGAAGTGGAGAAACTGAAGAGTTGAATATTGACAATATTCACAGAATGTTAGAGAATTGTAAAAAGGAGGACTTAGGTAGGGAACTCGACGTGAGCGTATCTGATACGGCTATTAATGCACATATCAAACTGGCAGAGAGTATGAATACTTCAGATATTCAACAAACCTTAATCAAGTCGGCTGCAGAGAAGATTAGTATTGAAACACCTGACTACTCAATATTTGCAGGTAGACTGCTGGTAACCGAAATGAGGAAGGAAGTCTATAGAAGATTCCACCCTGTTAGATTTAAGGATTATATTCAAAAAAATGTAGATAACGGACTATACGATCCTCTAATTTTTGACTGGTATAGTGAAGATGAGATAGATACTCTAGAGTCTATAATTGATTATAATAATGATTTTGCACGCTCGTATTCTTCTATTGTTCAGCTAGATAGTAAGTACTTAATTAAGGATGCAGTATCTGGTAAAAGGCTTGAAATGATACAAGAAACCTTTATGCTTATTGCGATGACTATATTCGCAGAAGAGGAAAACTCAATAGAGCTAGCCTCCCAAATGTATACTGCGTTAAAAGAAGATAAAATTAGCCTGCCCACCCCCGTTATTAGCGGAGTACGTACTCAACTGAAGATGTTTAGTTCTTGTTGTTTATTAAAGATGGGGGACACTACTAAGTCTATTTTAGCCTCTGAATATGCCTTATCACTTATGACCGCTAATAGAGCAGGTATTGGAGTTGATATGGCTCCTATGCGAGGTATTATGGCTCCTGTGAAGAATAATACTGTAAAACATACGGGAGCTCTACCTATACTGAAAGCTATTGAGTCTACGAGCAAACAATTCACTCAAAACAGTTTAAGAAGTGGAGCTACTGTAGTTAACTACCCTATTTTTAACTGGGAGCTAATGAATATTTTAGAGTATAAAAATAATCAAGGTAGTAATACTAACCGAGCCCGTTTTATCGATTATACTATTGGGATACCAGACCTGTTCATTAAGCGTGTTTTAGCTAAGGAAGACTGGACATTGTTTAGCTCAGAGGAAGTACCTTTACTACTAAGTACTTACGGTAACCCTGCTCTGTTCGACAAAGCATATTCAGACTACGAAGCGAACGATAGCATACGTAAGAAAACCTTGCCTGCTGTTGAGGTTTTTAATAAGCTTATTAAAGAACGAGTAGGCACAGGGCGAATTTATACCCATTTTATAGACAACGTTAATAGACAAGGG
>Ga0209047_1002084_pt1 | contig 13753 bp, 15 predicted proteins | sample SaaInlV_165m_DNA_3_FD_184681 | JGI IMG/M metagenome (GOLD analysis project Ga0209047, IMG submission 184681) | Marine microbial communities from expanding oxygen minimum zones in the Saanich Inlet - Saanich Inlet SI037_S3LV_120m_DNA (SPAdes)... | ecosystem: Environmental > Aquatic > Marine >...
CAATGATTCCACCCTTACAAAACTCTACACTCTTTTCCCTATTTACACACCATTCAACCCCCGCCTGTTGATATTGTTTACTATCTAGCCCCGCCTGCTTGATATAATTCTTAAATTCCATTTGATTTCGATTTCGATTTCGATTTCGATTTTGATTTTGATTTCTGATGATAAGTTTTGTAAAAAACACTTCAATTTTTAATTTATTTATACGAGTTTGCCATCAGTTTCTTTTTTTTCTTTCGATTTTTCATCCATAAAATGTTGGATCACTCCTAATATAGATAATACGCCGAAAAGATAAAGAAATAATTTAGTATGTCCATCTACACAAACTATTTTTGAATTTGTTTTTGGATTAAATAGAATCATTAACAGAACACCCATAGATATAGTAAATATACTATGTAATCTGTGATTCATTACAGTGTATTTTTCTACTTCTTCTTTTGATCCATTTCTCTTTGCTACAACACCTAGCAAAATAGTTATAATAAATGCCAGTTTTACCGCTAATATAAAAAATAAAAATAATTCAAATGCAATTGAGGTTTTTATGGACATCTTATAGTTTATATATATTTTATTACTTATTGTTTTATTAAAACTACCATTTAAAGCTATATACTCAATGTATATTGTAAAGGGGGAGTATAAGACCATCCCCTTCTTCGTTGTGTATATACGTATATAGCTACATATACTATTAATTGCTCCTTTAGCTCAGTGGTAGAGCGTTTGCCTTGTAAGCAAAAGGTCATGAGTTCAAGTCTCATAAGGAGCTTTCGTTCTTGTAGCTCAGTTGGTTAGAGCATCGGTCTTATGAGCCGAAGGTCTACGGTTCGAGCCCGTACCTGAACAAGGGTTTGATTGTTCCATTAAATAATCACATTATGCTCAGATGGCCGAGTGGTCTAAGGCGCTCGACTTAAGATCGAGTATCGTAAGATGCGTGGGTTCGAACCCCACTCTGAGCAATAACTGGCTTTGTGTGTTTGTGCCGGACAAAAACAACACTCGGGAAATGGAGGAGCATATTCCAATTATTAGTAGAACGTGTTGAAAATAATGGCCAATTATTAGTAGAACGTATTGAAAAATAATGGATTTATTATTTAACAAAAATAAACCTCTGAGTAATGTGACAAGTTTTGAGTTAAATAAGAGCGATTGAGTGTTCCACAATATTAAGCGAGGAAGGGGGCTTAATATATTACGGGTCTTATAGTGTAACGGTCATCACTCGGGGTTTTGATTCCCGCAACCTGGGTTCGACTCCCAGTAAGACCTAGTATTTTTATCACTATAATAGAATAATTTATGGAAAGAGTTTGCCAGTAAAGTTACTCCAATATATTTATATTGATGTGGGTGTATTTGTTTGGATGTTTGTATTTGTTTGTATTTGTTTTCTCTCATAGCTCAGCTGGTTAGAGCGTGCGACTGTTAATCGCGAGGTCATAGGTTCGATCCCTATTGAGAGAGATAAGCCCGACTGGCTCAATTGGATAGAGCATCAGACTTCTAATCTGGGGGTTGCAGGTTCGAGTCCTGCGTCGGGTGGCAATCGGGAGGCTATCGGGTGGCTTTTTAAATTTAATTATAAAACTTATCTTTATAATTAAAAATTATATTAAAGTTTACACTCTATTATTGTATAACAACCGCGCAATGGAATTATATAACGACGTTACTCAAGTCACGGATTGTATGACTTTTAAAGGATGGCGTTATATTAAACAATCCAATAATCATATTATTTTAAATAGAAAACACTTTGAACTTGAAGAAATTAATATTGAATTCAAAGACCAATCTATTCATTTTTCACTTCCCCTAAAAAATTCTATTTACAGTGTTTACAATTCGTTTTGTTGTCATGACACATCTGCTATAACATTCCTTACAAATTTTATTGATCACTCTTGCTCTTAATCTCACATTCATTTCATTATATTATATTCATCTATTTAAATTTAAACCGTTATATAGAATACTTATATAACGATGGGATTAGACTCGATTGACTCGCAAGCTACTACTGAACCCGCTAACGAACCCAGGTATAATCATGTTAGTCCAGAACTTGTTACTCTAATAGATGTGACTAAAGACACATTTGTTGAACAAATTAAATTACAGTTAATTGAACAAATTAACGGCGATAAAGACAATGTACAGGATTTAGATAAAACACTTTTATTTACTTTACTTGTAAAGGCTATGGAAATTGTAGAAACATCTGACTTTAAAGGCTCTTTGCAAAAAGATATTGTTATACAAATACTTGTATCTGTTTTAGAATCTGACCTTGTCAAATCCGTACATAAAGACGACTTACTCCTTTTCTTACATAATGATGCCAATAATGTCATTGATATTATTGTTGATGCTAGTAAGGGTAAACTTAATATCAATGCTGTTGAAAATGTTACTTCAAATATATTTACTTACCTTTTCGCTTGTTTAAAGAAAAATAACAAAAATAAAGTATAAAATCATTATATGTCTCAATACTATCAATGCTATCAATGGTATCAATGCTCCAAACATCAAATCAACTATATATTAAATCAGTGTAGAGAGAAAATGGCGATTATATCAGATGATGATAAGATTAACGGATTTATTGTTTTTCTATTTCATTTATTATTCCAATTTATATCCATATATCTCCTTTTTTTCTATCCTATTTCAAATACATTTTATTTTATTCTTTTAGCATGGATCATCATATTACTCTCTAATCTATATTTCAGAGGTTGTATATTAACCAAACTAGAAAGATATTTATGGAATACAAAAAAATGGTTTGGACCTGCTTTTATCTGCTACGATCTCAATGAATGGTCTGATACTAAAATAAAAAATGTTATTATATGTCAACTCATTCTTATTATTACTATTATTTTTGTCAGGATATTGTTTAAATATTAATTTTAATTTTAATTTTAATTAATATCGTATTAAATATATTTTATGCGTTTTATAGTTATATAGCATTTTGACTAAGTATTTAGACATATTATATATAAACATTCATTCATATTTTTTATATTTTAAACATTTTTTATATTTTAAACATTTTTTATATTTTAAACATTTTTTATATACAATTATTATATAATATGCTTTCTTCACTATACTCTAATTCTCGCGGTAAACTTTCTTCTGGAATGCCTTCTATGAACGCCAATAACTTATCATCTAATATGAGTATTAATAGAAATAACGTAAATGCTACTGCTCCTAAAAAGGTTGCTCCTGTTGTTGTGAAGGCTTTTGATGTGAAGGCTCTTGAGGATGCTCTTGAGGAAGCTCTTGAGGATGCTCGTGTAAAGACTCTTGCTCTGAAGACTCTTGAGGATGCTCGTATCAAGACTCTTGAGGATGCTCGTAGGAAGACTATTGATGATGTTCGTATGAAGGCTCGTATGAAGGCTCATGAAGATTCTCGTGCTAAGAAGGCTCTTGAGAGCGCTCGTGTTGCGAAGACTATTGAGGACGCTCGTGTGAAGGTTCTTGAGGACGCTCGTCTTGTGAAGGTTCTTGAGGACGCTCGTCTTGCGAAGACTATTGAGGACGCTCGTATGAAGGTTCTTGAGGACGCTCGTATGAAGGTTCTTGAGGATGCTCGTATGAAGAAGGATCTTGAGAAGAAGGTTCTTGAGGATGCTCGTATGAAGAAGGATCTTGAGAAGAAGGTTCTTGAGAAGAAGGTTCTTGAGGAGAAGGATCGTGTGAAGAAGGTTCTTGAGGAGAAGGATCTTGAGGATGCTCGTATGAAGAAGGATCTTGATAATGCTCGTATGAAGGTTCTTGAGGACGCTCGTATGAAGGCTCTTGAGAAGAAGGCTGTTTTTAAGAAATCCAAATTAATTTCTCTTGTTGGTCCTAACAGTGTTCAACCTGTACTTAAGAAGTCTGTTGTTACTACAGTAGCTCCTAATAAATCCAAATTAATTTCTCTTGTTGGTCCTAACAGTGTTCAACCTGTACTTAAGAAGTCTGTTGTTACTACAGTAGCTCCTAATAAATCCAAATTAATTTCTCTTGTTGGTCCTAACAGTATTTAAACTGTACTTAAGAAGACTCTTAATAAGTCCACTTTAATTTCTATTGTTTTAAACATATTGTAAGTAAGTTTATTAAATATAATACTATTTTTATTATATTTAACTATTTTTTATTATTCATAAAAGGATCAGTCTCTTAATTTAGGCGGAGTGCGGCTGTTTCAGCAGCAAGACGAGCTTCAGCAATGATTTCTGTTTGCTGTATTGTGGTTACTGTTAATCCGTCGGAACCAAGAAGTGCAATCTCATCGAGGGCATCTTGAAGAGCTCCTTGGGCTAGGCCATTGGCAATCACATCAGCCTTTTTACGATCTTTGCTGTCAGACACCGCGGTATTAGCGCTAGTTAAAGCGGCGGCGGCGTTGAAGGCGGCGGTGTTGGCGCTAGTGAAAGCGCTCCAGAAGCGGTGTTGGAGGCAGTGAGAGCAAATGCAGCGATACCTCGCGCTGAAGCAGCGTCTACAACGGCACTATCGTACGCTGCTTGAGGACCATCTTCAGCATTGAGAGCTGTGTTAGCGTCAGTTTGCTCTGTGAGAGCAGCAGCGTAGTCAATCGCGCCCTGGTTGGTGGTCTGTTCTGCCGCAAGTCTATCCACCTCGGTATTAGCATCGGAAACACGAAGTACAGCAGCATCTAAAGCTTCCTTTATGTCAGATTCTTCCGCATATAAGGCCTCTTTTGTCCCGACAGTAGAGTCGGCGACACCAAGAGCCTCCGTGGCGGCGATGGAGACTTCCTCGAGGGTATCCCCAGCATCGTTCGTGTCGGTTAATACTTCCTCGGCTGTATCCTTATCATTACTGGCAGTAGTTTCAAGACCCTCAAGTCTTGTAAGTTCAATACCTTCATCACTTAACTCTAGTGCCGTTGTTTGAGCGGTAGATGTTAAATCTACTAGGGCCGCGATTTTTGGCCTATCTCTGATTGGACAGCTAAATTAAGCTATATCACCAGTATTGAAGACAGCAATTGAGAGTGCTGAAGGAGCATTATCTGCGTCTACAAATCCAAGACCATCTAAATAATCACCAGATAGATCTATAAGATCGGTATTGTGTATTAATTCTACAGTAAAATCAAAGAGATTGGCGGCCGTGCGATCAGTGGCTAAGCCATTGGACCCGACGGACATAGCTTGAGTCTTCTTAGACATTGAGTAATCATTTTCAATTGAAGCATCGCCAGCAACGAAACCAATACTTGTGATTGCGTCCTCGCCGACAGTTGTGTAGGTAGCTCCACCATTATTTCCGGTAATTGTCATAGTTGTACCAGTAACCGTAATATCCGTAATAGTTGCGCGAGTCCACCAGCGAGCAGAAGCAGATTCAGCCGACATTTGCTCGGGTAGTACAGCGAGGTTATTGTATTGGGTGGGGATGACATAAGAAAAAACACTGGTAACTGTGACCTTATAGTCGCCAGCAATATATGGGAATTCTGTGTTGGATATAGCTGTAAGAGAGACAGGCATCTCTGCGTATGTGAAGGTCGCAGAATATGGATTTCCATAGGAGGCGACATCGTTGCCAGCAGGTCCTACATATTCCACAACAACCTTGTAACTAGCTATAGTCCATCCATTATTATTTGATGAGTCCGCCTTTGTAAAACTTATCACTGGATCAGCTCCGAAGCTGGTTATAGCGATAGTAGGAGCATTAGGACCAATAGGATCCTTGAATGCGTATAATTCTATACTGCTTGTTACAGCATATGTGGTTACCCCATCATTCGCATCAACTACACTGTATGTAAATTCTACTGTTTTGTTTGGTTCAGCGGCATTAATCTCATCATAAGTCTTAACTACTTGGGAGCCATTCAATCCTGATGTTGAATCAGCACCATTAAATGTGCTGGAAAGTGTGTGTTCACCCGCACCAGGTGTGAGGACGAATGCGTTCACTGTTTGTACACCTGTGACATTGTTGGTGGTGGGGGTGAGTCCACCATCAAAGGAGGGCATAATCATTAGGAAAACACTGCCGCCTGATATTACATTTCCTAATGTAGATGAACCATCTGCGTAAATTTGCTTGATTGCAACGTTGATGGTAATTTCAGTCTCGGCGACGAACCATGAACGAGGAATTGAGGCGGGGGCGAGGGTGACGATGTCTCCAGTGGCTACGCTATTGGCACCGGATTGGGCAACCTCTAGGGATTTAGAGTTGTCGCCAGATTTAGCTACATACATTTTGTAACTAGTGGGTTGGTTGCCATCACCGTCGGTCTCAGTTTTAACCCATTGCGCATTGACGGTAGCGGCATTAATCGAGTCAAATACATCACCATTTAATGCTGTTGCTACTGTCACATTGGAAAGTGGACCAGGGTTCTGGTTAGGTTCACCTTGAAAGGCTGTAGTATTTTTAGGACCATATTGAAGGGCATCATTTGCACCAGTATTGGCAAATTTGGCGAATATCTCGTATTGTGATCCATTATCAAGACCGACAACATCAAATGTGAATGTACGGACTCCATTAGAAACATTTCCGGCGGTGCCTGTAACCTCAGAATTAGTAATTACACCAAGGCCAAGGGCAGATGTTTTATGGACAGTTACTTTGATTTTGTTATCAACAGCATTTTTAGAAAAAACTGTCGCAACAATGGTTAATTTGCTGTCGCCGGGAGACACACTTACTTCCACGGGTGCTAAGGGAAGAGCAAATTGTAGGTAATACATTTTGTTAAGGACTGTGGCCTCACCCTCCACGTCCACGATGCCGGTTTGGGCTTCTTCAACTTCTGCTCCAGCTGTATCGAATTGTTGGGCGGACATAGATAATGCTGGTGAAAGGTCTCCCGCCTTCATAAGATTGAGATTATCTACTCCAAATAGAGTAGTTAAATCCTCATCTGTAAGTTGAAATGAACCAGGAGCAACAGAAGTAGCAGGGAAAGACTTATCAATTGATCCTGCAGCATCGTCGATCGATGATACAAAAGTAACGACAATATCAGTGGTATCGGCGTTAGTCACAGAGGCTGACATCTGGACGCCAGCGTTATTAGTTTGTGCAATAACTAAAGTAGACATTTTATAATATACGCATTTATTATTATTTTCTAAAAATAATTTATTTTAAAATAAATTATTTTCTAAATAGTCAACTATTAATATCTATTATTTTTACAATTAATTTTAGATATTAAACGATAAGTATACTAAATATTATTGATGTGATCCAAAATATATGAATTATTTCTAAATCTTTCTCTTGTTTTAAAGATATAATTATATTATTTATAATTATTGGACCATTATGATGTCGTTTATATGAGACCCTTTTACTATTATGATGTCGTTATGGTGTCATTTATATTGGGTTATGGTGTTATTTATATTGGGTTATGATGTTATTATGACTGTAAATTATCATTGACGATGAAAAACATAATTATAATTTGAAAAACATAATTATAATTTAAGAAACATAATTATAATTTAAGAAACATAATTATAATTTAAGAAACATAATTATAATTTAAGAAACATAATTATAATTTGATAAGTGATGTTGTTTTGATTTTTAAAAGCGCTTAAGCTCTGGCAGCGGCTCTAGCGGCACCGGCGGCAGCACCAGCGGCAGCACCAGCGGCAGCACCAGCGGCACGTCCCATGGCGGCAGCACGACCAGCAGCCTTGGAGGCAGAGGCAGCAGCGGCGGCAGCCTTACCAGCAGAGGCACTTCTGGCAGCAGAAGCAGCTCTCTTGGCGGCCTTGGCGGCTCCCTTGGCGGCAGAGGCAGCAGCAGAGGCAGCACGGGAAGCTCCCTTGGCGGCAGCCTTTCTTGATGCACGGGCTCTTTTAGCAGACTTGGCGGCGGATCTAGACGCGGATCTAGAAGCGGATCTAGACGCGGATCTTCTGGCGGAACGTCCTCTGGACGCGGATCTGGATCTTCTCATTGACTTAGACATTTTATATAATATGTGAACAAAAAAAAGAAATTAATATTTGTTTAATATTTGTTTAATATTTTTCTCTAAATTATCAAGTTCTTCCTAAACTTATAAAAACTAATTTACCATATAGTATCTGTATTATGCCACCACATTCCATCGCCCTTCTCTACTTTATACAATTCTCTAAATAATTTTAATCTTGTCAATGGACAATTACATCTATATTTTTCTAAAGGATGTGGATTTTGTTTTAATTGTGCCTGAAGTGCTGCAGGTAAAACCTTTTGACGCGATTGTATCGCACCATATACATAAAATGCCTTCAATGATAAATTCTTTATCAATGGTGGAGTGCGGTGAACCAATTGGAAATAAAACAAATATTCTTCTACTAATGATAATCCAGATATATCTGCCAGATTCTCACCTACTCCTATTTTCGCATCATACTTTATTCCATCTCTCGCAGCAAACTCTTCGTATTGTTTTATAACGTCCTTTATCTTCTCATCAAACTTCTTTCTATCAGCATCTGTCCACCAATTGTTTAAATTTCCATCTGCATCAAACTTACTACCCATATCATCTAAACTATGACTCAGTTCATGAGCCATTGTATATCCTATATAAGCCAAATTATATTCTATTCCTCTTTGATCTAAATCTATGAATGGTTTTTGTAAGTATGCTAATGGACAATAAATGGAGTTTTTTGTTGGCATGTAATACGCATTCACCATGTACGCTTGTGTTCCTACTAATTTGAACGCATTCCAATCTATTTCTGGTATATCTATTACATTTTCCCCTTCTAATTTTATAAATTTAGATCTTTTCCACACTGCTAATAAACTCATATTATACCAAGGATCTGTTGGTCTATATGTTAAGATTGGATCCTCTCTTAATGTATCTGGTGTTCCTACTACAACCTTTAATTTTTCTAATTTCTTTAGTGCTGACTTCTTTGTTGATGGACTTAACCAGGTATTTCTTTTTATCTTTTTTATGAAAACCTCTTTCAGATCTTCTACCATATTTTTCACATATACTGTTTTTATTGGATCAAAATGATGTGCTACATACTGCTCGGTTAAAAATGTATTATAACAAAAGGATAATGGGAAAATGGCATAGGTCTCTTTGGGGAATCTTACTGGTTGACCCTTTACAAACTTTCCGTAAAATTGATAATATACATCATTCCATTCATAATCAAATCTGATTAATTGTTTATAAAAAATGAACATCCACCATGTCTTCCATTCCACAGTATTCCAATTTTTTTTTAACAATTCTGTTGTACATTTTAATGCACTTAAACTTGATACTATTACTTTCTCTGGAGTCTTTTTATATTTCGCTTGCCCACCCATATTTCCTCCTGGAAATGGTGCTTGTTCTCCCAACTTTTGCGTAAACTGAGTCCAATCAAACCCATAATCATTTTCTAATTCACTCTTTGTTACCATATTATAATAATCTGGATTCTCTTTTTTTATTTTATCACATCCCATCGCATCTAATAACTGTAATTCTACATTCCATATATCAACTGGATCGTATTTTTCCCACTCATCAGGTAATACGGTCTTAAACGTATTTCGTATGAACTCGAAATATTTCTCCTTAAATTCATCTTTAAATTTTTTTTTTTTATCATCATCATCAGGATCTTCTATGTAGATATAATAATCATATAAACCTAATTGCGGTGGACTCAAATGACTTATGTATTTTTTTACATTCTTCTCGTCTGGCATTATACTCCATACAATGGGTGATTGCCACGCAAATATTTCATCTTGATTCGTATATGCTAATAAACCGTACATATCATCCGTTATTATATACTCTTGTACCGTTTCCTTTATTGTCTTGGCATGTTTTAAACCTAAATTTTTGTCTGCATTTACTATACAATTTTGAACTGCTTTTATCGACTCTGCTTTTCTTTTCCCTTTATTCTTTTTTATATATTCATTTGTATATGCTAACACTTCATCATATACTTTATCTTGTGTTACTCTAAAATCGTCTATCTGTACATAATATTTTGGATCTTTCTTTAAGTTTTTCGTTTGTTCTTCTAACCATTCATGATTTACAGAAAGGTAGTAATCTTCACTTGGATTATAGTCTTTATTCTTCTTTAATTCATTAGATTCCTTTCTTATTGTATCCACAAATTTATTATAATCCTTGTCGTATTTGGATATATCTTCTAAACGTTTTAAATTTTCATCTCTAAACAATCGGTTTAATACCGGTGCACGGCCTTGTGTTGAGGCTTCATCTTCATGCTGTTTTTCCAAATAATGTGCTTTTTTTATTACATTTATTCCAGAAGCTAATGACAGATTATGATATTTTGTTGTATTTACCTTTTTCAGAGATATATTTCTTTTTACATTTCTCTGGGCTTTAATAGTTTTACCCATTCTATATAAAATATAGCGAATAAAAAAAACATTATTTACTTATTTATTTACTTATTTACTTATTTACTTATTTATTTACTTTATTTACTTTATTTACTTTATTTACTTTATTTACTTATTTACTTATTTACTTTATTTACTTTATTTACTTTATTTACTTTATTTACTTTATTTCCTTTATTTTACCAAGCCTCAATACCAATAACACCACACATATCGACCGATGTATTTTCATCCTCTTCATCATCACTGTCACTCCAGTCAGCCCAAGAACGAGATAATCCTTTTCCAATTGTAAATGATTCTCCAATAGGCTTCTGTACAACACCAACACTTTTTACAATTGCCTTTGGTGGTGACAATGCTACAATAGCTGCCCATCCTTGTAGAGGTGTAGGTGTAGGTGTAGGTGTAGGTGTAGATGTAGATGTAGGTTGTGATAATACACAAACTTCTACTTCATCGTCTGAATCACTATCAAATAGTGTGTCAAATGAATTTGAAGGTATAACCTTCTTCTTCTTCTCGACCTTTACTATATCATCACGCACAAAACTCACTCTGCGTTTATACTTACCATTTTCCTTCAAGACATTACAATACTTCACAGTATGACCTGTTTTATGACAATACTTACACTCAATCGCCAAAAGAGTCGGACAAACAACTATACCTTGAATACCTGGCATACTTTTCACAAAATGTGACTTAAATACAATCTCATCCTTTCCTGCATCAAAACATACCTTGCAAAACTTGGACATTGATTATTGATTATTGATTATTGATTACTTGTGTAAAGTTAATTTCTTTTGATACTCTACTCAAATTTATATAAAAGTACTTCAATTTTTATTCATTCATTTATTCATTTATTCATTTATTCATTTATTTATTCGTTCGTGTCACGACAAAAAAATTTTTATTTTTATTTTTATTTTTATTTTACATATATCAATGTTTCTCTACTCTATCATCTAATTTTCATCTCAGGGGCTCCTCGTCGTCGTCGTCGTCATCGTCATCTACCAAATCCATATCTAGTTCGTCGTTCTGAAAACCAATGACATTCTTTATAAGACCTAATCCAAATATCCTCAGTGCATTTTTCAAACTACTACCAGGTGCGTCAAACATCATCATAGCTTCTACATGACATTGGATATTAAACAGGTCCATCTCCTCCTTTATCATCTCTACACCATCGTCAAATGAAATAGGATTGGTATTTGTTGGCTTCTCATCTTCGATATTTGCCCGACACAATGGACAAGTGTTATTGTTCTTCAACGACTTTACCAAACAGGTCAAACAAAATGAATGTTCGCAATTCGTCTTTGCGAAATTCTTACTTCCGTCCAATTCGTCCATACAAATTGCACATTCTCCATAAGATCCACAAGACTCTTTCTTTAGTTCTTTTTTTTCTGTACCATCTCCAGCCACAGTCATGGAGGTTGTTTCTAAAACCTTCTTTACTGAACTCATATTAATTTATTGATATTAATTTATTGATATTAATTTATTGATATTAATTTATTGATGTTCTTCGTACATTTCTAAAAAAGTACTTCAATTTTATTTCAAACCCCTTTATCCAATCAGGTCAGAACAGACGTTGATTCTATTATCGTATCATTAAATAAATTATTTATATTTCCAGTAAACGGTATACTACATTTAACAGTTTGTGTATAATGTTCATCCGCTATTATTTTATCACGACACATTGGGCACGCGTTTTTAGTCATTACGCTTCTCACAAAACAACTAGAACAATATTTATGACCACATTTTGTTACACATACGTCGGTTTTGCCTAGAGTATTCATACAAATTGGACAATCTTCTATTGTATCCTGAACCCTTAACGCAACCAATTCCTTTTCCAATTCTTCAAGTTTATTTAATCTATTTTTCTTTTTATTTAACCATACTCTTTTTAACTGTAAAACTATGTGTATTTTTGATGATGATAATTTTAAACCAGATAAATAAGCTATTTTTCTTAATACTTTTGATGTGAACAAATTGAAATCTGGTTCTTCATATGATGATAATATTTTTACCAAATCATTATCTATAGGACAATTTTTTATTGTATGTTGTCTATCTTCGCAATAAGAACATACCATTCTTATTTATTTGATAAATGACTTTTACTTTACTTTAAACATATTTAGTATATAAAGTTTCAATTTTATTTAATTACTTTTTCTATCAATTATTTACTCTCAATATTTTTTTAACAATAAATATATAATGAACTCTATTGCAAAATATATTATCTCTGCGTTAATAGGAATATGTGTTGGTTTTGTTGGAGGATTTCAAGGCATAGCTGGTGGATTTTATATCACTATGTTTTTATTAGCATTAGGTTTAGTAAATACTCAAAGGCAGGCAATAGGAACTACTCTATTAGCAATAGTGTTTCCCATCTCAATTGGAGCAGTATATCAATATTATAAATCTGGGGATGTTGATATTGTATTAGGTCTTATTATTGCAGGATTTTATATGATTTCTGCTACATATGGTGCTAAGTTTAATAAAAATATTTCCGAAAAATGGGTTATATTAAGTCTTGCACTATCTCTATTTTTAACCTCATTTTATTTTTTCACTAGTTTCTATAGAGCTCATACAAAAAAATAAATGGATAAAATTGAAATTGAAATTATTTAATATATTAGTGTATAAATATATTAAATGACAAGCAAAATTATACCAAAAGAAGCATATGAAAAGCGCGTAATGTATCATGGGTTTGAATTGTCAGACGATGATGATATGAATGAAAATCACATTACTATTAATAAACGACCATCTGATGTTACAATAAATGATGATGCTAATTATGATACATCTAGCGATTCAAGTGGGTATAATGACAATGATTATACGAACATGACTAAAAGAAGACCGTCGTTCGTGAGGAATTCAATCAATAAATTTTCTCAAAAGATAATGGAGTCTAACGGCACAACGAAACAAACCCTAGGAGCAACTATAATCAAAAATAAAAAGGGTTCATGTTGTTCTCTGAAGAGAATTCTGTGTTTTTGGTCTTAGTTGAGATCTAATATGGTGTTATATTTTTTGACTAGTAGTATTTGGTATAGTATTTGGTATAGTATTTGGTATAGTATTTGAAGTAGTATTTGAAGTAGTATTTGAAGTAGTATTTGGTATAGTATTTGAAGTAGTATTTGGTATAGTATTTGGTATAGTATTTGAAGTAGTATTTGGTATAGTATTTGAAGTAGTATTTGAAGTAGTATTTGAAGTAGTATTTGAAGTAGTATTTGAAGTA
>Ga0209047_1002098_pt1 | contig 13678 bp, 11 predicted proteins | sample SaaInlV_165m_DNA_3_FD_184681 | JGI IMG/M metagenome (GOLD analysis project Ga0209047, IMG submission 184681) | Marine microbial communities from expanding oxygen minimum zones in the Saanich Inlet - Saanich Inlet SI037_S3LV_120m_DNA (SPAdes)... | ecosystem: Environmental > Aquatic > Marine >...
AATAGGTGCCGTCGGCAGCGGTAAATACGCCCGAAGCCTTGCGGTTCTCCGTATCGTGAGCGGAAACGAACACGCCGCCAGCCCCTATGCCATCTTTTGTGACCTTGCCGCGAATTTCGTTAGCCTTCGCCAGCGAAACCGACAACGCAAAGGCTAATACGGAAAGAGTGATTTTTTGTTTCATATTAATTTTGTGAGGTATCCAAAACTTTGGCTTTAATAATGAGCTCCCTAAAACTTTTGTCTTCCACGTCATCAAGCAGCTTGAGGAACGCCTCGAGATGAACGAGGTCGGCCTTGTCCAGCTTCATCGACTGATAATCCTTCGGTGCACCGGGCTTCTCGGCTACGGCAAGTTTGTCCTTCAGCGCTTTGGAGATATCCACCTTGCGCTTGTTCATGTTGCGCAGGGAAGGAGTAGGCATCGCCTTACCGCCCTCGCTCAACGCGTGATTTTTGAGGTCGGTAAATTTTTCAGGTGCGTGACAGGCTACGCAATTGCCGTTGCTCACCTTGGCGTCGGTGCTCAGGAAGGTCTTGTAACCGAGATACGCTTCGCGGTTCATGCCTTTGGGAAGCTTGATAAGGACCCTCCCCTCCTGATTGGCTAGCAGGCTGTAAACGCGAGCCGTAAAATCGAGGATCTCCTCATCTTCCTCCACTTTATCCGGTATGCGGTTTAGGTATACGAAGGCATCATAGACCGAGCGATTGGTGGTCACAAGACGATGAATCTTGGTCCTTCCCTCGATACTGGTCGCTTTGGGCTTGGCTTGCCCGAAGCCATCGGGGGACGCTACCGCAACGAAGCTCAGACAGATAGTCAATGACAACGCATTTTTGCTCCCCGTTTTTAGGAAAATGTCCGGACGTTTCTTCATTCTTCGGTCGGAATCATCAACTCGATTTCGGAAACCTGCAAGCCTGCCGGATCCCAGAGTGTATGACACCAGACATTCTGGACGATCAAATCGTAGGGGGCCTTGGGTAAAGACTCCGCCCATTGGGCAAGTGAGGGATCCAGATGATAGTCGCTTAGGTTCAGGACGACCTCGAAAGGTTCTCCGCTCTTGAATTCCTCGGCGGGAAGAATGGTCTGAAAGCGCCCGGCGAAATCACCGTTTTCTCGACGTAGAGTCATACCAAACCAAATACGGTGGTTGGAAGCGATCTTCCCTCGAACGCGAATTTTGGTTTCAGGTTGCAAGACTACCGGCGGATGGTCGCCTTGAGAAACCGGCATGCTCAAGGTGTGAATGGTTCTTTGCTTTCGGTCATCCTTTGCAGACAAGGTAAGGGGCACGGTCTTCAGGTGAGGCGGCTCTGCCCCATGGGCCGGCATCCATTCGCCATAATTACGTTTTCTTCCGTTTTCCAAATGGCTTTGCCAAAGGGTCACTGAGTCCGGCATTTCTTCGGGTATAAGCTCGCAATCCAAGGCAGCGACGACCCGGTGCCTGGCAGTCACTTCCACTGTACTGCCATCGCTTAGACGGGTGGCCCTCACCTTCCCTTCGTTGACCGTGAGCGTGGAGGAGGACAACTCGGCATCCACGCTGAATCTCGTACCCATGACTTCAAACAAGGCGGAACGGGTGCGCACGAGCATGGGCTTGCCTTTGGGTTGAGGCATGACATTGGCCGAGAAACTACCCTCCCTCAGACGCAACTCCTTTTGCCCAAGGTCGGAAATGGTCAGCATGGAGTTGCCTGCGATCACGACTTGCGAGCCATCGTTGAACTCCAGTTCGAACCATGCATCGGGAGCCATGCCCTCGATGGTTCCACCGAACAGTTTGGAGCCTGCTTGCAGGTTGCGATTCACTTGGCCACCATTGCCCGTCCAAAGCAGAGGACCGCTTAATTTCGTAATTTGGGCGATTGGCAATTCGGGCTTTGCTTCCGGTTGCTGTCCTGAAAACTGGATGAAGAGTCCGATCGCCACCGCGGCCGCTACCGCCCACCCCCATCCTCCGAAAGGAATGGGGGTTGGTTTGGACTCTTCCTTGGTTTCGGGATCGATTACGGCGTTGAGTGGGGAGAAGTTCGGGACACCCAGACGTTCCTCCAAGGCCCCATGAAGGTCGAGGTATTCATGGTAGAACTCCCGAGCCCCGGGTTCGGTTTGCAGGATTTCGTTCAACCGGGCCTTGTCTGCAACCGTGAGACCATCGTCCACCAGTTTGCCGAGCAAGGCATCCAGTTCATCTTTCCATAACTTTTCTTCTTCTTTCATATTCCGTCCTCTTTCATGCGGTTTTGAATGCAGCCTAGCAACTGTCGGCGCAGGCGATGCAGTTTCACCTTCACCGCCCCAATCGTGCTGCCTACGTCCTCGGCGATTTTATCCATGGTACGTTCTCCTTGGTATCGCCAATCGAGAAGTTCCCGGTTTTTTAAAGACATGCCTTGCAGACAATGACTCAGGTGAGCCACTCGAGCCGATTGAGCGGAGGATCGACCATCTTCATCCGGACCGAGCAGGGCATCCACTTCGTCGGTGAACACCAAGCGTTCGCGAACCTGCGTTTTTCGATAGGCCATCACTTCGTAGTTGGCCACAGTCATCGCCCAAGCCTTGAAATTTGTTCCCGGTTCGTAGTTGTCTGCCTTACGGCACAAAACCAGGTTGGTTCGCTGCAAGACCTCACGGGCTTGCTCGCGGTCGGCCAACCGTTTGAACAGGAAGCCGAAAAGCCGTTGCTGCACCTCAGTCAGCTCAAGAATAAATTCTTCGGAAAGCTCCATAAGCAATAAAAGTCATATTAAATTCAGATTGGAAACAGCTATTTATTTTTCGCAATCTTTGCGACAATGAGAACAAAGCGCTGCTCGCCTGGATCGGTTTCGAAAGCCAGACCGCTTGCCTCTACTTTCTCCGCTTTTGGGTTTTCCTTGGCGAATGCCTTGGCGACCGTTCCCATTAGGAAGTACATGCGGGGCTCGTTAAACTTAAACTTCTTATGTGTCAGCAGGACGGGGGCGCCTGAAGAGTGATGTTTCAAAGCGCCGACGACGGTGACTTCTTCACCTTTTTCCTTTTTGTCTTTCTTTGCTTTGTCGGCCTTTTCGGTCTTGGCGGGTTTCGCTGGGTCGGTTTCATTCTTCTTGTCGGCGTAGGCGCCGAAGGCTAGAATGGATCCCGCGAGTAGGGTGAGAATGAGTTTTTTTCATGTTTGGATATGGTTGGTTGTGGTTGTGGTTCTTTGGCAAAGTTTAAATAAACGTAAACGACTGCGATCTTGGCACGCAAGTGGTCGCGTACCTGATTTTTTCCGATAGGCCATTACCTCGTAGTTGGCCACGGTTATCGCCCAGTCCTTGAAATTTGTTCCGGGCCGAGGACTTCCTGCAAAGCACGAGATTGGTTCGTTGCAAGACCTCACGGGCTTGTTCGCGATCGGCCAACCACTTGAACAGGAAGCCGAAAAACCGCTGCTGCACCTGAGTCAGCTCAAGAATAAATTCTTCGGAAAGCTCCATAAACAATAAAAGTCATATTAAATATACAGCGAAAGTTATAGATGGGTTACGATAAATCTAGGGGCGTAGAAACCACCCTACGCCCCTCACACAACAAAGAAGCTACACAATGGATCAATGTCATGTGAATATATACAGCGGCAACTGTAGATGGGTTACAATAAATCTATAAAAAAGCTCCGCCGCCGTAAAAACCTTGGCCGGAGTTTTTTCATGAAAAACTTAATTTGTTCTCAGACTTCGAACGCAGCTCTCTTAAAAGTAAAGTTAAGAGAATAGGGTGTCTTACCGTAAAATTTAATTTCGATCGTGATGGCGGTGATCGTGATCCCTTTGACCATGATCTTCATTGCGTCGCTCATTATCCCACTGGTGATGCAATTGCTCACGCTCACGCTCCCAATGCAATCTTTCCAGTTCCCAATCCATGCGCTCTCGTTCGAAGTCATTTTCCATACGCTGCAGGTCCTGTCCCCATTGCTTGCGTTCACGATTCTGCTCGTTCTCCATTCTTTCGAGTTCAAATTCAAGGTTCCTTCTTTCGAGATCGAAGTGCAGTTCCCTGAGTTCTTCGTCTCCATGAAAACCCTCATCGCCTTCATGCTCATCTTCGAAATCGTCAGTCTTCAGGTCCTCCCAAATCTCTTTTGCTTCTTCCTCGTCGATTTTGCCCAACTCGATGGCCGCCTTCAAACCACGCCCGACTTCTTCCCAAAGTTCCTCCTCCTCATTAATTTCTCCGTCATCATGGCCTGAATCTTTGAGATGGTAGGATTCGTTTTTTATCGCTTCCCATTTTTGACGGGCTTCACTCTCGGAAATCTTGCCTGCCGCTACCGCAACCTTAAGTTTCTTAGCGATGGCTCCCATGTCCCATCCCTTCTTGGATTCTTGATAATCTCCTTGAATCGCCTTCCACTTGGCCCAAGCATCCTCCTCTGACAACTTGCCGGACTTCACCGCCGCCTTGAGCTGATTGGAGATAGCTTCCATTTTGCTGTCGAAGACATTTTTGGCCGACAGTGAAAAGGGCATAGACAATGCACAGGCAGAAACAACGTAGAAAAAAGTTTTAATAATAGTTTTCATGAGGATTTGGGATGCAAATAATTAATGCATTGGGGGGCAGGTGCGAGATTAGGGTTTTTAAAACCAACTAAAAGTTGCCCAGTAGGCAAATCCTAATTCATGCTAGCGATATGATCCTTTTCCACTGGCTTTTCCGTTAAGCATCTCAAAATTCCCGACTTCGTGAACATCCCCAAATCAAATGAATCACTTTCATAACATTCTTTCTTTCCTATTCCTCGCCACCGTTTTGGCATGCCACGGATTTGCAGATAAACCAGCCAACATAGTGTTTATTTTTGCAGACGACCTCGGTTACGGAGATCTCGGTTGTTATGGTCACCCCGTAGCTAAGACTCCCCGGATCGACCGTTTGGCAAAGGAAGGCGTGCGATTCACTCAACATTACGCCAATGGTCCGGAGTGCAGTCCCACGCGCACTGCCTTGCTTACAGGGCGATATCAGCAACGGGCGGGCGGCTTGGAATGCGCCATAGGGACTGGCAACGTGGGACGTTACGACGAGGCAATCGAATTGGCAGAAAAACGGCAGCTCGGCTTGCCTGCGAAGCAGTCCGTACTTCCTTCGGCCCTCAAAACGGCAGGATATGCTTGCGGCGTATTCGGCAAATGGCATCTCGGTTACGAACCCCAGTTCAATCCGCTCGAGCATGGATGGGATGAGTTCTTCGGTTACATGGGCGGCAACGTCCATTATTTCAATCATCGAGAATTAAGCGACCTGCATGTGTTGTTCAAGGATCGTCTACCCGTTTATCGCAAAGGGTACATGACCCACCTGATAACGGATTCCTCGATAGATTTCATTAAGCGCAACAAGGAAAAGCCTTTCTTACTCTTTGTCTCCCACGAGAGCCCGCATTTCCCGTTTCAAGGCCCCGGAGATGAGAGGAAAGTCGTCAACGAAACGAACTGGATGGAAGCCGATGCCAAGACCTACGTCGCCATGCTCGAGGATCTTGATAGCGAAGTAGGTCGACTCCTCAAGGCACTTGAGGAAAGCAATCTAGTTAAGGACACCTTGGTCATTTTCGTGTCAGACAATGGCGGATTTGCCAAGGCATCCCACATGGGACCTCTGCGAGGAGCCAAGAGCAGTACTTTGGAGGGCGGCATTCGAGTACCCTTGATAATCCGGTGGCCAGGACGCATTGCGTCGGGCAATACCAGTGATCAGGTTTGCACGACTTTCGATCTAACTCACTCCATCCTTAACTTGGCAGGTGCCAAGACGCCTGCCAATCCGCTGGATGGATTCGATGTCGTTGACCATGTGGCAAAGCAAAAACCGAACTTCAAGCGCACTCTCTATTGGCGAGGCAAGCGCGGGGAGCGTACATGGTGGGCCGTTAGGGACGGTAGCTACAAATACGTCCGTAAAACGGAAGGCACCACGGAGGAATGGCTGTACGACTTGTCCAAGGACATCGGGGAAAGCAACGATCTCGCAAAAGCCAAGCCCAAGCAAGTTGTCCGACTGAGAAAGTTATTGTCCGTATGGGAAGATGAAGTGCAACCGGTTCGTTAAATTCGGCAAGCCTTCAATCAGGGAAAGTGCCCCCATCAGTCCCATTCACGATGCAGTCTTGACCTTGGCAATACGATACAGCAACTATCCATGAAAGATGACCGACAAGTACGATAAACTGGAAAAGCTAAACAAACTTCGAGATCTAGGTATTGTCACCGAAGAAGAATTCCAGCTGGAGAAAAACAATATTTTGTCGGATGGGAGCGAAGTCAGACCTGTCCGGAATGGCCCGAATCCATATTGGGGATTAGAGGAAAACGTATTCTGTATGCTGATCCATCTAAGTCAGTTGGCCAATTTCGTAGTTCCTTTTTCAGGCGTGATTCTTCCCATCGTGATGTGGGCCACCGAAAAAGAGAATTCCGCCAAAGTCGACGCCCATGGAAGGATCGTTTTCAATTGGTTGATATCCAGCACGATCTATTTCATCTGCTCCGCAATTCTCGTTCTTCTGGGAATCGGGATCCTCATGCTCATAGCCTTAGGGATTGCCAGCGTAATCTTCACAATCATAGGCGGGATCAAGGCGAATGAAGGAAAAATATGGAAATACCCGATGTCGATTAGGTTCTTTTCCACTTCGACACCGTAAGCAATCGGTTGAAAAAGATAAAACACCTTGGCTCATGATCATGGGTGCGCACTTTCCTTGCTTATTGCTTCTAATCGCGGTGGCAAAACTCTCCTTCGTTGATACAAAACTTTTGGCAAAGCCGACTGGTAAACCCGATGTGCTGTTCATCGTGGTAGACGATATGAACGATTGGATTTCACTACTTGATCCCGAAGCTCCTATCAAAACACCGAACCTCGAACGGTTAGCCCGGCGAGGCATGCTTTTTCGTAAAGCTTATTGCATTTCGGCAGCATGCAATCCTTCGCGAGCAGCTACAATGACGGGCCTGCGCCCCTCGACCACGGGAGTCTACGGCAACAAGAGCAACTGGCGAAAGGCCGTGGGCAAGCGCAAGACGATCATGCAACGCTTCATGGACGCTGGCTACGAGACACGCGGAGCGGGTAAGATCTTCCACCACCACATGAACGGCGCTTTCCACGACAATGCATCGTTTCATGACTTTAAACACATGAGACCCCAACTTTATCCGCCGAAAAAACTGAATAAAGCTCCGCGATACGGATCTCGCAACACGGATTGGGGAGCATGGCCAAAGCGGGTGGAGGATTCAATCGATTATCAAACCGCCAACTATTGCATAAAGGCCCTGCAGGAGAGAAAGAACGACAAACCGCAGTTCTTGGCCTGCGGAATATTCAAGCCGCACTCCCCGTTCTTCGCACCTGCTGACCACCATGAACCATACAAGGATATCCGACTTACCTTGCACAAGAAAGATGACTGGAACGACCTGCCGAAAGGAGCTGTCAGCCTGATGCGAAGTAAGAAATGGTTTTGGCAAGGTATGATGCAGGTCGAAAGCAAGGCTCCGGAATCCTACAAGGCATTCATTCGCTCTTATGCAGCCTGCGCCTCGTTCGCCGATGCTCAAATAGGTCGAGTGCTCGATGCCCTCGACAATTGTCCGCGCGGAAAAGATACCGTCGTCGTCTTATGGTCTGATCATGGCTTTCATCTCGGAGAAAAAAACCACATCGAAAAATTTGCCCTATGGGAAAAAAGTAACCATGTGCCGTTAATAGTTTTAGCTCCTGGAACAACCAAACCAAACTCAGTGTGCGAACAACCCGTCGACCTTACTGTCCTCTACCCCACCCTCCTCGAACTGTGCGGTCTGACTCCGGATAAAGGAGTCGACGGAGTCAGTGTTGTTCCCCTTTTGCGAAACCCGAAAGCAAAGTGGGAACGCCCCGCGATAATGACTTATCAAAAAGGCAACCATGCAGTCCGCAGCGATCGCTGGCGATACATACAATATGCCGATGACAGCGAGGAACTCTACGACCACGAGACCGACCCAAACGAATGGAACAACCTAGCGAACGATCCACAGCACAAAACAATCATTGCAAATCATCGTAAGTGGATACCCGAACAGGAAGCCAAAACCGTTCCCGACTTGAAAAAGAAATAATTATTCCCAATAACCCTTTCAACAATCTCTAGTTGGTAACACCAATCTCAATTTTCTTCTAATCAATATTCAAAACCTATGAAAAACATAATTTGCCTCTCCTTGCTTGCCACTTTGTTTGCAGGTTTAAAACTCATCCACGCAAAGAACGATAAGCAACCGGGAATCTCGCTCGACGGTTACCGCTTCGAATTCCCCTGCAAAGGCACCATGCCGGAGAAACCAAAAAAAGGAGCAGGTTGCCAGTCTGCCTTGGTCACGGGTGACCCATTCAAAACCGACAACTTCAAGAAAGTAGTCAACTTCGGTGGACAAAAGGGCAGGATCTACAAGGTAACCCTCCGTTTTCGAGGTGTGGTCGAGCCAATGATGTACAAGAACGGCAAAATGGACGGTGACTACTTTTATGTTGGTGGTGAACCGAACAACCGAACTTACAACATCTATAAAATTGATGTAGCGTCTCCCAAGTCGCACTACTTCTTGAATCGACAAGATCGTGTCGGTCACCGCATATTCACAATCGACTACACCAAGACGATCGAGATCGCAGGTGGTTCACAAATCACTCTCAGCGGAGATGGCCAAAACGGTAAACTGATCTCCAATTTCGCCCAGCACATCGTGCCCGAAGTAGCACCCGCGCCGAAGCCCTACCACGGCCAGTTCATCCAGATCGACGTCATTGGGGTGGAAGAAACGAAATAAACGAGAAGCCCAGTTCGTTCCGCGGTGTTCTCCAATTAAAAAGTCATCAGAGAACTCTTGGGCTTGTCGACATATCTGATTCATCTATGAAAGGATTATGTATAAATTAATAACATACTTAGCTATTGCCTCTTGTATACTTGTTTCCGGATGCGGGGACGAGCATCACCACGACCATGATGGTCATAACCATGGCGGGCACGCCCATGAAGCTCCTCATGGAGGAGCATTAGTTCTATTGGGAGAACATGGAACTGGTTTTCATCTCGAAGTAATTCTGAGCGAAGAAGGTATCCTCGACCTGTACGTTCTCGATGGAGAAGTGGACAAATTCGTGAGAATTTCACAAGAAGAACTAGCCTTGCAAGTAACTACTAAGGATTCGGAAAGCCAAAGCGTTAGCATGACGGCAGTGGAAGACGCCGCAACGGGCGAATCCATAGGCAACACTTCGCACTTTCAAGCGCGGACCGAAATGAAAGGCGTCGAGAACTTCGATGCAGTCCTGTCATCGGTAAAAATAAAAGGCACGGTTTTTGAAAAAGTTTCTTTTAGCTACCCTGGTGGGAACGAATGACTTTGCTGAAACTTTTATCGGGAAGTTACTCGTCTAAATCAAATCGTTCATGAGCATAGAGGCGAAGCGGGATCAGCTGGTGGAAGAATTGTTGCCGTTCGAGGATCACTTCGAGAGGTTCGCCTATGTTATCGATCGCGCAAAGTCCCATCCACCCTTAGCCGCAGAATATAAAATCGATACTTTTTTGACTAAAGGATGCATATCGCAATTGTGGGTGTTTCCTAAATTCAACGAAGGCAAATGCTACTTTCAGGCTGATTCCGATGCAGCGATTACAAAAGGGACCGCTACCATGCTCTGTGAGCTTTATAGCGACGAAGTTCCTGAGGAAATCATTTCCTTGGAACCGGATTTTCTTTCAGAGGTAGGTATAACTCAGCATTTGTCCCCCAATCGCAGAAACGGTCTAACCAGCGTAAGAGCCAAAATCAAAGCGTATGCAGAACTGTGTCTCGACAAACAATAATTTCTTCAGCTCGTTCTTGCCGTTCGTGCATCCCTCATCTATTAAGTTCCAGATGAAAACTCATGTCGGTTTTCTTGCTTTTCTTGCTTGTTCTGCCCTAGGGCAACAACCTCAAGAGGTTAAAAAGACTTTCGCAGAAGAAGCTTCGCTATCTCGAATCGATTGGGGGGTACAGGATATTGTCGTTATCGGAGAAGTTAAAAAAGTCCGGACCAAAGCTATTGGAGTCCAACCGACGATCTTCAGTTACAACCTAGAGGTAAAGGTCGAGGAACTTCTAAGAGGAGATTTATCTAATAAAAAACTTCCCCGAGTCAATGTCCCTCAAAAAGTGGAAATCAATATCGCTCCTCAACGACGGCCCGAAGCTGCAAAAGAAGAAGCTGGGAAGCTCATACAAATTCGACATAGCGTAAGACAGGAGAAGGAACCTGTTTTCCCCGAGGATCTCAACCAAACTCGGAGTGTTGTTGCTTTATCTAAGGCTGGTACTGTGTATCGATTTATTGGCTGGGAGTCATTGAATGACAAAAGAGAAGAGCAAGTTAGGTTCGAGTGCACTCTTCCCGTTGGATGGAAAGGGAGGGAGGGAAAGGTCCTTTCTCCTTGGAGCGAATTGAAAGCAGAATGGCCGCCAGAAGAAATAAGAAAAAAAGACACTCTTTTCTGCATGAAAACTGGTCGGCCCTTCTTGGATTGGAACCACAAAGCAACAATGGCAGTAACCAAAGTGCCTTCGGTATACGTAACCAACCTGAACCGAGACGGGGATGGGGAAATGAGAGTAACCATCTCTAATTTCACTGAAAAACAATTAACTATTCCTGCTCTCAGACGAGTAGGGACCCGGATACTTTGGAAAGAGAGTCTTGTACTTGTAATAAAGGGCAAGGCATTCAGGTTGCCGGGATCTAAAGGCATTTCCTATCCTACGGATGCCGTTGAATTAGATCCCAACGAGGAAATTTCCGTAGTAATCAACCCACTTTCTGTTCGGGATGCAGTTTGGCCAACTACTACGGCGGAAAGAATTTACTTTAAGTTCTGCCTAGGGCAACACGAGCTCAAGTCTCCCTTTTACTATTACAAGCAACATCACGACACCATTCGTCGAAAATTGATGGCAGGGCAACCATTGCGGCCTTTATTTCTTGGGGATTGAGCAGTAAAATCCCCACCTTCGAAATCGGGCAAGAACCATAAGTGGTTTGAACTAGGCGTCCAGTTAATGCACTCGTCCTTGGCCCGGGAGGCTATCGTTTCGGCGACTATTGGCGAATGGGTCTGCCCTTGGAGATTCTAATCCTCAGCGTGGGAACGCCTTTGATCATGCATTTCTGGCCTCTCAGTTGAGATAAAAGAGGCAACCGCTGTTCCGTAGGTTTTATTTCGCCACCGCTCTATACAGGAACGGGCGGCGGAACATGCCGCCGAAGTGGTGTTCACATTTGCAAACCAGAGCAAGAACGTTCTTACCCGACTTGAGCTTGCCCGTTAATTCGACATCCCACTCGAAGCGATAATCGTTCCGCCACCACAACTTACCCTGCTTGCGGACAGCCACTTCCTTACCATTGAGGTAGAGACGGCATTCATTGAACAGTCCGGGGAAGCGCAGATGCACCTTCCCGACAGTCTGCTCGGGCTTTAAGTCGAGATCGGTTCGGTACCAGAGGTTGCCGACATAGCTTTGGTAGTCAGGATGAAGGATACCTTGTGCCTGGGCGTAGAGATCAACCCGAAGCCTTTCCCACTCATTGGGATAATCCTTCCGTTGAGCAGGCGTGAGCGTCGTATGGTTCGCCTTCCAAAAAGTCAGATCGACGGGTTTCGAGGCGAAACCACGAGCGATACCCTTGTGATCGGCGTCACGGTGGAAGTCCCACTCAAGGGGTAGTTTGGCGACAAGCTTGCCCTTTTCGCCATTGGTAAATGGCAGCAGTTCTTCATACTGCCGCACTTCACCGGGCCACCATGCATAACCTCGATGCTCCACCTTGTAGTTCCGATAGGTGGTGAAGATGCCGTTCATGTCGGTCAGTTTCTCCCGAACGGCGAGAGTCTTTTTGCCCGCGGCAACGGCACCTGCATAGTCGCATTCCGTAGCGGCGGCACGAACCATCGAGAGATATCCCGCGGTGACGTCATAGCTATACCGCATGAAGCGTATGCGCTCGAGGTACAGCTTTTCATTACGCGTCAGCACCCTCCCTTGAACCTTTAGGCCGTTGATGATCTGCTCAGCTTCGAGCAGGTTGGTTTTGAGGACAGCCAATACCTTAGCAGTGTAAATAGAAGGAGCTACGAAATACTCGTGCTCGGTACAGATCGTCTCCTCCCAAGCCTTGAATATGGTAGACCAATAGGCCCTCATGGGTTTCTCTGCAGGGCCGAAGAACTTGGAGTAGAAATCGTCCAACAAAACGTCGACGTCCTCATCCGGGTTCCACAGCAGGCGAGACCTTAGGTACAAGTTGATGAAGGTTGTCGCTATGGCGTTTCGACTCTCGGTATTCACGCCAAGGATACCAGCCTTGCGATAGTGTTGCACGTCTTGCGCAAATGATTGATGAGAGGGATTTGGAATGTCGCGCCAGACTAGCATTCCTTGGTCGTAATCATAGATACAGAGACGTCCCTGCATGACCTTCGACCACTTATACATCATGTCGCGGTATTCTTGGCGCGGAGGTGATTGATGGTCATCCATCCCGTGAATGGGGTCGATATCGATGGGAGCAAGCTCGGCGAATAGAGATCGTTCGGCAACCATGTCGCGAACGGGCGGAATCGTCATGTTGGCGTAGGCGAGGAAGCCTATCTTAGCCTTGCTCTCGGGATGCTTCTTTTGAAGCACGCTTGCCACGTTGTTGTATAGTTCAAGCATGGGATCGGTTACCGACCAGCGAAGGAAATACTTGTCCCACTGCAGCTTCATCAATTTTTGGTCCCCCGGATAAGCCGAATCGTATGAACCGTCCTCCATCCCAAGGGAAAAGGATTTGCTCGAGGCGTACATGGACTCCACCTTTCCCGCAACGTACTCGGCGGTTTTGGGATCAGTTATGGGAAAGTTGAACGTGCCTTTGCCCAAGCCCTTGGTATACTTGCCCAAGGCATGGCCCGTGGGCGGAAGGTCGCCACGGCCGGACATCATGTTTCTCATCTGGAACTCCTTCCTTCCCGAATTGTCCCCCACCCATGAAATCCAGTAGGAACGAATTTCAAACGGTGAAGAGAAGGCGAAATCCAAGTCGCCTATCTTAAGGTCTCGCTCATCGGGTACACACTCACCGAAATCCGTGGGAATGTACCAACGGCAACCCCAGCGACGCAGTAACTCCGCCACCGCAAAATAATGGGCGAGATCGTTGTTGCCCGCTATGTAGACCTTGTCGCCGTCGCGAAGCAGGACAATTCCATCGGTACGCAGGTGAGGCTTTTTCTTGAGGACTCCCTCGAGGGAGACACGAAGGGTTGGCTTGGAGCGGAGTGCCAACTCTCCCAGTATTAACTTCGGGCCTTTGCCCGCCATGGCGCTCTTTATCTCGGTTTCCGTGTCGATGAGCGTCGGAGCTTGTCCGCACATCATACCGACGTACTTGACCAAGTCCTTCGCCGCTTGGGCTTCGTGAGCACCAGCGTCAGGAGCAACCAAAACGACAGCCTGTACGCGACCATCGGATGCAACCACAAGATCCTTGGAAGAAGACCTGCCGGCAGTTGCAGCAAAAGTAATCGAGTGAAAAAAAAGGGCAAGAAGACTT
>Ga0209047_1002164_pt1 | contig 13421 bp, 9 predicted proteins | sample SaaInlV_165m_DNA_3_FD_184681 | JGI IMG/M metagenome (GOLD analysis project Ga0209047, IMG submission 184681) | Marine microbial communities from expanding oxygen minimum zones in the Saanich Inlet - Saanich Inlet SI037_S3LV_120m_DNA (SPAdes)... | ecosystem: Environmental > Aquatic > Marine >...
ACTCGCGAAGGTCAGCCACATTCGAGATACTGAGCGGGATGATCCGCATCTTTTCTCTTTTATTCGTAGCAACCTGCTTAAGTTGCACCTGCCATGCAGCCAAGAAACCAAACTTCATTCTCGCCATGGCCGACGACCAAGGCTGGGGCGAAATGGGCTACCAAGGCCACAAGGCGCTGAAGACACCCAACTTCGACGACATGTCGAAATCGGGACTTCGCTTCGACAGGTTTTACGCAGCCGCTCCGGTGTGCTCGCCCACCCGCGCCAGTTGCCTTACCGGGCGGCATCCCAACCGGATGGGCGTCTTCAAGTGGGGATACCCCATGCGCACAGGGGAAACAACCATAGCCGAAGCACTCAAGAAAGCCGGTTACACCACGGCCCACTTCGGGAAGTGGCACTTGGGATCCGTTCGCGCCGACAGCACCGCATGCCCCGGAGCCAACGGCTTCGACGAATGGGCGTCAGCTCCCAACTTCTATGAGAACAATCCGCTCTTCAGTCACAACGGCAAGGTCATTGAGGTAAAGGGAGAAAGCTCCCTCGCCACCATGGAGATCGCCCTCCGATGGATCAGAAAAGTGGCAGAGGCGGACAAGCCGTTCCTTGCCGTCATTTGGTTTGGGAATCCGCATGGCCCTCACATCGGCGTTGACAAATTCCTCGCGCCCTATTCGAAGGAAGCGAAGGCGATGCAAAACTTTTATGCCGAGATCACAGGCATGGATGCCGCCATGGGTGAACTTCGCAAGGGACTCCGTGAAATGGATAAGCATGAAGACACTCTCCTCTGGTACACGAGCGACAACGGTGGACTCAAGCCCAACTCCATGGGCGGACTCTCGGGCAAGAAAGGCAACCTGCTCGAAGGAGGAATACGCGTACCCGCCATCCTCGAATGGCCTGCAAAGATTCCAGAACCTAGGACTAGTTCGGCTCCCTGCAACACTTCCGACTTCTACCCCACTTTGCTCGAACTCGCAGGAGTTCCCCTGCCCAAGGGTCAACCTCCCCTTGACGGCATCAGCCTAGTTCCGCTGATTGAGGGAAAGACCGACATCCGAAAGAAAGCAATGGGGTTCTGGGACTTCCCCGCTCCCGGTCGTAGTCGACGAGCACGAGCGATGCTGGAATCTTTGCGGAAAGAACAGCAAGCGGGCGAGGTGAAACCGGCGCAGAAAGAAGGACATGTCGAAAAACAATACTCGACCAAATCGTTTCCTGGTTCTGTCGCATGGATTGACGGGGATTGGAAATTACTTCGCTCAAAGGGCGCTCCCAAGCTATTCAACCTTTCCAAGGATTCCGCCGAGAAAAACGATATGGCCGGCAAACACCCTGAAAAAGTAGCGGATATGCAAAAGGCGCTCCTCACTTGGCAAAAGTCCGTGACCCATAGCCTAAACGGCGAAGACTACAAGAAGTGAAAGAGGCCAAGCATTCATGGCGTAAGAAAGATTCTTCTGCTTTAGAATCCGCAACGAGGTTGTACATACCATTCTCGCGTATCACCTCGGGTATATTCCTAATTGGTTTCGTATTATTCCATTCTCTGCATCTTGGCGCCAAAGTAGATTTCCTAAGCGAAGTGCGACCCATTCTCTCCGACACTTGCTACAAGTGCCACGGTCCAGACTCCAAGGCCCGCAAGGCCAAACTCCGGCTGGACAAACGCACGGCCGCCTTCTCCGAGAAAGATGGAGCAACTCCGATCGTTCCAAACGATCTCGCGAAAAGCGAAGTCATCCGCCGCATCACCTCAAAAGATCCCGATGAACGCATGCCCCCTCCGGACTCGGGGCTAGAACTCACCACCGCTCAAATCGACGTTTTGAGCAATTGGGTAAAGGAGGGAGCCGACTGGCCCGAGAACGATCGCCATTGGTCTTTCATTCCGCCCGTTCGCCCCAAAGTACCTCAAACCAAAAACAAAGACTGGCCAAGGAACGGCATAGATCGATTCGTCCTCGCCCGTCTGGAAAAAGAAAACTTGCACCCGGCGCACGAGGCAAACAAGGAAACCCTTCTTCGTCGCGTGACCTTCGACCTCACGGGGCTTCCCCCTTCTCCCGAGGAAATAGATGACTTTCTTGCGGATGCCTCGCTACAGGCTTACGAGAGGGTCGTGGACCGCCTTCTCCGCTCACCTCACTACGGAGAGCACATTGCCTCCTCGTGGTTGGATGCCGCTCGCTACGCAGACACCGACGGATACCAAAACGACCGTACCCGCTATATGTGGGTGTGGCGTGACTGGGTTATACGCTCACTCAATGAAAACAAACCATTCGATCGTTTCATCGTAGAACAAATGGCTGGCGACCTACTCCCGGAACGCGACTTCTTTACCCAAGTCGCCACAGGCTACAACCGAAACCACCGCATTAATTCGGAAGGCGGTTCCATTCCGGATGAATGGATTGTAGAGTATGTCGCAGATCGAGTCGAAACTCTCGGCACAACTTTTTTGGGTCTCACCCTCAACTGTTCTCGTTGCCACGACCACAAATATGATCCCGTCACCCAGCGCGATTTCTACTCCCTATTCGCCTTCTTCAACGGGATCGACGAAGCTGGCCTTGGCCCGAACAACGGAAACAGCCCTCCCTTCATTCCCGTGCCCCAAAGCTGGCCCGACCTGAAGCCGGAAGAGAACAAGTTCGTAGTTCCCGCAAAGATGAAAATAAAGGTTGTGCAAACTTCAGTTCCACGCCCACAACCGGGTTCTGCCAATACCGTCATGGTCATGCACGAACTACCGAAACCGAGATCCACCTACATTCTCGAGCGCGGTCAGTATGACCATCCCGACAAATCGGAAACCCTCTCCCCCTCAGTCCCCGAAATCATAGGCGGTTGGAAAAAGCAATGGCCCGCAAACCGCATAGGTCTGGCACAATGGTTAATTGCACCCGAACATCCACTTACTGCACGGGTAACCGTTAACCGATTCTGGCAAAGACTGTTCGGGGTCGGATTGGTCAAAACCTCAGAAAACTTTGGAATACAAGGTGAACACCCGAGCCACCCGGAACTCCTCGACTGGCTCGCCACCGAATTCATACGCCGCGATTGGAACATCAAGGGCTTTCACAAATTGCTCGTCACATCCGCCACTTACAGACAAGTCTCCACGGGACACTCCGCCCGTGACTCAGAAAACCGTTTGCTGTCCCGGGGTCCCCGTCGTCGATTGCCTCCCTACGCCATACGTGATGCCGCCTTGGCAAACTCAGGCCTACTCGTCCGAACGATCGGCGGTCCTTCCGTTCGCCCCTACATGCCGCCCCGAATCTGGAAATCCATTTCAAACAACGCCTATAAGCAGGATAAAGGAGACAAGCTTTACCGACGCAGTCTCTACACCTACTGGCGTCGAACCATTCCTCCCCCAACTATGATGACTTTCAATGCCGCCGACCGCGAGATCTGCATTGTCCGCAAAGATCAAACCATCACCCCCCTTCAAGCCCTTACTCTTCTCAACAACGTAACCTTCGTGGAATCTGCCCGTCATCTCGCCGAACGCATGCTAAAGCTAAAAGGTAAACAATCACCTCGCGAACGCATCACTTATGGCTTTCGCTCAATCACTGGACGGCGACCGGTGAAGGAAGAGCTAAACCTCCTCCTTGCCGATCTCAATGTCCACCTCGAATCTTTCTCCCTCAACCCGGAGTCTGCCAAGAATTTCCTAAAGGTGGGACAACGCCCGAATGACCTTCAACTATCCGCCGAGCAGATCGCCGCTTACGCCCTCGTCGCCTCCACCATTATGAACCTCGATGAAGCAATCACGCTGAACTGAAGACATGAATCCCTTGCAAGAGCTTGAAGCCGCCCAAACACGCAGAGCCTTTTTGGAAAAGACGACGCTCGGTCTAGGTTCCATCGCCCTTGCCGACCTGCTTCGGGCCGACGAGACAAAATCCCGAACGCGAAACTCCATCGGTGGGTTCGCCGACCTTCCCCATCATCAGCCAAAGGTGAAGCGTGTCATTTACCTGTTCCAGTCCGGAGGTCCTTCCCAACACGACCTCTTCGACAATAAACCTCTTCTAAAAGAACGTTTCGGTCAGGAAGTCCCCAAGTCAGTCTATCCCGACGAACGCAAGACCACGATGACCTCGGGACAGGCCAGTTTCCCTGTCGCTCCGACCTCCATTCGCTTCGCTCGCCATGGTCGCAGTGGCATCGAACTCGGCGAAACCTTGCCCCACCTCGCAAAGGTGGTCGACGACATTTGCGTAATCAAGTCCATGCACGGAGAAGCCATCAACCATGATCCCGCCGCCACCTGCTTCCAAACGGGATCCGTAATTCCCGGCCGCCCGAGCATTGGCTCTTGGGTAAGTTACGGGCTCGGTTCCGACAACTCGGATCTGCCCGCCTACGTAGCGCTCACATCCAACGGTACCGGCAAGACGGGACAACCTCTGTACGACCGCCTCTGGGGTTCCGGTTTTCTCCCGGGACGCTTCCAAGGCGTAAAGTTCCGCGGACAAGGCGATCCCATCCTGGACCTTTACGATCCCTCTGGTCTTAGCCGGACGCAAAGACGTCGTATGCTGGACACAATCGGAAAGCTCAACCAGACCCAAGCTTCTCTGTACAAAGACCCCACCATTAAGACTCGTATCGCACAGTACGAACTCGCCTATCGCATGCAAACGAGCGTACCCGAGCTCATCGACTACTCAGTCGAACCCAAGCACATACTCGATTCATACGGTCCCGAGGTAAACAAGGTCGGACGGTATGCCTATAACTGTCTCCTCGCTCGACGCTTGGCCGAACGGGGCGTGCGCTTCATCCAACTCTTTCATCGTGGATGGGATGCGCACGGAGGAGCTCCCGGGAACGTGAGACGCCAATGCAAGGACACCGACCAACCTACCGCCGCCCTACTGTCCGACTTGAAGCAACGCGGCATGCTGGAAGACACGCTTATTGTCTGGGGTGGCGAATTCGGGCGAACCGTATACTGCCAAGGCAAATTGACTCGCACCAACTACGGCAGAGATCATCACCCCAATTGCTTTACCTACTGGCTCGCCGGGGGTGGTGTAAAAGCAGGTTTCAGTTACGGGCAAACCGACGACTACGGAGTAAACGTCATTGAAAACCCCGTCCACGTCCACGACCTGCAAGCCACCATTCTCCACCTCCTTGGGATCGACCATGAGCGTCTCACCTTCAAGCACCAAGGGCGCCACTATCGCCTAACCGACGTTCACGGCAAAATCGTCCGAGACGTCCTCTCATAGAACACATAGATGCTAGTGCCTGCAAGGATGGGGAAGCACGAGGTACTCGCTCAGCTCAGGGGAGGATTGATCGTATCCTGTCAGGCGACTCCCTCCCCTTCCCTAGAAAATCCGGACATACTCGCAGCTATTGCCGAAGCAGTAGTAGCGGGTGGAGCCGTCGGCATAAGAGCCGACGGTCCGGAGAACGTTCGAGCCATCCGAGAGCGAACGAAAGTCCCAATCATCGGCATATGGAAGCGAATCTTCCCCGACTCCGAGGTCTTTATTACTCCTCGACTGCAAGACATTCTCGCAGTAGCAGATACGGACGCGGAAGTCGTGGCTCTCGATGCCACCTCGCGCCCGAGGCCCGATGGAGAAACTCTAGAAATGGTCGTCCAAGAAGCGAAGGCTCATTGCACCTCCCTACTCATGGCCGACGTAAGTAATTTCGAGGAAGGAGTTCGCGCCGCCGAGTTGGGATTCGACTTGGTAAGCACCACGCTTTCGGGTTACGTCGGAGATTCCACAGAAACACCAAAAGGTCCCGACTTGGATTTGGTAGAGCGACTGTCGCGACACTTGGGAGACTCCGCTCCGGTGGTCGCCGAGGGTCGCATTTCCACACCCGATCAAGCCACCGAAGCCATAAACAGAGGAGCCTTCTGCGTTGTCGTTGGAACGGCGATCACCAGACCGCAAACCTTAACACAAGATTTTTGCAAAGGTATGAGTAAGTAATCTCAACCAAAAAGAAACGAACGAGTAACCAAGACGTTTTACTTATTTGTCGGTGGAGCCGCCAAGTGTGACACTTATACCGTACTTGGTCTGCAAGTGAGCGTGAGAAATACTGGCGTATCTGCTCTTTGGGTACTTCTTGCAAGTGATCTGAAAGGATTTGATGGCATTTTCTTTTTTTCCCGCGAGTTCGTAGAATTGGGCGATACGGTGCTGGGCCCGATCCGCTACGTTTTCGTGAGATTTTGCCTGATTAAGTAGAACAAGCCCCTCGGTCCATTTTTTGAGGTGGCGATTGCATTCGGCCATACGAAAATAACCTTCGGGATAATTGTCGGTTTGCCGGTAGGACTGAATAGCTTGAGGCCACTGACCCTTTTTTTCGTAGCACTCGGCAATGCCCCAGTTCCAGTCGGAATGACGATCGGGGTCTACGGTAAGAAGAGTTCGGTAAGTGGCAATCGCCTTGTCCCACTGGCTCGCCTCTCTCCATGTGGAAACGACGTCTTGCTGCCAAGTCGCTTCCCTTTCCTTGTCGAGACCGACAAGCGCCAAGTAATGGCGAACAGCATCCTCGTACTTTTTTTCCTCGCGAAAAGAACCTGCGACGGCTCGACGACCATTCACCTTGTCGGCATAACGCCCATAGACGGAACGGGCTTGATCCATACGCTTCTTCGATTTGTGCCAAGCGGCAATATCTCCGAGGACACCATCGTCCATTCCGAGAATCTTGCCCATTCTTTCGTAAGCAGCGATGACCTCCTTGTCTCTATCGAGAGTCTTGTGAATGCTTGCGATTCGACCAAGAACATCACGCGCCTGCGCCTTGGACTTGTCTCTAGATACATCGGAAGGAAGTCGTTCCTCGAGGAATGAGATGACTTGCCCGGCTAACTTCGTCGCCCTTTCCTTGGTCGCATCCGTTCGGAAAAGTTGTCCGGCGGCACTGGCTCCGATCTCGTGAGTGTAACGAACGAATCCCGCATTATCCTTCTCGAAGTAAGTCTTTAGAGCTTCAACGCCCTTTGGGAATTCACCTTCTCGGAAATGATACATGGCCAGACTTCGAGAAGCCATTAAACGATGGGTCGCGGTTGCCTTGGTCTTGGCAGTCTTGAATGTGATCGCAGTCCAAAGTTCCACTTGTCGTTCCTCGTCCTTGCGGGTGGCGGCTATACCTAGTAGCTCAACTTGAGCAAGAGTTGACAAATAATGCTTGGGATAGTCAATCACCACAGACTCGAATACCTTCTCGGCCTTCTTCGGTTCACCTTGAAGGAGATGGCAATTCCCGATCATGAAGGCAGATAGAATGGCTTCGTTGCTTTCGGGCCAGTAATCGATTACTGATTTAAATCCCTCTCGAACAGCGGTATTTACCAATCGTAGTTTAATCTGACAGTGAGACCACATGAGCAAGGAGTAAGGCCCGCCTGCGCTACGTTCATAAAGTGTCAGAAATTTTTCATATTCGGAAGCCGCGGCCTTGTAATCACCTGAGAGATAGAATTTCTCGGCAATCTTCAGCTGGTAGCGTTCTATTTCACGGAGCTTGGCGAATGCTTCCAGGGGCATTTGCTCAAGATAACCAAGGCGTGCAGCAGATACTTGCTTTAAGACCAAGCTGCCGAACAAGACAGCAGTAGTGAGAATCAATCCGATTTTTTTCGTGAATCCAGCCATTTGTTGTACTCCGCGTGAGCATAGAAGATAACGTTTGTTCCTAGTTGATAGCAAGCTTCCCAGATTGGCGTAGGTACCCCTGCATGGTCGTCCGCCCATGCGTCTCCAATATCGCCGGGGTGATAATAAGCGGCAATTCGCCCGTCCACCACCCAAGCCAATGCATCCGTTCCGCCATGTGGCGCAACGTAAGGCAAAAAGGGAATGGGGTACGGCACGCGATGGATGGGATGGTCGAGCGGAACTCTGATGTAAGAAATGTTCGGAAGAACTCTTCCCATCAGGGCTTTGAACTGGTTTCCCCAGTGGGCGCTGCCACCGTTGTCGGCAAACAACATGCCATGCTTTTCAATCAGAAATCCTCGAAGCACGTCAGTTTCACTTTTGCCTAAGCTGATGTTTTTCTGCCCCGTCATGTAAACCACGGGAGGGCTTTTACCGACCGGAAAGTTCTTTAGCTGGGCAACCTTTCGAGTTTCAGGACGTTCAGCAATCTTGTGTTGCGTCCGCAAGTTGTATTGAATGAGCATGTTGAGATCGGCGTCGATTCCCTGGTCCCAGTCGCCGCCTGAATATTCGATTCTGATGAAGCGAACCTTTCCCCTGTTCGTCCCACCGGAAAAACCGGCTCCCGCCCCTTTTCCGTAACCTACTTGATACGCATGCTTGGTTATCTCCAAAAGTTGGAGCTTTATTTCCTCAAGTGGCGGAGGGTTGAATATCACCGAACTGAGAGGGTTGATAATGAACTTCTTCTTGATCACCTTTTGCACCTTGACCACCTGCTGAAGCTGCTTTTGCTCCCCTCCTCCGGCAGGCATTTCGTATAGCTCTTGGCAACCTGACGCCTGCAACAAGAGCAATACGATCAAGATGAAAACAATAAGGTAACCAAAGAGGACGGAGAGTGACTGACGGAGCTTTTGCCTTTGGCGGCCATAGAACCATGCATCCATGTCGAACGGATTCCAAATGCGAGAACCTATTTCCACACCTGCAACTGATGTGTGCATGGACTGGAGAGGCCCCACCTTGGCCAATGCTCCGGAAATCTCCAAGCGGGCGACCTGCAGCACCCGAGACTTCCGCTCCACCCAGAAAGTCGTCCAACCCAAACCAGTGACAAAGGTGATACAGAGCCCAGCCCTCGCAGCCATTGCCTTAAGGGTCATCCACCCCATTTCGTAGAAGGCGAAAGTAAACAAATGCCAGATAGGGAAAATACAAAAGCTGTAAATGGCGTACCGAACTAGGGGACGTTCTTTCCCCGCTCGTTGAAGCCACCAGCCTACGGGCAAAACAGTCGAAGCAAACCCGACTCGTTGTATATCGACTGGGATTTGATAGAGAGACAACCAATCAAACCAAAGATAACACCAACCTGCCGCCAAAATGGAGGTGAGAACGATCGGCTGACGAAGAGATCGTGAAACCGTTTCAGCTTCGCTCATGGAACGGAGTCAAGGATTCGCCGGCTCAAATGTCGTCGAGACCGTCCAGAAGATCCTCGCCGGAGGAGTCGAGAGGGTTGGACTTGGGATCCGCAATCTTCTGCTCCCCAATACCCAATGCATCGGCTGTAGATTGCTCAGGTGTCGTAAGTGGCTTTTCACCGACTTCAGCTTCCTCCGGCACGTACTCGGATTCCTTTTCTTGTTCGGTCGTCGAGGAGCCTGCAGAGGGAGTCTCGTCACGAGCAAGCTTTTCAGCCTCCAGATTTTGCTTCATGTAAAAAGGCACTGCGGAAAGGACGAAAAGAAGAACAGCCATCAAAACAGTCGCCGAGACCAAGCTTTTTCCCAGATGACTGTCGGCCACGGCGCCCATCATTTCCTTTGGGCTCTTCCCCTTGAGACCTGCGAGGAACTCGCGAAGTTCCCCTACCACTGCTTGTCCGTTTTTGCCAAGGCGTTCAATATCTCTTTTCGGACTCAGGACGGGTTTGACTGTTGGTTCTTCGCTCATGGTTTCTTGGATTTCCTAAAAAGTTCCTCGTCTATTTTCTCTGTTTTTCGAGTACGTGATGAATTTCTCCTCCTGCTTTGCTGACTGCCTCTATGACGGGCTCGAAGTGGATGGCAGTCGCATCCTTATGCACCTTGAGGAGAACTGTGCGTTTCTTCTGTTCCGCGTTTCCCAGAATATCGGTGAGAGCTCCCGCCAATTGCCCCTGAGCGATCGGACGACCATTCAAATAGCTCTTGCTGTCGACGTCGATGACGACGCTGGCCTTATAATTTTTCGCCTGTTTCAATTCCTCTTCGGCTGCAGGTTCCCAACGAAGATGGCTATCATCCTGAGCTCGAGCCAGAATAACGAAAAAGATAAGCAGTAGGAATGCTATATCACCCATAGCCATGGATGGAACCGATGCCTCAAAACTGCGTTTGGGAATTTTCATCGTTTCAGTTTACGATATGGGCTTGCTCCTCTTCCAATTGGAGCGTTACGACTCCACCGGCTTGCTCGATAAGTCCCGTGACGTTTATCCAACGTTCGTACGGCACGTCCTTGCGAGACTTCAGCACCACGACCTTGTCCTCCTGCCTTTCCTTTCGGGCAAGCAAACTCGCCAAGCGAGGGGCGAAGGTCTTGTTGGGGACAGGATCGCCATTCAGTATTACGGCGGTTCGAGTGAGTTCCACTTCGGGGTTCTGGCTTTGGTTCTTTTTGTCGGGTTCTTCTTCGCTCTTGGGAATTTCCTGAGGTCGGCCTTGCTCGGGTTGAACGGAGGCGCAAACAAGAAAAAAGACAATGAGGATAAAAGCTATGTCGCTGGAAGCGCCTGCAGGGGGTTCCACCAACAATTTGTTCCGCCTAAGCTTCATTCCTCGCTTGCTTTCACGGCAGTCTTGCGACGGGTGGGACGCTTGGCTTTCTTCGATTCTTCTTCATGACGGTCAAGAGTCAAACGAACGGTAACCACTTCGATGAGCTCCGCCGCGGTACCCTCCACCTCTAGTACGAACCCGTTGATGACACTGGTGAAGTAATTGAAGAACAGGTAGGCTGGAATACCAACGATAAGACCGAAGCAAGTAGTGAGCAAGGCAACCTGAATGCCTGAAGCCGCGGCTTCGACAATGTTCACCTCACCCATTTTCTCCACAATGTCGGAAAACGCCACGATCATGCCCTGCACGGTCCCTAGGAAACCAAGCATGGGAGCAACGCTGGAAATCGTAGCAAGAATGGGGAGGTGCCTTTCGAGAGCCGCGACGACGTGGACGCCATAGTTTTCCATACTCTTTACGACCTGATCTTCTATTTGGGCTTGGTCGTGGCCAAGTTTTTTCAGGACTAGATACTTCCGCAAGCCATTAGAAAGCATGGCGGCCACGGGACCACGTTCACTTTCGCAAAGGTTAAGGGCATCCTCCGGTTTGTCGTCCGAAAGGAGATCGATTACTTGTTGGCGAAGCTTTTCGCCGTCGGAATCCAACATCTTGAGGCTCCGCCAACGTTCGATCACAACCGCGAGACCAACGATCGCCAGAATGAGCAACGGCCACATAAAGAAACCACCTTCGAGAAGCAAGCCTATGGCCCCCTCCTGCATTACGAGCTCCAACCAAGTGGGCTCGGCGACTACCTCTACCGCTTGCTCTGCGGCGTCGGTGGCATTGACCTCAGCGATAGAGGAGTTGGCATCCGTCGCATTCGCATCGGTGGCGTTTGCCTCGGCGGCTTGTGCGAGAAAAATAGGGAAAATCATAATATGGGCTTCCAATAATTAACTACTCGTCCAGATTAGCTTCCTTCTCGAATTGGCTAAGCATTTCGGGCAAGGCCAATCTTCCGCGCGAATACTTGGCGGCATCGCTTTCAGGGAAGTCCCAGCGGCATCGATTGTAACGTTGAAAAGCTAGCGGTACGTTTTTACCCATCCGGTAGCTTTCACCACCCCAAAACAAAGCTTCGGAACAGAGCTTTTCATCAGGGAAACGCTTGACGAAGTCATCAAAGGCCGTAGCTGCATCCACATAGTCCTCTCCCTTGTAATGACACTGACCTACTCGAAAAGCCATCTTGGGAGACCATTGATGTGACTCAAAACGATCAATGAACTTGATCCCTACTTGAGCGGCGATATCGAAAACCTCACGTTTGTAAAAGTACTCGGAAATGCGAATCATGGCGTTGGCGATCAACGGACTCTTCGGATAAGTGGAAGCCAGAGTGACGTAAGCCTCCAAGGCGTCATCAAACCGTTCCGCCTCCTCGTAAGCCTGAGCTAACTTGTATTGGGCATCCGCCGCAAGGGGGTGTTCGGGGAAATTCCTCACTATGGTTTCATAAGCCTCGATAGCGCCTCCCCACTCCTTCAGTTCTTGGGCAAACTGTCCAAGAAGGTAGTTCATGCGAGGAGCGTACTTGGGATCCGGATAATCCTCTACAAGCTGCTTCAAGGAAAGGCGTCCATTTTCCAAGTCACTGGCGGCCTCCTCTTCCCGGCCTAACTTGCGATGGCTCTTGAAAAGCTCGAAGTAACTTTCCGCAACGTGAAACTGAGTACGCACCGCCAGTTCTTCATCTGCGAAAACCTTACTGAAAGAAGATATGATTCCATCGGCGCCGATGGAGACGGCGGATTCGCTGGTAATCACGAGCGAACCTTCCTCCGTGTTGGCTGCAGGGTCATTATAGGAAGCGGAAAGAAGATCACCGAAGAAAGTTTCGAGGGAAACATTTTCGTCGAGGTTATCGATAGTTGGCTTCTCCTCCGCAATGAGACGAAAAGATCCCGTAAACACACCACTGTGGCTAAGGGTCTCTTCCAATTGGACGGTTTCAGACTCACCAAGTTTAGTCTCAATCTTAACCTCGGCAAGATCTCGGTCGTTGGATACGTCGCGATCAGGGTCGATGACGCGGAGGAACAACTTTTCTCCCACGTACAAGAGTTCTGCGGATTCTTCGTATTCGGGACCGGTGATGGCGAGAGAACCATCGGCTACCATCTTGCCTTTGGAACTAAGGATTGTTCCGTTGGCTTCATCGGGGCGTTCGACGTCCTCATAGGCAGCGTTCACTATCTCTGCTCCCGAAAGGTTTACGACGCGCACCGTAAGATCCGGTCCTTCGGTCTCCCCCTCCTCTTCGGGAGCAACAAGTCCTCCCGCTAGATTCCTAGGAGCATCGACTCCCGCCGGAATAACTTCGGGACTTCCAGGCCCACCTAACCTCAGCAATGCCTGCCCCACAAATCGCCCTTCGTAAAGCGGCCAATTTGAAAAGCCCAAAGGCGCTGTAGTTGCTTCGCCAAAAGCAGGAGAGAGTTCACACTCGAGAATGGCTTCGCGAGACGAGTTCCCCTCGCCGACCAACACCTTCACTCGTGTGGTAGACAGACTGTCTTTCGCTGCGTCCGGATCGACAACTTCAACGGTGAGCGGCATTTCGTAGGCAAAAGCGACCACTTCGTCGGAATCTTCTCTCGGAGCAAGGTAAGTGGCCTTTGCCTTTCCGAGAGTAGAACGAACATAGCGAGTCTCAACGATACGGACGGCTCCATCCGTGGGTTGGCGGACAAAAACCAAACCCTCTCGAGGAAAGGAATGTCCGGGAAAGGTATTTTGCGGATCGAGGTAACGGAGGTTAACGCGATCCCCGGCTGAGACGGCGAGTTTGCCTTCCTCTTCCTCCGCGGAGGTATCTACCTCCGTACGAAAGACACCCGTATTCTCGCCAGTCTCGATGGCTTCCAAGCGCATCGGCGCATCGGCATTTCGGAACACCTCG
>Ga0209047_1002169_pt1 | contig 13389 bp, 18 predicted proteins | sample SaaInlV_165m_DNA_3_FD_184681 | JGI IMG/M metagenome (GOLD analysis project Ga0209047, IMG submission 184681) | Marine microbial communities from expanding oxygen minimum zones in the Saanich Inlet - Saanich Inlet SI037_S3LV_120m_DNA (SPAdes)... | ecosystem: Environmental > Aquatic > Marine >...
AAATCTACCAAACTTAATGTTGGTGAATAAACATAATTAGGTAAATCTTTTTTGTCTAATAAGCCAGCCCAACTATCAAATATTTGTATTACATTTGCACCATTTTCAACTTGGTTTTTAATATGTATTTTTAAGAACTTATCTAAAATTAATAAAATTCTGTTAATTAAAAATTCGTCTTTAAAAAAATCTTTTTTTAAATTTTTTTTTGGTGATTGTAAGTTAATCATATAAACTAATAATGTCCAAGGCGCACCAACAAAGCCTATTATGTTTTTGTTTTTCAAAAGATTGTTATTACTAACTTTTTTAATAGCTTTATAAACTGGAAAAATCTTTTCAACAAAATCAATTTCATCTAATTGGGCCATTTTCTTAATATCTGGCTCATCTAAAATTGGCCCAAAATTTTTTTTAAATTCAACCTTTTGATTTAATCCATATGGCAACATTAAAATATCTGAAAAAATTATAGCAGCATCTAAATCAAATCTTCTAACTGGCTGTAAAGTTATTTCTGATGATAGATCTTCATTTAAACATAAATTAATAAAATTAGGATTCAATTTTCGTATTTCCTTAAATTCAGGTAAATATCTTCCTGCTTGCCTCATTATCCATATAGGATTTATACTAGTATCTTTTTTTATTATTACTTTATGGAGTGGTGTCATATTAAAATAATATATATAATTATTGTATTAGTATTATGTAATGTGAATAACGATGATAAACATTTATTAACACTATATTAACAGTTTAATAACATCATAAAGTTAATAATATTAGGTAAATTGTAGCTTTTTACTATTTTGTTAAGAATAGTGTATAATTTTGTTGGAGTGTTTATTATTGTTAATAAAAGCCTTATTTTACAGCAATAATTATACAATATTTAAATTGAGTAATTTAATTAAAATAATACAAATTTATTAACAATTTATTCATGAGCAATACATATCAAATATATCTGATTTCTGATTCAACCGGAGAAACCCTTGATAGAATCTTTCTAGCTTTAAAAGCACAATTTAAAAATATTGAATATAAAGTGCACTCCTGTTCTTTTACGAGAACAGAAAATCAAATTCTAAAAATTTTAGAGGATGCAAAAAAAAACGATAACCCAGTTATATTGTACACCATTGTAGATAATAATTTAGCAAAATACCTGGCCAACGCAAGTGATGATAAAAAAATTCCTTGTTTTGGTGTCTTAGGAAATTTAATTTTAAACTTTTCCAAAATCCTGAATCAAAAAGCATCTCACGAACCAAGTGGACAACATGTGCTTAACGAAGAATATTATGAAAGAATTGAAGCAATACAATTTACAATGAATCATGATGATGGAAATTTACCTAATGAAATTGAAAAATCAGATATTATTTTGGTTGGTGTGAGTAGAACCAGCAAAACCCCAACATCCATTTATCTTGCAAACAAAGGATTTAAAACATCAAACATACCGCTGGTAAATGAAAATTCATTACCAGAAAAACTCAGATTTAATCCCCAGATAACTTGTGTAATTGGTTTAAACACAGAACCAGAAAGATTAGTTGATATAAGAAAAAACCGAATGAATTCTTTGAGAGAAACAGAAAACAAAAATTATACTGATATAGAAAATATAAGAAAAGAAATTTTAGATGCTAAAAAAACTTTTAAAAAATATAACTGGCCATCTGTAGATGTTACAAGAAAGTCAGTTGAGGAAACAGCGGCTTCGATAATAAAAATACACGAAATATATTTAAACAATGCCAAATAAGATTATACTTGCTTCTAAAAGTAAGGTTAGAAAAGAAATTTTAGATAAACATAATATACATAGTCAAGTTGAGCCATCAAATGTTGATGAAGATTTAGTAAAAGAAAGTTTATTAAAAGAGAAAGCTTCACCATCGATTATATCAAAAAATCTAGCAGAACTTAAAGCTAATAAAGTCAGTTTAAAATTAACAAATCAAATGGTTTTAGGGGCTGACAGCGTGATAGATTTAGAGGGTGAGCTAATATCTAAACCGGAAAATAGAAAAGAAGCTTTCACGATTTTAAAAAAGCTAAATGGAAAAAAACATTATTTAGTAAGTTCTGTTTGTATCTCAAAAAATGGCACCATGATATGGAACTATACTGATAAAGCATCATTAACTATGAAAAATTTTTCTGATCGAGATTTAGAATTATATTTAAAAAAAATTACAGACAAAGCTTTGTATTCTTATAATGTTTATCAAATTGAAGGAGAGGGGAGAAATTTATTTGAAAATATTGAAGGAGACGAAGATACCATAATGGGTCTACCAATTAAAAAAATCAAAGAATATTTAGTTTCGGTAAAATGAAAAATTATTTAGTTATAGGAAATCCTATTGAACATTCTCTATCACCAAAATTACACAATTATTGGATTCAGACTAATAATATAAATGCAAAATATGAAAAACAAAAATTAAAAGAAAATGAAATCGAAAACATAATTTTAAAAGTCAAAAAGAAAAAAATACATGGAATTAATGTTACAGTACCCTTTAAAAAAAAAGTTATTTCTTTCTTAGATCATCTAAGTGAAGAAGCCAACAAAACACAATCAGTTAATACTATTTATCTAAAAGATGATAAAGTTGTTGGGCACAATACAGACATAGAAGGATTTGAATTAAGTATTAAAAATTTGAAATATAATATTATAGGTAAAAAAGTTATGATACTTGGCGCTGGTGGGGTTGTGCCATCTATTATTTTAGCTTTAAACAATATGAAAGTTTCTGAAATAATCATTAGTAATAGAACCAAAAAAAAAGCTGAAGAGCTAAAAAATTATTTTAAAAATTTAAAAATAGTAGATTGGGGTGAAATACCCAAGTTTGATGTAATAATTAATGCAACAAGCGTGGGGCTTAACAAAAATGATGAAATGAATTTAGATTTTTCTAATGTCGGTAAAGATAAATTATTTTATGATGTTATCTATAACCCTAAAGAAACTAATTTTTTAAAAATAGGTAAAAAATTGGGCAATGAAATAGCAAATGGTAAATTAATGTTTGTTTATCAAGCATTATTAGCTTTTAACTTATGGCACGACATACAGCCAAAAATAAATGAAGATGTAATTAATATTTTAGAACAATGATCAGAATTGGAGTCTTGGGAGATATAGGGTCAGGTAAAAGCTATGTTGCCAAAGAATTTGGTTACCCAGTTTTTAATGCAGATATTGAAGTTAACAAATTATATAAAAAAAATAAAACTATTTATATAAAATTAAAGAACAGATTGCCCAAATATATACATTCTTTTCCGATTGATAAAAAAGAAATTTCTGGTGCAATATTAAATAATAAAAATAATTTAAAAAAAATTGTTAAAATAGTCCACCAAGAAGTAACAAAAAAACTGAATATTTTTTTAGAAAAAAATAAAAAAAAAAAAATTGTAATTCTTGATATTCCACTTTTATTAGAAAATAAAATTAATCAAAAAAAAGATGTTTTAATATTTATTCAATCTAAAAAAAAAGATATATATAAAATATTAAAAAAAAGAGATAATTTTAATCAAAAACTTTTGAATTTATTTGAAAGCATTCAATATTCATCAAATTACAAAAAGAAAAAATCAAAATTTATTATTAAAAACAATTTTACAAAAAAAGGTGTTAAAAAAGAAATAAAAAACATTTTAAAAAATATTTAATAAATGAAAGAGATTGTATTAGATACAGAGACAACAGGAATTTCAATAAAAGAAGGTCATAGAATTGTTGAAATAGGTTGTGTTGAACTAAACGATCTGATTCCAACCAAAAAAAAATTTCATTGCTACTTAAATCCCGAAAGAAAAGTTTCTGAAAAAGCTTTAGAAGTACATGGATATACAGATGAATTCTTATCTAAACAAAAAAAATTTAGTGAAGTGGGCGAAGAATTTTTGGATTTTATTAAAGATAAGAGACTGATAATCCATAATGCAGAATTTGATCTTGGTCATCTTAATAATGAACTTTCTTTATTAGGAAAAAAAAAAATAACTAATGAAATAATTGATACCTTGGTCTTGGCTAGAGATAAATTCCCAGGTTCACCAGCTAGCCTAGATGCACTTTGTAAAAGATATAGAGTAGATAATTCGAAAAGAACTAACCACACAGCACTAATTGACTGTGATTTGCTTGCAAAAGTATACATTAATTTAATTGACCAAAAAGAACCCACTCTTAATTTTCAAAATCAAGACTTCCAAATCAAGGCAAAAAATAATATTGAAACTGAATATTTTAAAAAAGTAATTTCACCTAGTGCCGATGAGCTCAAGAAACACAAAGAATATTTGAGAAGTAATTTAAAAAAAAATTTTTTTAATTAAATTTGTTATTGTACAGAGTTTCAAAATCTACTTTTTTTTCAAATTTGATCCCTTGAAAACCAGAATTGTGTAGGAGATCCAAAAGGGACTTCTCTAAATCAGGATAAATTTTAATTTGTACATCACACAATATAATTCTTTCCAATTCTTTCTTATCTTCTATTTCTTCATCTATTCTAATTATTGTGGAGTAAATTATCTCAAAATATGATTTTTTATCACCCTCTTCCTTATCTTCAAATTTCAAGTTAGTGTTAATCTCAATGAGCTTATTTTTCAAAGGTTTTGAAGTTATGTCTATCCCAAGTTGATATTTTGCAATTCTGTCTTTTACAAATAGATATGTTTCTATGTCTTTAGTTTCACTAGACATATCTTTTATATATTTGCCTAAAATTTTATATTTTTGTGTCATCGTCGTCTTCTATATCTTTAAAGTCTCCATCTATAAAATTGTTTTTTTTAGTCTCTTTATGTTTAAATTTGTTTGAAAGTATACTAAAAAAAAATCTTCGACTTATTGGAAAAATTAGTAAAAATCCTAAAATATCAGTTGCAAATCCAGGTATAATTAAAAGTAATGCTGCAAATGCAATTGCAGCTCCTGATATCATCTCATATGTCGGTGGTTCATTTTTGCTTAATTGTATAAATCCAGACCTTAGAGTATTTAAACCCTCATACTTAGCATAATAAATCCCAACTATTGCTGTAGTAAAAATTAGTAAAATTGTGGTAATAGCTCCTATTTGAGAGCCTATTTTAATTAAAAGATAAATTTCGATTGCTGGGACTAATAATATTGATAATAAAATTGGGTTCATTTGTCTTTAATCTAAATTGCTAGTTGAAATTAATCAACATAGTAATTATTATAAGATCATGAGTTACAGCTTCGAATACATCGATATAATTTTATTAGCAATGATTGCTGGGTTTATTTTTTTACGATTAAGAGGAATTCTTGGAAAAAGAACTGGTTTTGAAGGTAAAGCGCCCCCACAATTTGAAGAGGTTATAAATAAGGTGAAGACAGATAAGGTCCATAAAATAAATGAAAACTTTGACGATGTTGCACAAAAAGAATTTTTAAAAGGTGCAAAAATTGCTTATGAAACAATTATTACAGATTTTAGTGATAATGATAATAAGATAATTGCAAGTAGGCCGCTTATTAATAAGGATATTTTTAACCAATTTAATGACGCATTAAAAGCAAGAAGTAAAAGAGGCCACTATGCAGAAATTACTTTTATTGGTATTAACTCAGCAACTATTAAAGAACATAAAAAAATTGATAAAATCTTAAATGTAACTGTAGATTTTGTTGCAGAAGTAATTACTTGTATTAAAGATAAAGATAAAAAGATTGTATCTGGGGACCCAGAAAAAATAAAAAAAATTTATGATACATGGATTTTTTCAAGAGATGTGACATCATCAAATCCTAATTGGCAACTAGTAAATATACTTACTTAATTGAGCAACAATCTTCCAGATAAAGATAAAAGAGATTGGCAAGATTTTATTTCTAGTAAAGATAAGCTACCCAACAAAGATGGTAAACATCAAAAAAAAACAAAACTTAAGATCAGATCAATAGATTTACATGGATATACATTAGATCAAGCTAATAAAACTATTGAAGAATTTATCCAAAAATCTTACTCAGAAAAAATAAACAAGTTAATAGTAGTAACTGGCAAAGGTCTACATTCTCAAAATGAAAAAGATCCTTATGTTTCAAAAGATCTAAGTATTTTAAAATATTCTGTTCCTGAATTTATCTCAAAAAATAAAAGTTTAATGAACTTAGTTTATGAAATGCAGGATGCTAAAATAGAGGATGGTGGAAGTGGAGCCTTTTATATTTTTCTTAAAAAAAAAAAAACTTAGGACTTATTTTAGGCTTTTTTTATTTAATTTTTTATTTTAAAATAGCATAATTGACTATGATTTTTTGGTTAGCTTCATATCCCAAGAGTGGAAATACATTATTAAGGTCAATCTTGGGATCTTATTTTTTTTCTCAAGATGGTGATTTTAGTTTTAATAATCTTTACAAAATTAGTCAATTCCCCACTCAAAATCAATTTACAAAACTAGGAATAGATATAAATAATGATGAAGAAGTTTTTAAAAATTTTATAAAAGCGCAAGAATTACTTAATTTTGAAAATAGAAATTTAAAATTTTTTAAAACTCACAGTAGTTTATGTAAAATGCACGGTTGTAATTTTACTGATTTACGAAACTCTCTTGCTGTAATTTATATAGTGAGGGACCCAAGAAATGTTGTGTCATCCTTTGCTTACCACTATAGCTTAAATATAGATAAAGCTACTGATACCATGATAGATAAGATGAATTTTCAAATTAAAAATAATGGGACATGTACATCATTTTTAGGCTCATGGGATTTCAGCTATAATTCTTGGAAAAAATTTAATGAAAAAGGTAGATATTTATTGGTTAAATACGAGGATTTAGTGAGTAGAAAAAAAACAACTTTAATTAAAGTGTTTAAATTTTTAAAGGAATTAGGTGTTTTAAGAAATGATTTGGATATGGTTAAGTTAAATAAAGTAATAAAATCAACAGAGTTTGAACAAATGAAAAAATTAGAAAAAAAAAATACTTTTCACGAGAGTATTATTGATAAAAAGACTGGAATTAGAAAAGATTTTTTTAACCTTGGACCTAAAAATGTTTGGCAAAAAAATTTAGATGAAAAAAATAGGTTAAAAATTGAAAAAGCATTTGAAAAAGAAATGAAGGAGTTAAATTACTTGTAACTTATTAGAGAATAAATTTTGATAAATCTGTATCTTTTACTAAGTTATCTAAATTTTTATTTATATACTCTTTATTAATTATAATTTTTTCACCCGACCTATCAGCTGCAGTAAAACTTATATCATCTAGAATTTTTTCAATTATCGTATGTAATCTTCGGGCGCCAATATTTTCAACAGTTGTATTTACTTCAGAGGCGATATTTGCAATTGTATCTATACCATCATCTGAAAACTCAAGGTCTACATTTTCTGTTTTCAAAAGTGCCACGTATTGCTTAATCAAACTAAAATCTGGCTCTCTTAAAATTCTCTTAAAATCATCACTAGTCAATGCTTCTAGCTCGACTCTAATAGGAAGTCTCCCTTGGAGTTCAGGCAGTAAATCAGATGGTTTAGCAAGCTGAAACGCACCAGAGGCAATAAACAAAATATGATCTGTTTTAATTGGGCCATGCTTTGTATTAACTGTAGTTCCTTCAATCAAAGGTAATAAATCCCTTTGAACACCTTCACGAGAAACATCTCCTCCAACCCTGTCAGTTCTTGCAGAAATTTTATCAATTTCATCTAAAAATACTATTCCATTATTTTCAGTAGACAGTTTTGCAGCTTTAATAATTCTATCTTGTTCAATTAACTTATCAGACTCGTCGTTGATTAAAATTTCATGAGACTCTTTTACTGACATCTTTTTCTTTACTTCTTTATTACCCATGGATTTTCCAAGCATTTCACCAATGTTAATCATGCCAACATTCGCTCCAGGCATTCCAGGGATTTCAAAAGAAGTGTTGCCTGATCCTGTATCATTAACAGCTATTTCTATTTCATTGTTATCAAGATCTCCATTTTGAAGTCTTTTTCTGAAACTTTCTCTAGTCGCAAGGCTTGCTTTTTTACCAACTAATGCATCTAAAACTTTTTCTTCAGCTAGTTTTTGAGCTTGGGCATGAACTTCTTTTCTCATTTTTACCTTTTCCATTGAAATAGCAATTTCAATCAGGTCTCTGACTATTTGTTCTACATCTCTTCCAACATATCCAACCTCTGTAAATCTTGTAGCTTCAACTTTTACAAAAGGAGCTTCAGCAAGTTTTGAAAGTCTTCTAGAAATTTCAGTTTTTCCAACTCCAGTTGGTCCAATCATCAAAATATTTTTAGGTAAAACTTCATTTTTCATTTCACCTTTAAGCGCTTGTCTTCTCCATCTATTTCTAAGAGCAACTGCAACGGCTTTTTTAGCTTTGTTTTGTCCAACTACAAATCTATCTAATTCAGAAACGATTTCTCTTGGTGATAACGAGCTTACTAAAGAACTCTTTTCTTTGTCGTTTTTGTCTTTTGGAACTAGAGGTGTTACGTTTGAATTTCCCATTATATTTTTAGAACCTTAATATTATCATTTGTGAAAACACAAATTTCTGAAGCAACTTTAATGGCTTTTTTTGCAATTTCTTCAGCACTTTTATCAGTCTCCATTAAAACTTTACCAGCAGCTAAAGCATAATTTCCACCAGAACCAATTCCTATTACATCGCCTTCGGGCTCCAGAACATCTCCAGTTCCAGAAATTATATAACTATTGTCTTTGTCACCAATAGCCATCAGTGCTTCTAATCTTCTGAGATATTTATCTGTCCGCCAATCCTTTGCTAATTCAACAGCAGCTCTTGATAAATTTCCTGCATGTTTTTCTATCTTAGCTTCTAATCTTTCAAATAAAGTAAGTGCATCTGCAGTTGAACCCGCAAAACCTGCTACGACATCTCTTTTTTCAATTTTTCTAATTTTGGAAGCAGTACTTTTAACCACAGTATTTCCCATACTTACCTGGCCATCTCCAGCTACAACTACTTCATTATTTTTTCTAACCAATACAATTGTTGTCATGACTGTTAAATGGTAATTATTTTAAATTCTTCAAGTGTTAATAGCTGATATTGATATAGTAAGATTATACATGTATACCTCTAGAATATATGGCTAGAAAAGGAAAAGTATCTCGAAAAACTAAAGAAACCAGCATCAGTGTTGAAGTTAATATTGATGGCAAAGGTCAGTACAAAATTGATACTGGGATCGGTTTTTTAGATCATATGCTTGAGCAGCTGTCAAAGCATTCTCTTATTGATTTGAAAGTTAAAGCTAAAGGAGATACCCACATCGATCTTCACCACACAACTGAAGATACAGGAATTGCCATTGGTGAGGCTTTAAAAAAAGCATTAAAAAATTATCAGGGAATTAGAAGATATGCACACGCAATGATTCCGATGGACGAAACATTAACAAGAGTTGCAATTGATGTTTCAAATAGGCCCTACTTAATTTGGAAAGTAAAATTAAAAGTAGAAAGACTTGGAGAAATGGATACTGAACTGTTTAAAGAATGGTTTCAAGCATTTTCTCAGTCAGCAGGAATAACATTGCATATGGAAAATATTTATGGAGACAACAGTCATCATATAATTGAGTCATGTTTTAAAGCTCTGGCGAGGTCATTAAGAACTGCTTTAGAAATAGATCCTAGAAACAAGAAGAGCATTCCATCAACTAAGGGCTCTTTATAAATTTAATGAATGTCACGATTGTTGACTATAACTCTGGAAATATAAGTTCTGTAATAAATTCTTTCAAGGAAGTTGCTAAAGAAAAAGTAAATATCGAGGTAACTTCAGATCTAAAAAAGATTAAATCAAGTGATAAAGTTGTCTTGCCAGGCCAAGGATCGTTTAAGAGCTGTGTTGATGCCTTAACCAGTATAAATGGCTTGGTTGATACTTTAAACGAATTTGCAATTAATGACAAAAAACCACTTCTTGGAATTTGTGTTGGTTTACAAATGTTTGCTGACATTGGCTATGAAGAAACTGAAACTAAAGGTTTAGGTTGGATTTCTGGAAAAGTTTCTAAAATTGATAATCAAAATAATAAATACAAGCTTCCACATATTGGCTGGAATGAAATAAATATTGTTAGAGATAGTAAGATTTTTAAAGATATAAAAAATAATTCTCATATGTATTTTGTCCATAGTTATGAATTTGTTCCAAAAGATAAAAGTGTAATTTCAGCAACAACAGATTATTCATCAAATATTGTTTGCTCTGTTGAAAAAGAAAATATTTTTGGAACACAATTTCATCCTGAGAAGAGTGATAAAATTGGATTACAAATAATTGATAATTTTATAAATATATAAAATGAAAAAAATATTACTAATTTTTATTTTTAGTTTTTTTTTAAATTCTAATGCATTTACTCAAATTAAAAATATTGGAAATAATTTATCAGTAAGCGTACCAAATCAATATAAATATTTTGAATTAACATTTAAGCAGTTAGTTTCTCGATTTCCTGATATTGCTGATTACCCAACATATGACGACTGGGGTATAGGTATAAATTCAAAGTTAATTATAATTGCCAATAATCAGAAAACTATAAATTTTTTTAATGATGTAACAAGTATTAGTGGATTAGAAAAATTAAATAGAAAACATATTCAACCAATTATTAAAAAATTTACAAGTGACAGTTTTTTAAAAAAATTTATGAAGGATTTACAAAAAATGTATCCAAATAAAAATTTTAATAATATTAGCGAAGATGAAATGATGGAAATAATGGGACAAATGGCAGAGGACCCCAAAATGATTAGAAAATATGAAAAATTGTTTAAGCCATTTAGAGATAAATTTAATAGAGAATATAAATTTGAGAAATATACAATTTTAATTTTGGGTGACAAACCAGCTACCCAGATGATTGAAGAATTAGAGTCTTATGAAATATCAGAAATGAAAAAGAATTTTAAAGATTTTCTTTCTGAGCTTTATCAAGAATATAAAGATCCATCATTATATCAGTTACAAAATTGGAAATTTGAAATTAAAAGAAATGATAATGGTAATTTGTACCTTTATTCAAATGATTCTATGCAATCTCCATATGTTTCAAATAAATTTGAACAAGAATTATTTATGACCACATATAATAATAAAATATTTTTAGGATTATCTATTTGTTCAAAAAAGTGCAATGGTGGTACGGACTTTCTAAGAATTATAGAGCCTACAAATTTGTATGTTAGCTCAAACAGAATTAAAAAAACCCAAGATACAAAAACTAATAACTCAAACAGTGGAAATATTGTAGAACAATTAAATTCCTTAACTAAACTATATAAGTCTGGTGTACTTACAAAAGAAGAGTTTGAAAAAGCTAAGAAAAAAATTTTAGATTAAATGAAAATATTTCCAGCGATAGATATTAAAGATAAAAAATGTGTCAGGTTAATTAAAGGAGACTTTGATCATAAAACAGAATATGAAATGTCCCCAGTTGAACAAGCTGGTAAATATAAAGATCATGGCTTTAAAAATTTACATATAGTCGACTTAGATGGAGCCTTAACTGGTGAGACAGTTAATTTAGATGTTATTCAAGAGATAGTAAGTAAATTTGATTTAAAAATTGAAGTAGGTGGAGGTGTTAGAAATATTGATAGTATTAAAAAGTACACAGATGCAGGTGTAGAAAAAGTTATTTTAGGAAGTGCTGCGATAAAAGATAAAAACTTTTTAAAAGAAGCATGTAAAAAATTTCCAAACCAAATTGCGTTAGGATTAGATGCTAAAGATGGATATCTATCTGTTTCTGGCTGGAAAGAAAACTCCAACAAATTAACTTTAGATTTTTTAAATGAAGTTAATGATTATGGGCCAAGTAGATTAATTTATACTGATATTAATAGAGATGGAATGAAGCAAAGCCCAAACTTTGATGAAACGTCAAAAGTTGCTGATGTTTCAAACTGTCCAGTAATTATTTCTGGTGGAGTGTCTTCAATCGATGATGTTAAAAAAGCAAAGAATTTAAATAAAAATATTGAGGGTATTATAGTTGGCAAAGCTATTTATGATGGCGATATTAAGCTAGAAGAGTTGGTGAAAGAAATAGATGCTTAAAAATAGAATTATACCATGTTTAGACGTTAAAAATGGACGTGTTGTAAAGGGGATTAATTTTGTTGATCTTAAAGATGCTGGTGATCCAGTTGAACAAGCTAAAATTTATAGTGATGGCGGCGCAGATGAAATTTGTTTTTTGGATATTACGGCTTCTAATGAAAATAGAGAAACAATTTATGAAGTTGTAGAAAGAACATCCAAGAAATGTTTCGTTCCATTAACAGTAGGTGGTGGTGTTAGAAGTGTTGACGATATTAATAAATTATTAAATTGTGGAGCAGATAAAGTTTCAATTAATACTGCTGCTGTTCAAAATCCAGAAGTCATTATAGAAAGCTCGAAAAAATTTGGATCTCAGTGCATTGTAGTTGCAATAGATGCTAAAAAAAATGGTGATAAATGGGAAGTATTTACACACGGCGGAAGAAATAAAACAGAAATTGATGCAATGGAATTTGCAAAAAAAATGGAAGATTGTGGGGCAGGAGAATTACTTGTTACTTCAATGGATAGGGATGGTACCCAAGTTGGATATGATATTGATCTAATTTCAAAAATATCTTCTAAAGTAAATATTCCAGTTATTGCTTCTGGAGGTGTTGGAAACTTAGACCATTTAGCTGAAGGTATAAAATTTGGAAAAGCTAGTGCTGTGTTAGCAGCATCAATATTCCACTATGGAAAACATTCAGTAAAAGAAGCCAAGGAATATTTGGATTCAAAAGGAATTCCTGTTAGAATTTAATATGCTTAAAACTTTAGAAAACCTAATTAAACTTGCAAGAGAAAGAAAAGCTACTCCCATTGAGGGTTCTTATACAAACAAGTTACTTACTGACAAATCATTAAGCAAAGCAAAAGTTTTAGAAGAAGTTGATGAATTAATTGAAGCAGTGGAAGAAAATTCAAATAAAATTCATGAGGCAGCAGATGTTTTCTATCATTTGCTAATGTATTTGGAGGCTAATGAAATAAAAATTGAAGAAGTAATGACAGAATTAGAAAATAGAAAGAAATGAGCTACGATCATAACAATATTTTTGCAAAAATTTTAAGAAATGAAATCCCATGCAATAAAATTTATGAAGACGAGTTTGTCTTATCTTTTCATGACATCAATCCACAAAAAAAAATTCATGCTCTAGTAATTCCTAAAGGAAATTACATTGATCTCGATGATTTTAGTTTAAATGCCTCTTCTGAGGAGATGGTTGGACTGTTAAAGGGTATCAACATTGTTGCTA
>Ga0209047_1002172_pt1 | contig 13372 bp, 10 predicted proteins | sample SaaInlV_165m_DNA_3_FD_184681 | JGI IMG/M metagenome (GOLD analysis project Ga0209047, IMG submission 184681) | Marine microbial communities from expanding oxygen minimum zones in the Saanich Inlet - Saanich Inlet SI037_S3LV_120m_DNA (SPAdes)... | ecosystem: Environmental > Aquatic > Marine >...
TTTGTGGTTTTAATTATTACTGCAGTTTCGAATGGTGCTAATTTAACAGATGGAATTGATGGATTAGCTGCTGGTTCATCAGTTGTAATAACCCTTACTTTAGGAGTGTTCGCATGGGTTTCAGGAAACATAATTTTTTCAGATTATCTAAATATTATGTTTATCCCAAGAGTTAGTGAAATAGTAATTTTTATTTCTGCTTTTATTGGAGGGTTAATTGGGTTTTTATGGTATAATGCATTTCCAGCTCAAATTTTTATGGGAGATACTGGTAGTTTAACTATAGGTGGAATTATTGCAGTAATTGCAATTATTGTAAGAAAAGAATTACTACTCCCTTTAATCTGCGGAATATTTTTATTAGAAACAATATCTGTTATTATTCAAGTCAGTTTCTTTAAATACACTAAAAATAAATATGGTAAGGGTAAAAGAATTTTCTTAATGTCTCCAATTCATCATCATTTTCAAAAAAAAGGATATCATGAAAGTAAGATAGTTGTTAGATTTTGGATAATAGGAATCCTATTAGCAATACTTTCATTAATAACACTAAAGATTAGATAAGGATGAAACAAAATTTAGTTGTATTAGGGGGAGGCGAAAGTGGAATAGGAGCTGCATATTTAGCGAGAAAAAAAGGAATAAAAGTTTTTTTATCTGATAAAAATTTAATTGATAATAAGTATAAAAAAATATTAATTGATAATAAAATACAGTTTGAGGAAGGACATCATAGCTTAAAAAAAATATTGAAAGCCACTGAAATAATTAAAAGTCCTGGAATTTCGGATAGCTCTAATTTATTTAATGAAATAAGAACTAACAATATTCCAATTATTTCAGAAGTGGAATTTGCATCAAGATTTACAAATGCAAAGATTATTGGGATTACTGGTTCAAATGGAAAAACTACGACAACTAGTTTAATATACCATATACTCAAATCTTCTGGAAAAAATGTTGGTGTTGCAGGAAATATAGGAAATAGTTTTGCTTTTTTAGTAGCTAACATTGATTTTGAATACATTGTTTTAGAGCTCAGTAGTTTTCAGTTAGACGGAGTAAAAAATTTTAAACCTCAAATTGCTGTTATAACTAATCTAAGCCCTGATCATTTAGAAAGATATCATAACAATTTTGAAAAATACATTAATTCAAAATTTAACATAGTAATAAATCAATCTAACTCGGATTATTTAATTTATAATTCAGATGACAGCAAAATCAATGATGAACTAAACGTCAGAAAAATTAATTCTATTAAAATTCCATTTTCATCTTCTAAGCAAAAATTTAGTGATCAAGTTTATATTGAAAAAAACATAATTAAATCAGAAATAAATAAAAATAAATTTATGATACCAATAGAGAGTTTATCCCTTAAAGGAAAGCACAATATACAAAACAGTATGGCTGCTGCAACTGTAGCTCAATTGCTTAAAATAACTAATGAAGACTTAAGAGAATCATTAGGTAATTTTCAATCTATTAATCATAGATTAGAACATGTTTTAACAATCCAAAAGGTTAAATACATTAACGATTCAAAGGCAACTAATGTTAATGCTGTTTTCTACGCATTAGATTCAATGAGAAGCTCTACAATTTGGATTGCAGGAGGATTGGATAAAGGAAATAATTATAATGAATTGCTTCCTCTTGTAAGAGAGAAGGTTAAAGCCATTATTTGTTTAGGGATAGATAATAGAAAGTTAGTTGAAACTTTTTCTTCTGTTACAGAAACAATTATTGAAACTACAAGTATGGTAGAAGCAGTAAATATGGCTTATCATATTGCTAATCCAAAAGATTCAGTTTTACTGTCCCCAGCTTGTTCTAGTTTAGATTTATTTAAAAACTATGAAGATAGAGGAAATCAATTTAAAGAAGCAGTTAGAAAACTATAATGAAATCAATTTTTGAAAAAATACAAGGAGATAAAATAATATGGACAATAGTTTCATTATTAGCCTTGTTTTCATTTTTGCCAGTTTACAGTGCTAGCTCAAATTTCGGAAACGATCTTATTTTTTCCAATATGATTAAGCATATTGCTATTGTATTTATTGGTATGCTGATAATGTACGGTACACATTTGATTCCATATAGATATTTTAAAGGGTTGTCGATTATATGTTTACCCATTATCATTTTACTTTTATTATTTACAGCTTTACAAGGAAATGTTATAGAAGGGGCTAATGCTAGTAGATGGATAAAACTGCCAGTTGTTGGATTATCTTTTCAGCCTTCATCAATGGCAATAGTAATCCTTATGGTTTATACATCTTTCTATTTATCTAAAAATTATAATAAAAAAATAAGTTTTAATCAATCAATTTTGCCACTATGGACACCTATTTTATTAGTTCTTATTTTGATTCTTCCATCTAATTTTTCAACGGCAGCAATGATTTTTATGATGATTTTAACTTTAATTTTTATAGGAAGATATCCTTTGAAATATTTGTTAGGAATTATTTTTTCTGGACTATTCTTTTTATCAATATTTGTTTTATTAGTTAGAAGCTATCCTGATTTGATGCCTAATAGAATTGATACTTGGGCTAATAGAATAGATAATTTTATAGGAGAAGAAAGCATTGAATCAAATTATCAAATAATTAGAGCGAAATCAGCTATTGCAACTGGTTCTATTTTTGGAGTTGGTGCTGGAAAAAGTGCAATGAAAAATTTATTACCACAAAGTACTTCTGATTTTATTTATGCAATAATTACTGAAGAATATGGGACAATTGGAGCTATATCAATTTTATTATTATATACATTACTTCTTTTTAGGATAATTATTGTTTCCTATAAATCTCAAACAGTTTTTGGGCAGTTATTAGCATTAGGAGTAGGGTTGCCAATTATTTTTCAAGCTTTTATTAATATGGGAGTTGCCGTTCAGCTTTTCCCTGTAACAGGACAGCCATTACCATTAATTAGTACTGGTGGAACTTCAATATGGATGACTTTTTTAGCTCTTGGAATTGTATTAAGTGTGAGTGTAAATAAAATAGACGAAGAAACAGTTGATTATAATAACCCTTTAAATGTTTTAAGTGAAGCAGAATAAGTTCTTAATATCTGGTGGTGGTACTGGTGGACATATTTTTCCTGCAATTTCTATTGCTGATGAGTTATGTAATAAATTTCCTTCATCAGAAATTTTATTTGTTGGATCTAGTCATAGAATGGAAATGCAAAAAATTCCTGAAAATGGGTATAAAATAATAGGACTTTGGATTAGTGGAATAAAAAGAAAATTACATTTATCAAATCTTTTAATACCAATTAAAATTCTATTTAGCTTAATTAAATCATACTTGATTATTAATAAATTCAAACCTGATTTTGTAATTGGAACTGGAGGATTTGCAAGTGGACCTTTATTATTTGTAGCTTCAAAATTAAATATTCCTACTCTAATTCAAGAGCAAAATTCATACGCAGGTTTAACTAATAAGATATTATCAAAATCAGTTGACACAATATGTGTTGCTTATTCAAATATGGATCAATACTTTCCAAAAAATAAAATTGTTTTTACTGGAAATCCAGTTAGAAAAGAAATTAATAGCCATTCAAATTTTAAAAATGAATCTTTAAATTTTTTTAAAATGAATAGTAATAATAAAGTTTTATTAGTTCTTGGTGGAAGTTTAGGAGCTCAAAAAATTAATCAGTTTATTTCAGAAAATATTGATTTATTTAAGAAATTAAAAATTCAAATTATTTGGCAATGTGGAAAAATATATTACAATCGATATAAAATTTACAATTCTGATTTCACTTGTGTTTTACCATTTATTAAAGATATGAACTTAGCATATTGTGCAGCTGATATTATTGTTTCAAGGTCTGGAGCTAGTGTAATTTCTGAATTATGTATTGTTGGTAAACCGGTAATTTTCATTCCATCCCCTAAATTGGCTGAAGATCACCAAACTAAAAATGCTTTAAATATTGTAAAAAATAATGCAGCAGAAATGATAAAAGAAAAGAATTTAAACAAAGAATTTTTTAGTGTTTTAAAAAATTTAATTACAAATGATGAACATGCTATTAAATTATCTAATTCCATAAAATTATTAGAAAAACCTAATGCAACAAAAGATATAGTTAATCATATTGATAAATTATTAAGTAATGTTTAAAAATTATAATAAAATATATTTTATTGGAATTGGAGGTATAGGTATGTCTTCAATTGCTTTGTATTTTATTAATTATGGTAAACAAGTAGCAGGTTATGATAAAACTAAAAATGCTTTAACAAAAAAACTTTCAGAATTAGGCGCGCAAATTCATTACGAGTCTAAAACATCAGATATTCCTAGAGAGTTTTTAAATAATTTAGAAACATTAATAATTTATACTCCGGCTATTTCTAAAGATAATATAGAATTGAGTTACTTTTTTAATAATAATTTCACTGTTCTTAAAAGGTCAGAAGTGTTGGGGAAAATTGCAAAAGATAAGTTTTGTATAGCTATAGCTGGAACACATGGAAAGACTACGACTTCAACTATTTTATCACACATATTATTTGAAAACAATATAAATTTTACATCATTTATTGGAGGTATTTCAGAAAATTATCAGAGTAATTTAATTCAAAATGGTAATGATATTATTTTGGTTGAAGCTGATGAGTTTGATCGATCCTTTCTAACATTAAATCCGAATATTGCATGTATAACTTCAGTTGATCCAGATCATTTAGATATATATAATTCTAACTCTGAATTACAAAAATCTTTCATAGAATTTGCAAGCAAATTGAAATCAAATGGTGTATTGTTCAAACATTATGATATACCGATTAAGGGAGTTAGTTATGGTTTTAGTAAAGATGCAGATTACTCAATAAAAAATTATTATAATAGTAAAGATTCTTCTTTTTTTGAAATTATTTATCAAAAAGAAAAAAGTATTAAAGTAAAGTTTAATATGCCTGGAAAACATAATGCCTGTAATGCATTAGCAGCTTTTGCTATAGGTAGATTTTTAAAAATCAAAGAAATAGATATAACAAAGTCTTTAAGCACTTTTAAAGGAGTTAAGAGAAGGTTTAGTTATATTTTAAAAACTCCGAAAATATTGATTGATGATTACGCACATCATCCTAGTGAAATTAAAGCAGTTTATGAATCACTAGAATCTTTATACCCTGATAAAAATATAATGGCAATTTTTCAACCACATTTATTTTCAAGAACAAGGGATTTTATAGATCAATTTGCTCAAATTTTATCAAAATTTGATGAAGTAGTTTTATTAGAAATTTATCCTGCAAGAGAAGAGGCAATTAAGGGGATTAATTCTAGCGAACTTTTGAAAAGAATCAAAAATATTAATAAAAATTTAGTTAATAAATCAGAATTATCAAGTCATATAAAAAACTCTGAATCTGATGTTTTTGTTGTAATGGGAGCAGGCGATATTTCTGAAGAAATACCTTTAATTAAAGATGTAATTATAAGTTAAAAATGAGAAATAATTTATTTAAAATATTGATTATTATGTTATTAGTAGGGTTTTTAACTGCTTTTAGTTTTGTTAAAAACGAGAATAGAAATATTGATTTTGAAAATATAAATTTTATTGATTCTGACCTTAAATTTATCTCATTAGACTCGGTTAATAAATTGTTAAAACAAAGTGACTTATTATCAAACAAATTTTTGAAAAGTGATTTAAATTTGAAAGAAATTGAACAAAAAATTTTAGATAATACATTTATATATTCTGCTGAGGTTTCATTAGGTTTAGATGGTCAATTAGGAATTATTTTAAAAGAAAAAAATCCTGTGTTTAGAGTTTTAAATGACAACTATTATATTGATTCAGATGGAAATAAAATGTCTTTATCTAATCTTTTTTCAGAACGTATTCCGTTGTTATTGAATAAAGTAGATTCTTCCTATTTCAACAAATTAGGTTTGCTTGGTGAGTACATTAAAAATGATATGTTTTTAAGTAAACATATTATTGCTCTTTCTCAATTTGAGGAAGATCTTAATTTTTATGTAAATGGCTATTCTTATGTCTTAAAAATTGAAAAATTTGATAATTATAAAACAAAATTTAAAAATTATGAGAATTTCTTTAGATCTGTTTACAATGAAGGATTATTAGATAGTTTAAGTTCAATTAATTTGAATTTTAAAAATCAGGTAATTGTACAAAAAAAATAAAATGGAATTAAAAAATTTATTTGTTGGCTTAGATATTGGAACTACAAAAATTGTAGCATTAATTGGCTCTTTAAATGAGTATAATAAATTAAAAATTATAGGGATTGGCAAGTCTAAAAGTTTGGGCGTTCACAGAGGAGTTGTAAATAACATTACACAGACTATCCAATCTATTCAAACTGCAGTTAATGAAGCTGAATTAAATTCTTCAGAGAAAATAGAAAAGGTTATAGTTGGTATTGCAGGTCAGCATATAAGAAGTTTACAACATAGCGACTATATAACTAGAGTTAATTCTGATCAAGTTATTGATGAAGATGATTTAGAAAGACTCATTAATCAAGTTTATAAATTAGTTATGCTTCCTGGAGAAGAAATTATACATGTTCTCCCTCAAGAATATAAGGTTGATGGACAGGGTGAGATAAAAGAGCCAATTGGAATGTTCGGAGGGAGATTAGAAGCTCATTTTCATGTTGTTGTTGGTCAAGTTTCTTCTATTAAAAATATTGCAAGATGTATTAAGAGTGCAGGTATTGATTTCGAAGGAATTACTTTAGAGCCAATAGCTTCTGCTGATGCTGTTTTGAACCAGGAAGAAAAAGAAGCAGGTGTTGCGTTAATAGATATTGGTGGAGGAACTACAGATTTAGCAATTTTTAAAGATGGTATTATTAGACATACTTCGGTCATTCCTTTTGGAGGGAATATTATTACAGATGATATTAAAGAAGGATGTTCCATAATTGAAAAACAAGCTGAGCTATTAAAAATTAAATTCGGATCAGCTTGGCCAGGTGAAAATAAAGATAATGAGATTGTTTCAATTCCAGGATTAAGAGGAAGGGAACCAAAAGAAATAACGCTTAAAAACTTATCTAAAATAATTCATGCTAGAGTAGTAGAAATTATTGAACAGGTTTATATAGAAATTAAAAATTATGGTCATGAAGATCAAAAAAAGAAACTTATAGCAGGTATAGTTTTAACTGGTGGAGGAAGTCAATTAAACCATCTTAAGCAGTTAGTGGAATATATAACAGGGATGGATACTAGATTAGGATACCCTAGTGAACATTTAGCAGGTAATAATTCTATTGAAATATCAAGCCCAATGTATGCTACAGCTGTAGGATTGGTTATGAATTCAACCAAAGTAAGTAAGAAAAAAGAATCTTTAGAAGAAGATCTTTTTGAAAATAAGGATTTAGAAAATACTCAAGATCATTCAGCAAAAACTGAAAGACTTACGATTTTTGAAAAATTCACTGAGTCAATAAAAAACTTTTTAGATAACGCAGAATAAAAAAATAATTATGCAATTAAATCCAGAAATTAACAATTTACCTTTTGATTTACCAAAAAATCAAAGTAATGTAATTAAAGTAATTGGTGTAGGTGGAGGTGGTAGCAATGCCATCAATTATATGCATTCAAAGGGAATTAAAGGAGTAGATTTTGTAGTTTGTAATACAGATTCTCAAGCTTTGGAGAATAGCTCTGTAGAAAATAAAATTCAACTTGGAATTACTTTAACTGAAGGGTTAGGTGCTGGTGCTAATCCAGATATTGGAGAACAAGCTGCTGTTGAAAGTTTCGATGATTTAAGAAAAATGTTAGAAACTAATACTAAAATGGTTTTTATAACAGCTGGAATGGGTGGAGGAACAGGAACAGGTGCAGCTCCAGTAATTTCAAAACTTGCTAAAGAAATGGATATTCTTACTGTAGGAATTGTAACAATGCCTTTTCATTTTGAAGGCGAAATAAGATCAAATCAAGCAAAGAAAGGAATTGATAAATTGAGAAAACAAGTAGATGCCCTTATTGTTATAAATAATAACAAATTAAGAGATATATATGGAAATTTAGGTTTTAAAGAAGGATTTGCAAAAGCTGATGAAGTATTAGCGACAGCATCAAGAGGAATAGCTGAAGTAATTACTCATCATTATACTCAAAACATTGATTTAAAAGATGCTAAAACAGTGTTGTCGAATAGTGGAAATGCAATAATGGGCTCTGCAATTGCAGCTGGATCTAAAAGATCAATAGAAGCTATTTCTTCTGCATTAGACTCTCCTTTGCTAAATGATAATAGAATAACTGGGGCAAAGAATGTTTTACTTTTAATTGTTTCTGGAAAAGAGGAAATCACTATTGATGAAATAGGATTAATTAATGATTATATACAGGAAAGAGCTGGTCATGGAGCTAATATCATAATGGGAATAGGAGAAGATTCAAACCTTGAAAGTTCAATTTCTGTTACTGTAATTGCTACAGGATTTGACCCTAATCAACAAGAAGAAATTATTCATGCTGATCCTAAAAAAATAATTCATAATTTGGATGGAAGCAGTGAAGTTGTTCAAAATTTTGAAGATCATAAGCGAAGTAAAAAAACACCCCTTCAATTTGATTTTGCTTCTGAAAATATAGATTTTAAAAATACTAGTTCTACGGAAAATTCAATAAATATAAATTCAGAATTAATTGATTTTGACAAGGAAGATTATGATAATTCTAGTGTTATAAATAATATTGAGGTTTCTTATGATGAAGTAAGTTTTGATTTAGAAATTGATGAGAAAGAAATAGAAATAGATGATATATCCATTAAAGTTAACGATTTGGAAGTTGTAGCTCCAGAGTTTGTTGATCCGATTGATCAAGTTTCATTAGATTTTGATATGCCTTTAAACAATAAGAAGAAGAATTTTTCAGATAAAATAATTCATGAACTTATTGAGGATGTGAATGAAATTGAAGTAAATGATCCTATTCATATAATTCCTGTGACACAAATTAATGAGTCTGGAACCAACAAATCTGGGTTTGATGATTATCAAAAACCTTCAAAACCTTCAAAACCTTCAAAACTTTCAAAACTTTCAAAACTTTCAAAACCTTCAAATAATAGTTTAGAAAATGAGAAGGAAAGAGTTGTTAATCCTATGAATAGCTCAATTGCTGAAGGTCTTTCAAAAAGAACTGAAGAAAGAAAAATTAAACTAAAAGAGTATAATTACAATTTTTCAAAAGCTAATAATATTCATAATATGGAAACTGAACCTGCTTTTAAAAGAGCTGGTATAAGTTTTGATGATATTGAATCTGTTAAAAATTCAAGAATAAGTGTTAGCAAAGATTCAAATGGAGAAACTAACCTAAGAACTAATAATTCATTTTTACATGATAATGTAGATTAATTTAAAAAATAATGTATGGGATTAATTGATAAAATATCAGAATCTATAAAGACGGCTATGAAACAGAAAAATGTTCAAGTATTAGAGTCGTTAAGAGCAATTAAATCTGCTCTTCTTTTGGCGAAAACTCAAAAAGGAGCATCTTCTGAAATTGCTAAAGAAGATGAAATTAAAATTCTTCAAAAACTAGTAAAACAAAGAAAAGAAAGTGCAGATATCTATATTTCTCAGAATCGAAATGAACTTGCTGAAGTTGAGATTAATCAATCAAAAATAATTGAAGGTTTTTTGCCTGAGCAGATTAGCTCTGAAGAAATAGAAATAATTATTACAGATATCATCAAAGAAATTGGTGCTGAAGGAATGAAAGACATGGGTAAGGTAATGGGAATGGCATCTGCAAAGCTATCTGGAAAAGCAGATGGAAAAACTATTTCTAATATAGTTAGAGCTAAACTTACTTAGTAAAATGGCCCAGTAGTTCAACTGGATAGAATATCAGATTTCGGCTCTGACGGTTGGAGGTTCGAATCCTCCCTGGGTCACTTTAAAGATTTTATTAAGATCTATTTTATAAACTTATATTCTTTTTAATTATAAGATTTTTATTTGGAGCTGTTATTACATTCAAAACTTCAAATGACATCTCAATTGAGCTTAAAATTTCTTTTGTTTTGATAGTAACCAATAATTCTCCCTTTGCTGGTATTTCTAAAATTGAACTATAACTATGAAAAGTATAGTCTCCAAGGTATTTTAATTTAAATGGTACTACGCTTTCATTTCGTATTTTTATAGTAACTATTTTTTTATAATATCCTAGGCTGGATATTTTTAAATTCTCAGAAACAACTGGGGAAATATTTTCTTCTTTACCAATTAACATGTCTCTATGCCAGACAAAAGTTTTTTGATTAAATAAGGCATCTCTTATGCTTTTTATAGTTCTGTTTTTAGATAATATGAAAGTAATTGGTCTATGTTGTTTCTTTTTTTTGTCAAAATACCAGTCTATTAATCCATGAATATCACTTGTCCCCATTATTGTTAAATTATTTTCTAACGCTAAGGCTAATGCCTCTTCTGAGTAAGTGTTCGCATTGACCACCTCAATTCCATGGAATAATTTCTTTTCTAATAATCTTTCATGCATTTTATCTAATCGAGCTATTCCATCATCCCTGTTTGCAACCCAATTAGGATGATTCCAAAACACAAATGCACCTTGTTTATTTGCTTCAATCATTGATTTTTCACCATTAGAATTTAATAATGGATTCACATCTTTAACAAAAATTGCATTAAAATGTCCAGGAGGCATTGGTTTCGTTATTTCTGATCCATTGACAATCATTAGAAGTTCGTCTTTTATTAATAATGCTTTAGATATATTAAAAGACCTGTTTCTATCTGTTATTATTATATCATTTTTATAGGGTAAATATTCTAAATGCTCAGTCATTGAAATTAAATCAAGACTATCTCTTCTAGCTTCCTTAATCCTTATACTTGGCCATACCTCACCGTCAGAAAAAACCGTGTGAATGTGAAGATCGGAAGATATGATATAAGTGTCTGAAGGGCTTGAAAAGAATACTTTACGTGTTTGTGAATAATTAACTAATGCTATGTGTAATAAAAATAAAATACTTATGTGTTTCATAATAAATTTTTAAAGGGATTTTAGTAATTTTCTTTTTACTCTCATGTATTTGCTTATTGATGTTGAGTAATTCTTATAATCTAAGAATAATTTTTTTATAATTTTAGAATGTTTTCTTTTGTTTTTTGATTTTAAAATTTCAAGAAGTTCGTAATCTTCAATACCTATTCGATGCGCTTCAAATCTTATTGATGATAATGGACCATCTTCTCCTGGGTATATAATGTGGGTGTCTCCAGCTGGTAGGTAGTTTGTGGGTGAAGCAATTGGGGAGGGATGTTTTACCACACTTTGTTTAAAAGGATCTGCTTTGTATTGATTTAATCCCCAATGCAGATATCCAAAAGTATTATATTTTGATCCAGCCCATCCAAAATAAACTTGTCTAATTCTTTCCATATCAAGAGTTCTGTTCAGCCATTTTCCGCCTGGAACTAAACAGGTATAAATTAGCACTTTTTCTCCTATTTTTTCCCTTGATCTGAAAAAACCTTCATTTTCTTGAAAATCATTTATAATTGGGCACCAAAAATCAATAGCTCCGTTTAAGGATTCTTTAGCATTTGTTGCTTCCATAATTTTTATTTCAGGATAGATATCTTTTATTTGTTTTGAAACTTGTCTATAGCATTCAGCATTATTGTTAGTTGGTTCATCTGCAATGTGTTGTAGCCATTGATTAGTTAAGTTATATTTTTTTGTAAATTTTTTTATTTTTCTAATAATTGTATCTATATCTTTTTTTGCTTCATCACTAAAATAACCCCTTCCTCTTAAATTAGTTATTAATTCAGGACTTCCCCAATCATCATTTTTACCTCTACCTAAAAGATGTGGAGATTCGAAATACTTGAAACCATTTTTTCTAAATACATTAATAAATGAAATCATTTTATCTTCATCTAAATGAATCTTATTCTCTTTAAGGCTAATAAGCTCACCAGGAATAATGACACAATTTTGTCTTCCATTAGCCATAATTTTTGCATATTTTTCTAACATTTTATACCATTTATCACTCCATCTTTTAAGGCTGTGCTTTTCTTCCATTTTAGTAATATTAAACCAATTTGTATAAAAGAAATTACTATCAATTAATTCAGGAATAGAAGCGGAGTGAACTTTAATTTTAAAATTAAGTTTTTGGATATTTTTTAAATTCTCTTTTATTGAAATCTCAATCAAATAATTTTTTTCATCTTGAAGATTTTTTGAATTTACGGTAAGCCTTAATAATGAATACTTGTGTTTGGTTACAAAATTTTTCTTATTCAATGGATATATTACCTCAAAAACATCAAATGGAGCCCTTCTTATAACATACGGATTAATTTTTCCTTTAAATTGTTCAGTTCTACTATCTAAACCAGTATTTTCTTCAACAGGAACAGGCTCAATTATATCCCAATTTATAGATCTAATATTTTTTGACCTAGTATCGATAGAAATTTTATTTCCAATATTAGATTTAATTAAAATGTGAACTTCGGCAGATGAATTTGAAGGAATATTGGTTTTATAATTATTATTAAACTTTAAATTATTATAATCTGGATAAACTGCTTCTAAAGTATTTAATAATCCAGCTTTAAATTGAGCATAATTTGCAAAACTTGATAACAAGAAAAATAATAATATATATATAAATTTAATATTCATTTTATTTAATAATAAGTTCATTAACTTAATCTTATTAAATTATGAAAATTTAATTATTTTCGCATCACTTAAATACTTTTAAAATGAAAAAAAAATCTATAATATCTTTAGTAATCATTTTTTTTATGCTAAATGCATGCACTTCATTAAAATTATTTTCACCTGAAACACATAATCATAACTATCCAGATAAAAAGACAAAAGTGCTTTATAAAAAGACAAAAGAGCTTTTTAATGGAAAGGATCTGAGTGGATGGATTATTTATGGAACTGAAAAGTGGTATGTTGAAGACGGACTTCTAATATGTGAAAGTGGTCCTGACGCTCAATATGGTTATTTAGGTACTGAAAATTTTTATAAAAATTTCATTTTAAATCTTGAGTTTATGCAAGAGGCTAACGGAAATAGTGGTGTGTTTTTTAGATCAACAGTTGATGGCACTAAAGTAAGTGGTTGGCAAGTTGAAGTAGCTCCTCCAGGTTTTTATACGGGTGGAATTTATGAGTCTTATGGAAGAGGATGGCTTATTAAACCTAGTGAAGGTAAAGATTTATCTTTGAAAATGGGGGAATGGAATAAGCTTACAGTTAAAGTTTACGGAGATAACGTAACTACTTTGTTAAATGGA
>Ga0209047_1002178_pt1 | contig 13360 bp, 11 predicted proteins | sample SaaInlV_165m_DNA_3_FD_184681 | JGI IMG/M metagenome (GOLD analysis project Ga0209047, IMG submission 184681) | Marine microbial communities from expanding oxygen minimum zones in the Saanich Inlet - Saanich Inlet SI037_S3LV_120m_DNA (SPAdes)... | ecosystem: Environmental > Aquatic > Marine >...
AACTTTATCGATGCCTTGAACTTGCATTGCGCTATCTTTTACTTCTTGTGGTAGGCTTTCAGCAACAGGGCAATTTGGAGAAGTTAATGTCATTATAATCTTGGCAGTATTATTATTTTCTACTTTAACATTATAAATTAGGCCAAGTTCATAAATATTAACTGGGATTTCTGGATCATAAATTTTTCTAATCTCTGTTATTATTTGTTCTCTTAAGTTCATAATCTAATCTAATTTTTCAGTATTAATTTCTTCTTGCGTATTATCAATTGCAGAAATTAAAGTATGCCACGATAAAGTAGCACATTTAACTCTCATTGGATATTGTTTTACTCCAGACAAACACATTAATTTTGTTTTTTCATTTTCTTCTAAATTTTTTGATTTTAATTCAGGATTTTCTTTAATCATGCCTAAAAAATCATGAACAATTTCTTTAACCTCAGGTTCTTCTTTACCTTTTATTAAATCAGTCATAATTGAAGCTGAAGCCATTGAGATTGCACACCCACTACCTTCGAACGATGCATCTTCTACTTTTTTATTTTCATCAAGTTTTAAATATATATGCACATTATCACCACATAATGGATTTTTTCCTGTTGCATCTTTATTAAAATTATCTGTCTTTCTTAAATTCCGTGGATTTTTTCCATGCTCTAAAATAATTTCTTGATAAAGTTCTTTTATATTCATTATAAATCAAAAATTTTTTTACAGTTATTAATTGAGTGATTAAGTTGATCTAAGTCGTCTTTTTTATTATAAATACCTAGTGATGCTCGAGCACTTGCTGCAATTCCTAATTTATCATGCAAGATCTGACAACAGTGATGTCCAGCTCTTATAGCAACACCATCTTCATCTAATATAGTTGCTATATCGTGTGGATGAACGCCTCCTATAGTAAAAGATAAAACCGCGGCTCTATTTTTAGGGTTTCCTATTAATTGAACAGAATTATTTTTTCTTAAAATTTCTTGGCCATATTCAATTAATTCCTGTTCATGTGATATTATATTTTCAATACCTACTTTTTCTAGAAACTTTATAGATTGGTCAAAAGCAATAACTTGTGCTGTAGCCATTGTTCCTGCCTCATATTTATTTGGAAGATCTCCATAAGAAATATTATCTTTTTTAACATCTTTAATCATTCCACCTCCTCCTTGATATGGTGGTAATTCTTCTAACCACTTCTTTTTTGCATAAAGTATTCCTAAACCAGTTGGTCCATACATTTTATGACAAGAAATCGCATAAAAATCACAATTTAAATCTTGCATATCTAATTTTAAATGTGGCGCGCCTTGGCAACCATCCACCAAAACTTTAATTCCCTTTGAATGAGCCAGTTCAGTTATTTCTTTAATTGGTAAAACTGCTCCTGTCACATTAGATAAATGAGTTATGGCTATTAATTTAGTTTTGGGTGTTATTTCTTTTTCAATACTTTCTAGAGTGATTTCTCCATCATTATTGATTTCCGCAAAGTTTATTTTAATGCCTTTTGATTTTCTTAAAAAATGCCAAGGTACATAATTTGAGTGATGTTCAAGTTCAGTTAAAATAATTTCATCACCTTCTTCTAAATATTTTTGACTAAAAGTGTTTGCTACAAGGTTAATTGCTTCTGTTGCTCCCTTAGTAAAAACAATTTCATTTTTATCTTTAGCATTTATATATCTTTTAACTGAAGATCTTGTATTTTCATAAAGATTGGTTGCTGCTACTGCTAAATAATGAACACTCCTACCGGTATTTGAAAATTCATTTGTATAAAATTCATTCACTCTATCAATTACAGATTGAGGTTTTTGAGATGAATTAGCACTATCAAGATAGACTAGATCATTATTATGAATTCTATTATTAAATATTGGAAATTCTTTTTTTATGTTTGAGATTTTCATTCTGTAATACCCATCATATCTCTAATAAAATTTTTTATTTCTAGATCTGTAATCTTTTCAACAGCATCTAATAAAAAACCATTAATTAATAATTCTTTTGATTGTTGGTTACTTAGACCTCGTGACATTAAATAAAATATGGAATCTTCATCTAAATTTCCTGAAGTCGATCCATGTGAACACTTTACATCATCTGCATAAATTTCAAGCTCAGGTTTTCCATTAAATTCTGTTTTATCATCTAATAAAAGAGCTTTACTAAGTTGATAACCATTTGTTTTTTGAGCTTTAGTGTCAACATAAATCTTGCCTTGATATATACCTTTAGCTTTATCATTTAAAACACTTTTTATAAGTTGATGGCTTTTTGTATTTTCTGCAAAATGATTTATATTAGTTTTAATTTCATGATGTTGTGAATCTTTTAATTTTATTATTCCATTAATAAACGCTGAGCTATATTGCTCATTTAAGTTACAGTTTATTTCATTTTTAATAAATTTTGATCCCATAGAAAATATAAAATTTTCAGAAACACTGTTTTTTTCTAAATTAATATTATTATAAAAATATTTAATATTTGAATTTTGTTTATTATCAATTTGATAATTCTTTAAAACAGCATCTTTTTCAATATTAAAATTTTGAACAATATTGATGAAATTATCTTCAGAACTATCGCTAGATAAACTTACAAGTTTTAAAGAGCTATTTTTTTCAAGAATAATCTCTATTTTAAAATTAAGTACCGTCGACTTTAAATCTTTAGTTGTAACATTATATATAATTAAAGGCTTATTTAATGAATAGCTCTCTTTAATTGTCATTTTTATATAGGTCAAAATGAGAGCATTATTTAATGAAACTAATGGATTAACTTCTTTAAGACTTTGATTATGATCCAAATCTTTCGTTAATATAATTTTAGCTTCATCTTCATAGGAAAGATCAACACCAGAAATTTCTCCATTAATAAAAACAATCTTATTATGTTTAAAATTTTTAATAAAAATAGACTCATCAATTTCAGTTTGTGTTGTATTGTTATAAAAGCTTAGATTTTTAATGTTAGAAGTGATAATCTGATTCAAGTCTGAAAATTTCCAATCTTCTAATCTTTTATTTGGGAAACCATTTTCAACAAACTGATTTAAATTTTGTTTTCTTAATTCTAAAGATTTACTTGAAAGTTTTAAACTTTCATTAATTTTATCAAAATCAATTTTTAATTGTTCAATCATTTAACTTAAACTTTCATAACCTTTATTTTCAAGTTCTAATGCGAGCTCTGATCCACCTGATTTAACTATTTGACCATCAATTAAAACATGCACAAAATCAGGCTTTATGTAATCTAACAATCTCTGATAATGTGTAATAATAAGAAAAGAACTTTCTTTACTTCTTAAAGCATTTACACCTTCTGAAACTATTTTTAGTGCGTCAATATCTAAACCAGAGTCAGTTTCATCTAAAATAGATAGTTTTGGATTCAATATAGACATTTGTAAAATTTCATTTTTTTTCTTTTCTCCACCAGAAAATCCAACATTTAACTGTCTACTTAATATTTTTTCATCAAATTTTAGTTCTAATGCTTTTTGTTTGACTAACTTTAAAAATTCAATTGCATCTAATTGTTTTTCATTTTTTGCTTTTTTTATTGCATTTAATGATGTCTTTAAAAAAATATTTGTATTAACACCTGGGATTTCTAAAGGATATTGAAATGCCAGAAATATTCCCTTATGTGCTCTTTCTTCTATTTCTAAATCTAATAAATTTTCGTTTAAATATTTAACATCGCCACTTACGTCATATCCTTTTTTTCCTGAAAGCACATTTGAAAGAGTACTTTTACCAGATCCATTAGGACCCATAATTGCATGAACTTCTCCTGGTTTGATTTCTAGATTAAGTCCTTTTAATATTTCCTTTTTGTTTATTTCTGCTTTAAGGTTTTTAATTTCTAACATTTATCCAACACTCCCTTCTAAACTAATACCCACTAATTTTTGGGCCTCTACAGCAAACTCCATAGGAAGTTGTTGTAATACTTCTTTACAAAAACCATTAATAATCAAACTAACAGCTTCTTCTTGATCTAAACCTCTTTGATTACAATAGAATAATTGTTCATCACTAATTTTTGAAGTTGTTGCCTCATGTTCTATATTTGAACTAGAGTTTTTATTTTTGATATAAGGAACTGTGTGTGCTCCACACTTATTTCCCATTAATAAGGAATCACATTGTGTAAAATTTCTTGAATTATCTGCATTCCTTGCGATATCAACTAAACCTCTGTAAGTATTATCAGCAAAGCCAGCCGATATACCTTTGGAAATTATTTTACTTTTTGTGTTTTTTCCAAGATGAATCATTTTTGTTCCTGTATCAGCCTTCTGATGGTTGTTTGTAATAGCTATTGAATAAAATTCTCCAATAGAATTATCTCCTTTTAAAATACAGCTTGGATATTTCCAGGTAATTGCAGAACCAGTTTCAACTTGTGTCCATGAAATTTTAGAATTTTTACCTTTACATAAACCTCTCTTGGTAACAAAATTATAAATTCCTCCTTTTCCATCCTTATCTCCTGGGTACCAATTTTGAACAGTAGAATATTTAATTTCAGCATCATCAAGTGCTACTAATTCTACATTTGCAGCATGCAACTGATTTTCATCTCTCATTGGTGCTGTACAACCTTCTAAATAACTAACGTAGCTTCCTCTATCAGCAACTATCAATGTTCTTTCAAACTGACCTGTTTCGGAAGCATTAATTCTAAAGTATGTCGAAAGTTCCATCGGACATTTAATACCTTCTGGAATATAAACAAATGAACCATCAGTAAATACAGCAGAATTTAAAGTTGCAAAATAGTGATCAGATAATGGAATTACAGAACCAAGATATTTCTTTACTAAATCAGGATGATTTTGGATTGCTTCAGACATTGAGCAAAAAATTATACCTTTTTTATTTAATTCACCTTTGAAAGTTGTTGCAACTGAAACTGAATCAAAAACAGCATCTACTGCAATTCCATTTAACCTAGCCTGTTCTTGTAGTGGTATTCCTAATTTTTTATAGGTTTCAAGAAGTTTTGGATCTAGTTCATCTAAACTTTTTGGTTTATCATCCATACTTTTTGGTGCTGAATAATAATAGAGATCTTGATAATTTATTTTGGGATATTTTGGTTTTTGCCAATTAGGTTCTTTCAATTGTTTTAATCTCTCATATGCCTTTAATCTATATTCAAGCATCCAATATGGTTCTTTTTTTATTTTTGAAATAAATTTAATAACTTCTTCACTTAAACCTTTTGGGGCACGAGTATTTTCAATATCGGTTGAGAAACCATATTTATAATCTTTTAATTTTTCTATTTCTTTTTCTCTAGCATTCATTTCTAAATTCTACTTTCTGAATTATTGATTATAAGATCTTTTAAATTTTTTTTTTTAAAAAAATTATTAATATGAATTTCTAGTTCATCCCATAAATTGTGGGTAATACATTTTGATGTTTTACCATTACATCCTTTTTTAGACTCTTTTTTACACTGAACTGTTTTAACTTCTTCATCTACGGCGTTAAGTATATTAGAAAGTTTAATTTCTTCAGGATCTGAACTTAAAATGTAACCACCGTTTGTACCCCTTATACTTTTAACTATGTTATGTTTTTTTAGTTTAGAAAAAATCTGTTCTAGAAAATTCAAGGATATCCCTTGCCTTAATGATATGTCTCTTAAAGACACAGGATTCTTGCTATTGAATTTAGCTAAGTCTGCTAATGCCATAACAGCATACCTACCTTTTGATGTTAATTTCATATTTACCCTTAGTTATGTGGTCTTTTTATACAAACTTGACTAAATGAGTCAAGTATACATTAAATAAAAAAGTTAACATATTGTCGCTTAGTTATGATAAATGTAATTTTTTTTTGAGAATAATAATCAATAACACTTATGGATAACAAAATAACTGAAACTTTTATACCTGGACCAGCTGGAAGACTGGAAGCTAAGTATTATAAAAGTAATAAAAACACATCTCCAATAGCATTAGTTCTACAGCCTCATCCTCAATACGGAGGAACTATGAATAATAAAGTTGTAGTTGATACGTTTCATACTTTTATGGAAAATGAATTTTCAGTATGTAGAATGAACTTTAGAGGTGTTGGAAAAAGTGATGGAGAATTTGACAATGGTCAAGGAGAGTTAGCAGATGCAGCTTCTGCTCTAGATTGGCTAGAACGAGAAAATTTTGATAATTCACAATGCTGGGTGTCTGGTTTTTCTTTTGGGTCTTTAATTGCTATGCAACTATTAATGAGAAGACCAGAGATAAATAGATTTATAGCAATATCACCACAACCAAATGTTTATGATTTTTCATTTCTTTCACCTTGCCCGACTTCTGGGCTAGTTGTTTATGGAAAAAAAGATGAATTGGTTCCAACAGAAAATATTTTAGAACTTGAAAAAAGATTAAGTGCTCAAAAAGGAATTAATGTTGATTTTCAAGCTATAACAGATGGAAATCATTTTTTTTCTAAAACAGAAGATGCTCTAATTAAAAATTTAGACAAATATATTAAAAAAGAATCAGCTTTATTTTAATAATTTTTAACAAGTACTCCCCCGGTACAACCAAATTTATTTTTGCACCCAGTGGTATAAGGAAATGAAATCGGTAACTCAAGATAGGATCTAATAGCAAGATAAGCAAATGCTTGTGACTCGATAAAATCTCCATCTACGTCATATTTATCTATAGGTTCAAATAACATTTCATTAAGAGATTTTTTATTCATTCTTAAACTTTCAGTTCCTTTTTTAATAATAGAGTCTATTAAATATTCATTTTTTCGTCCTCCACCACAAAGTAAAATTCTAATTGTACGTGGAAAGTTAGAAATTTCTTTAAGAAGACCTTGAACTATAGTTGTAGCTGTATACTCTGTAAGAGTTGCAGCACCATCTTCGAGAGAGAGTCCTCTAATAAATGAAATATCAAAATCTTTTGTGTCTAAAGAAATTTTTTTAGAGCTTTTTCTAGTTGATTCAAAACTAAAATTTTCTAATGCTTGATTTAAAATTAACTTATTTATTTTTCCTGATTTTGCAATTAATCCATTATTGTCATATTTTTTTTTTGAATTTTTTCTTATCCATTCATCTATCAAACAATTACCAGGTCCAATATCACATGCAAAAATTTCAATACTTGATTCTTGAGTTTCTTGAATTTGTGTTAAGTTTGAAATACCACCTATATTAAGAATAAAAATTGGTCTCTTGATTTTAAATTTTCGATTAAAGTTACTTGCAATCATTTTATGAAAAATTGGAGTCAAAGGTGCTCCTTGTCCTCCATTAAGTAAATCATTTTTTCTGAAATCATAAATTACTACCTTCCTAGTAAGTTGAGATAACAAATTACCGTCACCTAGCTGTTTTGAAATTTTTTCCTCAGAGTTGTGAAAAATAGTTTGTCCGTGAAAACCTAAAAAATCAATATTAACATTTGTTTCTTTAAGAATTTCATTAACTACCTCCGCATGAAAAAGTGTTATTTCTCTTTCTAGTGCTTTTAAATCTGTTGATAGAGTTTTAAGGTCCTCAGAGGCATTTATTTTATCTCTAGTAACTGTTAAATTTTCATAAAGTTCATCGTTGTATTCAAAATACTTATTATAAACTGCCTCATAATGAGTTACTCCATCAGAAGTAACAATGGATGCATCAATACCATCCATTGATGTTCCGCTCATTAGACCCAAAGATGTATAAATTTTACTCATTCTTATTTTTTTTTAAAAAAATTTGTATATTGTGGAACTATAAACCTATGAATAAATTTTTAAAAGAATTTAAAGATAGAGGGCTATTCTATCAATGCACAAGTGAAGATGAATTATCCAGTTTATTAGATAAAAAAAAAATAAATGCTTACATAGGATTTGATTGTACAGCAGAGAGTTTACATGTTGGAAGTTTATTGCAAATAATGTGTCTAAGATTATTACAGAAACATGGTCATCGACCAATAGTTTTATTGGGAGGGGGAACTACTAGAATTGGTGATCCCTCTGGTAAAGATAAAACTAGAAAAATTTTGAATGAACAAGAAATTAAAAATAATGTTATAAGTATAGAAAAGATACTAAAAAAATTTCTAGATAATAAAGATCCAAAAACAAAACCAATATTTGTAAATAATTATTCTTGGTTAAAAGGATTAAATTATATTTCTTTTTTGAGAAATATTGGGAAACATTTTACAATAAATAAAATGTTAAGTTTTGATAGTGTAAAAACTCGATTGGAAAGAGAACAATCTTTAAGCTATATGGAATTCAATTATATGATCTTACAAGCTTATGATTTTTTAGAATTAAATACTAAAAATGACTGTGTACTTCAAATTGGTGGATCTGATCAATGGGGAAATATAGTTAATGGTGTCGATTTAATAAAAAGACATTCAAACAAACAGACTTATGGTTTAACAACTCCTTTAATAACTTTAGCGTCAGGTGCAAAAATGGGAAAAACTGAAAGTGGAGCAGTTTGGTTGGATGCTAAAATTTTATCTTCCTATGATTATTGGCAATTTTGGAGAAATTTAGATGACAGAGATGTTTTAAGATTTATTAAAATATTTACAGATTTAAACATCAAAGAAATCGATAATATTAAAAATAAAGATATAAATGAATTAAAAATAATTCTTGCTAACAAAACAACATCGATGTTGCATGGTGAAAATGAAGCAAAAATTTGTGAACAGACGGCACAAAAAACGTTTACTGAAAATTCATTAGGCTCTAACCTTCCTAGTATTTCAATAAATAAAAAAAAATTTAATGAAAAAATAAATATTATTGAATTAATTATTTTATCAGGATTAGAAAGTTCTAAAAGTGAAATTAGGAGGTTAATTAAAGGAAATGGAGTAAAGATTAACAATCAAGTAATTACAGACGAAAAGTTAGTCTTAACAAAAAATTTATTTAAAGATAATCTTTTAAAACTTTCACTCGGAAAAAAAAGGCATATTAAAGTAAATTTATTTTAATCTTTTTTAATTTTTTCTAGAATTCGTGTTATAAATCTTGGAGTTAGAGATTTAATTGGATTAACTGTAGTTTTTAAATTTTTAGGAGACCCTTTAATCTTAAAACTAACACCAAAAACTCCTTCACCGGTTTTATCGCCTACCAAAATATCTCCTAAAAGAGGTATTGATCCTATAGCTTTATTAATAGTTGTTGCTGGCACCAAGGTTCCACGTAAGCTAATAAGTTCTTTATCAATATATCCATCCATCAATATTGAGATAGCTGGGCCGATCGCGTATATTTCATTTATGGTCATTAAATCTTTTTGACTTGAAAAACTCATTTCAAATTCATTAAACCTAATACCTTCTCCAGTTAATAGATCTGCTATTCCTTGAAGCGATGCTAAAGTAAGTATTTTTGTTAACGTTGGAAGTTCTTGTAATTTAAAGTTATAAATTTTTAATTTTGAGTTAGATGTATTTTTGTTTTTTATTGAATAAAAATCTAAAGTTCCTTCTTCAAAACCTTTTATAAATTTATACTTTTTAACTAAAGGGCTAGCAAAATCAGAAAATAAAGTTGTAATTTTTTCATTGCCATTATTATTAATTGTTAAAGTTAATATTTTATCTTTTTTATACTTTGATTTAATATCTAATTTTTCAATTTCACCTTTTAATAAACTTATTTGTCCATTCATTCTATTTACAAAGTACTCATTATCTAGATAGACCTTATCAACTCTAATATCTATATTGGTATTAAAATTATGTAACAATTTAGAAAAACTTTGATCATTATCTCCTTTAAGCATTTCATCTATTAACTTACCAGCATCAAATGATGTTCCTGTTAATTCATATTTTTTTTTTATTTTTTTTAAATAAATTTGATTATCAATTTTATGAATATTAGAAAAGTCAAAATCTAAAAGAAGAACATCTATAATTTTAAATTCTTTATTTAGTTTTAAGTTTTCAACTAAGAATTTATTGTCATTTTCTTTTAAGGAAATTGAATTAAACAAAATGGTTTTATCTTTTTTGTAAATACCATTAAAATTTAATAGGGAAATTATATCACTTTTTTTTTCATAGTTAAAAGTATCAATTAAAATAGGATTTTTATTAATATTTATATTTGTATTAAAAAAATAAGTCTTATCTTTTTTATCTAATTTGTATGCTATGTCTTCTAGATTGTCTCCAATAATAATTTTTCCTTTACCTTTTATATTAAATTTATTTTGATTATACGTAATTTCAATTTTATGGTTTTCTAATTTAATTAATTCATCAAACTCTGGCAAATACTTTTTAATATTTAATAGATCACTTTTATAATCTAATGTATTTAAATTTATTATTGATTTTAAATTAAAATCATTAATCTTAAATTTTTTATTAACTTTAAAAGTAAAATCATTATCTGAACTTAAATTAATATTTTTAATATTTAAATTTTTAAAGTTTGTTTTAAATAAATTATTTAATAAATTTTCATTAACATTTTTTTTTTCACTTAATAGTTTTCCACTAATTAAAAATATATTTTTTTTCTTTTTAACAGTTATAGAAGGAGATGATAATTTTATTTTATTATAGTTTGCTTCTATATCCTCTAAAAAATAATTTTCGTTCTCAAGTTTAAAAAGTAAATTTAAATTATCTATCTTATTATTGTTTAATAATTTTAATTTTCCATTTTTAATAAAACCCTTAATTATATAATCATTATCAATTTTTCCTTTATCATCAAAATTTAAATTTATATCTCCAACCCAAAAACCATCTTTAATAATTTTACTCAAAATAAACAATTGTGGTGAGTCCCCAAAAGATCTTGAAAAAGAAACTAGATCTTTTAACTGAATCTTTTTTGTTGATATTTGTAAATCATCAATTGAAAAATCATTATTGATAAAAGATTTTAAAGATATATTTGTTTTTATAAATTCTAATTTAATCCTACTGCTGTTTATTATTACCTCAGGCCCATATGATTTAGCACTGATTGATAAATTGAATGGTTTTAATAAAAATTTAACACTATCTAATTCTAATTTTATAGATTTATTGATTCTTAAAATTTCATCTTTAATTTTAATGTTAAGTCTCTTTGTTTCAATTCCAAAAACACTTAAATAAAAAACTAATAAAACTATTAATATAAGTAAAAATAGTGAAGTCTTGATTAAAATCCTAATCATTATCGGTTAATCCTGCTCCCGCTCCACTTCTTTTCAAGCTATCACTCTCCTCTACAAATGTATTTTCCGATAATTTATATAACTCTTGCCATTCTGTATTAGAAAATAGATCGGAATTATCTATAAATTTTATTGAAACATTTTCAGCTAGCTCAACAATATCATTTTTAAAAAAATTTGAATAAATATTATTATTAAAATTTAATAGAAATTCTTTTTTATCTAATTTTAAGAAAAGTCTCTTACCAATAACTTCTGACGCTCTACTCACAAATGGTAAAAAAAGCAACGGATATCCAATTTTTTTAAAATTTACTTCACCAAATTTTTCAATATCTCGAATTTGATCCAAAAAACTTGTTCCTGTAATGATTGGACAAAATTGAGTATTATCTTTTTTATTATCTTTGTTAATAAATATTAAATTTTCAAAAAAAAAATTTTTTTTACTTTTAAAAAAATTATTTAAATTTTTTATTCCTGGTAGGCCAAACATCTCGAGTAACCTGACATTTTTACCAACTTCTTCTGCTACACCCCATGAAAAACCAGCTGCTTTGCTCGCTCTTTTTGATACAGTTTCTATTTCACTTAATGATTTCATTTAGTTTAATTAGTTATAAACCCAGTAATCGTCAAAATTATTTAGTTGTTTTGGAAGTGGAGCTCCTTGGAACATACATATTCTCAGCCATTTATCTGATCTTGGATCAAACTTTAATGCACCAAAAAAAGATAATTTTAATCTCAACATATCTATCGGAACTATTGATTGTCCAATTGTATTATCTTGTATTTCTGAGTAAGGAAATTTTTCAATTATAAATGCTCTTCTAACAACATGTCTTAAATTTGAATTATTTGCTAGAAATTGTCCAATACTTAAATTATCTTTTGAAGTACATAATCTTTCATATAATTTTTTTATATCTCTTGCGATAGCAAGTGGCTGTTCTAATTCTGATCCATTTTCTTCAAATCTGTTTGCTAGTCTAGGCTCTTCTTTATTTTTAGAGATAAACCAAAAATTTTTATTATTTTCTTTCTTGGAAAAATCTATTTCTAATATTTGTAAATATTTATTTTTTAATATTTTCTTTAGTTCTATGACGGTTCTATCTGTTGGTATATTAAAATACTTTTCTTCTTCAGAGCTCATTTTATTTATTAAAGGGCTAACAATATTATCATAAGGCTCCATCATCATTGAAACAACATATTCTGTGCACTCTTCTCCAGTATTTTGCTCTAACCATAAATAAATTTCATTGAAAGCAAAATCTTGAGTAAAATTAAAGTCTGTTTCAAGAAAATTAATAAAATTATTTAAATCTTTTAATAGTGAACTAATTTTTTTTTTTTGGTATTCGCTATCTGTATTCCATGACTTGATATTTTTAATAGATTTTTTTAAACAGCTCTTGAATAGTTTGCTGTCTTTGTTTTCTATAATTTTTATTTCTCTTATCTTTTTTAATACAGTTTCTCTTGCATTTATCCAATTATGTAAAAGTGTTGGATGGTTAACAATAAATGGTGCCATTCCTAATCCAGTAGAATTACCTATTCCTAAATTTTTGCATATTTCATCGTTTAATTTAACTGCTTTTTTAGGGTTTTTCTTTTTAGCAACATGATTAACCTGATCAAAGGTAAATTGTCTAACTAAGTAAACAAGCATCATTTCAAGACGAAAAGGGCCATATATTTCTTTTCTATTCTTAATTCTAAACCTATCTGCCAAACCAAATTTTCCTGATCCATAAACTGCTGTTGTTCTATATAAATATCCAACCTTAGATAATAAATTAATATCTGGTTGATTTCCTTCGCTTAAACTTTCGACCACATGATTAAAAACTCTTAATGATTTATTTGCTCTCGATAAAGTTAGTTCTTTATAAGAAAGTCTTCCCACTTCTTGTTTAGGAACTTCCATTTTTAATCTTTCAATATCTTTCTTGGTTGGCACTCCGTCATGTAATGTAAAAGCAGCATCCCACTTTGTTGCTATAACCCTGTCAGATCTTTCACTTTCATCTAGTTGATTAGCAAAACAAATTAATGAATAAACTCTTTTATTTTTATTAAATGAGTAAACAGCAACTCCATGGCCTAATTCATCTAATTCAAATAAATCTCTTTTATA
>Ga0209047_1002189_pt1 | contig 13329 bp, 11 predicted proteins | sample SaaInlV_165m_DNA_3_FD_184681 | JGI IMG/M metagenome (GOLD analysis project Ga0209047, IMG submission 184681) | Marine microbial communities from expanding oxygen minimum zones in the Saanich Inlet - Saanich Inlet SI037_S3LV_120m_DNA (SPAdes)... | ecosystem: Environmental > Aquatic > Marine >...
TTCTCTCAGTTTTTGTTCTTTGAGTTTTTTTCTATAATCTTTTTTATCTTTCTTTTTTTGTTCTTCTTCTCTTATTTTCAATGCAATATCTTTTCTTGAAAGTTCTTCTTTATTTAAATTTAATTGAATTTCTATTTTTTTTAAATCTTTTTCTAATTTATTTTGTGCTTCTTCTTTTGTATTTAAATCGGTTTCTTTTTTTTTTAATTGTCCACCTTTAATTTTTATTTCCTCTTGTTTTAAAAGTTGTTCTTTATCTTTAATCTTAAGTTCCTTTTCTTTAAATCTTAAATCATCATCTTTTAGCTGAAGTTGTTGATCTTTTTTTCTAAGTTCTTCTTCTCTTTTTTTATTTAGATCGTCTTTTTTTTTATTTTCATCATCTTTTATTCTTAATTCTTTTTCTTTAAATTTAATTTTTTCAATATCTTTTTTAATCTGTTCTTCTTTTAATTTAATTTCTTTCTTTTCATTTTTTTTTTGCTTTTTTTTAAAATTATCGTAAACTTTGTTTAATAGTAAACCTATTTTTTTTATTTTTTTCTTTTTTATAATTTTTTTATTTTTTTTAGGCATTTTTAATAATTTTATTTCAACAAAATTTGAGCAAATAAACAATAAGAAAAATTAATTTTTATTTTGTGACTGTCTATATTGAGCACAACTTGAGGGCGACTATAGATATAAGAATTGATCATTTATTTGTCTGTATTATTAGTGTAAAAACAAAATATATGTCCAATAAATCATTTTTAGAAATTATTAATGAACTTAAAGCACAAGATTATAAGATTTCCATGACTGAAATTGAAAGATATGGAGACTTTTGTCCTGAAGATGTTGATTGGAACGATAAGGATGTTGCGCATTTAAACGTTGTACACACAAAAGTTGAGGGAATACAGGCAGTTATTTCAGAAAAGATAATGAATTCTATTTATTTTCAAACATTGCCATACATAGGATTTAAGATACCTTTAATTGTTAATAGTTATGAATACGTAAGATTTAACAATATATATTTTACTAATTATGGCCCATTTATCCTTGTTGTTAACTCAATTAGTGAATTAGTTTCAGACAATAGAACAAAAAATACTGTAACTTTTGCATTAGCTTCTAAGGGTTTTTTAAAATTATTTCACTCAGTAATAAAAAAAATGTTAATAAAAAATAATGCACAATTAATGTCCGAAGATATGCCAATGAGAGAAAGAAGAGGGGTATTAAGAAAAAATAATCATAGCTTTTTTTCTAAGACCGAAACTTATTCTTATAATAATAGTACAGACATTTACCGAGCAAATGTTTTGCTAAAAGAAAATGTGGAGTCCTTTATATCGATAAATAAAGAACAATTAATAAACGCTGAAGATGAAACAATTTTAGGAGATAAAGTCGGAATTTATTCCTTTTTTATAAGTATCGATAAGAATAAAAATAAGAAACTGTGGCCAACAACATGTGTTCATGAGGGTGCTCCATTAAACAAAAACTGTATTGAAAAAGATATATTAATATGCCCATGGCATAGAAGAAAAAATTTTCCTTTATTACAAATAGACTCTTTAAATAAAATAGATTTTTTTAAACACATTGATTATGCCATAAAAGATGATGGAAAATTTATAAAAATAAGATTTAGAAATGATCCGAATTATTATGATAAAAAACCTTATTGTTTTTTAGAATATTAAACTTATAAATTTTAATAATAAGCTCTTAGTATGTACCTTTTTTTGATGAACCTTTATAAAATATTTCTTGAAGATTTTCATTCTCTTGTTTTTTAACTTTTAAATCATTTTTATTCATAAGTGATTTTGGTCTTCCTATAATTTTGTGAAAGTTAAATTTATCAACACCTCTTGCTAATTGAACACTATTTTTACCCAAAACTTGCTTAACATCAGTTCCAATATAGCTTTGAATAACAAATCCTATTCTTTTGTCATTACTTTTATTTAAGCATGATCCATGAACAGTTGTTGGATGGTGTAATGACATTTGTCCTGCTTTTAAAATTAACGGTGTTGTTTTATTTATTGGTATATTGTTAATTGTTTGACCTCTAGTTAATAAGTTACCTTCATCAAACATTTGATCATGCTCTTTGAGATTATCTTTGTGAGAACCAGACCACATTCTCATACATCCATTGTGTTCGTTAGAGTCTGTTATAGCAACCCATGCTGTCACCCAATTATAAGGTTTTAGTCCTATATATTTTGCATCTTGATGAAAACTAACAAATTCTTTTTCATTTGGATTTTTAATAAAGAGTGTCGTTCCACAAACAAGTATATTTTCTCCAATTATACTTTGAACAGCATCTAATATTTTAGAATCATGTGTAACCTCATCCAACAATGGAGAAATAAGATGAGCATTATATCTGCCTGATTTATTTAACTCTCCAGGTATTTTTTCTTGAATCAATTCTATTTCTTTTCTAATTTCATTAGCTTTATTCTTTGAGAAAATATCGATTGGAGAAACAAATCCTTGGTCCTTATATTGTTTAAGTTGATTTGAAGATAAATTAGCCATATTGTTTATTAGTATTATATGAGCTGTTTAATATCTTCAATTAATTATTCTCCTGTTAAATCTTTGTCTTTTGAAAGCGTTAATTCGTGTGAAATCAAAAAAGATTTAGGTATTTTAAATGATAGAATATTTGCTTTTTCAAGAATTATTAAGTCAGAAAAAGCTCAATTAGTTGAAAAAAATCCTAACATGAGAAATCTTAATAATTTTTTAACATTAAAAAATTCACCAGTTTTAAATAAGTATAATTTTTCATACAAAGATAAAAAATTAGTATTAATGCTCAATGGGAAAGAATTAATATCTGTAGTAGCTAATGATAAAGAACAAAAGTTACTATTAGTAAATAAGCTCATAGAGTTAGAAAGTTCTTTAATAAAACCCATTTCTTTACTGCAAAATAATGAGTTTCCCTTTTTTGACACAACACATTCAGACAAAGTTTTTAACTCAATATCACTAATAAACCTTAATAGTGTTGAAGATTTTGCAAATAAAATTGATGAAAAGGTAGAGTTGCAAAGATTTAGAGGTAATTTTTATGTTAATGGCATAGATGCTTGGGAAGAACGTAACTGGATTGGAAAAACTATAAAAATAAACAATATCTTCTTTAAGGTTGAGAGACATATTCCACGTTGTGTTGCAATTAATTTAAAGCCAAAAACAGACAATAAAGCTTTGAATTTACTTAAGTTATTAAAAAAAAATTACAATCATTTTGATATGGGTATTTATTTAAGGCCACTAAATGATGGAAAAGTGGAAGTTGAAAATAAAATAGAAACTAATTAGTAAAGTTTTTTCTTTTGCAATAATTTTTGCACATACGAATTATTGCAATTCTTCTTTTTTAGGTTCAGGTTCTTCTATTGGTTCAGTTGATGGGTTTAATTCCATACCAGTAGGAGTAATGGTTTGCGGCATAGCAGCAAACTGGGAGTCAGGGTTATCTTCAGTAGATCTTATTTTCATTCTATGAATCCCAAAAAAACCTATCAATGAATGAAAGATTATTAAAAAAATGAAATAACCATTAGAACCAATTATATCCATAAAAATTGAACATATGAAAGGTCCACTTATAGCTCCAAGGCCAAAAGCAAATTGTAAACCTGCACCAGCAGCAACAAACTTTTCTTTAGGAATAAAATCATTCGTATGTGCAAAAATTATTGCAAACATAGGTAAACTACAGAAAGAAAATAGAATTAAGAATATATAAAACCATATCTTATTTGTACCATAGACTGGAAAATACATTGTTCCTGATGCAAAAATTGCACAAACTGCAAAAAAAGCTGCTCCAAAGGTAGTATAAATAATAATTAATCTTCTATCAAATTTATCTGATAATTTTCCAATAGGAAATTGTGCAACAGCACCTGATATTGCCAATAAAAAAGTTACAAGTGAAATTTCAAAAATAGTAAAATTCATTGATGCAGCATAAACAGCAAGCAAAGAAAATAATGCTGACTGAACTGTTCCATAAAAAAGTGAACCAACCATTCCTAGAGGAGAAACTTTGTATAATTCCTTTAAACTCATACTTGTAATTTTTTTGAATGTTGGGGCTTTTCTTTTTGTTAATAAAATAGGAATTAGTGCAAGCGACATAAATAACGAAACTAAAATAAATGGTTGAAAGTTTTCTGGTTTACTAAAGTTAAGAAAAAACATTCCGATTGCCATAGATCCATAAAGAACGATCATATAAATAGATAAAACACTTCCTCTATTTTTGTTGCTTGATCTGTCATTTAACCAACTTTCAGCTATTGTATAAATTGAAACCATACTAATTCCCGTAACAATTCTAAGAATAAACCAAGTGAATGGATTTATAATTATAGAGTGCATTAAAATTACTATTGAAGCAATAGATGCAAATGCAGCAAATACTCTTATATGGCCAACTCTGAATATAAAACTAGGAATAGTTTTAGCGCCAATAAAATATCCAACATAATAGCCTGATAGCATAAAACCTGTAGCAACAAGACTAAACTCTTCTTGAACAGCTCTTACACCAAGTAAAGATCCTTGGTATCCATGTGCTAACATTATTAATCCCATTCCTAGAAATAAAGCCCATGAGTTCTTTAAAATTTTATTCATAAATGTATCTAATTAATCGTCATCTATTCTCAAATAAAGACTTAATTGTGACAGGCCTAAGATTTTTTTAGTTTCAAAAATGAATGTATTGCAATGGTTGTAATTATTACCAGACCACCTTGTAATACTTCTATACTTGGTTGTTCTTTAATTATGAGCCATACCCAAATTGGACCAATTATAGTTTCAAGGAGAAAAAAAAGATTTACTTCTTCAGCTGGTATAAATCTAGGTGCAATTGTTACTAAAACAAAGGGTAAAGCAACGCACATAACACACATTAAAGGCACAATTATTAAATCTTTTTCAACGAGATCAAAGCTTTCAACAAAGAAAAAAGCAAAGATTGCAACACATAGTTTTCCTATTACAGCAGAAGGCACTAGATCTTTATTTTTTGCAAATCTTACAATAACTGCATTACAAGCAAGACCAAAAGCTGTTATTAACCCAAAAGCATCTCCATAAAAATTACCAAGTTCAATTGAGTCGTAAAAAATATAAGTAACAGCAATAAAAGTTATTATTATTGCTAACCAAGTTTTGAAGTCAGGTATTTCTTTTAAAAATATAGCACCTAATATCGCTGAAAGCATAGGTGCCATAGCAATCATTGCTAATGTGTTAGCAACATTAGTATTTTGAATAGAAATAATAAAGGTAATATTGCATACAGAAAAGCTTATAATGAAAAATATACCAGGATAACCAATTGCAAATAGAGATTTTAAAAACTTCTTTTTATAAAATATTAAAAGTCCAATTAATGTAACAACAAAAGGTATAGCACCTCTATAAAAAAGCATGCCCCAAGTTTCTATATTGGTTAGTCTAATAAAAAGAGAGTCGGGTGTTATAAGCATCACTGCTAAAAAAGCTAATGACGAACCTTTTTGTTGGTTTGATAAATTGTTCATATTTTAAGTTCTTTCCAAAAAATTTTTGCTAAATTAATTCCTGATAAATCATATAATGTTTTTAAACCCGTAGGAGATGTAACGTTAATATCCCCATTTAACTTTTGGTCAATAAAATCTATGCCAGCAAAGTAAATATTTTCTTTTTTTAAGTCTTTAGCAATTAATTTTGAAATTTTAAGCTCAATTTTAGTAAGCAGGATGTTGATAGGCTTTGCACCCTTACTCATATTACTTAAGAAAGATCCTTTTTTAGGCACCCTAGATATCGCACCACAGACTTTACCATTAATTAAAAAAACTCTTTTATCACCCTTAGCAATCTTTGGTAAAAACTTCTGACACATAATATAATCATGTTTTTTTATAAACTGATTAATAGTTTTTACATTAAATCTATTTAATAAAAGAATATCATTACCACTATAGCCATGAATAGGTTTTATAATTACCCTTTTATGTTTTTTAAAAAAAGTTTTAATTTCCTCTAAATTTTGAGAGAAAATCGTAGCTGGCATATATTTTTGATATTTTATTGAATAAAGTTTTTCAGAAACATTTCTTACAGATGTTGGGTTATTAATGATTTTAACTTTATTTTTGATTTGATCTAAAATATAAGTAGTTGAAATGTATTCAAGATTAAAAGGTGGGTCTTGTCTTATTAAAATAAATTTACAATTTTCTAAATTAATTTTCTGCTTTTTAATTATTTTAAAAAATTTTAAACCTTTGTAATCAAATTTAATAAAAAATCCGTTTGCAATTACTTTGGAATTAATGATTGATAGATTTTTTGGTTCGTAATAAAAAATTTTATATTTTTTTTGAATTTCATTGATCAAAAAAATACTTGTATCACTTATTGGATTAAGTTTAGAAGGGTGATTTCCTTGAACAGCAATGATTTTATTTGTCATAGAGTTCTTCTAAATCTTCATCATTTGAAAATTTATTAATCATATGATCAGCGTTGGTCATTTTATTTTTAACAATTTCATTTAAGTGATTTAAAAAGATAGTTTCATTTTTTCCACTTTTGTTTAAAATGTCTCTATTTTCCAACCCTTTGTTAGATAGATTTAATAATGTTTTAGACCAATATAAAAGATCTTTACCCATCAATTGAGTATTAAATCCTTTTTTAGGAGCCTCTATATAGGCATTCATAATCTTATCTTTATCCCAATTTTTTACCAGCTCATATGTTTCATCCAAATTTCCATAAATCATTCCAATATTAAATGCTGGTCCAGAACATAAACAATCCCAACCACATGCATCCATAGATCTAAGTTCAATGTATTTCTTTAACCTGTTTTCTGTAAAGATGGTACTTAAGTGGATTGTCAAATCTTCCTCAGTAGGTAAACGATTTTTGATTTCATCAATTGCGCCATTCATAAAATCTTTAAAAGTATATTTTTGTCCAGAGATGTATTTATTATCATGTTTTATAAATAAAATTTTAAAGTTCACAATAAAGTCAGTATATTTTTCAAAGTCAAAATCATCCAAGAAAATGGAAGGAAGACCTCCTCTTGATGTACTTTGCCAAACTTTTGATCGATAGGATAAATACCCACTATTTTTTTTTTCAATAATTGATGAATTTGCGAATAAAGCTATTGAAATAGGAACTATCGAATTAACAATTTTAAATTTCTTAATAAAATCTTTTTCAGAATTATAATCTACATTTAATTGTGTTCCACAAGTTCGATACATCATATCTAAACTATGTTCACCTCCAAGTGGCATATCTTTAGTCATTAATTCGTACCGTTTCTTCGGATTGTTTGGAATACCCTCTATTTTTGAAATAGGATCAAAACCAGCACTTACAATTTTGATATCTAATTTTTTTGTCACTTGTCTTAGTTCAAATAAATAATCTTGAGATTCAGCACACGCTTCATGAATGTGATTTAAAATATCCCCAGATAATTCAATTTGGTTGCCAGGTTCTAACGTTATATTTTTTCCATCTTTGTTTAAACCAATTATATTTTCTTTTTCAAAAATAGGCTTCCATCCAAATTCACCTAAAGCTGAAAACATTTCTTTAATTTTTGAATAATTAATTCGCGTATTATCATTTATATTGAATAGAAATTTTTCATGTTCTATTCCAATTTTAAAACTTTTTGTGTCCTTAATTCCAGATTTAAAGTAATTAATAATTTGTTCTTTAGTAGTGATCATTAAGTCGATAATAGTTTTTTTTCCAATTAAATAAAGGAATAAGGTTTCCTAGCAAAAATTTTTTTCACCATTGGAGCAAAAAACTCCAAAGATTTGTTTTCATAATCTGGATCAAATGATGCTTGGTCCCATTTTTCACAAAAATTTACTGCATCTTGATAATATTTATGATCTTTATATTTATCTCTTTGATTTCGATTTTTACCTAAGTGATGAGCATAATAATACAATTGAAATTCTCCGTGTTTTTCAACAATCCAATGGGTTTTTTCACTAACATAAGGTTTTAAAACGGCTGCAGCATATTCAGAATGATTGAGAGGAGCTAATTCATCTCCAATATCGTGTAATAGTGCAGCAACAATCATTTCTTCATCTGCGTTATCATTATATGCTCTCGTTGCTGATTGAAGAGAATGTTCTAGTCTTGTAATTTTATACCCTTCTAGAGTCGAGGTTAAACTTTTCATAAAACTTAAGATACGATCAGCCGTACTATTTATATACTCTTGTTCAAATTTATCTAAGAAAAGATACTCTTCCTTAGAACCGTCTTTCATTTGAATAAAGTTTACAGTTTTCATTAGTTGTTTGATGCTGTGCTTAATAAAGATAGCTGTGTAACTTTATTGTCCCCTAATTCATCTATAGGTTTTACTGGGTATTCACCTGTAAAGTAATGATCTGTTAATTGAGGATAACTTTCATTTCGTTTATCAAACCCAATAGCTCGATACATCCCTTGAATAGATAAAAATTTTAAAGATTTTGCGCCAATGTATTCACAAATTTCATCATTAGTTTTATTTGCAGCTAATAATTCTTTTTTTGTAGGAGTATCCACACCATAAAAATCTGGAAATCTAATTTCAGGGCAAGCAATTTTAACATGCACCTCTTTAGCGCCTGCATCATAAAGCATTTTAACAATTTTATGAGATGTGGTTCCTCTGACTAAAGAGTCATCAATTAAAATTATCTTTTTATCTTTAATGGTTGTCTTATTAGCATTTAGTTTTAATTTAACTCCTAAGCTCCTAATTTTTTGGCTGGGTTCAATAAAAGTTCTTCCAACATAGTGATTTCTAATTAAACCATGTTCAAAGTTTTTACCCAAATGTTGAGAAAATCCCAATGCTGCAGCATTTCCTGAGTCTGGAACAGGGACAACAATATCTGCATCAACATTATTTTCTTTAGCAAGTTCTTTTCCTAAATTCTTTCTATGTTCGTAAGCAGTTTTACCATCTAAGATACTGTCAGGTCTTGCAAAGTAAATATATTCAAACACACAAGGTCTAACTTTCTTATTTGGAAAAGGTTTTATGCTTTTAAGTTGATTATTTTCAATAAAAACAACTTCACCATTTTCAACATCTCTGATAAATTTTGCACCGATAATATCTAATGCACAGGTTTCAGAAGCAAAGACATAAGAATCTTTTATTTTACCAATCACTAAAGGCCTAATTCCAAAGGGATCACGAACTCCAATTAAAATATTTTGGGTAAGCATAACCAAAGCATACCCACCTTGAATTTGGAAAATTGCATCAATAACTTTATCGAGTGTTTTGTTTCTCTTTGATTTTGCTATTAGTTGTACAATTGTTTCAGTATCAGATGTTGTATGAAAAATTGCACCATCTTCTACTAATTTTTTTCTTAAAGTAATTGAATTTGTTAAATTACCGTTATGGGCCACACCAATTCCTCCTGCATTTGTATCTGCAAAAAAAGGTTGAATATTTCTTAAAGTATTTTCTCCAGTCGTGCTATATCTGTTATGACCTATAGCGTAACTACCAGGTAGATTTTTTAGTACTTTTTCTTTATTAAAATTATCTCCGACTAAACCAAATCTTTTTTCTGAATAATATTTTTTTCCATCAAAGGTAACAATCCCACAACCTTCCTGGCCTCTATGCTGCAAGGCATGTAAACCAAGAGCTGTTAAAGCAGAAGAGTCATTAGTGTTACTAATACCAAATACACCGCATTCTTCTTTAAGTTTTGGGTTATAGTTCTTCAATTTTTTCTTTAGTTGTTTCGTAATTTTTTTCATCTGGAAACTCTTTAATTAGATAGTTACTACCTTTTTCTACATATGGAAAGGTTAACGAATGCTCAAATTTTATTGGCCATTTACTATAATTATAGACAATACTTATAGTTGAAAAAATACAGACACAAATAATATAACTTCTTATGAAACCAAAAAAAAATCCAAATATTATGTCAATTCTACCAAGTCCAGAGTATTTTACTGCTTTACTAACACCTTTATTAACCATCAATATAATAAAGATAATTATAGCAAAAATTCCAATTCCAAGAATAATATCCAAAACATATTCGCTATCAATTATATCTTTAAAATAAGGTTTAACTTTTGGAAAGATGATTAGTGTCATAATATATGCCAAAAGCCACTTTGAAGCAGCAAGGATACTTAATACAAATCCTTTTCTTGAGCACTTGATTAAAGATAAGATGGTTATAGTTAAATAAATTAAATCGAACAGAGAAACAGCTTCATAAAAATCTTTTAAAGCACTAATCATTACAATTTTTATTCCCCAAAAGGTTTATTTATTAAAATAAGAGTGGGCAGCAAGGTTAAAACTGAGATCATAGCCAACATCATTGCTATACCAGTAAATACACCAAAATAAATAGTGGGTATAAATTTTGAAAAAACTAAAATTGAAAAACCAAATACAATTGTTATTGATGTATTTAATATTGCAACACCTACAGTTGAATGACAAAGTTTTAAAGTTTTTTCATAATCTCTATTCTTTTCAAATTCTTCTTTAAATCTATAAATATAATGAATACTGTTATCTACAGCTATCCCTATGGTAATAGCGGCAATTGTTATAGTCATCATATCTAGTGGTATTTCTAATAAACCTATGATTCCTAAAATAAAAAAAGCAGCAAGAAAGTTTGGCACAACACCGATTAAAGATAATTTAATATTCTTAAATAACACCATAAACATAGCAAAAATTCCTGTCATAACTAAACCCAGTGTGAGTATTTGTGATTTAAATAAGCTTTGGAGCAAATTGTTAAATAGTATTAAAACACCAGCTAACTTAAATTCATTTTCTTTAAGATCTAGTTTATTTTTTAAATCATAATTTATTTGATTAATTAAATCATTCCTTCTTAATCCATCTTGAGAGTCAATAATTCTTAAGCTAATTCTAGCTTCATCATCTTTAATTGAAATATAAGGATCAATAATTTCTTTTTTAATACTTTTAGGAATTTTTGAATAAAGAACACCCATTTCTAAAGTACCCAAAGGTTTATTATTATTTAATTGAGTGGCAACTTCAATGATAGAGCTAAAAGATAAAACTTTTCCTATTGATGACAAGTTATCAAGATAATTATGAACTGATTCAATTCTGTTAATTTTGTCTTTTGTGAACCAATATTTATCATCATTTTTATTTTCATCATCTCCCCAATCTTCAAACTCGTCATCATCAGAAACAAGTTTTTCTTTTTTTGGGAATTTTAAAATAACCTCTAGAGGGGTTGTTCCTCCTAATTTTTCATCTATAAGTTTCATTCCTTTATAAATTTCTGTATTTTTATTGAAATAATTAATAAAACTATTTTCTACTTCAAGACGGCTTATACCAATCACGCTTAAAATAATAATTAGTCCAGTAAATGTAAAAATTATATTTTTGTTGTTAATTGAAATTTTTCCAAAAAAAGAAGTAATTTTAGATTCGTTGTTTTTTTTAATCTTTACATTGTTATCTGAAACAAATCCTAAAAGAGTAGGAAGCAAAGTAAAAGTAATTATGAAAGAAGTAATTAATCCAAATGTCATCATCCATCCAAAATCTATTATAGGTTTAATACCGCTAAAAATTAAAGATAGAAAAGCACATACAGTAGTAAGCACTGTATAAAGAATTGGTAAAAACATTTTTTTAGTTGTCATAGAAATTATTTCTGTATTTTTTAAATTTGGAAAATTATTTTTTAATTGTAAAAAACGTGTGCTCATATGAATATTCATTGCCATTGTTAAAATTAACATTAGAGCAATAAAATTTGATGAAATTACCGTTACTTTCCATCCGATTAGCCCAAGTAATCCAGTCATAATTAAAACAGAAAAAAAACAACTACTAATTGGCACGATGATCCAGATTAATTTTTTAAATACAAACCAAAGTGTGGCAATAATAAATAATAGAACTCCTAAACCAAAAACTATAATATCACTTTTAATAAAAGACATCATATCATCAGCTATCATAGGTATTCCTCCCAAATATATTTTTCCAACATTTTGATAACTTTTGATAATCTCTCTTATCTGAAGGATATTTTCATGATTTTTTTTCTTTAATTTGTCTTTATATTTTTCTATTTCGTCTTTGTTTTGGAACTGTTTTAGTGCTTCATCTTTTTTTATATAAACTATAATTCCACTAGTATTTCCATCTTCACTGATAACAAAATTTCTGAAGACAGGACTGTTTAATATTTCCTTAAATCCTCTTTCTTTATCAACATTTTCATCTTTAAGAGTTTTAAAGTTGTTTAATCTTTCTTGAAGTGGTGCCTCAGAATTATCTAATAATGGAATATCTAGAAGAGTAACAACATTATGAACCCAGTCTAAGCTTTGAATCTTGTATTTTAAACTTAATAGATTGTTAATTGAGGTCTCTGATATCATTCTTTCATTCGGAGTGTAAGTAAGAACAAGAAAATCTTTAGAGCCATATCTTTCAGTTACTTCTTTTAAGTATGCAAGATCTGGATCTCCTTCAATTAAAAGAGTATCTGATGAAGCATCTAATCTAAAATTTTTAGAAAAATATCCAAAACTCAATAATGTAATTAAAAGTAGAACAAAAATTGTTTTTGGATTCTTGAGTACAGTATTTTGATATAAATTAGATAGCATCTAGTTCTAATATATATTGGAAATTAGCTAATTTGAGTATCTTTAAATTTAGTAAACATTGCTTCAAATTCTACCATAATATTACCAGTAGGACCGTGTCTTTGTTTTCCAATAATAAGTTCAGCTAAATTTGACACCTCATTCATTTTTGCTTGCCACTCCGCATGCTCAACAGTTGCTGGTCTAGGTTCTTTTCTTTCAAGATAGTACGCTTCTCTGTAAACAAACATTACTACATCAGCATCTTGTTCGATAGATCCTGACTCTCTTAAATCTGATAATTGAGGCTTGTGATCATCTCTTTGTTCTACAGCTCTAGATAATTGAGAAAGAGCCACAACAGGAAGTCTGAGTTCTTTAGCCATTGCTTTAAGTCCTTGTGTGATTTGAGAAATTTCTTGAACTCTACCATCTCTATTATTAATTACCGATCCTCTCATTAACTGAATATAATCTACAACAATTAGATCTAATCCAAATAACCTTTTAATTCTTCTTGCCCTATTGCTCATTGCTGCAATGCTAATAGCTGGTGTTTCATCAATAAACAAAGGTAGTTCAGAAATATTTTTGGAGGTTTCAATA
>Ga0209047_1002212_pt1 | contig 13266 bp, 9 predicted proteins | sample SaaInlV_165m_DNA_3_FD_184681 | JGI IMG/M metagenome (GOLD analysis project Ga0209047, IMG submission 184681) | Marine microbial communities from expanding oxygen minimum zones in the Saanich Inlet - Saanich Inlet SI037_S3LV_120m_DNA (SPAdes)... | ecosystem: Environmental > Aquatic > Marine >...
CAGGGATCGCGGTGGCGAGGATACCTTCGAGACCGATGCGGGTCGGTTCATCGTCACAGAAGCGATCGGCGGGAAGGGCCAGAAAGGCGCCGCCCTGCTCGATCCAGGATTTCAGCGGGTTGAACAGATCTGCCGCGATGGGGATTCCATTCCAGACGATGACGGATCCCGCCGCCGGCTGTGGCAAGTGGCCGATCCCACCGACCATCGAGAACTCCGGTTGCGGTAACAACTGTGCAGCGATCGCCTCGGGATCGCTCCACAGTGCTGCAGGGATCGATGATTCGACGATCACTACCATCCGATCGGGAGCATCGCCGAGCGGCTGCTGTGCTTCACGTTTCAGTAACCAGACTCCAGACTGCTCGGCGATCCATGGCCACTCGATGCGGGTCGTGGTGCCTTGCGGCGAGAGCGCCAGTGCTGATTTCCATCCCTCGATGGAGTATTGCTGACCCGGTCGGACGCGGGTGATCGGAGAATCGTTGAGGCGGCTCGGATCGGTCACCAGGGTGAGACCGACCCCTCGTTGTTGAACTCGCTGGATCAGATCGGGGGACGCCGGTGAGGAACTGTCGAGCAGTTGCAAAGATCGACCGGCATCGGTGGTCGCACTGATCTGTTCGAGGTTCTCGTCTCCGATCAGTGGGCGCGCCGCGCTGGGCATCTGTCCGACTGCGATGGCGACGCAGATCAGCAAGGTCGCCAGCAGACCACTGCGGCCGAGCGATAGCGATCCACACAGTGCCAGTAGCAGTGCCAGAATCAGCGGCAGCTGGGCGCTCGCCATCGCCGGCATCGATGGTGGCTTGCGATACGCAGTGGGCACCAGTTCCTCGATCATTCGACCCAACAGCACCGGCCAGTCGGAGCGACGCCACAGGTCTCCATCATCGGGTAGGAATCCCCAGTGGAATCCACCATCGGAGCGACCGATCAGCCCCTGACCCTGCTGATCGATCAGCAGCGGCACCCCGGTCGCCACCTGCCCCTGCAGGATGGTCCAGTATCGAGGATGAAGCCCCTCGAGTAGCGCTGGAGCGGGAGAGGCTGGGATCACCCGGGGTAGGAACAGATCGGTGGGCGCCGCTGGAAACGAGATGAAGGGGCGAGAACTTGCGGTGGCGATTCCTCTGACGATGAGCAGATCGGGGTCGGTCTCGTCGAGGACGATGGATCCAGTCCGTTCCAGTACCGAGAGGACTGCCGCGACCGTTTCCAGTTGTGAGTCATCCTGGATGGAGATTGGTCGCCGCCTCGGCGGAACCAGGCAAGCCGCCGAGTGATGCTCCCAGGAAACCACGATGGGAGTGCCGGGGGGCGGGGCGTCGATTTTCATCGTAGCCTCACCAGCATCGAGGATGAGGGTTTCTGTCGGACCATCTCCGATGCGCAGTTGACAGCGAGATTGTGACTCGATCCGGACATCGATGACGATCGCCTGGTCCAGAGTTCGGCGGGCACCGATCACCGCCTGGTCCGGCATCAGCAAGCGTGGTCCCGATGCGGTGAACAGCAGTGCCAGTGCCAACAGCAACCTTCGGATCGGTACGCCGTGACTGTGCTGAGGTACCGCTCGGTGCCATAGCAAGGTACTGGGGACGACCATCGTGGTGGCCGCCGCCATCCATCGAGTGCGCTGGAGCCACCACAACAGAAGGAACAACGGGGTCAGCAGCAGCCAGCCGGGATGTACGACTTCGAAGATCATCCGGAGACCACCTCGAGGGGGCCACTGCGGTGGAGTAGCGGTCGTAAGAGCACCTCTCCTTGCTGCGAGGCATCGAGCGGAAGATGGGATCCACCGCGGCGAGTCAACCACGATCGCAGGGCACGCTGGTACCTGTCGAACTGTTGTCGATATCTCTGACAGCTGGAGCGATCGATGGTGCCGATCCAGGGAGGCTCTTGTTTCGCCTCCAGTCGGACCTGACCGCTGGCGGTGGGGGTAACTTCCTCGGGGAGCCAGGGGCTGATCCAGATCGGCTTTGCCCAGCGGTTCAGTCCCTGCAGCTGGTCATCGAGATCGTCGAAGACGATGCGATCGGAGATCATCACCACTCTTCCTGGCCCCGAACCGGTCGGTTCCACTCGCTGCAGGGCGCTACGGAGATCTCCTCGGGTCGCAACTCCTGAGCGATCGCCAGGGAGGGCCACTCGCGCATTTCCGTCGTCGAGGATCCACAATCGATGAGGATCGCGACGAGATCGAGCCACCGCCAGGAACAGTTCACAGGTCCACGATACCGCTTGTGGTTTGTCGCCGAATCCCATCGAGGCTCCGCCATCGAGGATGATGGTCAGAGGCTCCGAACTGTCGTCGCGATAACTGCGTGTCCAGCGCTGGCGAAGCCGCAACCAGACTCGCAGGTCGAGCCGATGCAGGTCGTCCCCGGGGCACCACCGGGCGTGGTTGTCGAACTCGCCGCTGGCAGCACTGCGTGAACCACGACCCTGGCCGGCGGACACTCCATCGACTGCACCTCTCCAGCGCAAGCGACCGGCGAGTCGTTCGATCAGCCGCGAGTGATCGAGGGATGACGCAGCGCTCATCGGGTGCTCCAGATCTCGGTCACACCCCAGGGACGGTCGATTTCGATGAGGGTCGAGGCATTCGGACCGTGAGTGATTCTCGGAGCCGATTGAACCCAGTGGACCGGTCTGTAGACGCCATCGTCTGGAGCCGGAGTCAGTGCCTGATGACTCTTCCCGTCGCTGGAGATCCGCCACAATCGGTCCGCCAGCAGCAACACTTCATCTCCCCAGCGAGCCAGAGATGCGACCCGAAGATGAGGTCGATCCCGCTCGTCGGGCAGTGGTGGTGGTGAGAGCTCCTGCAGCGAGTGGCCGTCGAATTGCATCAGCCATGTTTGACCCTTTTCGATGCCGAGGATGACGATCCGGTCGGCGGTCGCAATCAACTGATAGGCACCGGAGCGGGGTAACGGTTCGCTCCCGGCTCGGCTCAACAGTCGTTGACCGCTCGCATCGATCAGCCAGATCTGACCCTCGTCGTCGATGGTGCCAGCGGCAAAGGCATCGGTGCTGGCAAAGGTATCGCACGGCTGCGGGTCCAGACTGCCATCGATGATGGTGGGGCGGTTCGCCAGCAGCAGGAATCGCCGGGCGCCGTCACCGTCGTGAACTTCGATCAGACGAGGAGTTGCGCCATCGGCCCAGGGAAGATCAGGGTGAACGGTGGCGGCCGGTAGCGGAGCGAAACCGCCGATCCCGGGTAACGGCGGGGTGAGCAGTTCTTTCCACCACGATGCACGCGAAGCCCCGTTCTCAAAATAGCCGACCAGACCGGAGTCGGTCAGCACCACCCGCTGTCGGTGACCCGCCGAGAGGAGCCATCGTTCGCCGCTGGGGAGCAGTGGCCGTGGTGCATCGATGGCATCGATGGATGGGTGTTTAGCGGTCGGCTCGATTCCGTGCTGACGGGTTCCGAGGTGGTGTAGTGGGGAGGAGGGGAGGGGGCCAGGAATGGTCTCGATGGAACGGGCTGGCACCGTTTCCTGCGGCAGCGTGCGATCGGCAATGACGCAATCCGGTAAACCGCTGAAGAATAATCCCGAAACACCGGCCACATCGACCCACCAATGTTGATTCCCCGCCGGGCGGAAATTGATCCAGCGCATCGATTCGGTATCTCGTGCTCTGCGCCCAGCGTCCTCGCCAAAGGTTTGCATCGCCAACTCCATCGGTGGTGGAACCGTGGCGACTCGAAGGCATTCTTGTCGGGCCGAGGATCCGAAGATCTGGTCGAGAATCTCCGCTCTGGGCAATCCATCCCGGTCGAGCAGCGAACTGCCCTGGCGCGGGAGCCAGCGGATCAGCACTCGTTCTACAGGGCTTGAAGTATCGATCACTTGCAGCGATCGATCATCTCCGCGAAGCCAAACTCCGTCCGTGATGCGAAGCCGCAGCTCGTGACCGCCGATTTTTCCGGCGATGGAATCGCCACCGGGTGAGTGCAGTTGCCAGTGATCGAGATGGAATTGTCGATCGCTGGGGGGGAGCCCCACTCTTCGAATCGGTATACCGGCGACGCTACCCATCAATGCGCCCGCCGCAGGCAAGGTGGTCGGGGGGAGCAGCGCGATGGGATCACAGACCTCGGAGAGGTGAGTGAACTGATCAGGAAGGTTCCAGCGAGCGTCGATTCCCGGCGACCATTGCACGGAAACCTCTCCTCGTGGACCGATTCGCATCGATCGCTGGATCTGCTCGGGTTGGTCGGACAGCCGTCCCGCCTGGAACCAGAGCCTCGCTTCGAGAGGGGTGCCCTCGATGGCGCGCAGTGCTGCAGAGATGGCGAGGTGGGCATCCTGTGGTCGGAAGGAGTGGCGCAATTGTCGCTCGATACTTTGGGGCAGGCGGTCGGCACCGAGCCAGGTCGGTTTGCGCTGGTCGAGAATGAGACGGGTGCTCAATTCCTGGTGGCTGTTGCCGGCGCCTGCCAGCCGCCACAGCGCGACCGTCCTTCGCGCAGCGGGCTCGTCGCCGCCATCGAGCCGTTCGAGGGCGCTGCTCAATGGCGGCAACGGATCGAATCGGGGTGGGATCGACCGCCACAGCGTGTCGAAGCCCATCGAGGCGCGCCAGCGAGTTCCGTCTTCGGTGTCCTCATCGATCAGCGCCTCTCCTTGCCAGTGCGTCTGCCCCAGTAGCCGCGCCAGCCGTAAGCTCATTGGGCCCTCCTCGGGACGAGCGCCGAGAGTGAGGAGTTGCCGCGCTTCGGCGACGAGACCCCCCGAGATGGCGATCTCGAGTGCCGCCGCTACTTCTCCTCGATGTTGAAGTTGCGTTACGCCCCACTTCCACCGCCCCGAACGATCGGCCAGCAATTTCACTCGGGTGCTGGAGATCTGCGCAGCGGTGGTGGAGGGGAGGGGGCCCTCGAACAGTTGCAGTCCGATGCGGATGTCAGCGAAGCGGTCACTCGAGAGCTGGTCGCTGGCGACCTGGCGAGCCTGTTGTGGCCAGCCTCCTGCCAGCCACATCGATGCCAGTTGATGCCGTATTCCGGAGGACGGATCCAGTTCAAGAGATGCCTCGAGGATCCCCACCGCTCGCTCGTAGTATTTCTTCTCGGTGGCGATGTCGATCGCCGCCTGGACCGTTGCAAGGGACCGATGTTGGAGACCGTGCTCGGCGATGGCATCGATCAGATCATCTACTCGCTGCTGGTCACGAGCCCACAGGAAGGCTCGTTCGACTCTGGAACGATCGTGCGGAGAGGAGGCGATCATCGAGACGATCGCTTCGAGCGGGTCGTCATCGTGGCCGTGAACCTCGAGGATGGGACACAGTGCCAGCACGCTCACCAGCATACCGAGAGGGAGTATGGTGCCAGGGAGTCGGATGCTAGGGAGTCGGGGGAGTCGGTGAATCGTCGTCATCCCTGATGAGCCACCGCCCGGTCCACTGCCGAGACGATCTCCTCGGGACCGAGGCCATCCAGTTCCCCCTCGAGGGAGTACACCAGTCGATGTCGAATCACCTCGTGACGCCATTTCTTCCAGTCTTCATCATCCAGGTGAGTCCTGCCGTCACGCAGCGCTTCGACCTTGCCGCTGAGAATCAGCGCCTGCAGTGCACGTGCTCCGGCACCCAGCCGCAGGCCTCGTCGGACCGTCTCGGGAGCAGTGGGGTCCTCCGGTCGGGTCGCTGCGATCCAGTGAGCCGCCCGATCGATCACCGAATCGGCGGCGATGACTCGTCGCACCGTCTGGCGCATCGACTCGATCTGTTTGGGATCGAGCACCTTGGCCGCTGTCATCTGGGTCTCGATGGTGGTGGCTGCAGCGATTCGCGTCAGCACCTCGGGTGCTGGACTGTGGAGTTGAACTTCGAGTAAGAAACGATCTCGCTGCGCCTCCGGCAGCGGATAGGTCCCTTCCATCTCGATCGGATTGCGGGTCGCGATGACGCTGAAGAGCGGATCGAGGCGATGGCGATGGGACGAGATGGTGACCGAGTACTCCTGCATCGCTTCGAGCAGGGCGGACTGGGTCCTCGGAGTGCCGCGATTGATTTCATCGGCGATCAGTAACTGGGTGAAGACGGGACCGGGTCGGAACTCGATTCGATCGCCACTGCTTCCCGGTAGCAGAGTTTCACCACCGAGGATATCGGCCGGGAGCAGGTCGGGGGTGAACTGAATTCTACCCCGGCTCAAACCGGTGCTGTCGGCGAGACTCTCTGCCAGTTTGGTTTTACCGGTTCCGGGGACGCCGACCAGCAACAGGTGACCTCCGGCCAACAGTGCACAGGTGGCACCATCGACCGCATCGGGCTGGCCAAAGATGACCGCACCGAGTGCCTCTCGTAATCGTAGGTCCTGCTGGCAAAAACGCTGGACCGCATCATCCACCACCTGAGCCCTCCTTCCCGCGAATCCACAGTTGATACAGATCGATCACCCGGCTCCACCGCGGTGCCAGTTGCGGATCATCCCGGACCCGGTCCCAGGATGCAGCAGATTCTTCGCCGGGGGGAGTCACCACCGAGGTGTTGAGGCGCAGATCGGAAGAGTCGCCAGTAGGGGTTCCAGCGAGGTGAATCGACTCGATCGGGGCGGCACTGTGCTGCGGGTCGAAGGGGGTCGGCGAGAGATCTGTGGGGCGATCTGAACCTCCATCGGCGAGTGCGGTGGCTCGGGTCACCGCCTCATTCCCCGGATCGGTGGAGAGGGCCAGCGACGCTCCATCGCCTGGAAGTGCGGCGGAAGCGACCATCGGGCTGCGGGAGTCGAGAGGTCGCGGCCGATTCCACAGATCGACTGCGGGAATTATCGGATCTTCGGCGGCTAGGCGCTGAAGCGCCGCCTGGACCGCCTGCAGATCTCGCGGCAGCAGCGATTGTGGTGCGGTAGTCGCCGGCGACAGCCCGCGAATCTGCCGTGCCAGCGGCTCCAGTGCCGGACGACCCGCCAGGGCGAGGGCTGCATCCTCACGACCCCGAATCCGCTGTTGCCGGGAACGCAGCTGCTCATCGGTGGGCACTTCGCTGGAGATCTGAGCCACCGAGGTACTCCCAGAGTCTTGATTCAGCCGAACCTCAGGGATCGGATCGAACGGTCCCAGCACGGCTCCGATCAGCATCGCCGTGGCGGTCAGCGCCAGCGAGGGACGGGGATCAGGAGCGGGCAGGTGGCGCCGTAGCGCAGTGGGAGAAGGAAGGGGAAGGTGAGCACACCGTGCCCTCAGAGCATCGAGCCACGGGTCTCCTGCGGGTTGCTCCTGGCGATCCAGAATCGTCTCGATCAGCGACTGAGAACCGATGACCCGGTCCCAGATTCTCGGCCACAGTGTGGCCGCACGGTGTCGCTGTCGTGTGGCGAAGACGGTCGCCAGCAGTAGCCCCACGCCGATTGCGGTGAAGGCCGCCCTGCCGGGGTCGTGGTCGGTGAGCCAGATGATGGTGACCAGCGGCAGGCCGATGGCGATTCCGGAAGCGGCTCCCCTGCGGCTACAGTGGCGCAAGATCCTGGCGCGCCCCACCCGCAGGCGTGGTTCCAGGCGTAAATCCAGGCGTGGTTCCAGGCGTGGAACGATGAGCCCCGTCAGCGTACGGCGACGCGATCGGGAAGAATTCTGGCTGTCGCTCGCTGGCACCGGGCTCCCTCCCGCGGGTCGCGGTCCAAGGGGACTCCCCCAGTCTATCCTGACCGAAGCGACGAATCACCGTCTCCCTTGACACTCGCCCATCCGCCCCCGAGTATCTCGGTCCAGGACGGGTGGGCCGGATTTCGGATCGCCAGTTATTTGTCCAGCTGGGGGAAACGCATGGCGGAACAGTTGCACCAGTACGCACGAGTACACGAAATCGTACCGGTTGAGAGTTGGAGGAAAGACGGAGTCGAGGGGTGGTTATTCCGAGATAAGGAGAACCAGACCATCTTCGTTGAATCTTCCGAGTTATTGGGTCATCAACTTGCATTCGAGGTGAACTAGGCTGTTTTGATCGACAGCAGGCGTCAAGGTTCGAAAGATCAAGGTCTTTCATTTCTGCGATCTGAGCCGGTTCCCCGTTTCTGGTTTTCCTGCGGGAAAAGGGTGAGTGCATCGACCCTGCACGAGCATCGAGGGTATAGTCGAGAAGGTTGGATTTGACGGGGCGTAGCTCAGTTTGGCAGAGTGCCTGCTTTGGGAGCAGGAAGTCGGAGGTTCGAATCCTCTCGCCCCGATTGTTTCATTCCAGCGGAGCCGGTGGGTTCGCTGGTCCACGCATCAGATGGGCACACCCTCACCTCTTCTCAAGGTGAAGAAGCCGTTGCGTTTCACCGGAAATATCTCTCTTTCCCCGTCGGGCCAACGAACCTCGAGTTGAAGTGGTCCACTTCCTTCGATCCAATCGGTGGCGAGGATCACCTCCGCCTCGCTGGAGGTCTGGAAAGAATCCTGTCGAAGGATCGGGTAAGGAATCCATCTTCCTTCGTGACGCAACCCGACCGAAGCACCAATCCCTTGACGGTTGAGCCCATCCTGCTGCAGCCGAACTCGGATCGACGAGGAGGTTTCCGAGGCATGATTGATCAGTAGGTGGGGGGCACCGTTGAGACTGGTCGAAAGGATGTCGACGTCCCCGTCTCGGTCGAAGTCACAGAGTGCTGCACATCGGCCGAGATGTTTCCACTGACTGAGCCCCTTCTCGAACTGCTCCTCGAAGCGAATCTTGTCGCCACTTCGTCGGGCGAGCCAGTACTGATCTTGTTGCTGGTAGCCGACAGAGGAGGGAACCTGGTCCGCCTCGGGGTACACATGACCGTTGGCGACAAACAGATCGACGAGGCCATCGAGATCGAGGTCTGCGACACCCACACCCCAGCTCAACATCGGTCGACTCGACGCTGCCAGTCCTCGCATTGCGGCTTCGTCACGAAATGTTCCATCGCCCTGGTTGAGGTAGAGATTGAGACTTTCACGTTCGAAGTTGGTCACCACAAGATCGAGTTTTCCATCGGCGTCGAGATCTCCGACTCCGATTCCCATCCCCGCCTGTTCTTGCCCATCTTCATCGACTGCGATACCGGAGAGGAGTCCAACTTCGCTCCAGCGGCCAGTTGGCGAGTGAGACCAGAGGTGATTGGGACAGGAATCATTGGCGACGAAAATCTCGGGATGGGGATCGCCATACAGGTCGATGATGGTGACCGCCAGCCCATACCCAGCAGAGTCGGGAGTGAATCCCCATTGCTGGGTGACATCCTGGAACTTCAACCCACCGAGATTTTCAAAGACCAGGTCAGTCAGTGCCGGCAAGCCTCTTGGTCCGCACAGCACCGGGCGATTTTCCCACAAGCACGACCACTCATCTCCGTGGAGCGGAGGCGATTCGAAGTCGTAGTCGAGGTATCGACAGACGTAGAGATCGAGATCGCCATCGAGGTCGAGGTCGCCGAAGGCCGCACTGGTACACCAGCCCTCTGCTGATAATCCGCTGTCGACCACCGGGTTCCAACGGCCCTCGATGTTTTCCACCAACTGAATCTCACCGATTCCTGTCAGTAGCAGGTCGTCATCTCCATCTCCATCGAGGTCGGCTGCCGCCACGCCGCAGTTCCATTTCATCGGGGGCAGGTTCTGGGCCTGGGAGATCGGTTCCACATCGGTTTGTTTTCCTTGGACCCAGCGGAACCACGACGGAGGAAATCCAGTTTGCTGCTGAAGGTATCGGTCGGTGGTGGATCCTGCTGTGAGAAGAATTTCTGGAGTGCCATCGGTTTGAATGTCGAGTAGTGCAAGTCCGGTGGATTTGACATCGACGATCCCCTGCGGGGGAATCACACCACAGCGTTGGACCACCGATTGAAATCCAGCCACATCAGCCGGCTCCAGCAGGACCGGCGGATCGGTCTCGGTGCCAGAGTTGTGCCGGATGCAACTGCAGAGGCACAGGATGCTGAGGAGGAGTACTCGACTCAGGATCTGTAGGTTCTGTTGTTGGATCAACGTCATTCCTGCTTTCTGTCGCGCTGGCCATCATCTCCATGACCGGGTCTAGTATGCAACAGGATCGTGAATGAAGGACAGCATCGCTTCCGAGGGACGGTCCGATTCGGGAATAATATCTGCAACGGAGCGGTTCAGGTGGGGTTTTGAAAGGAATCAGTGGGAAGTCATGAGGGCATCGTGACTCGAAGAGGATTTGCTCGTAAGATGGATATTAACCGGTGTGATCTACCTGTGAGTTGCCCCTCAATCGATGCGGAAGTGTTCAACTCTACTGTGAGGCTGGAGGAATATTGAAGTTGTTGCAAATGCTGTTGAATCGGGTTTCGCTGCCGCTTTGGGCGTGGCTAGTGGTCGGTCTGTCGGGTCAAAATTTGATCGCCCAGGGACCTCCGCCACCACCACCTCCGCCGCCGCCACCTGGTGGCGGTCCTCCTCCCCCGCCAGCGCTGCCACCGGTTCCTTTCACGGCCCAGAATCCATTCACATCCGAGAAGGCGATGCTCGGCAAGATCCTGTTCTGGGAAACGCAACTCTCCACCGACAGTTCGATCGCCTGTGGAAGTTGCCACTCGATGGAAAATGGGGGTAGCGACTCCCGCTCCTTCGATCCGTTGTCGGTTCATCCTGGACCCGACGGGAACTTTGGAACACCCGATGACATCCGTGGTTCGATCGGAGTGCAAAATCAAAGTTGCCTCGGAGTCCTTTCCGATGACCCCATTTTTGGACTTGAGCGACAGGTCACTCGCCGGAAGTCGCCCTCTGCCATCAATGCGATGTTTGATGGAAGGCTCTTCTGGGATGGACGCGCAGGACCGCAGTTCCTGAATCCGGAGACGGGTGCCGTCAGTATCCCGGGCAACACCAATCCTGCCGCCGGTGCTCTGGAAGCCCAAGCGGTGGGTCCGATCATCTCGGATGCCGAGATGGGTTGTGAGGTCCGGACCTGGGATGATGTTCGGGCTCGATTGCTAGCTGCCGCGCCACTCCAGTACGCCAACGACATCCCGCAGGCGATGCTCGACACGCTGTCGCAGTTCTCCGATTACGAATCGCTGTTCCAGATGGCCTTTGGATCGCCGGAGATCACAGGTGAGAGGATCGCCTTTGCCATCGCCACCTATGAGAGAACACTGCTAGCGGACCAGACTCCACTCGACCAGTTCATCGCGGGGAATCCGAATGCGCTGAGCCCGCAACAGGTCAATGGAATGAACGTATTTCTCAATAACTGCTTGCCCTGTCACGGCGGGCCGTTTCTTGCCGATGGAGTCTTCCACGACATCGGAGTCCGTCCAGAGAATGAGGACCAGGGACGCTTCGGTGTCACCGGGAATCCCGGAGACATCGGAAGGTTCAAGACGCCTCCGCTGAGAAATGTCGAACTCCGCGCTCCCTATTTTCACAATGGCGGCAAGCAAACCCTGGCCGAAGTTGTTTCCTTCTATAACGGTGGGGGTGACTTCCAGAACCCGGATGGGGGCCCGGGGACTCCTCCGCTGAACCTGCCCGCGGGAGCCCAGGCGAATCTGGTGCTATTTCTCGAGGCATTGACCGATGAGAGGGTGCGCAACGCGCTTCCCCCCTTTGATCATCCGACTCTGGCCACCCACTTCCGCCGAGGAGATTCGAACCGAGATGGATCGGTTGATATCAGCGATGCGATTCATTGTCTCCAGTACCTGTTCGACGGAGTTCCCGCGTTCTGTGAGGATGCCACCGATATGAATGACGATGGTCAGTTGAACATCGCAGATCCTGTGCGCCTGCTCGGCCGTCTTTTTGGTGGTGGTGAAATTCTTCCATACCCAACAGAACTGACGCGAGGTCCAGATCTCACCGCAGATCCACTGGAATGCCTCGACTGATCGCCGACAAGATCTGACAGATTGACTGCGGGTTGTTGCGGCATCGATGGTTGCTACAACCCGCAGTGGATGCACTCAAAACCCTTTCTGTCCCATTCGTGTCAAACGTACCTCAACAGTCGGCAATTGATCGAATCGGTCCTGTCCCCTCCTATATTGGGATGATGAATGTAGAAGTTCCTGGATCACCTCGAAGGGGAGGGCAAATGAAGAAAACCTATTTGACCCTGTTGATCTTGCTACTCATCTCAAGTGGCACCCAGGCCTGGTCTCAAAGTTCATCCCTGAGTTTGGTCGGTGCGAATGGATTCCCCGGGCTTCCGGTAGTCAGCCGCATCTATCTCGATCACACGGTGGCTTGCGAAGCTTTTTCCTTCGGTGTGTCCCATGATCCCTCGAAATTAACCGTGACAGGCCTTCAAAACGGCTTCTACCTGGTGGGCGCGAATCTCGGAGGGGTCAGTCCTGAGTTCCTGATGATGGAGTTCAACCCGATCAATGGCGGTGGCTTCATCGTCGGTTGCCTGATCGACCTGACCGAACCCATCAATCCGCTGATGGCTGGGCTCAATCAGGAGATCGTCATCGTGACCTACTCGGTGGCCGCGACGGCCACTCCAGGGAGTACTCCATTGCAATTCTCAGACACACTGCACGAGCCGGCGGTGGAAATCTTGGTCGTGATGAACGGGCTTGAGTACATTCCGACCGTGGAGGATGGATCGATCATCATCCTGACCGATTGCAACGGGAATGGCGTTCAAGATAGCGCCGACATCGCTTCTGGAAACAGTTCTGATTGTGATCTGGATGGGGTCCCGGATGAGTGCGGCTTTGCCCCTGGCCAGGCCGACTGTGATCAGGACGGAACCCCTGACATCTGTGAACCAGATTGTGATCTCGATGGAATCGCAGACTCGTGCGCCATCGCGAACTCCCAGGTGCCAGACTGCGATCTCAATGGAATCCCAGATTCCTGTGACATTGCCGCTGGAGGAGATCAGGATGGAGATGGAGTCCTGGATGCCTGTGAAAATGACCCCTTCTGGCGAGGCGACTGCAACAGTAGTGGCGGACTCGATCTGGCAGATGCCATCGCTTCTCTCTACTTTCTCTTTGGACTACCAAATCTGGTCAGCTGCATCGATAGTTGCGATGTGAACGACAGCGGAGCGGTGGATATTGCAGATACCGTGTATTTTCTCGGCGGATTGTTTTCGAATGGACCTCTACCGCTGGCTCCATTCCCCAACTGTGGAGAAGATCCTACGGCGGATCTTCTCGGCTGCGCGAGTTTTCCAGTGACCTGCCCATGAGGCGCTCCATCCCCGCTGCTCCTCGTCATCTGGATCACCACTGATCCAGATGACGGGGAGCAGGCGCCTTTTCTGGTGACCTTCGGACACCCGGAAGCCACTTCACAAACTGACTTCGTT
>Ga0209047_1002265_pt1 | contig 13078 bp, 17 predicted proteins | sample SaaInlV_165m_DNA_3_FD_184681 | JGI IMG/M metagenome (GOLD analysis project Ga0209047, IMG submission 184681) | Marine microbial communities from expanding oxygen minimum zones in the Saanich Inlet - Saanich Inlet SI037_S3LV_120m_DNA (SPAdes)... | ecosystem: Environmental > Aquatic > Marine >...
CAATATCTACTGTACCATCTGCTGTTATTTGAATATTAGCTGCTGCCGCTGCTGCATCCGTTGTTACTATACTTAATGTTCCATTCGTTCCTGCTGTAAATACTGCTGTATCACTAGCTGAACCAGTCATAGTAACTACTTTGCCATTTACAGCAACATCATCTACTGTTAATGCTGTTAATGTTCCAAGACTTGTTATGTTTGTTTGTGCTGCACCTGTTACTGTTGCTGCAGTTCCTGTAGTATCTTGGTTAAGAGTTCCTACTGTAAAGTCTAGTGTGTTATCTGCATCATCATATGCTACTGTAATACCTGATTCAGTATTTGAGGTAACCATTGCACCGACCGTATCTGAAATAACTTCAGACAAATCAATATTGGCTGTACCATCGAATGATACTCCATGAATTGTTCTTGCTGTTGCTAATGCTGTAGCTGTTGCCGATAAAGCAACTGCAATGTTTGCTGATCCATCAAAACTTGTACCACCAATTGTTCTTGCTGTTTCTAATATTGTAGCTGTTGCGGCATTACCTGTAGTATTTTGATTGAGAGTCCCTACTGTAAAATCTAAAGTATTATCAGCATCATCGTATGCTACTGTAATACCCGATTCAGTATTTGAAGTAACCATAGCACCAACTGTGTCAGAGATAGTTTCTGCTAAAGTAGTACCAGCAAGAGTTAATGCTCCTGATATATCTACTGCACCATTAATATCAATAGTAGTAGCTGCTATTTGTATTTCTGTATCTGCAACTAAATCTAATTGCCCATCTGCTGATGAGTTAATGTATATTGCAGTATCTCTAAATTGTAATTTTTCTGTAGTAGCTAATAACAAGTCATCAGAAAATTCAAAGTAATCTTCATCTTCTTTCCAAGTTAATACACCATCGTTTGATTCACCATCAAGAGTTATAGATATATCTGTCCCTGCTGTAGCATCACCTATAGTGATTGCTGTGCCTAATAATTTTGTAATTGGTCCACCTTCTGCAGCTGTACCATCGTGAGTGTGCCCTGAAGTTACAGCAAATGCAGCAAGAACTTGATCAAATTCTGCATTTATATCTGATGCTTCAATAACACCCCCATCAACAATAGCTGATGAACTCTGTCTTGTATATGTTGCTCCCATTTACCTTCTTCCCCCTGGTGTAAATTCTAATTGAAACCCTTTGATTGCAAAAGGTGCGTTAGTACTTGTGTCTGTTATTTTTAATGCTACAGCAAATCCTGATCCTTCTATTGATTCCCTAGTTATAGGTAAATCTCCTTGACCATAAGCTGCTGTACCAAATAATCCTGTTCCAAAATATGCTCCACTACCAGATGATTCTAATGTTATTAAACTTGGTTGAGGAGTATTTATGTCGTCATAATTGTATCTTACAAATAAACTAGAACTTACGACACCTTCAGGTTCCCAGTTTATATTAACTCTATCCATTGATTTTCTAATACCAGCATCACCCATTGTCATATCTGGGGATCTGTATGTAGCATCGATAGCAGATGTTGAACTTGCTGTCGTAAATACATTTCCTGATTCTTGTAAATATATATAGCCATCATATCCACCATGAATAACTGTTTCTGTATTACTGATGTAATCAGAATCACATGATGAAACTTTTAAACCTTTTATATCAGCATACTCAAATCCTAGTTGACCTGTATTTGGATTTGTTTTAATAACTGCTAGTATACCTTTAGAACTACCTTCTACTCCTGCATCTTTAGGATAAAATAGTCTATATTGAGATTTTTTTCTAACAACAGTTGCTATAACATTATCATACTCAATCTCATTAATTCTTTCTTGTACTTGTTTTGATATAGTACCTAATTCAACGTCACCAATTCTTTCTGTTCCTGCAACAGTTCTTAAACCATCAGCAGCTAGAAATATTAAATCTCCACCTAATTCTTGAATAGAATGATGTGCAATTGTACCAACATTTTTAGCAACTTCAGCTAATGCAAAAGTAGTAGAAGTAGTACCTGTTAATTTATAAATCTTTCTTTGACAAAATATAAATAATTCATTTCTAAATACTTTTAATCCTGTTACAACATCACCAACTTTTATTTCACCTGCACCACTACCAGAAGTAAAATTATCTTCTGAAAAAGGTACTGAAAATAATATACTGTGTGTAGAGTCAGACATACCACCATAAAATATATGATTGGCAAATGACTTAACAAACTTAGGATTAGTAGGTGCACTCCCACCGCCTGTAGCATTAATAACATCTACTGTAAAACTTGTATTAACTGTAAAAGCTGCAGCTTGTCCTGTTGCAACTATAATTTTACTTGTACCATCAAAATTAAATTTATCAAAATCGTATGTATTAGTTGTACCTAAACTAGTTGCAAGAGATGTCCATGATCCACTTGTTGTACCATAAGATACTGTACCACCTCTGCCTGCAATTATTTTATCATTAAATATTGCTGACATCTGTACTCTTTCATTAGCAGAGGATACTTGGGGTACTATTGTAGAATTATATTTTGTAGTCCCATTTAATCTTCTATACCCACCCTCTGTTGAAGGTTCAAAATTTGTTAATTGTAATGCTTCACCTGGTTGCATATCATAAACATCTTTGTTTAAAACAAGTCCACCACCACAGGTAGCATTAAAAGCCTGTAATAAAGAAGTATCAGTCATATTATACTATGCTTAAATTTGAATTTCCTGAATTAACTCTAGTATCTCTCATATAATCTGCTCTAGAAGCGTAATCACTTTTTAATAATTTTAATTTTTTTTTGTAATCTGAATCTGCTAATTGTGCGTGCTGTGCATCTGATCTTAACATATATGTGTAGTATCTACATCTATCTACAACTAATGGACCAAATCTATCTGGTAATCCCATTGTATCTCCATGTGCTGACAAGTCTGTATGAGTTGTAAAATACTCATAACTAATTAAATAATCATTTTTATCAGGTATAGGAGTTAAGCCAAAAGAACTATAGTCTGGTTTTCTATACACATATTGTGGCATACCATAGTGACCACTATTATTTTGTGAATCTTGTTCTTTAAATCTTTGCATGTAATCATCATATGATATACATTTTAATTTTCTAGTTGTTATATCTGCTCTAGATACTCTTACATAATCTACATCAAGATTAGTTGCTGTAGTTGTATTATTAACAGTTATAAATGTTGTTTGATCTGTTGCAGTAAATTGTACATCTAGTATTGCACCTGCATTAAAATCAGTTACTGTTAATGTTGTATTTAAATTTTGTGTTCCTTCTGCTGCTGTACCCACTTGTACTTTTAAAGCAGCACCTGTGCCTTCTGAATCTAATACTCTTACTTGTAGATTATAAGTTTTATTTACAACAGTTGATATTGATTGATATGCTGCATAATCATTTAATCTTAATCTACCATTACCACCACTATTATGAGCTGCACTACCTGAACCAGCTATTGTAGTCCAACTAGTTATAGCAGAAGCAAACTCACCATTAGTAAGTAATTCATTTGGCTTTAAAAAAAACGACTCGAAATCTACTCTACGCATATCCGCTGGGAATGTGTATTCACTGTCTCCAGTGTAAGTAGCTTGAGTCGTTGATGTGTGTAAAAGAGGTATCTCTACGCTCTCATTGTAAATATCGTGAACAGATTTATTAACAAAATCTTTAACAGCAGTTTGAATACCACGGCTGCTAGAAAAATTAGATGAAGTCATTTCAACTTCATTTAATTCTCTGAGTACTCTATTTGATAATACTAAATAAGTTGTCGCCATATCTATTCCTCTTTTTCATTATTGTCTTCTGCAAACTGTTCGCATCTAATTAATAATCTTTTAATACGAGATTCTGCATCATCTAATTGCTTTTTTAAATCATCAATCTGCTTTTTTAGTGCAGTATTATCAGATTTGTACTCAGAAATTATCTCAAGAAGCTGATGTCTTTTTTGATATTTCATTGAGTAGTGCAGTAATCTGATCTAATTTATCAGATTGTTCTGCAACTTTATTTTCTAAATTCTTTAACCTTACATCATTATTATTACCTAATGCAATAATCTTTTGACCTGTGCTTGCACTAGTTTTGTTTATTAAATTATATGTAGCCATAAGTTTCCTAAATGTTATAAGGGGTGTTATCTAAGGGGGATATTACTACCCCCCTTAAAGTTATCTATCTATTAGTTATGATCAGTTTCATCGATACCTGATACATCACATAGTACTGCCCAAACACGGATTTTACCCGCACTTGAAGCTGCTACTAATGTAAGTACATCTAGAGTATCAGCTGATGCTGATATAACTCTAGCATCTGTTGAAAGTGCTGAATAACCTGTTGCGTTTGTATCACCATCCGCATAAGTATCAACAACACCCCCTGTTATACCTAAGTCCATAGTAACTGAACTTGATAACGCAGTAAGTACTTCGATTCCTGCTTCCATAATTAATGTTTCTGCAGGGATATCAAGAGCTTGAATTACATCTCCTATTGCTGTTCCTGCTGCACTATTAATTGCTGATATGTCGATTGTGTTTTCTACTAAGTAAGGTGTTCTACCATTAGACGGATGTCCTGTAGTACCACCTACTCCTGTTTTGTCGTAAGTTGCCATATCTATTTCTCCTATCTATGATTAACCTATTGTTATAACACCAGAGTATACTGCTTCAGTTCTTAGAACTTTTCTTCCAAAAACGTGCAGACCTCTTACGATGTCTGAAAATGAATCAGGGTCTCTGATAAGTTCTGTTTTCGCAATATGGTTTGCAGTTGCTACTGCACCTTGATGTCCATAAAGGAAAGCGTACTCATTAGCACCTGCTGATCCAAAAGTTTTACTTGCTGCTGATCCGCTTGATACAGCTATAGCATTAGTAGTATACATTCTAAACCCAAATAAAGGTCTATCTGTAATCATACCATTTCTCATAGCTGAAGCCGATCCATCTGCCATAACAGATTGATCAACGATCTTAGCACCTGCTTTTCTAAGTTGTTGATAGAAAGCTGGTGGTGCAACGAACCATCTATTTTCTTCTGGTACATCTTGACCATCAAGAACTGTTTTAGCTGCTGACATAATATCTGTTAATGTGTCAGCTGCTGCATCACCATCGATAGGTGAACCGTCTGTTCCTGTATTAGCTGCTGAAGTACTCGCACTTGAGTAAATCGCACTTAATACATTGTAGTCGTAGTTCTTTTTAAGTGCATAAGCACCTGAAGAAGTTGCAAGAGCTTCAAAGTTTACATGTGATTGTCTTTCTTCGATGTCATCTACTTTAAACGCAAAGTACGAACCTTGGTCGACTGTCAATTGAATTTGATCGTCTGCAAGTGTTTGCGTGTTAACTGTTTGACCTCTAGCGTAGTCATTCACCGTAATAGTCGGCTCTTTTATTATATTTACTGTGTCGCCAAAATTCTCAATTTCTCCAGCGTAATCAGTGTTTGTAATGTCTTCTACAACTGATGCTCTTCTGAAAAACTTTTGAACCTTTTGACTATAAATAGCTGGAGCCCAATTACCTGATGGTAAATTTTGGTATCCAGATGCTTTTCCCATTGTTGCCATAATGTTTGCCTATTTGTTATAGTTGTTAGTTTAAGGTTGAATTCTACCTTCTCTTGAGGCTTCATCGATTTCAGCTTCAAACTTCTCAAACGTTCTTCTACTCATCTTACCAATTTCAGAGTTAGACCAGATCTTCTTTGTAGGAATGTCTGATTCTGTAGCTTTGTTAGTTTTTGTTATAGCTTTAGCTGCTTCTCTCTTAACAGCTGTTTCCTGTTTTTTATTCAAACCACTAACACCACTATCCATCTTATAAAGATCAATAGCTCTTCCAGCTAATTGTGCATTAGATGTATTTTCATACAGCCAATTTTGAATAACTGGATCTTGTTTAGCAGCCCAATTGTGAAACGCATCTTCTTTACGAATCTCACTAAAATCAGGATGTAACTTTAACAATTCAACTTCTGCTTTTTCTCTGCCAATTTCTTCCTGCTGCTTCTGTAGAGTTTGGTATTTCTCCTCGATCTCTTTAGCTTTAGTATCAGCCTTTGTCATAGCTATGGTTTCAACCATATCATATACATCGGGATACTCCTTTCTCCAAGCCTCTAATTCAGTCTTAGATTTAGGCGGAACAAACTCACTAGTAGATGTTTCCAATTGCGTCTTTAAAGTTCTAACTGTATCTTTGTGCTTAGATAAAGTAGAATCATAGTGTTTTTTTAAATCGTCATAACGTTTCTTAAAAACACGATCTTCTGCATTTTCAGGGCGTTCAGTTGAAAGAGTAGCTTCGTCATTTGAATTTGCAATTTCTTCAGATGTTTCTGTGTCCTTTTGAACGGTTGCTGCTTCTGCTTTTTCTTCATTAAATTTATTTAATTCACCTCTAGCAAATGCATCAGTTTCAGGATCATTTTTATCATCTCTATGTTTCTGATACATTGACTTACTATCTGGTTTTTTAAATAGTTTAGTTTCTTGTTTGTCTTCTTTTTCCATTATTTTTTTCCTCTTAGGTTGAGTGCCTTATGGATAAGGGTAGCTCGGTTCCATAATTTTGTGGGCTGCTATACGTTTTGGGATAGTATCCCTTGTGTATTTGCAGGTGGCACAATTTCATCTTGTTCTATTGGTTTAACCATTGACATAAATTTGTCAACGCTACCAAATCTGTTTTCAATTATTTTCTTTGACACACTAATTGTAGGTTCCCCTATACCTATTCCTGGGAATAAGTCTGCACCAAATATTTTATTTAAAACATTTTTCAAAGATGGTGTTAGGTGAACATTTAATATTCGCTTATCATCATCTTGCAAACTATTTAAGTCAATTTGCGGACTTTGTGTAGCACTCTCTGGTTGAGGTCTTTCTACTAAACCCGCACCTTGTTCTTGTTGTTGTGCCATGTTGTCAACTAACTGAGACGTATCAGCAGGCTTAGGTACAAATGGAGTTGCTCCAATTGTTCCTGTAGTTGATACTGCTGGTTCTCCTTTAAAATCTATTGCCATTACATTCTATCCTCGGGATCTCGCCCCATTCCACTTTTACCATGACCCGTTTGAGTATTTCCTTGGTTAGGGTCTCTATTGTTATCATTATTATTATTACCTTGAGAAGGATGAAAAGGTGTTGATACTGGAGTAGGTGCTTCTACTGGAGTACTATAATTTTCTTCATCTTCTGCATCAAATACTGTTCCTTCTTTGTATTCATTACCATAACTAGGTCCATAATTTATATCACTATAAGAATCATAGTCACCAGTTAATTCATATTCTAATTCAAAACTTTCGTGTTTACCTGTATAGTAATCTGAATTCATATAATCTTTAACTAATTTTTCTTTATACTTCTCTGCACCATATGCTGTTGCTTTTGCCCCAGCTTTAACTATAGCATTAATAGGCATAAATATTCCTGCTAACCCTAATCCTGTAGATAGTGCACTAGCACCTTTTTCTATACCATATGCTTTTGCCCAAGCATCTGCAGCATCTATACCTAATGCTTTTGACATTTCTGTATATGTATAATCTTTCCAATTAAATTCAGGTGAGAAATCTTTTTTAATATCTTTATCATCTTTACTATCATTATCATTACCACTTGGTACTAATATTTTTGTAACAGCTTTTAATTGTTCTTCAGGAGAATTTTTATTATAAGTTTCTGTAACTCCATAATCTTGTGTATGTGAAACATAATCACTAACTTTCCAATCTCCCGATGGGATAGTAGTTCTTGTAGGTGTTGTACTTGTAGCTACTAAACTAGAATTACCACTACTATCATAAGAAAGTGAATATTGACTCATTAAGTTCCTTGGTTAGTCTTACTGTATCGGCTTGCCGATTCCAGATTCAACATTTGGCGAAGCAAAACCAGCTTCCCCTGGCAACGGTACATTACCTGTTCCGATGTTGCCACCTCCATTTCCAGTTGGATCTGCGACTGCAGCTCCTGGAGGTACTGTTCCAGTATTTTCCATTGGACCTGGTTGTCCACTAACGCCTGTAGGTGCTTGATTTCCATTTACCATTCCCATTATTTGTGCAAATATCGCTGCTTTCTCTGGATCATTAATTACTTGATCTGGATCAATGTCTAGTGATTTTGCAATTTCTTTTAGTATTGTGTGCCATTTAACAAATGGTGCTAACGATGGGTTAGACGCTGTTTGCATAAATGTCATTAGTCTTTGTGATCTAACTTCTTTCTGCATTAGAGACGATGTCCCTCTTGCTTTAATTTCTAAATCACCTTTTATTTCTGGCTTATCATCATTAAACTGCATATTCCAGTGAAACATTGTATTGCCTAGGGGTTTTAATAAATAGTCATCAACATTTTTAATAACTGTTTTAATACTTAGTGCAGCAGCACCCATAAGCATTGACATGCCTGATGCTGTTCTTGTTGTAGATTGTACTCCTGTTTGACCATGTGAGTAAGAAGGTATACCAGTTGCTTCATCAGCTAACTGTCTAAACCTATCAAACATCATCATGTTTTCGTTAGTCGTACTTGGAAATTTAACTCCATGTATTGCTGATCCAGGTTGACCACTTTGTCTTCTGAATATTTTACCAGGAAATATTTTCATATCTTGACCTGGTACTAACATTGTTTCATCTACATCAAATACTAAATTACCTGATAGGGCTAAATTATCAATTGCCATTCTTGCATGACCATTCATAACTGATTGTGAATCATCCATATTTTCTGGAACACCCACACCAAAGAATTGATAAGGATTAACTTCGTATGGACAAACCATGTAAGGTAATCTTGTAGGTGTAAATGGATTCTCTACACATCTTAAAACTTGACCACCACAAATCCAAACATTAACTGATACAACATCTAATGCATCATCATATTTAAATCCTATTTCATCTGCGACATTCTTATCAATTATACCCCAGTATTCTAATACTTCAAATCTGTTCTTATATAAATTCTCTACATTCTCTCTATCAAATAAAGAAGATTCATAACTTCTTGTTTGATAATTTGGACCTGCTTCTAAACATTCACGAATAGAGTCTGCGTTAAATAAAGGTCTTTTAATTAAATCTGCAAACTGCTGTCTATTAAATGAGTGACGTTGAATAACATACTCACTGTCATCTATATTAGTTGCATTAGGATCTGAATAGAAATCCCAACATGATACAGCTTCTAATTTTGGTACTGTTTTAAAATGTGCTGTATAAATTGTTTCTTCAGATTCTTTATCAGTATCCCAACTATGATTAATCTTTTCTTCATTAAAAGGTCCTTTTAGTATACCTGTTCCCAACAAACACATTTCAAAAAATACGTGTCTTAAAATTTTTATAGCGTCAGTTCCATCTAACTGATCATGTATTATTTTTTCTAATTGCTCTGCTGCTAATCTTGCAGGTTCTATTTGTGGCATTGCTTTATTATCAGGAGAAGGTCCTTCATCAAAGCCAACACTTTTATATTCTTGTGCTAAGTTTTCCATTAGCATATCTGCTGTAGCACCTTGAGGTAACTCTTTACCATCACCAGGAAATCCATAAGGATTTTCTAGAGGTGTATCAGATTTAGCACCTTGCATTTCTTTAGGTTTTAGATGTGCGTACTGTGGTAAATTCTCAGGTACAATTGTAGGCTCTACTCCGATTGGAAATTTTCCCGAACCAAATAGAACTTCTATAATTTGTCCAAATGCAGCAAGTACTTTAGTCTTTGTTATCTTAACAAAAACTTTAGATTTCTCGCTATCTCTAAAAGCCATTTCAGGACCATATAGTCCTCTATAATTTCTATAAGCTTTTAACCAACGCTTCTCATCATACAACCTAGAAGTTTCTGCTTGTTGAAACCTAGATCGTACATACCCAACAAGTGGATTGTGTTCTTCTAACTTATCTGCCATTGTTAATATTTCTTTTTATATTGAACTTTAACACCTTTTTTCTTTGCAGCTACTTTAGCTTTCTTCATTCCAGCTTTAGTATATGCGTATTTTTTATTCCCTACTTGTGGCATAAATAGACTCCTATTATTTACTTATTTTTTAAATATTTTGTTACTTCTTTATGAGCTTTTTCGCTCATATATTTAAATGCTGCATTCTGAAATCTTTTAAATAACCCAAAAGGTTTACCTATAGTTCCAGAAGCTACTTTTGTATTATCAGTATGACCTGTATACTTTTTATCTGTTGATGAACACAAATCAGTATCTTGTTTTAAGCTCATTAGTAATCTCTTTTTTCAGCCATTGCAAAAATTGAAGCATCTACTTTATCTTTTTTGCCTGGTTTATCATTGCCGTCTCCAGCTAATGCACCCTGCTTAACTTTAGCATTAAGATCCATTGCTAGTTTCTCGTTCTTAACTTTAGCAACATCAGGTGAAAGTTCACCATGTTTGTATCTTCCCATTATTGTCATGTTATTCTCCTATTAAGGTTTTGGTGGATAGTAATCTTTACCTTTTAGTAAATCACTCTGCCCATATTTTTTATCTTTATTATTATTAAATAAATTATTATAAACTTTTTTTATTATACCTGGTTTCTTATTTTTCTTTTGATAGTTTGTAATGTTTTTATTTAATTCATTTACTAAATACTTCTTTGTATCCTCTTCAAAATTACTAGCTTTATTAACTAAGTTGATCATATTCTTTTGTTTAGGAACATAACCAGATTTAGGTAAGATTATTTTTTCGTTAGCCATTAGTAATCTCTTTCATCTGCCATTGCAAACAAAGAGGGCTGTACCTGGTTCTTAATTTTTTTAGGTTCAAGATATCCAAACTTACCATCCTGCGTTTCTGCAGCATGTTCTTCTCTCTTATATCCAACTTTAACATTTATGTTATTAGTTGGAGCTTTAGTTTCAAAAGCTGATTCACTTAAATCACCTTGCTTAACTTTAGCGTTGGGGTCAAATTTCATTTCCATATTATTCCTATGTTTTTATTTTTTTAATGTGTATTATATTTTTTGTTGGGATAGTAGTATTTCCACCACCTGTTTTTATTTTACCATTATCTTCAAATATAAAATCTGCCATTATCACAGTTATATTTTCATTCTGTTCTACTAACCATCCAAAGCTACAGCATATAGCTGTCTTTGATTTTTTTATATCTGATATTTCAGACCATTCACATGATCCAACGATATCTTCCCAATAAGCAATTACTAGTTCATAGGGAAAATTCTTTTTATCTATAATAGGTAACTTTTTTTTATTCATTTACTCCTCTCTGTTAATATCCAAATATTTTATCTGAGGGGATAAAGTTGTTAGTTCTATTATTGTTATTATATAACTTATTAGCATAGCTAGTATGCATTGGTCTACTTGTGCATCCATATCTTAATGCATCGTAAGCGTGATCTTCTGTATGTGTATTAATATCTTCAATATTATTATCATCTAAAGGTAATATTGGAAGAGTCCTAATCAAATTCCTGCAAGTAGAAAAGAATCTTAATCCTGGTTCCTTTTCCTTATCATCAGTAAACTTAAATCTTTTATGTATTTCAAGCTTACCATTAATTCTACTTCGAGGTGTTCTGTCTGATGGTCTCCAACGACATCCAGCTTGAATCATCGTTTCTGCTATGCTTGGACCCACATCACCTCTCTTTGCCCATGTACTAGCGTCTAAGACCCCGTAGCGTATGTATTCTCCTTGCTCTAGGTCTAGAACTTTTCTTGCGAATACATCTGCTGTAATCTTTTGAGTATATAATTCTCTATAAACCCATAGATTATTATCGTAGTCAATAGCAAACCATAAACAACAAGCAGGAGAACTATAACCCCAGTCAGCAGCACGAAATCGCTGCCAGCCTTTAGGTATTTCAAAAGGTTCAACAATGTGTATATCCTTTTTAAATTCTGGAAAAGCTGAATCTTCAAATGCATCCCAGTCTCCATCTAAAAATTGTTTCTTTTGTACTTCAGGTAATGACGCTAGCATTGCATAGTAGTCATCAGTCTGCATTAAATAAGGGTTGTCTTGTAACTTAGCAGGTATAAATCTACGTGTAATAACTTTAGTTCCTACAGGCGTATCTATATTAATATCAAAGGTTGTATTAGGTACTGCTGGGTTAACAAACATTTCTCTAACCCATTGAGACCCAATATTTCCTGGATTTCCTGTAGCCCTTAAGTATACAGGTATTGTAGGATCAACTGATCTAAGTGACGATCTTAAAAAATTATATATATCTGGCGAAGGATATTGTGGAAGTTCGTCTATTCCTATCCATGTGTAAGATTGCCCTTGGTAACGTAAAGCATCTGTCATGTTCTCTGCGTAACCGAATTCTATCTTTGCTCCTGATGGGAATCTCCACTCTTTTTCTTGCTCTCTCCATTTTGCTCCTGGGAACGCTTGGCTGTATAATCGTTGAGAATGATTTATTATATCTCTCAACTCAGGCATCGTTCTTCTAAGTAAAAGTGCTCTGTGTCCTGCCTTGTGGCAATACCTTAAAGGGTCTATAAGCATGGCGTATGATTTGCCACCGCCTCTAGCCCCACCATAGAATACTTCTCGTTCTGGTGCTGCAAGGAAATCTGTTTGAGGACCTTTATTAGGTTTAAAGATTACCTTCTGTGAACCAATGTGATCTTGAACATTCTTAGGTGCACTATCAATAACATCCTGTGTTATTAGTTGTTGTTCTTTACCATCTAATGTTTTATCTATTGTTTTAAATTTAGTCTTAACATTATCGGCATGTTTTTTTGCTGATCTTAATGTTTGTTCAGCTGCTGCAACTTTCTTTCTACTTCTTGCTAATGCTTCTTTAGCTGATTGTTTTGCTTTCTGTCGTACTGTCTTTAATTTTTTTGGCTTCGGAGGTGCTATCTCTGGTAATTCTTTTTTTAAGTCCGACATATGATATATAACGTTGTGCTTTTGTAGTTAACCATTTAGCTACTTCTCTATATGAACAAGTTTTTAAATAGTTCTTAGCTTCTTCTAAAGCTAGTAGTTCTGATTCTATTGGCTCAAT
>Ga0209047_1002274_pt1 | contig 13044 bp, 17 predicted proteins | sample SaaInlV_165m_DNA_3_FD_184681 | JGI IMG/M metagenome (GOLD analysis project Ga0209047, IMG submission 184681) | Marine microbial communities from expanding oxygen minimum zones in the Saanich Inlet - Saanich Inlet SI037_S3LV_120m_DNA (SPAdes)... | ecosystem: Environmental > Aquatic > Marine >...
ACCTATTTCGTCAAATACCTTGATTGTATGTTGCAATATGATTGGTGATTCGGTACAATTGCATCGCCAAAATTATGTTGAGGAGATGTTCTGATGATGTCCACCCCTGCCCAATTTTTTTCCAGAGGTGGATTTTCATCTTCACAATGGAATCGTAAAAAACGTGTAGACTACACAGATGTTCTGGAATCTCTTTGTGAGATTGAACCAATTCTACATGACTTTGATTTGTTTTCTAGTCAAAACAAATCAAAAAAATATTCTCGAAGAACATTGTGTGGAGTGTCATCATGAATGTATCTGCTGTATCCAATGCACATGTAATTCATAAACCAAAAAATTTGGCAATGCTGTGCACTCTTGGAATACTGTTGAGCATGTCTACTTCTTTACCTGACATGTCTGCTTTTGCAGAGTCTTCTCAAACCACTGTGATGAAACTAAATGATGAGTTGAGTCTTCAAAAAACAGTAACAACTATGAGTATTCCTGAAAACAACACATTACCTTGGGGTACTGTTAAAGGTAAAGTCCATGATCCTGCACAAGGATATCCTGTGATTATTCAATTCTTCAATCCTACTGAAGACGTTCCTATTCATGTTGCACAGGTTAGCTTGAAAGGTGATGGCTCCTTTGAGTACCGCTTTAGGGTATCAACTACAGATGAGGGTAATATCACCCATTTTTTTGAAGGAGACTATGATGTCAAAATCTTCAAGGTGGTAAATACCCCAAAAGATGATCTAATCTCCATTTAGATCATCTTTATTTTTTTTAACCATAATACGTGCCTGTTGTTTTTTGATATTGAGTTAATTCTAAGGGTCGGATTATTTTTTAATTATGGCAAATGATCTACTTTCCACTGGTCTGCCTCATTAATGCAATTAAACCACTCTATTTCTATTTCATCTGAATCAAATTCCTCAAATTCGTTTTTGAATTTTTTATTACATTCATCTTTCATCTCTTCTGAGACTTGAATGACTTGTTGTGATGAGATGCCTTTTGGAGCTTCAAATTTTTCTCCTCCTTCATAATACTTTACACCTGCTTTAGCTGATTGAAATTCAGCTAGTCCTAAATTCTGATACTCGTAAGCTTCTTGAATTTGTGTATCTGATCTAATTTTAGCTGATTTATCCCCTGTTTTTATCCATTCAATGAATTGCGAATCACTTTCTAATTGAGTTTCAGCTGATAATTTCAATAATACTACTGAACTTTTGAATATTTCTGGCGGTGTCAAATTATCATATTCTGAAATTATTGTTTCAAATTGTTCTAAGTGTTCTTCATAGTACATCAATAACTCTTCTTTTGAAATATCATCTTCAGTCCATCTTGTTTTTTCAGAGTAAAATTTAATTTGCAAATCACTCACATCACTTTCAATTTTTTCTAGTTCTATTCCAAACTGTAATCCTTTTTGCTTGGTTTGTTCAAATGAATAATTATATGCTATAATTGATCCAATGACGATAATTACTATTATTACAATTATGATGTTCTGAATTTTCCTTTTTTTCAAAGATAATCTACGTAATTTCCATCTTCATCTAATTTTAGTTCAATAGATTGCTCAGTACCGCTGATAAATGAATCATTTCGAATCGTTCTAACTCTTCCAATTACGAGTTCATATGGCCAAATCTCTACCACTATTGATCCTACCTTTGTTGTAGGTGTTTCAGTAATTTCCATATCTTCGCGCTTAACTCCGTGTCTTTCTAACATATGGATGGCGTGATCTAAGAGTGGTTTTGGATTATTATAATTTAATACCCATACTGGCGCTTCATATTCAATTTTTTGCAATTTAAAATAATCCTGCTTTTCTCATATAACAATTATTCGAAGACTGGTTTCTAGAAAATCTTAGGCATATTTTGTGATTAAATGAAACCAATAGTTTTCATACCAAAACAAGGCTTGTTTCCTTTACTCCAACATTTACAAGAACAAGAAACAGCTTTCCCTGTTTCTAAATCTTTAACAACTTTGTGAAAAACCCCTTCTCTAATTTTTGATTCAATTGATATTGTTTCATATCTATCGGGGGGCTGATCTGAGTTTTCCAATATTATTCGGGAGAAATCACATTCAATGTCATTGTACTAACCACTCTTGAGAGTTTTCTGATAATTGCAATTGCTTTTTCAAACTCATCTTGATTTTCTGTTTCAATTTCTGCAATTACATCGTATGCTCCAAAAGTTAGATATGCATTACTGATTTTTTTCATCTGTTTTAATTCATCTACGATGTATTCTTCAGATCCTAAGTCACAATTTAATAAAATGAATCCTTTGTGCATTACTTTATCTTACAATATTTAGAACAGTTCTTGTCTTTAAGTTTTAACATCTATTACCATCTACTACGTCCGCCGTAGCTGTTTTTACTACCTTTATCATCATCTCTTCTTCTGCTACTTCTGTCGTCTCTTGAACTTCTGCCTCCAGATCTACCGTATCCTCCGCCTCCAGATCTACCGTATCCTCCAGAACGCCCTCCTCTTGAATAGTTGCCTCTTGACTGGCCTCCGTATCTTCTTGAAGGCATTTGTCTTTTTAGTGGGTCTGGAATTGAAATTTGAATTCCCATTTCCTGATTCAAATCTGTTAACGGTACTTTGATTTGACGTTTAATGAGATTCCAATCCCCTAATGATGAATATGATACGAATGTAATTGCTCTTCCTTTTGCCCCTGCCCTTGCGGTTCTCCCAATTCTATGAAAATATGCCATCTCTACATTTGGTACATCATAATTAATTACTAATTCAACTCGTGGAACATCAATACCTCTGGATGCTACGTCTGTTGCAACCAAAATATCTGCTTTACCACTACGGAATTTTCCCATAGATTGCTCTCTTCTGTGTTGTGACATGTCTCCTTCTATTGCAACGGCATCATATTTTTCTTGATGGAGGAATTTTGCCACATCCCTAGTTCTGTATTTTGTTGAGCAAAATACGATGCTTTGTCCTTTAATTGGTTTGATAAAGTCAATTAGATACTTGAATTTGTCACGGTCTTTAATCACTAAAAATGACTGATCAATTCCTTCTCCACTAAGATCGTCTGCATCCAATAGGAATTGTTTTGGATTGTTTAGGTATTCTTCAGATAATCTTAAAATTTCAGTTGGCATTGTTGCTGAAAACAATGACATTGTTCTATCTTCTGGTGCTAAATCCAAAATAAATGATATGTCATCTACAAATCCCATATCCAGCATTGTGTCTGCTTCATCTAGAACGATATGGGTGATATCTCTAAGTTCAATTGACCCTCTTTTGAGATGGTCGATTAATCTGCCTGGCGTTGCCACAACAATTTCTACACCTCTATGAAGTGCATCTAATTGGATTCCCATACCTTGTCCTCCGTAGACTGTTGCTACATTGATCTTTGTATGCTTTGCAAACTTCTTGATTTCTCCTGATATTTGCATTGCTAGTTCTCTTGTTGGAGCCATGATGAGTCCTTGAATTCCATGTCTTGGTTGAATATCTTGTAACATTGCTAATGCAAATGCTGCAGTTTTACCTGAACCTGTATGGGCTTGTCCTACTACATCTCTTCCTGTAAGTAATACTGGGATTACTGCTTCTTGGATTGGAAATGCTTCTTCAAACCCTTGATCAGTTATTCCTTTGAGGACATCCTCTTTTAATCCTAAATCTTTAAATTTTGTCATTTTGTTTTCTTCTCTTAAGCAATGACGAAAAGCTTCATTGCTTGCTCGTCATTATTCCGATATCCGGAGTACCTGAAAAGGTCTAATAAACGCTTGTTATTTTTTATGTATTTAGCTGAGCATCAATAACTTTCTTGAAACTTTCAAATGGCTGTGCGCCTTTGAGTTCTACATATCCTATTTGATCATTTCCTATGAAAAATCCAGGTGTACCTGATACTCCATATGTTCTCCCATCATTTAGATCATTTCTAATCTCTTCAATGTATTTCCCATTTGTAAGACACGAATCAAAGACTTCTTGCTCTAATCCCATTTCTAAAGCATATTGACTAAACAACGACATCGCATTTGCAGTCTCTAACCCGCTCCATTCTTTTTGGTTGTCAAATAACTTATCATGCATCTCTTTGAACTTACCTTGTTCATTTGCACATTCTGCAGCAACTGATGCTGGTAGGGCATTTGGATGGATATTTTGAATTGGGAAATCTCTAAAAATTAATTTAACCTTGCCCTGATCTACATATTCCTCTAGAATTGATGGAAGTGTTTGAATGTGGAATCTTGCACAAAATGGGCATTGAAAATCTGAAAACTCGATTATGCTAATTGGTGCATTGGGATCCCCTATTACTGGATCATCATCTGCTGAGATTTTTACAATAGGTGTTGGTTGTCCAGTAGGTAATTGATTTTGTAATAACTTTAGTTCTAGTTTGGATATTGCCTCTTGCAATTCTTCTTCAGAAACTTGATTTGAATCAAAATTTGATACATACACCCCTGCAAAAAATGTCGCAATTATTGCAATCCCTATAACTGATATGATTAATCCATTAAATGTTGATTTTTTTATTGAAATTTTTCCATTATTAATTTCATTAAATTCTGTTTCATCTGATTTGATTTCATCTGATTCTATTCTATCTGAACTCATTTCAAACTACTCTAAAATTTAGTATACTTAATCGTATTGCCAAATTCTAAAACATCATTTATTTTTTGAAAATTTAAAAAGCCAATGACGGGATCCGAACCCACGACCTACTGATTACAAATCAGTTGCTCTAACCAGGCTGAGCTACATTGGCACAAAATAAAATGGACTTTTTCAGGTTTAAAATGTTACTTGAGAGTTGATCTGTGAGATTATATCTAAAAATATTCTTATTATCAGTCAATCTATAATAATGCCGTTTTTTGATATCTGTTATGAGATACATCGAACCAATTCGAGTTAAAGTTTTAATGATTATGTTTTTTGCAACTGGTGCAGCTGGCATACTTATTGGGTTATCTGCCTTCACTCCTCCTTCGTTCAAGATTATGATTACTTTTATGGGCGTGATCAATATTGGGTTGGGTGCATTTTTTGCATTTCTCTTTTTGACTCAAATTAAGAAAGATCCTGATAAGAGAAAAAAGAAAAAGAAATTTGATTGAATATTGTACTTTGAAAAAACCACAACCAGTCTAATTTTTGCTACAGGTGATTTTCGATGTTCTTTTTCCAACTAAAATATAAATAATAATCATAATTCAAGAATTTAGAAATGCTTGATTTAGTTGCTAAAAAATTATTTCTTACAAAGGGCAAAGGAGTTCATGAGGATAGGCTAACTAGTTTTGAATACGCTCTTAGAGATGCTGGAATTGCAGGTACTAATCTTGTATTAATTTCAAGTATTTTTCCACCTAAAGCAAAATTGATTTCTAGAAAAGAGGGATTAAAACAAATCTCCCCGGGACAGATTCTCTTTACTATTTATTCCAAAAATCAAACTAACGAGCCTCATAGGATGTGTGCAGCATCTGTGGGTATTGCCCAACCAAAAGACACCACCAGATATGGATATCTTTCTGAATACGAATCTTTTGGACAAAATGAAACTCAAGCTGGTGATTACGCTGAAGACATCGCAGCTCAAATGCTTGCATCTTCATTGGGAATTCCGTTTGATGTTGATAAAGACTGGGATGAAAAAAGGCAACAATGGTCAATTTCTGGTGAAATTTACAAGACTCAAAATATGACTCAATCAACAAAAGGTGACAAGGATGGAAAATGGACTACTGTATTTGCAGCTGCAGTTCTTTTATTGTAATTATTTTTTGTATCCTTTAAGATAAAACAATGCTGCACCAATAGCTACTATAGAAATTATTATTACAACTATAATCGATTCGTCTAGTTCAGTTTTTTTATTTTGATTCACTTTGTCATCCCCAATTGAGAATTTTAATTTTTCTTTATTCACCGATGTCTCTTCACCAAAAATGTATTTTCCTTGAATCATTTGACCTTCTTGCGGATCAAAAATCCATCCTTCATTTGTTATGTCTGTTGGAATTTTTTCATTACCTATGATTTGTGTTGGAACGATACTTCCTTTGATATTTGACACCATTGTATTTTCTGGTGATAAAATCAATACTTGGATGATGGAATTTAATGGATAAAATCCAGATGAAAAGTAATCTGATCTTTTGATGTTTTCTATTTTTAGAAATTCTAATGGATTAATTTGAACAATATCTTGTGCCTTATTTGGGTAATTTACTGATATTTTTAACTGTAAAAGAGAACTTGTATCTAGTGGAATTAATGAAAATGTCACTTTTGAATTCTCTTCAAATGACAGGTTCTTTGCAATGTTGTAAAATCCTCCCCCATCCCTGATTATTTTTGGAATTAGTATGGCTGACATTTTTTCATACATGGAATTTGTATCTTCCATTGACATTGTGTATACTGCTGATATCGAACCTTTTCCTGATATTGCTCCTGATGTATCAAATGCAATGTTTGATTCATCATTAGTATGCACAAAAACAGAATGGAATTTGGCATCTGTATCAAATGCCTGATTTATTTCATCAATGTATAATTCTGCAATTTCTTTGGTTTCATCTTGAATTGCAAAAATTCCTCGAGTCTCTGGATTTCTTTCTATGTTTATCATGATGCATGATTGATCAACGACTCCTAGAACGCATTGTTCTTGATTAGTCAAAACAATTGCTTCAATTCTACTATCTTCCCTAATTCTCTGTTCCAACTCGACTGGAATTCTTATTTCTTGAATGCTTGTACTTTGTAGTGTAATTGCAGTTGTAACATTATGGGATATGCTCTTGTCTACGATAATTTGTGCCGTTTCTTGAAAAGTTGCAAGACCTGCTTCTTGTGAATACGCATTATTTGCTGAAATTACAGCTATTGCAATTAATGTTAACACCAGTAAACTATTCCGCATAGGTGTACCCGTAAAAATCAAAATATTAAATTTACTCTTTTTTCTTTAGTGATTTTTTGTAAAACCCCGTAACCGAGTACTAATATTCCCATTTGACAAATATTTATTCAACATTGGCCATAATTCCATTCTTAGTAGATGTATTTCAAGATCCTATTTTTTCAGTAATGGCTGTTTTGAGTGCTTTTGGTATTGGATTATTTCAAGGAATTATTTTGGGAAGGGCAATTCTTGTTCGATTTCCACGGTTACAAAATCATGTGAAAACAGTATCTGTTTCTTTGTTTGTTGTATTTTTGATAAATGCTCTTTTGAGTGTCCCACGTTTTGCATCTCCTGAAAAAATTGATCTTTCTAATTTATCTGCAAGTAGTACTGGCGAAGCTGTTTCGGTTCTATTTCTAATTTTTGGAATGAATACGGGATTTCTAACTGTTCTTGCAATTTCAGTAACTGTGATGACTTTTGTTCTTTTGAAATTCACAAATCTAAATGGGATTGTAAAATCATTTGTTTTCTTTTCTAGTGCAATGTTGTTGATATTTACTGCCATAAGCAGATTCACTGATCTTACCCCTAGCACATTTGAGGTACTGTTGTATTTTCTTTATCAGTTAGGAATTACCATTGGAATTTTGATTGGAAGTATAAGGAAAATCAAGCCTAAGAAATTAGATTTAAAATAATTTCAAAGGTTTAAATCATATTGACATTGATTTTGAATTGACATCGAATTCAAACCGTTCGGGGAACAAGCTGGCAGTCCATGCGTTGGACTGTCAGCCCCATTTATTAAAAAATTCAATTCAATGATGCTAGTGTTTTGACTTGCTCATTGACATAATCAAATCCTTCTTGCCAAAACTTTGGTGATCTTATGTCAAATCCATATTCTGCAAGGAGTTTTTCTGGTTTTTTAGATCCGCCTGCAGCAAGAATACTCATGTATGCTGGAACAAAGTCTTTTCCTTCTTTTTTGTATCTCTGAAACAGCGATAATGCAAGTAAGTTTCCAAATGAATATGCATAGCAGTAAAATGGTGTGTGATAAAAATGAGGTATACAACTCCACTCTATTGCAAAATCATCTGATAGACTCACTGAATTTCCAAACTGTTCTTTGAGATTCTGTAGATATGTTTTAGAAATTTCATTAATTGTGGTCCCTTCACCAATTTGTTTGTGAGCATCAACTTCAAAAATTGTAAAAAACGATTGCCTCATGATTGTTGCATACAAGTCATCTATCTTTTCTGCTAACATGATCTTCTTTTCATTGTCTGAAATTTTATCTGATAAATTATCATACAATAATAATTCTGAAAATGTAGATGCTGTTTCTGCTAAAGGCAATGGGGCATCTTGAACAAGAATTGATCTGTCTTGTGCTGCTTGACTGTGTACTGCATGGCCTAATTCATGGGCCAAAGTAAAGACATCCCTTGACTTGCCTGTAAAATTTACTAGGACATATGGTGTTATTTTTGGAGTTAATGTGCTACAAAATGCGCCATCTCTTTTTCCCTGTCTTATTGCTGAGTCAATATGATTTTCATTGAAAACTTTTCTTGCATATTCTTCTAACGTACTACTGAATTTTCCAAGTGATTCAAAAACTAATTTTACTGATTTATCATATGCATAATTCTTCTCTTTGATATTTGCTGCTGCTGGTGCATACAGATCATACCTTCGTAATTTTTTCATTTTCAACATTTTTGCTTTTTGAACAAAGAATTTTTGAAAAACTGGTGAGTTTTTCCTACAAATAGAAAGAAGTGACTCTATTGTTTTATCATCAACATCGTTTCCTATGTTTCTCATTGATATTGGGGATTCATAACCTCTGATCTCTATTCCTTCATCTCTCCAATTAAGAACAATATTCTGGTAAATTTCCCCTACGACTCCTTTGCTTTCTGTATACTTTGTTAGAATTGTTTTGTAAGCTGTTTCACGAATTTTTGGATTTGTACTTCTTACATAATTTGTAAGTTCTTCTCTTGTCATTGTTTTGGATTTATTTCCAACTTTCATTTTATATTCAAAGGCGTTAGTTATTTTGTCATACAGTTTTACAAGTGCTGATATTCCTGTCACATCTAATGTGTTGATGATTCTCTCTTCAGGTTCGCTTAGTGCATATTTTGCAAATAATCTTTTATGTGAAAGATACTCTGTGATTTCACCTGCATCTTTCATGAGTCTTTTTGCATTTTTATCATCGACTTGTGTTTTCCACCATAAATCAAAAAATAAAATTTTGTTTGAAACCTCTGATCCTAATTTTGACATTTTTGTCATTAATGACGTCGCTTCATCTGACTGTGTATCTGAAGAATATGATAATGACGCATACCCTCCAATTTTGCTCATATTTTTAGAAATTTCTTCAATTTGCTGTATGATGCTCATAAATTTTTTTGATGACATTTTTGGATCTAACTTTGATTTTATTTTCTCAAATTTTATTGCCTGATTTTCTAACTCTTTGATCTGTTTTTGAAATGCCAAACTCTTTGGGTTTTTTACTAATTCTGAAAGATCCCATGTTCCAAGCTTGTAATCTGCCATCAATTTCACCTTTTTCTAACTATTAAAAAATGATTAACATTAAAAGATATGAAACTAAAAATATCTGCTGATTTGTAACTAGATGAGAAGAATGAATGATGACACTTTGATTGATGATATTTTTTTATTATTTCCTATGGTTAGATATGCTGCAATTTGGCAAAATAATTCCAAAATCTGTGGCGGGATGAGAGATAATCTTGAATCCTATTTTCCTGAAGAAACTGAAAAAACCTCTATCATACGTCAGATTTCTAGATGGCTTGAGGATAATGAATTAGATAAACTAGGAGAAAAACGATATAATCTAATTGTTAATGCAAAGGCCAGACTATACACAATTGGTATGAGTCAAAATAAATTTTTAATGATTAGTACAGAACCTGATGAAATTGGAGATGGACTAATCAATTCAATTTTAGAATTAGATGATATATCTTGAAATTTAGTTTTAATTTTTAATAATATTCTTCATGAATGTAACACCATTTCCAAATATCTCCTGGAATTGCTTTCATTACTGCATGGCCTGTTTCTTGATAATGTTTTGTTGCATGTTTTCCAATTGATGAATCACAACAACCCACATGTCCGCATGTTAAACACATTCTGATTGCCACTACTGGCAAATGTTCTTTTTCACACTCTTCACAGTTTTTGGTATTTTGAATCACGCCTTCCTTTTTCTGGGAAAAATGTTCACATTCTTTTGACATTTTAGTATTTTTTCAAAGTATTTTTGTATCTCTTAATTGAATCTATGATTACTGTTTTTGCTTCTTTTGCTGTCTCCCATCCTAGAATCTCCACTTTTTTGCCTTCCAAATCTTTGTACACCTGGAAAAAATGGGCAATCTCTGAACGAAAATGATCTTCAATGTTTTCAATATCTGTAGTGTGTAAATATCTGGGATCATTAGTTGACACACAAATAATCTTATCATCTGGTTCTCCGTCATCTTTCATTTTAAGTAGACCAATTGGTCTTGCCTCAATTAAAATTCCCGGATATGTGGGATTTGTAACAAGTACTAATGCGTCTAATGGATCCCCATCCTCAGATAATGTTTGAGGAACTAGTCCATAATCTCCTGGATAGTGAAATGGTGAAAATAACACTCTGTCTAATTTTATCATGTTGTGTTTTTTATCATATTCATATTTGTTCATGGAACCTTTTGGTATCTCTACGATGACGTTAATTATTTCAGGAATGTCTGAACCTGATTCGATATCGTGCCAAAAATTCTTGCTCATTTGATAAATTTCGTAATTTTATCTGTATATGAATTCTATGAAAAATTTGAGAGTTTAGATGACGTCATTTTGATTATGGATTACTCTGAAAATTTTAACTGTGTATTGACCTTCAAAAATATCGATTACCTCTCCTGTATTGTTGTCTATGTTTCTAACTCTGAATTTGTATTCGTATGATCCGTCCCCTTTCACATCTACTTGTGCTACATGCACTGGCGCATCATCTTTGTAAAATTGAATTATTACTGGATACCTTTCAACGTAATCTGATGCTCCTCCTCTTACTGTTCCCCATGATAATGTATTATCTTCAGGCACGTTCATACTGGTAATTGTTTTTTTCATACTCAATTCTTCGTTTATTGGAGAAATTGTAATGCTATTTTGAGATTCTGCTGCAAATGTTTGAGATGGATACATCAAAACAACAAGTGACATGATTAATGTTAGTAATACTGCCTTTTTTTCTAATCTCATTATTATTTCCTGACTTTAACTGTCTTAAAAAATTTGTTACAAATTCCTTCTAGTGGGAATTATTGTCACCGTCTAACCGTGACATTCTTTAAATCCCAAACTAGGTTATCTTGATTATTCCTATTTTAATTAGAAACTCTATTGCTCCGATGAATGTTTCATCATCAATGTTGCCTTCAGACCACCATCGTGCATCTGTTTTTACCCATTCTGGAATTCCTTGAATTGACTGTGAACCTTCATTTTCTGAAACATTGATTATTTTATTTGATACTAGAAACTCTATTGCTCCGATGAATGTTTCATCATCAATGTTGCCTTCAGACCACCATCTTGCATTATTTTTTACCCATTCTGGAATTTGACTATTTGACTTTTTTTCAATTTGGTTTGTAGTTGGTTCTGATTCTATTGTTGATTCTGTTTCTTCTTCATTATGATTTGATGTTTCTATTTTATCTACTATTTCAAAATACACATCTTTGCTTTTGTCTACATGTTCAATGTAACTAGCTGAAACTTGATAATTTCCTCGAAGTGAATTTTTATCAAAAATCAGTAATGTCTCAAAAAATCCATTACTAGTTGCAGATGTTTTTAAAATTTGGATTGATTGGTCTGGGTTGTATACTGTGATGATAACTGGGTGACCTCTTAGTAATTTATCCTCTGATATTGTTCCTGACACTTTGATTATTTGCCGCTGCTGATTTTGCACTTCGACTATTTTTTCTGAAATATTCATTGAAGTAAATGGCCTGTCTGGAATTATGGGTGCTATTATTTCTGGAACAGGCTCTGGAATAGGAGTTGGATCTGGAATAGGGGTTGGCTCTGGAATTTGAGTTGGCTCTGGAATTTGTAATGATGAGAATGCATAAAATCCATCACTACCATAAATCTCACGTACTTTGTTGACATCAATATCTGTAATCTCTTGTAAATTTGGATTATTGTGAATTGTAGGTATCATTATTGATGGTGGTGTGTTGCTGCTAGTTTGCCATTTTGAATTTGTATCAATGTTATCTGAAACATAATGGTCCAATCCAAATGAATGTCCTAATTCATGTAATGCTATTGCAGATATTGTATCATCAGAAATGAATGTCTCATCATCATAGCATGTAAACAAACCGCATAATTCTAGTTGTAAATAGTATATTGTAATTGATCCTGGTGGCCATGTGAAAAATCCTGCAATAGTTCCAGACAAACTTGGTTTGTCTTTAAAATATATGGAAATCCCACAATTTTCTAATTCCTCAGATGTAATTTCGACATTGATATCCCATAATTCATCATTGATGGTTTCTTTTTCTTTTAGCTTTTCTTCCCAGCCTAATATGGTATCTTCTACCAAATTTGCCCATTGCATCTTTTGCCGTTCTGGTATGGACTCGCTAGGAAGAACTATGCAATATGTGGGTGGTCCTTGCAATCTAAAATTTGTAGTTGGGAAAAATATCTCTGCAAAAACTGGCTGCATATTGACACTAAGAATTATGGTAAAAATTACTGCAATGATGATCTTATTTTTCATTGTTTTGTTCATTGTTGGCTAGAATTCTTAATGTTTTAGATGTGTCTACTGTTTTGAATATTTTTCTTATTTTTTTAAACCCACTTTTAATGAAATTAGAATAATGGTGGACCGAATGGGATTTGAACCCACGACCTTTGCGGGGATTTCTCCCTTACGCAGTGTGAGTGCGTCATCCAAACCAAACTAGACGACCGGTCCAATGAATCTACTAAAAGA
>Ga0209047_1002293_pt1 | contig 12987 bp, 8 predicted proteins | sample SaaInlV_165m_DNA_3_FD_184681 | JGI IMG/M metagenome (GOLD analysis project Ga0209047, IMG submission 184681) | Marine microbial communities from expanding oxygen minimum zones in the Saanich Inlet - Saanich Inlet SI037_S3LV_120m_DNA (SPAdes)... | ecosystem: Environmental > Aquatic > Marine >...
AGCCGTTTTCGGCCAGAATTCGGACCGAAACGGGCCAATCCCTCAGCGTCAAAATGACCGCCCAATGGGCGCGCGAGATCGATGACGACGCTTTTGTGCTCTGCGCCCAGGATATTACCCAGCGGCTGGAATTGCTGGACGATATCAAACGCTCGGAAGAAAAATTCCGCCATCTGGTGGACAATGCCCTCGATCTGGTTTGCGCGGTCGAGGCCGGGCGTATCACCTTCGTCAACCGGACCGGTCTCGATATGCTGCATGCATCCTCGGCGGCGGAACTGATCGGGCGCAACGTGGCCGAATTGTTCAGCGCCGACTACCGGCAGATTTTTACCGATGCGCTGGCCGAGCTTAGCGTCGAAGACGGGCTTATGCCGGCCAAGCTTTTGCGTCTGGATTTGGTTCCCTTTGATGCCCATGTCACCGTCAGCCGCCTGGCCCATCTCGGCCCGGATTTTTTCGTCATCCAGGCGCGCGACATATCCGAACACCGGCGCGCCGTGATGGCGCTGCATAGCGCCAATCTAGATCTGGAGGTTCGCGTGCGCTCCCGCACCCGCGATCTCGAAGACGAGGTCGAGCGCCGCCGTACGGCAGAAGAAAAACTGCGCGACATGGCCAACCATGACAACCTGACCGGCCTTCCCAACCGCGGCCATCTGCTGGACGTGCTGCAAATGGAGATTGAGGCCGCCGAGGAAAAGCCGCGCATGATGGCGGTCATGTACGTGGATTTGGATGGCTTCAAAGCGGTTAATGATACCCTCGGCCACAACGCCGGTGACATGGCGTTGAAGATCGTCGCGCAACGGCTCAAGGGCTGCATCAGGAAATCGGATGTGGCGGCGCGCCTCGGCGGCGACGAATTTGTGGTGGTGTTGCGCAACGTCAAAACCATTTCCATCGTTGAAAGCCGGGCCAGGGAAATCGTCGAAATGATGGGCGAGCCGTTCGACGTGGGCGGCGCGCGCCCGGCCGAGATCGGCGCCAGCGTCGGCGTTGCCTTATTCCCCAATGATGGCGCCACCCCCGATACGCTGCTGAAAGCTGCCGACGGCGCCATGTACGGCGTCAAGGCAGGTGGTAAAAACGCGGTTGCCTTCGCGTCTTAGCAGGCGATCAATGTCTGGGCGTGCAATGCCGCCCTAGGCCGCTATGCTGACGTCCATGCGGTTGTTTTTCGTCATTCGTATCTTCCTGCCGTTCGCCGCCGGCTACTACCTGTCCTACACCTTCCGTACCATCAACGCCGTCATCGCGCCGGAACTGGCCCGCGATATCGGTATCGATGCCGCCGGGCTTGGGCTGCTGACCAGTGTCTATCTGCTGACATTCGCCGCGTTTCAGATACCCTTGGGCGTCTTGCTGGACCGCTATGGCCCGAAATCGACCCAGGTTGTTTTGTTGATGTTCGCGGTTCTGGGCGCCGTCATATTTGCCGGCGCCGAAAGCGCCAGTGGGCTGATCCTCGGGCGGGCGCTGATCGGGTTCGGCGTATCGGGCTGTCTGATGGCGTCGTTCAAGGCGTTCGTGCAATATTTCCCGCGCCACCATCTACCCCTGGCCAACGGCATCATTTTCATGATCGGCGGCATCGGCGCTATGTCCTCGACGACCCCGGTCGAGGCGGCGTTGGGGATCACCGATTGGCGGGTTGTGTTTCTGTGGCTGGCGGCACTGACCGCAGGCACCGCCGTGCTGGTCGCCGTTATGGTTCCGCCGCGCCCCGAACGAAGCGCCGGCACCCAAGAATCTCTGGCCGCCAGCCTCAAAGGCTTCGGCGCCGTCATCCGCCATCCCAAATTCTTGCGCTACGCGCCGCTTTCGGTGCTTTGTTCGGGCATGCTGATGGCGCTGCTGGGACTTTGGGCTGGGCCCTGGCTGCGCGACGTGGGTGGGCTTTCAAGGGGCGCCGCCGCCAATGCCTTGTTCCTGGCGTTCGGCGCTATGACAATCAGCTATTTCTCATCGGGTTGGCTGGCGGGGCGTGTGCAGGCGCGCGGCATCGGGCTTGAAAAACTGTCGGTGACTGGCATGTGCCTCTATATGGCGGTGCAAGCCTTGATCGCCTTCGATCTGGGCTCTGGTGCCGACATTTGGTCGATCGCCCTTTGGGTATTGTTTGCCACCTTCGGCACCGCCGGCAGCCTGATCTATGCGGGGCTGGCGGGCGCCTTTCCGCCGGAACTGGCGGGCCGGGTCAACACGGCGCTTAACCTGCTGGTATTCCTTGTCGCCTTCGCCGCCCAATGGGGCATTGGCGTGATCATCAATTACTGGCCTGCCGAGGCGTCCGGACGCTTCGCCGCCGAAGCCTATGCCGCCGCATTCTTGGTTGCGCTGGCTGCGCAAGGCGCCGGCCTTTTGTGGCTAATCGCCATGCCGCTGATTTGGCGGCAACGCTAGTCTTTGGCGGCGGCTTTTTGCATCGCTTGCCAGACGGTTTCGGCCGTCGCCGGCATCGGGATATCGGTAACGCCCAAGGGCCGAAGCGCATCCAAAATAGCGTTGATCACCGCCGGCGGCGCCGCCAGGCAACCATTTTCGCCGGCGCCCTTGATACCGAGGGGGTTGGCTTGGCTCAGGCTCGGCGCCAACCCCAATTCCATCGCCGGAATATCGGCGGCGCGCGGCAGGGCGTAATCCATTAACGAGCCGGAGAGCATCTGGCCGCTTTCCCCATCGTAAGTGACCGCTTCCAGTAGCGCCTGGCCGATACCTTGAGCGACACCGCCATGGATCTGCCCGGCCACCAATTTCGGATTGACCGCCACACCCACATCGTCGAAGGCGGTGTAGGCGGTGATCTCGACCGCCCCGGTTTCGGGATCAATCTCGACCTCGGCCAGATGGCAGCCGTTGGGAAAATTGAATGGCCCTTCGAACACGGCGGACGCTTCCAGCCCGGCGCCGGAGCCGGGTGGCAGACCAATCGGCTGATAAGCGGCGGCGGCCACTGCGCCCAATGCAAGGGCCCGGTCGGTGCCGGCGACGCGAAATTCGCCGTCTTCGAAATCCACATCGCTGGCCGGCGCTTCCAGCAAATGGCCGGCGATTTTTTTGCCCTTTTCGATCACGTCATCGGCGGCCATTTTGAGGGCTGAGCCGCCCATCGACATGGAGCGCGACCCGAACGAGCCGCGGCCAAAGGCCACCCGGTCGGTGTCACCCTGCACCACCATTACATGATCCAGCGGCACCCCCAGCCAATCGGACACCATCTGCGCATAGACCGTCTCATGCCCCTGGCCATAGGAAAACGTACCGGCCAGCACCGTCACCCGGCCCGATGCATCCAGGCGCATTTCCATGCGCTCCGAAAACGCCGTGATGGCGAGAATATAAAACCCCATGCCCAGCCCGCGAAGCCGCCCCCTGGATTCCGCGTTGGCGCGGCGGGCCTTGAACCCGTCGTAATCGGCCGCCCCACATGCCGCCTCCAGAAGCACTTCGAAATCGCCACTATCGTAGGTATATTGCAGCGGTGTCTGATAGGGCATGGCGTCGGCTGGGATCAGGTTGCGGCGGCGCAATTCGGCGGCGTCCAGGCTTAGGGCTACCGCCGCATCGTCCATCATGCGTTCGATAAAATGCACCGCTTCGGGCAGCCCCGCCCCCCGGTAGGGCCCCAAGGGTGCGGTGTGGGTAAAGGCGGTGCGCACCGTCACATGGATGGCCGGAATGGCATAGACGTTGGACATATTAACGGCGGCGCGCAACGACGACACCATCGCCGATATGGTCTGATAGGCGCCGAGATTGGTGGTCAGGGTCATTTCGAGCGCGGTTATGCGCCCATCTTCATCGAACGCCATTTCGCCTTCGTCGGTCTGGTCGCGGGCGTGGGCATCAGCGGTCAGGTTATCGCTGCGCTCCCCCACCCATTTTACCGGCCGGCCCAGCTTTTCCGATGCCCACAAGACTAGCGCGTCTTCTGGATACACTGTGCCCCGTTGGCCGAAGCCACCGCCCACGTCGGGGCAGATAATATGGAAATCGGTTTCGGGGCGCTGGAAAACGGCGGCGGCCAGAACCTGGCGCAAGGTATGCGGCTTCTGGCAGGTGGAATAGAGGGTCAGGCGCCCACCGCTTGCATCCCCAATGGTTGCGCGCAGCTCCAACGGCACGGCGGACACACGCTGGTTCTGAACGGAGATGCGCTGCACATGATGAGCGCCCGCCAGACCCGTCGCTACGGCGCCCTCGTCGCCCATTTGGGTAGAGAAGCCAAGATTACCGGTGGCGCCTGGCCAAACCTCCGGCGCGCCTTCGGCCATGGCCTCCTTCGCCGACAAAACATGCGGCAGGGGCGCATAGTCTATTTGTATCAGCTCGGCAGCGCTTTTCGCCGCGTCCAGGCTTTCCGCCACTACCAGCGCCACCCGGTCACCCACATGGCGCACCAATTGGTTGGCCAGCACCGGTTGATGGGTGCGAAAGCCGGGCAGCCAGCCGCCGTCACCCTGCAATTGGGTACACGGAATGCCGCTGAGCCCATCGGCTTCCGTGTCCTTGCCGGTCGCCACGAGAAGCACGCCGGACGCCGCAGCGGCGGCCCCCACATCGATGGAAATGATTTCCGCAGACGGATGGGGCGCGCCGACCACATAAGCATGAACCTGGTCGGGGAGCGTGATATCGCCGACGAAGCGGCCCTGCCCGGTCAGGAAGCGCGCATCCTCCAGACGATTGACGGATGTCCCGATGCCGGTTTCGTTGCCCATTTGCGTGCCCCCTTAGCCTTACCGGTCGATCATAAACCGTTTCGTCTTTTTGCCCAACCGGCCCCGGCCTGATAGAATGCGGGGGCAACAATTCAGGACCGCGCCGGTTGCCCGGTCCCAAACCAAGCCATGAAAGTTCATCGATGATTCCAAGATATTCCCGGCCCGAAATGGTGGCCATCTGGGAGCCCGCCAACAAATTCCGCATCTGGTTCGAGATCGAAGCCCACGCCTGCGACGCGCAGGCTGACCTCGGCGTGATCCCAATCGAAGCCGCGAAAGCCGTCTGGGCCGGCGGTGGCAAACCATACACGCCCGAACGTATCGCCCGCATCGACGCCATCGAAGCCGAGACCAAACACGACGTTATCGCCTTCACAACCGAGCTGGCCGAACAGGTCGGCGAAGAAGCCCGCTTCGTCCACCAGGGCATGACCTCGTCGGACGTGTTGGATACAGCCTTCGCCGTGCAGCTTACCGAAGCCGCCGATATTCTGCTCACCGGCGTGGACCGGGTGCTGGCGGCCCTCAAATCCCGCGCCATCGAGCACAAAGACACGGTCTGCATTGGGCGCAGCCACGCTATCCATGCAGAGCCAACCACCTTTGGTCTTAAGTTGGCCGGCCACTACGCCGAGTTCCAGCGCGGCCGGGCGCGGCTTGAGGCGGCCCGCGCCGAGATCGCCACCTGCGCCATCTCCGGCGCCGTCGGTACCTTCGCCAATCTGGACCCGGCTGTTGAAGCCCACGTCGCCGATAAAATGGGCCTGACCCCGGAGCCGGTCTCGACCCAGGTCATTCCCCGCGACCGGCACGCCATGTTCTTTGCAACCTTGGGCGTGATCGCGTCCTCCATCGAAAGGCTGGCCACCGAGATCAGGCATTTGCAGCGCACAGAAGTTCGCGAAGCCTCGGAATTTTTCTCCGCCGGGCAAAAAGGCTCCTCGGCGATGCCGCATAAGCGCAACCCCGTCTTGACCGAAAATCTCACCGGCCTTGCCCGCACGGTGCGCGCCTGCGTCACGCCGGCCATGGAGAACGTCGCCCTCTGGCACGAACGGGATATCTCCCATTCATCCGTGGAGCGCGCCATCGGCCCGGACGCAACGATAACCCTGGATTTCGCCCTGAACCGCTGCGCCGGAGTGATCGAAAAGCTGCTTGTCTATCCAGACAGCATGCTGGCCAATTTGAACCAGCAGCGCGGCCTGGTATTTTCCGGGCGCGTGCTATTGGCGCTCACCCAGGCCGGGGTCTCAAGGGAAGACGCCTACCGGCTGGTCCAAACAAATGCCATGAAGGTGTGGGAGGAAGACGCCGATTTCCTGACCGAGCTTAAAGGCGATACCGAAGTGACAGCGAAACTATCCGAGGCCGAGATCGACGAGCAGTTCGATTTGGGTTATCACCGGCGCAATGTGGATGTGATTTTCAAGCGCGTTTTCGGATAAGCACGGCGATGGCCAATTCCGGCCTTCTCGGCCCCTATCCACTGACCGCCGCCGAGATTGATCAACGCATCGATACCTCCATCGCGGCCTTCGCATTGGGGCGGAAAGATGGCCGCAAGTTCCTGGTGCAGCATATCGGGCGCGCCGACAAGGACGCGAGCGCGGCTCTGAAGAGCCTGGTCGGCGATTACGACTATTTCAAATACCGGACCTATGTGTCGACGCGCCGGGCCTACGCCAAAGAATGCAAATTGTTCCACGATTTTCCGAGCGCGAACAACGCTGGCCACCCCGAGCCGCCGCCGGGTATCCGTGTAAAATGCCCGGTCGCCACCTGTCGTCTGGCGGATTGAACAGCTGTCCGGGGGGTATGGAAATGGATGCACCGAACCTTACCACCGCCATAACGGACTGGTCCCGCAAAGCACCCGCCGCACCCGCAATTTTGACAGCGGCTGGCACGCTGAGCTTTGCCGAATTGGACCGCGCCATCAATTGGACTGCCGATTCGTTCATGCGGGCGGGCCTGGCTTCGGGGAATCGCGTTGGCCTGCAACTGGCCAATCAAATTCAACAGCTGATTTCGTCGCTGGCCCTGGCCCGCCTCGGTGCCGGCCAAATAGCCTTCAACCTGTCGGATGGACCGCAATTTCGGGGCGATTTGATACGGCGTCTCTCTTTGGCGGCAATCATCACCGATCAGGCCTCCACCAACGGAAGCGGAGCGCCGGCGGTTGGGCCGCCGCCAGATACTTTGTCGGATTTAAAATCGCTGCCCACCATGACGTTCGATCCGGCGGTTGGCGGCGACTTGCCATATATTATCGCACCCACGTCCGGCACCTCAGCCGGCCGTCCAAAGCTTGGCATGATCAACCAACAGCTCGGTAAATTAAGGGGCAGAGCTTCGGGGCACCTATTGCCTGATGGTCCTGGATGTATTTTTCTTGCCTTGGGCGACGTTGCGTTTCAATCAATGAAACGCCGCGCGCTGGCCATCTTATATTCGGGTGGTTGTGTGGCCCTTCGAACCGGCACGGAAAACACATCCCAATTGATAGATTTCATCGCCGAAGGGGGCATAAATTATCTGAGCGGCACAGCGGTGCACGCATCGGCATTGTTGCAAGAGGCGCCGGCTGGTCCGGTCTTACTGCCAGGGCTCAATGCTATTCGTATGAGTTCGACACTAATTGCCGACAATTTGCGCGAAGAAATATTGGATCGGCTTACGCCAAAATTGTTTGTCACCTATGGCCTTACCGAATTTGGAACTGTCGCTGTTGCGACGCCCGGCCAGGTCGCCGCAATTGCGGGCGTGGTGGGAACATTGGTGCCGGGTGCCGAGGCCGCCATTGTTGATGATCGGGGCCAGCAATTGCCGGCCGGCGAGCCTGGTCATTTGCGGGTCAAATCCGATACGCTGGTCGGCGGTTATCTGGGCGCGCCGTTGGCGTCCGAAGAGGCGTTTCATGATGGTTGGTTCGATACCGGCGATCTTGTAACCATGACTTCGGAAGGCTGTTTGATCCATCATGGCCGCGCCGATGATGTGATGATCTTGGACGGCATTAACATTCACCCGGCAGAAATCGAAAGCGCTCTCTTGCGCCACCCCGCAGTGGCCGAGACCGCGGCATTCTCCGTACAAGCGGATATCCGCGGCGATCTGCCGATGGTTGCCGTGGTTTTAAAAGAAAAGACGTCAGCAAAATTACTGATCAAATTTGGCCGTGCCGAACTTGGCTCCCGGCGCCCACGCGGCGTGATGATCCTGGACGCCCTACCGCGCAACGCCGCTGGCAAGGTGTTGCGCAACCAATTGATTGCCGAGTATCAGCGCCGCCATGGCGAAAACTTGGACCAATGAGCACCGACCGACTCCAGATCGTTGAAAAATTTGGCCGATTTAACACCAAGTTGCGGGGTTAATTCGTATACTGTCACGAATTAACCATCTGGCGTTTGTACGGTCCCTTCGCCCACTTCCCGGGCCGCGTCTTTCACGTCGTACTCGTAGATCCAGTCGCTTTGCATCATGGTTTTATCGGAGCCGATGCGGGTTTTTATCGCCATGCTCACGTCGCGTTTGAAGCGCTCAAAACGTGACGGCAGATGGTTGAACTTGGCCCGCGCCCGGGAGCCTGCTTGAATTTTCGTGGTCCGAGGTATGCGCAATCCTTCATAGGCCCGCAAGGCGCCGGCGATATCGTCCGGGCCGGTTGCCAGCAGCTCGGCAAGCACGCAGCCATCCTCGCTTGCCGTGCCGGCGCCCTGGCCAAGATAGGGCAGCATCGGGTGGACGGCGTCGCCGAGCATGGTAACGGTGCCCCGGCCCCAGGCCTTTAGCGGGTCGCGGTCGTAGAGCGCCCATTTGTAATATTTGTCGGAAGTCCGGAACAAGCGGTGGAGATAGTCGTTCCAGCCGGCGAAGGTGTCTGTCAGTTCGACAAGATCGCATTCCTCGGTCCAGGAATCCTCGGCCCAGGCGTCGCTGTCGAAATGGGCGACGAAATTCATCAACGTGCCGCGCCGCACCGGGTAATGCACCACATGGCCGTGCGGACCCCACCAGGCGGTCATTTCCATGACCCGGTCCTCAGGGCGAAGCGCTTCCATCGGCACCATGCCGCGCCAGCAGACGCAGCCGGTAAAGCGGGGCTCGCCGGCGCCGAACATGGATGCCCGCACCGCCGAGCGAATGCCGTCGGCGCCAACGATAATATCGGCCTCGATCTCTCGGCCATTTTTGAAACGGGCGACGGACGCCCTATCGCCGGGCGCCACCCCGGTGCATTGGTGGCCGAGATGGAAAATGTTATCGGGCAGGGCGCCTGCCAAAACATCCAATATGTCGGCCCGGTGGATGGTGAGAAACTTGGCTCCGAAGCGCGCCTCCAGCCCGCCGGCGCTGTTTTCCTGGCGCCGGATGACGCGCCCGCTCTTGTAGTTGCGCGCCATCGTGGCTTTGGTGTGATGGCCGATCTCGACCATCGCGTCTTCGACGCCCAGCAGGCGGAACGCCTTCAGCGCGTTGGGACTCATATTGACGCCGGCGCCGATTTCCTTGATCTCGGCGGACTGCTCGTAGACCGCGACCTCGATACCGCGCCGGTGGAGGGCAAGCGCCGCGGCAAGCCCGCCGATCCCTCCGCCGATGATTGCGACCTTAGGCGTTCTTTTCACCGGCATTTTCCAAATGATTTTCGAAGCGCATCCGATGATAGCCATATCCCACCCTTGCGGAAAAGAAATTCATTCCGCCACCAAACAGTGGACCGGCTTTTATCGGCCTTAAAGAACCTTGGCGCGCTTCAGGATCGGGATCACATCCGTGCCGTACATTTCAATCATTTCCGCGCGCTTTTCATCCAGCCCGCGTCCGATTGTGCCAAGGAAATGACCGGCGCCAAAGGATCGGGATTGCTCGATAATCTGCTCGGCAACCTGTTCCGGTGTGCCGGCGATGAACTCGTCTTCGTGCAGGGAGAAACCGGCGCCGGCCTTTGGTGCATCCAGCACGGAACTATTCTCCCTGTTCACCCGCGGGTCCGCCGCCATTACCCTTCTGGCTATTGCCAGCGCGATTGATGCGGCTTCGTGCGCTTCGCTTTCGTCTCTAGCGATGGATACGTTGCGCCGGACGGCGAGATCGTCCGGGCCGGCGGTGCGGTCCTGGCGGTCTGCCTCATGGCGGTAGGCGTCGAATATTTCGGTGATCCTTGCGACCGATTCGAAGCCGGTGCAGATCTTGGAATTGCGCTGGGCCGAGCGCTCCGCCGACGGATTGCTCACCACCGTTGTCCATTTCGGCGGCGACGGTTGTTGCAAGGGGCGTGGCATGATGCTGAGGTTGTCAAAGTTCCAATATTTGCCGTGATGGCTGAAAACCGGCTCGGCCAATGCGGCGTCCACAAATTCCAGCATCTCGTTGTAGCGTTCCCGTGCCTCACTGGCTTCCAGCCCGCCCCGGGAAATCTCTTGCGGCACACCCGCGGCGCAACCGATCTCCAAACGCCCCCCGGACAAATGATCGAGCATGCAAATCTCTTCGACAATCCGCCACGGCTGGTAGAACGGCAGCACCATACCCATGGTGCCAAGGCGCAACCGTTTGGTTCGCTGGGCAAGCGCCGCGATCATCAGATTGGGCGAGGGGCTGTAGGAGAGCGAGAAATGATGTTCGGAAAAGAATATGCCTTCAAAGCCTAGCGCTTCGGCCCGCTCCCATTTTTCGAAACCAGCTGCGAATGTTTTTGAAATGGCGCTTGGATCGATTGCTATTTCCGGGTCTTCCGGCGCGTACAGAAACTCGAATATCCACGACTTGATCAACCGTTCCTCCATTTTCTGGACATGTATGGCGCAAGCGGCCAGTGGGTTCGGTGGTTATAGTGGAGCGGCGATTTCCTGTCGATGCGATTGCGCACATCTGCAGAGGGCGCTGCGGCGTGGCCAGCTCGCCGATGCGCCTGCCCCGGCGGAGTTCACGCGCGTTTCAGTCGATATCCAAATTTATCAAGGAATGGGTGATATGTTGAATATCTGGATTCTTCTGGCGCATAATTGCCGCCGTTGGGGATAAGAATGCAATTAACCGGCAAGCTCGTGACGGGCGCCAAGCAAGCGTCATTGTTCACCCAATTGGACTGGGTGATGAAGCAATGCGCCGAGAAGCTCGGGTTTGAGCCATATCCTGGTACGTTGAACCTGGAAATTGTTGCGGACGATTTGGGGCTGCTCCTTCAGTTGAAGCATCAAAAAGGGGTGGAGCTGCTACCCCCTGACCCGAATTTCTGTATTGCAACGGTATTGCCCATTCATATCGGAGATTATGAAGGCGCTGTCGTGGTTCCCGCCGAAGAAGTGAGTATCCATAATGAAAATATCATCGAGATAATATCTGGCGAAAAACTGAGAGGCGCCCTCAATATCGAGGACGGCGATTTGGTTACGATTAGATTTGAAAAGTCGTTGGTGGCGTAAATAATTTTGGACCGACCAGCCGCCAAATATACCGCTTGGTTGCAAACGAACGGAAGTGGACTTGAATTCTCCGCCATTCAAACTATATCGTTCTCAAGACCTTGCTCTTGAACATTGTAAATATGGTTAGTTGACCACGCGCCGCACCGATACGGGCCCGGACGCGAAGCTTTCGCCGTGCGTGGAACGAAGGTTCAGGCACGGGTTACCCATACCAATCCATACTTATCCCTACCAAACCATACCGGATATTTCCCAGAATAAGTCGCACCATTACGCGCCGATCCGTTTCTTCTTCTTTTTATTCATCTTAGCCCCGCCATGCGCCTGCATCTTCTTCTGCGGCATGCGCCCGGACCCTAATCCAGCCGCCGCAGCCACCGAGGGCGCCACGCCGGCCTTGCCGAGGCCAAGCTCGATACCCTCAAGCCGCCGGATTTCATCGCGCAATCTTGCCGCCTCTTCGAACTCCAGATTGGCGGCGGCGTCGAGCATGCGGGTTTTGATGTCGGCCATGTGGCTTTGGTAATTGTCGCCAACCAGATGGGTCTCGCCGGAAACGCCCATATCCACCGTCACATAATCGGCCTCGTAGACGCTTTCCAGAACATCGGTGATGCCTTTTTTAACGCTTTCGGGCGTGATGCCGTGGGCCTTGTTATAGGCGGTTTGCTTTTCCCGGCGGCGGTTGGTCTCGCCGATGGCATAGTCGAGGCTATCGGTCATCTTGTCCGCATACAAAATCACCCTGCCATCGATGTTGCGCGCCGCCCGGCCAATGGTTTGCACCAGCGAGGTTTTGGAGCGCAGGAAGCCTTCCTTGTCCGCATCCAAAATGGCCACCAAGGCGCATTCGGGAATGTCCAAGCCTTCGCGCAACAGATTGATGCCGATCAGCACATCGAAAGCGCCAAGGCGCAAATCGCGGATAATTTCAATGCGCTCCAAGGTGTCGATGTCGGAATGCAGGTAACGCACGCGGATGCCGGCCTCGTGCATGTATTCGGTCAGATCTTCGGACATTTTTTTGGTCAGCGTGGTCACCAGTACCCGCTGGCCGGCATTTGCGGCGTCCCGGCATTCGGCCAGCAGATCGTCGACCTGGCTCGTCACCGGGCGGATGATGCATTGGGGATCGATCAGGCCCGTCGGGCGCACCACCTGTTCGGTGAAGACGCCGCCGACGCGCTCCAACTCCCAGGGGCCGGGGGTGGCCGACACATAGGTGGTTTGCGGGCGCATGGCCTCCCACTCGTCGAACTTCAAAGGCCGGTTGTCGATGCAGGACGGCAAGCGGAAGCCAAACTCGGCCAGGGTGGTTTTGCGGGCGAAATCGCCTTTATACATGGCGCCCAGTTGCGGCACGGTGACGTGGCACTCATCGACCACCAGCAGCGCGTTTTCGGGCAGATATTCGAACAAGGTGGGCGGCGGCTCGCCGGCGTTGCGGCCCGTCAGGTACCGGGAATAGTTTTCGATGCCGGCGCAATGGCCGGTGGTCTCCAACATCTCCAAATCGAAGGTGGTGCGCTCGGACAGGCGCTGGGCTTCCAGCAATTTGCCTTCCTTGTCGAACCAGGCGACGCGCTCTTTCAATTCGGCGCGGATTTGCGGGATGGCTTGTTGCAAGGTCGGGCGCGGCGTCACGTAGTGGCTGGACGGGTAGACGGTGATTTCTTCCAGCGCCGACACCTTTTCGCCGGTCAAGGGATCGATCTCCCAGATGCCTTCCAACTCGTCGCCGAACAGGCTGAGCCGCCAGGCCCGGTCTTCCAGGTGGGAGGGGAAAATTTCAATGACGTCGCCGCGCACGCGGAAGGTGGAAC
>Ga0209047_1002314_pt1 | contig 12912 bp, 9 predicted proteins | sample SaaInlV_165m_DNA_3_FD_184681 | JGI IMG/M metagenome (GOLD analysis project Ga0209047, IMG submission 184681) | Marine microbial communities from expanding oxygen minimum zones in the Saanich Inlet - Saanich Inlet SI037_S3LV_120m_DNA (SPAdes)... | ecosystem: Environmental > Aquatic > Marine >...
TTCATAGCAGCAGAGATTCCCACGAATGTGGATGTGAATAGCTCTCCTGAAGAAATTGCAGCGGCACTTAGGCCTTATCTACGTGGCGATAGCCTCATCACTGTGAATGGCGAGTCCGCCGATCTATTCGCCCTGATTCTTATACCGGAAAACGTAGATAACGACATTACCCGCCCCAACACCATGCCGCTGAATTCCGGCGGACCGGCTGGGATTCAGTACTGGGCGCGAAACTTGACTGATTCCCGTCTCCCCGATGCCATCAGCATCAGTATTAATTCCGAAATTAGAGGCAGGGAATATCAGCAACTGGGGGTGGATAATCAGCTGGTTAGAAATGTACAGAGAACAAGATTGCCACTAAGCCAATTGGACCCTACTGCTGAGGCCGGAGAAGAGGCAGTTAGTATGGCTGACACTTTTCGGCAATTCGCTCCAATTGGATTTGTTTATTTAATGTTTGTGTCTCTTATGCAAAGTGTTCAGTATCTTCTAAGCAATACTATCGAAGAGAAGTCCAACAGAATTATTGAAGTGTTGCTGGCCTCAGTTACTGCTGGCGAGTTAATGATGGGCAAGTTGGTGGGAATTGGCATGTCGGGCCTTACCACTATTGCTGTCTGGCTATTCTCTTTCTATCTGTTTGTTGTCCTCTATGACAGCAGCCAGACTGAGTTGATTTCACAGATCCTGGAAGTAGTATTGAGCTCAGATCTTATTCCCTGGTTTGTCTTCTACTATTTCGCCGGATATGCCCTATATTCAGGTATATTCCTCGCAATCGGTAGCCTGTGTAATACCTTAAAGGAAGCGCAGGCCCTGATGATGCCGATGATAATGATTCAGATTATACCAATTGCGATGATGGCGTTCGTTGTCCTCGATCCCAACAATACAATTGTTCGAGCCATGAGCTGGTTCCCTTTATTCACGCCTTATCTGATGATGAATCGAGCCGCCGCAGACCCTCCAATGATAGATGTTGTGGGTACTACTATTTTGCTAATCTTGAGCATAATTTTCGTACTGTGGTTTTCTGGTAAAGTATTCCGCATGGGAGTATTGAGAACTGGACAGCCGCCGAAGATGATGGAAATATTCTCAATGATGCGAAGCAAACACTGATTTTCTTTTTGGCTGCGCTGATTATTGTTAGCTCAGCTATTTATTTCAAAATATTTGGTGCGATAGTTTTTTGGTTTGACATTTTGGAACGATAAAAAGGTACGAATAGAATGAACGAAGAAGCCTCTTCCTTGCTTGCCCCTCTACTGCCATTTGTAGGCAATAATGTTTATCTACTAGCACTAGTCCCCATCCTCCTCGCAATAGTGGCTGGGTGGATTTTTAACAACATCATTATTACTAGTTTGAAAAAGCTGGCTTCCAAAACCAGTCTGGTATTTGACGATCATCTTTTCAGTCTACTTCAAACCCCGCTCTTCAATAGCATTCTATTGATCGGGCTTTCAGCTTCTCTAATGATTCTTCCAGTGCCAGCTACCTCTCTTGGAATTGCTTTTTCAGTAATCCAATCTCTGGCAATTGCGACATGGGTGCTATTCCTCTTGAAGAGCAACCGAATTCTACTAACCGCAATTGCTCGAAATGAGAAGCGGGTTAAGGCTGTCCATAATCAGACGCTGCCTCTGTTTTTGAATCTGATTAACATCTTCATTGTGGTAATGGCTGTTTACTTAATATTTTCCGCTTGGAATATCGACATGACTGCCTGGCTAGCCTCCGCGGGCATTGTTGGCATCGCCGTCGGCTTCGCTGCCAAAGACACATTGGCCAATCTATTCTCTGGCGTATTCATTATGGCGGATGCTCCATACAAGATTGGAGATTTTGTGGTATTGGACACTCTGGAGAGAGGGGAAATAACCCACATCGGTATCCGCTCTACTCGAATGCTTACTCGGGGCGATGTGGAAGTTACCATTCCTAATTCCGTAATGGGTAATACCAAAATAATTAACGAATCTGGCGGCCCCCATGAGAAGTTCCGTGTTGCGATCGCTGTTGGTGTTGCTTATGGAACCGACATCGATCTTGTTAGAAGCATTCTGATGAATATCGCGCTTGCGGAAGAAACTGTCTGCAGTGATCCAGAACCAAGAGTGCGGTTCAGAATGTTTGGTGCGTCCAGTCTTGATTTTGAATTATTGGTGTGGATTGAGAAACCGATATTGCGCGGGAGAGTAGTAGACATACTCAATTGCGAAATTTATCGCCAGTTCAGAGACAATAAAGTAGAAATACCTTATTCAAAGCAAGATCTCTATATCAAGGAACTTCCTTCCAAGGATTAATGAGTTTTGCCCAGTCTTCACACTAGGCAGAACCTCCAATCCATCATGATGTTGAGAGACGCCAAAATAGCTTAGGATTCGCGTGTGCTATCTGGTCTCGTTGACAAGCTACAGTGTGTACATTCAGAAGTGATCAGGTTTAACAGTATAGACTTTACATAGAATTGATTGCCACAGCGCGGACATTTTCGATAGGCCATGTCCAGCGCAAAAATCGCGTACAGACTCATATATATCCACATCAGAGTATCTATGTCGCGGTTGTTGTTTAGTAGCATCCAGATTGATATCACATAGACCGGCAGCGTCCAGAAACACACCAACAGACGGGTGCGTGCCCGCCGAATTTTTCGAAGTGCCAGAGGATTAATCTCAGGCTCAGGGTTTTCCTTTTCTTTTTCATGGTCAGATTCGGGGTGCACGCGCCTGCTTCCTTTTCTAAGGTGCGGTTTGCACAATTACGAGGTCAGAGAACAGTGCCGGACTTGAGTCGGCTACATAACTCGCAGTGACTTGATAAGTAATGGTATCAACTTCAAGTTCATTCAAAATCAACTGACCCTCGACATCGAATGTTCCTTCAACCGTGGGAGCCAAACTGCTATCCAGAGTTACGTAAGAGTCCAAACGCAGTTCCAGAGGACTAAAATTGCTAATAGTAAATTCAGCACTAATCAAACTACCGTCATCGATACGAATAAAGGGAACTGATATTTGGGATCCGGTTACGGTGGGAACTGCAGCCAGGTCCGCTCCCTCGCCGGTATCAGGAATAACCAGAAAGTCTACAACGTCATCACAGACCAAGCTGCCCGCTGCCGCGGCAACGAAGTTAGCAAAAACAGGCACACAGCCTTGAGAGTAATAATCAACGATACCGTTTACTGCCGCCATCTGATGATAGTAGTTGGAGCCATTCAGAACAGGTGGCGTGTCATCCACCAAAACACCGTAGCTAATACTAATGGTGTCGCCTGCCGCGATGTCACTTACAAAACAATTCAGGCTCCCGGCTTTTTCAATCATGCCATCACTTACTGAGCCTGCTGTGGCCAAATCGTCTCCGAATACAGCACATAATTCTGCCGTATGCTGATAGCTTTGTGTTTCAAAACTGACAAGTCCGTCATTCAGGTTGAGTAGAGAAATATTGAGATTGCTCATAGTGCTTGCCGATGTATTCTCCACCTGCAGCACCATCTGGGCATAATTATTCAATAGGGCGGCCCCCTCTGCGGCTAACACCCTGAGCGTGATTCCAGAATCCGTATCATCAAGAATAGTTGTCTTGTCCGGAATCTCCTCGGCGGTAGCAGGGAATACTGAATCGCTAAGGGCGCTAACGACATGGCGGCTTCTGTTCATTGAATGAACCGCGTCGGCTCCATCAATCAGATCACCTCGGTCGGTTCCACAGGTTAAACTTTCACAGAAGCCTTCGGAGTTTGAAAACACATTGATACTTTTGGCTGTACCAAAATTTTGATTTCCCTCTCTCGCCATCACCGTAGTGAATTCATCTTCTATGCCATAACCTGCCGAGTATGAGAATGTTCCTCCATCCGGACTGTCGAGTCGGCTCGCCACAATACCCATGTTTGCTGCAAAGGCAGCAGCGAGATTTGTAGTTGCCAGACAATCGGGGCCAAGATTGACCGCAGTGATCAATTCACCCTGATGGTACTCTCTCTGAAAATCACCTTGTCGTGCAATGCCGTTTGTTGAATAACTAACACAACTTCCCGCAGCTCCGGCATCCAAGGCATGAAGAAAAACAACAAGATCACCACCGGAGCCGGTAATCATATTATTTACAGAAAAGAATGAAGGATCACTCTGGGTATCGAGGGCAGCCAAAGCTTCATCGATAGTATTACTTGCTCCCGAATAGAGAACTTCTTCAAGCCCTACTGCATTGAATTCAATGCCGACTCCGCTGTCTCTATAGATTTGATTGGTCGCGGTTAGTAGTTGGGCAATCTTGTCTTCCAGTTTTCCATCGAGATAAGCTGTTGCTTCGCTGGAGTGAATGAACAGAACATCCACTACAGCGCCCGTGGCCAAAAGCTGTTCCGCTGTCGCTGAGCTGTTGTTGATTATCGCTTCATCAAGATCCGGTACATTGTTCTGATCTTGGTCGTAATTGATATTGCGAACTACATCAACAGTAATAGATGAGCCTCGCACTGTTCGATCTCCATCGGCAATGCCCAGAGACAGGCCATTGGGTTCGATTACCGTGACATTTAGTGCGCTTAGATTGAGAGTGAAACTCGGCCCAGCATCGACAGAGCCTGGCCCGTCAATAATAAAGTCTAGAAGCTCTCCGCTATTCACATCCAATTCGTCGATGGTGCAGGTCAGTGTACGTGTAGTGCCATCTGACGTGTCTGTGCATTCGCCATCCACACTATCCAGATCCACATCGTCGGGCATGGAAATACTGAAACTGACATCGCTTATGCTCGAGCTTGTAGGATTATTCAGGTGTATCGTGAAAGGAAGAAATGCATCATTGCCGTTTTGATAGACAAAGCCCTGGGGTGCATATATGTCCAGTGTGGCTTGCTGTGCAAGTACCTTGGTAGTGAAAGCAACAGTGTAGAAAGTAGCCTGGCGTTCATCTTTGTCATTATCTTCTATAAATTTCCGATTATTATTCGCGTATTTTGGAGTCAAAAATACATGGATTCTCCAAAGGGACTTCCATATAGAGTATAGCGGGAGGAAACGCTTAATCCTTAGCTGTTTAGGGCAATATTCAGGCCGCTCCAGGCCTGGCTCAAGCCGATAATCAGGAGCACGGCGGCAAGCAGTCGATTAACCCAAAGGCTGCTCTGTTGCAGATGGTGAGAAAGATAATCACTGGCTCTGACGAAGCCGTAGAGGGCCGCATATTTTCCAAGCAAAACCGCAGTCAGAAAACTCGCCAGATTCCAGCCAATTAATTGTAAGGGAAAATATTGCGCGGCGGCGGCAAACGCGAAAATCCAGTAAGGAATGGCCTGAGGATTGAGAGCTGCAATTAACAGACCGCGGCGAAACCAGGAGTGCTGACCCCTGTCTTCTTCTCTCATGGATGTGGCTGGCTTACGGAAAAATATGTACGCCGCCAGGATGACAAACACTATAGCTAGAACAAATTTTACAGCGGTATTATTTTCCAGAAAATTCGAGATCATCAAACCAAATACAATTGCGATGAGCGCTTGCAGGACTTCAATTAAGGATGCCGCCGCGGCAATTTCCATACCCCGCCGCAGCCCATGATCCACAGTAACTTTTACAACGCTTAGATTTATGGGGCCGAAGGGAAGTGTGCCCAAGAAGCAAAGAAGAAATCCGACCAGGAAATGTAGGGCTAATTCAGACATCTATTTTTTCTTGCTGCTCTTGTCTTTCTTGAATTAGGACAACAGTATTCATACATTCTGAGTTTGCAGTTTCAGTATTTGTAAGTTCGGCAATTATTTATAGCCCTGAGCCTGAAGCTTGAACAAGTGAGCATACTGACCGTCTTTTTTAAGAAGTTCTTCGTGGCTTCCTTGTTCATGAATCTCTGCTTTTTCAAGCACAATTATGTGATCCGCCATGCGAACCGTAGAAAATCTGTGTGAAATAATTATGGAAATTCTGTTTGCGGTAAGGTCTCTGAAGTGTGCAAATATTTCAGCTTCCGCCTTTGCATCGATGGCCGCTGTTGGTTCATCCAATATTAGAACATCTGCCTTGCTGCGCATGAAGGCTCGGGAGAGAGCTATCTTTTGCCATTGCCCTCCAGATAACTCCTTACCATCTTTAAACCAGGTTCCTAACTGAGTCTGATAATCACTGGGTAAGTCTTTAACAAAAACATCGGCCATGCCCTTTCTTGCTGCTTCTTCAATTTTCGGGAGTTCTTCAATATTTTCGACATCACCTATGCCAATGTTTTCACCAACTATTAACTGATACTTGGCGAAGTCCTGAAAAATTACTCCAATCTTCTGTCTTAGGGTTTCAATGTCCCAGTCTTTGAGTTCAAGACCTTCGAGAAATATTTTGCCTTCGCTGGGAGTGTAAAGACGAGTGAGTAGTTTAATGAGTGTAGTTTTGCCACTACCATTCTCACCTACTATTGCCAGACTTTCGCCGGGAGTTATATGCAGATCAACACTTTTGAGTGCAGCAATATCACTGCCAGGATAATAGAAGCTCACGTTCTCGAATCGAATTCCGTCTGCAGGGTTAGGGCCTGCCACTTGCTCTCCAGTCTGTTCAGGCACCATGTGAGAAAGATATTCAGTAAGATTTGATAAATACAAATTGTCTTCATACATGCCGTTTATGGAGGTAAGGCTGTTGGTTACTGCATTCTGGCCCAGTCTAAACTGGGCAATATACATCGTCATCTGACCAATGGTGATGGCGCCCGCAATAGCCGCAAACCCTACCCAGCCGTAGGCAAAGTAGAAGGCCGCGCTGGCAAGTAAGCCTAGGACATAGCCCCAGAATCCTCGTCGCAACACCAGAGACTTATCTTCCTTATATATGTTTCGGAAAATATCCACGTAACGTTCCAGGAAAAGTTTGCCCAGTTGGAGCAACTTCACTTCCTTAACTCCGTCTTCACGGGTTAACACCATCTCAAGATATATCTGCATCCGTCTTTCCGCCGAGCGACGACGATGAATGCGAAATGCTTCGCCAGAGAATTTTGCCTCTGCAAGAAAGGAAGGTATACCAGCCAGGCCCAACAGAAGAACTGCATAGGGTGAAAACTGAAATAGGTATATTCCAATTGAAATGAGCACGATGATATCTCTGAACAAATCAAAGGTCTTGATTACCAGGCTAAGTGGTCGGCTGGAAGCTTCACGACGAGCACGCACGAGTTTGTCGTAGTACTCCGCATCTTCAAAGTGCGCCAGTTCCAGAGTAAGAGCTTTCTCCAGAATCATTACATTAATCTTATTGCCCAACAGTACTCGCAGAATGGACTGACACACGGTGTTAATGCGCTGAGCTCCGGTCAGTAATACTACTAGCCCGGCTTCCAGGAAAATGTAGTAGAGCGCATCACTACGTAAACTCTCTAAGGTCTGAGGATCTGCTCCGAAGGCGTTGGCTACAACATCAACAAAGAGACCGCCCACGGCTGCGATGGCTGCAGGCAGGAAACCAGACACCAATGTAGTTAGCGCCATAACTATTGTCAGGGACGCGCTAGTTTCCCAGACGATCTTGATGGCAACTGCACTGTACTGAAAAGCCGAAATGAACTTGCTGACAGGATTGGAAGGAGCTTTGTTGTCCAAGGTATTCCTTTACAAATGTTTGATAAATTCTAACACAGAAAAAAGGGGCCTCTATTATAGAGCCCCCTTTCCCCGAACTAGCCTTTGAATTCTCTCTAACAGGTTACGCTGTCATAGTAGAATTGGTTTAATCAGTCAAAAACTCTGTTAGTGACCTTTGGCAAATTTCAGGACTAGTCTGTCTGTGTTTCGACCTAGTGATGGATCGAAAGGACCTACACTGTGATCATCGGCTGTGTTGTCAAGAAGTTCGCTTGAACCAACAAGAACATATCCTGCACCAGTAACCGCCTTCACTACTTCATCAAAAGCAATTCTGTGAAGAGTCTGATTGTCTGCGCCAGAAGTTCCTTCATGATCGATGATTCCCAGAATGCCACCAGGCTTCAATGCATCCTTTACTTGAGCAAGGATTCCTTGAGCAGCTGCTGGATTGGAGTTATGGAAGTCATGGAAGTTTAAAGCCGTCATTGCATAGTCAACTGAACCTGCTTCTGCGTCGGAAATTGCAGCAATCTGTGTGATGTTGCTAAGACGTGCTGCTTTAGCTGCAGCTGGCTCGTCTGCATTTCCACCGGGACGATTCTGCATGAGAACTGTGCCACCTGAACCTACGGCATAGGAAAGTACTTCGGTATACCAACCTGTTGAAGCATTAATATCGAGAACAGTCATGCCAGCTTCTACGCCCATGAAATCTAATACGGCAGGTCCCTGTCGGCTTGCGTCTCTTTCTTTGTCAGCGGCAGGACGATCGGGGTTAGCCATTGCGCGTTCCAGTGCGGCAATATCCAGAGCTGAAGCCGAGCTGCAAGCCAGGCTGAATACTGCGAGTAGAGATAATACTTTTTTCATAATAATGACCCTTCCAATACTTATGTTGGTGTTTTTTTAGCTGTAGCTAATATAGATGCTTATATATCGATTTTGAAAGCTAATTAGTTAAATGGTCTCAAATAAACGAGGAAAGCCTCATTTATTCGAGCAGGGCAAGGAGAATAAACCAAGCAAAGCGGGGAGTACACTGTATTTCGACCAGTTGAGGATAAGGCACTACAGTGGCGCAGCATCGCGACCTGGCCCTAGACTGAGCCGAAATCACATGTCTGACCTAGATAGCGCGTAAAACCGGTAAAATAGGGCCCTGTAGAGGACTTTAGACGACCTAGTGCAATCTGTGTTCGACCATTAGTTCGGTTTCGAAGAATTCTTTCACCTGAAGTAGCTGGCTAAGATCGCCTTCACTCTCCATTAAAGGCAGATGGGACTCAATATCATTGAGGATGTTGGTGATGCTTCCCGTATCCAGAGTACTTAAATCCAGATTGAAGGGAAAATTTGACTGCTTAGACATGTCGATCTACCACTCCATATGTTCAATACCCCCAAATTAGGGGCCGAATACTTGCACAAGGAGGGTATCGACTGACATTAAGAAATCTTCATAACAAATTCTAAACTAAAGGGTTTTTGACCTTTTGTGGAAGGTATTAATATATGTACAGCGTAATCTTTACGCGGTAAACATCCCGTATTACACTAACCCCCGAAGTTGGTGAAACTCCACCTTTTGCCGGATACACAAAAAAACAATAATTCGGACGAGAAGTCCGAAATGCACGGAGTTTCAGGATGACCGCTGTGATCACGGCCTGGGCAGATTTCGTCATTGCCAAACGACTCTACATTCTCGTGGCGTCAGTACTTTTCTTGGCCGCGATATTACTTACCGGTAAAACAATCCCTTTCGATAACAGCACCGAGCGCTATTTCGTGGTGGGCGATCCGGCACTGGTTGAATACGACAGACTTATCGAGCTATTCGGAGACAATGAATACCTCATAGTGGGATTTGAAGCGGCCGAAGGTGTCAGTGATGTATTCAATGCCGACACACTAAGAGACCTTGCTCGGGTTTCGGAGTTTCTGGAATTTCACGAAAATATTACTCAACTTCGCTCCCTTACAACATTTCAATATATTCACGCCGACGCTGACGATCTTCGAACTGACTACCTCATCGAAGATGTTGAAGACCTAATAAATAATCAAGATGCCATTGCAGAAGTGAAAGCAACGCTTGCCGAAGAACAGTTAGCAGTTGGCTCTCTGATTACATCGGACTATAGACACACTCGTGTCGCCGCTCGAGTTGAATACAGCGACGATACCTCCGAGATAAAAATCAATCTTGTACAAGACCTCTACCGCTTTATAGAAGAAGAAAATATTTCTTCTGAAGATTACCTACTTCATCTTTCTGGCTACCCCCTAGTGCAGGAACGTTTTGAAACTGTTTCCGCTGAAGACTTGGACATACTGATTCCTATTATGGTCGTGTTGATGGTGGTGATTCTGTTCTCGAGCTTTCGCTCATTAACAGCAACACTCGCTCCCTGGTTGGTTATAGCAATAGGAATATTGACAGTTCTGGAGATTCAGGGCTATTTGGGAATTCCACACACAACCGTTGACTCCGGTGCTTTGCTACCAACTCTAATAATCATAGGCATCGGAATCACTATTCACATTCTTCTCGAGTTTTTTCATTTTATGAATAAGGGAAGCTCTGGTAGTGATGCCGCCCATGCCACTATTTTGAATATTTGGCGCCCTGCCTTCTTTACCGCTATTACAACCTCGGCTGGGTTTTACGCTTTATCAATTACCAAGATCATGCCGATTAGGGAGTTTGCTTTACTGGGCGCCATTGGTCCTATTGTGCTGTTTTTTCTTTCGTTAACTGTACTGCCTGCCCTCCTCAGTTATATGAAGAGCATCCCTGTCAAAACCCATGACGTTCTTGATGGAGGCCTAATCTCACGCATCGCTCAAAAAGTTCCAGACTTCACTCTTAAGAATCGAAACCCAATATTGCTTGCTGCACTTGCCGTGATGGTGTTTTCAATTTGGAATATTCCAAATATTAAAATTGACACAAACTATGTCAACCTGTTCAAGGAAGATAGCGCTACTCGCCATGACATTATTTATTTCGACGACACCTATCGAGGCATGATGAATCTGGATGTGATTCTCGATTCCGGCGAGCTTGAAGGCATCAAGAATCCTGCCTATTTGAAACAATTAGAAGAAATAGAAACCTGGCTAACTGAGCGCCCTACTCTTGGCCCGATAAATTCTCTGGGTGATTATCTCAAGGAGATCAATCAGTCCCTCAATGGCGACGACCCCGCTTACTATAGGTTGCCCGATAGTCGAGAGATGACCGCACAGTTTCTACTGCTCTACGATAGCTCAGGCGCAAACGAAGACCTCTCGGATATTAAGGATTTCGATAATCAGTATTCCAGACTTGTGGTGCCCGTTGTGAACATGACAGCCTCGGACATGAAGGCCGAACTGGATACGATAAATGCCTACCTTAATGAGAATTATGAGAATCTGACGCCAACGGTAACCGGCACCATGACCCTCTACACCATACAGGACATCTATGTCTCCGAAGGAATGGCACTTTCATTTATCATTGCTCTTCTGGTAATTACAAGCTTCTTCATCATACTCTTCAGATCTTTTAAATATGGCATTCTCTCAATCATTCCAAGCGTGCTTCCAATAATTCTTGCAGGAAGCTTTGCCGGTTGGTTAGGGGTGTTACTGGACCAGAGTGCCGTGATTGTCTTCGCTATGACTATGGGTATTGCCGTGGATGACGCCATACATGTAATGAGCCGCTACCTGCTGGCCAAGGAAGAAGGAAGCAGTACCCGAGACTCTATAGAGCGAGCTATGACTGAATCTGGCCGCGCCGTAATATTTAGCTCCATCGTATTAGTATTCGGATTCGCCGTGCTTTGTTTTGGCTCATTCACCACAGTTATTTACGTCGGAATGTTTGGTTCTATTATTATGACATTGGCTCTTCTTGGCGATTTGATTTTTCTTCCTGCCATTTTGTATCTGGCAGATGGCTCAGATGACATTGCTGAAAACATCGGCGTTGTGACTGAGTCGGAAGGAGCAAGCCATGCATAGGACAAAGGAGCGTTCTTCGATGAGCAAGTTTTTCCCTTCGGCGGGTTTAGTTGGCTTGTTTCTTTTCTGTCCGTCAGGCATCGCTGCTGAGCTCACTCCGCACGACATTATGTACGCAGTAGACCAACGCTATGACGGAGACTCTTCAATTTCCGAGATGACTATGGTGTTGATCGATCGAAGAGATCGACAACGCCGTCGTGACCTGCGCATTTATTCAAAAGATTTTCCTTCTGCAAGCGGAGACGAAGACACTCGAGCTTTGTCACTATTCGAGAGTCCTGCAGATATACGTGGCACTGCTTATTTGAATTTCGACTGGGATGACAGTGAACGGGATGATGACTCTTGGCTCTATCTGCCTTCCCTGCAAAGAGTGAAACGAATCGCTAGCAGCGATACTTCAGATTCTTTTATGGGAAGTGACTTCACCTACGCCGATATTAATGGCATAGAGATCGAATGGTACGACTTCAGCTTCATCAATGAATCGGAACTGGTTGACGGGGTTGAGTGCTGGCTTATCGAGGCAATACCGAAAACAGAATTTAAGGATAAGGCTGAAGAAGCTACTGGCTATTCGAAAATGCAAAGCTGGATTAGCAAGGAAAGCTATTTGCAAATGCGAGGACAGGCTTGGGAGCTAAGAGGAAATCGCATTAAGTATTTCACCTCTTCAGAAATCGAATTGATAGATGATGTCTGGACCATAAAATCCCTGCAAGCAATAACTACTCGGAATGGCCGTCAGGAACATGCCAGCATTCTTCAGCTCAATAGTGTCGAATATAATGTTGAAATAGAAGACGAACTCTTTTCAACTGAGAATATGCAGAGAGGCCTGGATTGAGTATCCCCACATGCAAATGACTGGAACACACAACTCAAGCATGAGAAGACATCTGGCCAATGGCTCGAAGTTGCTGCTGCTTCTTTGCCTCTCTTCCACTGCTACTGCTCAAAATGATTTCTTCAGCACAATAGATATTGCGAGCGAAAACAACTCTGTTAATGAAGACTATTCGATTATTGGCTGGGTCACTCAGAAAGTGTCACAGGGGCTAGAGAATCCTCGCGATCCTTTCAGCCGACAGCGAAGTGGTCTTAACAAGATCGAAACCAGCCTATTTGCACAACTGGATACCAGCATCAACGAAAACACACAGTTTCGAATCAGCGGTAAAGCCTATCACGATGAAATCTACAGATTCGATGATGACAATGAATACAGCGAAGACGAAATAAACGAATTTCGAAATCGATTTGAAGTAAAAGACTTCTACATCGAACATCAGAATGAT
>Ga0209047_1002315_pt1 | contig 12905 bp, 9 predicted proteins | sample SaaInlV_165m_DNA_3_FD_184681 | JGI IMG/M metagenome (GOLD analysis project Ga0209047, IMG submission 184681) | Marine microbial communities from expanding oxygen minimum zones in the Saanich Inlet - Saanich Inlet SI037_S3LV_120m_DNA (SPAdes)... | ecosystem: Environmental > Aquatic > Marine >...
TTTAGACCGATTGACCTACGGCTAAAGTGAAAAGTTTTCCTTCTAAAGTTCGACTCACCTGCTTATGTGCCGGCAGCATATTGTTAGCCGCTACAAGCTGTGAACAATCGGAGATAGATAAAGAGAGGCAAGAAACGGGATGGGAACAAATACTCCCGTTTCAACCTGATGAAAAAATTTATCAGTATATCGAAGGTAAAAAATTGCCCAGCCGTAAAGATTCCAATTTCCAAACTCGTTTCACCTTAGTTGGAGTAAAACAAACTGGTGTTTCTTTCGTCAATGAGTTCCAACCGGACCACCCTCGCAAAGCTCTTTACTCCTCTGGGTTTTCCTGCGGTGGCGTAGCCATCGGAGACGTCAATGGTGATGGTTGGCCAGATGTTTTTTTCACAGGTGGACCCACCGCCAACAAACTATATCACAATTTAGGAAACATGCATTTCCGTGACATCTCCTCGGAAAGCGGTCTGTCGGCAGGAGGGAATCCATGGTCGGCGGGAGCCGCATTCGCCGATATCGATGCCGACGGAGATCTCGACCTATATGTATGCAATTACGAAACGCCAAACCAACTTTGGCTGAATGATGGCTCAGGCAAATTTGTAGAAAAGGCAAAAGCTTTTGGAGTGGATACTGTCACAGCCAGCTTGATGCCCTACTTTCAAGACTACGATAATGATGGGGACCTTGATTTTTTTCTACTTACGAATCGGCTCTTTCTTCCCGGTGGAAGACCACAGGAACCACCCTTTAGAAAAGACTCGAATGGAAAACCGGAAGTCCTGCCGTCTTTTCAAAAATACTTTCAAATGCGTGAAGTCGCCGAAGGCATAATGAAGTTAGAGCCGTCGGGGCTCGAAGATCTTTTATTCCGAAATGATGACGGTCATTTCAAAGAAGTTTCCGTCGAAGCAGGAATCGTCGAACGTGGTCATGGGCTATCCGCAGCATGGTGGGACTACGATGACGATGGCGACCCCGACCTCTATGTCGCTAATGACTTCAAGGACTCGGATCACCTTTACCGTAATGACAGCGGCACATTCGTAGATGTCGTCAAGGAAACATTCCCTCACATTGCTTGGTTTTCAATGGGCTCTGATGTAGCTGATCTTGATGGGAACGGTGGTGATGACCTTTTCACTTTGGACATGTCGGGAACAAACCACTTTAGGCAAAAGACCACTATGGGCACTATGAACTCGCACAAGATTTTTTTGGAAACGGCAAACCCTCGCCAATACATGAGAAATGCCCTCCTTATGAATGAAGGAGAAGGTCTTTTTCGGGAAGCCGCTTATCTCGCCGGACTCGCCGACGCCGATTGGGGATGGGCGCCCAAACTGGAAGACTTTGATGAGGATGGAAGGGTAGACGTATTCATCACGAACGGCATGACTCAAAATTTCACGAATTCCGACTTGCCGATGAGCGCACAGGATAGAATCGGCCAAACTGAGTTCGATCACTACCGTACAACAGGCTTCAAGAAGGATGTTAATCTTGCCTTCCAAAATGCAGGCAAACTCAACTTCAGCAAAGTCTCCGAAGTTTGGGGGCTTGATCATGAAGGGATGAGCTTTGCCGCCGCTCACGGAGACCTTGATCGGGACGGGGACCTCGATCTAATTGTGGCCAATCTCAATGAGCCAGCCCACTTTTATCGGAATGATTCCTTTGAAGGAAATCGGGTACTCCTTTCCCTAAAAGGCCTTAACGCATGGGGTTCCAAGGTAACGGTGGTAACTGCCAAGCGTAAACAGACTAAAACACTACGACCCACTACGGGCTATATGTCCTCTGACGAACCAGTCCTACACTTTGGTCTCGGCGAAGAAGATTACATAGGCGTAATAAAAATCATTTGGTCTGACGGCACCGAACAAGAATTCGGTGATTTGCACGCCAACTATTACTACGAAATAATTCAGACTACCTCGGAACCTACAATTCCCGAAACCCAAAAGCAAAAGCAACCACTCTTTCGAAAAGTTTCCACGACTACCCAAATTCTACACGAAGAGAAACCATTCGATGACTATAAGATTCAGCCTCTACTCCCCCACAAGCTCTCCAGACTTGGTCCGGGCATGGCTTGGCACGACATTGATACAAACGGTTTCCCCGACTTGTTTTTGGGTGGTGCTGCGGGCAAACCGGGAAGCATTTGGCTAAACTATGGCGAAGGTGAATTTCGACGCCTCGTTACGCCTGCATTGGAAGCCGATAAAAACTGCGAAGATATGGGTGCCCTATTCTTAGATTATGACTCGGATGGAAAAACTGATTTACTAGTAAGCTCAGGTGGGATTGAGTCTCCCGAAGGATCGCACGATTACGCAGACCGACTTTACCGAAACATTGGAGGATTCCGATTTGAGCGGGTTCCTTTCTCGGGTGGCTCGACTTCATCCGGGCCGACTACGGCATGCGACTTTGATCGCGACGGGGACCTCGACCTGTTTATCGGAGGAAGACTGAGCCTTGGCGAATACCCTCGACCAGGCACCAGCCGGCTTCTACGCAACGACAAAGGAAATTTCGCGGATGTTACAAAAGACCTTGCCCCCGGTCTGTCATCGGCAGGAATGGTTACGGGAGCCTTATGGACAGATGCAACGGGCAATGGCTGGACGGACCTTCTAGTCACTACCGAATGGGGTCCAATCAAGCTCTACAAAAACAACAAAGGCAAACTTCTAGATGCGACAAAGGAAGCCGGACTCTCCGACCTGACCGGATGGTGGACAGGAATAACGTCGGCGGACTTCGACAAAGACGGGGACATCGATTACGCCATAGGCAACCTTGGACTTAACACCAAGTATAAAGTATCGAAGGAGCATCCGTTCGAGGGATATTACGGTATCTTTGACGACACAGGCAAAAAACGCTTCATCGAAGCCACTTGGGAGCACAACAAACTCTACCCCGTGCGAGGACGTAGTTGCTCCACGGCGGCCATGCCGTTCGTGAGTCGAAAGTTCGGATCCTACGCCTCGTTCGCCAGAGCCACCATGCCTCAAATCTACACCTCGAAATGCCTCGCTGAAGCTTATCGGGTAGAAGCTAAAACTCTTGAATCGGGAATATTGCTAAACGATGGAGCAGGTCACTTTAGTTTTCGTCCCCTACCCCGCATAGCTCAAATCGCCCCAGTATTCGGCATCGTCGCCAACGACCTAGATAACGACGGCCACTATGATCTAACATTCGCTCAAAACTTTTTTTCTCCACAACCCGAAACCGGTCGTATGGACGGAGGACTCGGTCAGTTTCTACAAGGTCTTGGCGACGGAAATTTTATTCCTGTCGCACCAAAGGAAAGCGGAATTGCAGTTAAGGGAGATGCTAAAAGTCTAGCCGCCATCGACATCGACAAAGACGGTCGACAAGACCTCATGTTCGCCCGTAATGACTCAGAACCCTCAATCTATCTCACAAGCCCAAATGCCTCATTAATCACAAATGATTATAGAAACCTCCAAATTCGGCTAAAAGGCCCAAAAGGGAATCCTACGGGCATAGGATCGACAATTAGCTTACTTCTTCCCGATGGGAAAAAACAAACCGCCGAAATCCATGCAGGTTCAGGATACCTCACTCAAACTCCTGCACGCATTTACTTCAGTCTCAAAAATGAAGAAGTCGCTACCATCCAAGTACAATGGCCAAGCGGAAAAACTTCAACCACCCGAGTATCAACCGGAATAAGCGAAGTTATAATCTCTTCCCCATAAAAAAATAACCCCGCCTCGGTAAAGAGACGGGGTTATAAAATGGGGAGTGCCGATGTCCTGCCGACACTTCCCCGGGTTGACTTGTACCATCGTCAAAATGTGTCCCTTCCCCGGCTAGAACCGGAGAAGAGATGGATCACGGGGATAGATCCCATAAATTTTGGTCCGCTTTTAAACGGTTAACCAAAACAAACAAAACTAGAAATCAAAGGACATGCCCACGCTTGCAATGCGGGGGGCACCTGGACGAAGACCATCGGGCAAATCGCTGACAGCATATTCCTTGTCTGCCAGATTAGTAACTTTGCCAAACAGACTTACGCCTTTGGAGATCTGATAAAACGCAGACCAATCAAGAACACCGTAAGACTCGATTTGAGCATCAAAGTTATCGGGAGCTGTGTTGGATGCGTTTACGTAGACATCGTCCTGCCAATGGTAATTCAGGTAAGTGCTCAACTTATCGAACACCAAACCTCCACGCAGACTGTATTGCACGTCGGCAACAAAAGGAATGGCGTTTCCAGCGTCTCCTCCCTCGTAACGGCTTTCGCCATCGGTTCTTGTGGCTGAATCGAATTCGGCATCGGTAAAGGTGATGGAGAACTGAATGGGAACACCTATCCCGCCTGCAGGACTTAAGTCCGTTACCAAAACAGCCTCAAGTCCTTGAATCGATGCCTCTCCAATATTAATGGCATCGTCTCCCAAACCACTTCCCGCATTTGGAATAGCAATCATATCGTCGATACTTGTATTGAAGAAAGTTAGCTCATATCCAAAACGATTTGCAGTACCACGGACTCCTAATTCCAAGCCAAGAGACTGCTCTTCCTCCAAGGTGCCGGAAGCGCCATTGTAACCAGGCAAGGCATGACCTTGATGCAAACCGCCAAAGAGCGTAACAGTCTCGAAATCATAAGTGGCCCCCAACCCAAGCAAAACATCTGAGACGGAATCCTTCTTGTTGTTGTACTCGTATTCGACATCCGTATAGCGAAGACCAGGGGTCAACGTCAAAGCACCGAAGTCCATTGTATCAACCAAGTACCATTCCCAAGCATTTGAGATTCGATCTTTTTTTGCCCCTTTTGAAGATTCGCTCGTCGAATCGTAAACTAGACCTCCACTATTTGTAACATTGTAAGTATCCTCCGTGTAGTCTTTGTAAGTGTATTCGTCATCCGTATAACGGAAGCCGAAATCGAAGGAGTTAATCCCCAATTCAAAATCTAAATTAGCTTGGATGCCCTTGTTAACGTAAGCACGGTCGTTGTGCTTATACTTAACTTGACCCGCTCCATCGTAAATAGCTGCATCAGACATCACTCCGGACCCCCGAAGCATATTTACATGATCAGCACTCCCGAAAGCTCCCTTTCCGATTGATTTCCATTTTTCCAGGGAACTGTAATCGGGATTAGCGATTTCAGCCGTAAGAGGATCGTTATCATCATCGTATTTTTCCGATTCATATGTGGATACGCCATCACCGGAAAGATTTGTATTATTCGTGCTATCGTTTACACGCACCTTGCCGATTTTATACCAATCCCGATTGAATTCGTTGTAAAAGGCAGTGGTGCTTAATTTAACCTCCGGGGAAAATTCCTTGAGAAATCGCAAGTAGTAGCGAGTCTGATCAGAATCCATATTATCCAATCTTGTGTTGTGATAACGTTGATAAGGATTCGCGGCAAAATCGTCCTTGCTCAACCCGATGTAACTGACGTCACCATCTAGATCCGTGCGACCAGCCTTGAACTCGAGATAATTTTCATCTCCGAACTCATAGCCTAATTTAAAAGTTACGTCGGTTTTCGACAGAGGGGCATTCGAAGAGGGAGCGTTGCCCAGACCATTGATAGACTTCCACCCGTCAGTTCGATGGTCGAACACCTCTACCAAGTATCCAAGAGTGCCACCTCCCACGGCAGTTTTACCTCCGGAAAATGCATGACTTATACGTTCATTGTTCTGAGCATAACTTACTCGCAAGTGGGATAGTTGTTGGTTCGGGATCGGTGTAGACAAGTAATTGATCACACCTCCGGTATTGTTCGGACCGTATTTGAGCGAACTGGAACCCTTGAGGATTTCAAAACCTGCCATCCGACCTGCAGTAGGAGAATAGTAAGCGGATGGATCGGAAAACGGGGACGGCGATGAGGGAATGCCATCCTCCATAATCGTTACCTTGGACGAACGGTTTGGATCCACTCCTCGCAAACTGATATTCGGGAATAAGCCATAACCTTCCTCCGGACGAACATATACCCCGGGCACTTGACGAAGTATTTCAGTTACGTCAGTATGAAAGTACGGTCCAAGATCCGAGGCATCCAAAACCGTGCCTGTCCCTTGGAGGGATGAGATGTCGGATTTATTTCCTATGACGTTGAATGGAGAAAGCACATCGATTCCATCGCTAGCGTTTTCATCTTGCCCATGTAGGGAGCCGGCCAAAATGACAGCTACCGACAAGTAGCCTAAGCATTTAGTTACATTGTTCATATTTGTTCGTTTGTTCGTTTGTTCGTTTGTTCGTTTGTTCGTTTGTTCGTTTGTTCGTTTGTTCGTTTGTTCGTTTGTTCGTTTGTTCGTTTGTTCGTTTTGAGTTCTACTGAGAATGGGTCTCATTTTCAATTGATACTGGGTCTCAATAGCGCAAATATTCTTCTGTCAACCCTTATTGAGAATAAATCTCATTTATTTTTTCATTTTGCGCATTCATAGCCCTAAACCGATCAGTTACTAAGACTGACGGCGGAAAGCAATTGACCCCCAACCACTCTCCAAACAATATGAGAACAGAATACTGCTTTTTGCTCCTGTAGTTCAATGGATAGAACATCGGTTTCCGGAACCGAGGATCAGGGTTCGACTCCCTGCGGGAGTACCAGTCAGAAAAAAGTGCAAAGCAAGCGGGACTCCCCTTTATATAGTGGGTCTCAGGGTATTCCACCAAGCTGGTCGCTCGCTTTCTTCAAATCTTTCATTCTGCAAGGAAATGCCCTAAAGTTGAATGTTTCGGCAAATATACTGACAACGAACTGACAACGCAAGGGGGGCGGGGGTTGGCCGCGGCTCTGCGCTTTTTCTTATGATTCATCAATACCCCCACGCTATTTTTTGCATATAGGGGCAATTGTTGTGCCACAAGGTGGTGTCGCCTAAGTATATTTGCTGCAGCGAATCAAGGCGGGGGCGGTCGAGTCCGAGGCCGGGTAGGGGGATTCGGCGGCAGGCGGAAAACCTGCTTCTCCTTCATCAGCGCGCTGTACTAGTTTGCGGTCCAAGTGTTCATGGAGGCATTGAACGAATACCACTTGCCATCCTTGTATTGCTTCAAATCTCCGAGCTTCCCATCATCGTACATTCGCTTTGTCCAGCCTGTATAGGGAATTTGCTCCACAGGAGCATAGGAAAACTCTTCACCTGCTTTACTTCGTTTTTGAAGCGTACCCATATCAATCGCCTTAGCGATGATCTTAGCGAGGGTTTCATTGTAGTCCAAATCAATCGTTTCTGAAGACGACTGATTGATGGGAGGATATCTATCTTTCACGCGATCAAATTCCTCCTTCTCCTCAAGTGCTTCTTTAACGTCTAAAGCAACAAATATGACTACCACCATGATGAAACTTCTCCACCCATATCCTTTCCCATAAATTTTCACAATTCATTAAATTATAAAAAACACTGCCAAGTCAATCCCGATGACCGCCCGGAACACAATCACGCTGACGCCCGGCTAGCCGGCCTGTTGCGGGGGGCGAATCCTATTCCTTGGGTCGGCGTACGGGTTTGCCGGTACTCCAGTCGGATTCGCCCTCTGCCTCGTCATCCGGCTGGACGGCTTGAGCTAGAGTCATTGCAAGCGCCGTATCGTAGCTATCGTAAGTTCTTTTTTTCATTAAAAGAGGAAGGTATAGTTAGCTAAAGCTGGGTGGACTTAGTCTGTATTTTATATGACTTAGTTTTTTATTCGATTTCGTTTTTAATGAAAAACTTCCTGAGAACTACTTCAGGAAATGTTCGAAAAAATCGTAGATTGCGGCGTTGCTGGCCGCGTCGGGGGAATGCTCCGGGCGATTCGTCATGGCCACCCGGTTGTCCAATCCAAGAAGCTTGCACACGGCAATGCTGTGATTGAGGGGCGACCATCGAGGAGGAGAATCCTCCGAACCACCGCTGACGAGAAAGGGACGGGGAGCCATAAGGGCATGCAATTCGTGGAGGTCGCGCCCTTCCTTAAGCAGGCGGGGGTATAGCCCACGGGCGGGATTCGACGAGGTAGGGACACCACGCTTACGCCATGGTCGGAGATGCCACCCGAGATACCACGGTTCCCAGTAATTAATGCTTGGGCGAGTATCGAAGACGATGCCGGGATCGGACCAGGCGGCGCAGGCGAAGCGCTCGAACAGGCAAGAGGCGAACATCGCCCACTTGCCACCATAGGAATGGCCTAGAATTCCAATGCGCTCGGCATCCACCTCGGGTCGCCGGGTCAGGAGATGCCAAGCGTTGGCCGCAGCATAAGCGAGCATCGAGAGGGGCTGGACAGTGGCTTTCTCGATGGATGGGTAATGGATGGCGTAGGTGCGGTTTTGGGTCGTGACGGTGGTGCCGATGGAGAGAGTGACAAAGCCACGACGAGCCAACTGGAGCGCAAAATCGCGATGCCGGCTTTTACCCAAGCCGATGGCAGTTTCCGGTTCGTAGTAGACCGTGACTGCGGCGGGTCGCCTGCCTTTGCCATCGGGAATGAGCAGATACCCAGTGGTGTGTTCGGTCGGCGTCCATTTGAATCGAATTTTGATCTGTAGGAAATTTTCGCGGCGCGTTTCCTCGATCGTCCGGACGACGGGGTTTGTGATCAATTTCGGCCACGGTCCCATCAAACTCATCCAATCCTCGCGGATTTCCTTACGACGCCTAGCCCAGTCCGCGGCAGTCTCGACCTTTGAACCATCCTTGAAAATCAGTGGCGAGCGATAGTCGCCGTATTGGCCGTGCCATTCCTTGGGAGGCTCAAAGAAAGGAGCGATCTTTTCCCATTTGTTTTGCTCGGCCGCCCTCAAGGACGATCCTGACAAGGCGCAGGCGGCAAAGGACTTGAGGAACCGTCGGCGATCGGGCCAGGGGATTGGCGAGAGCATCGGGCGGTTCATGGCTGGTTACTTTTTTGCCTTCACCAACATGGACGGACGACTGTTGAGCGGAGAGTTAGGCCAACTGCACCTCTACGGTGAACTCGTCGCGACCGGATGGTGGGACAAAGCGGGCGGACTTGATCTCGGGGGCGTTGGGAGGGGCCATCCAGGGCTCGACACAGTAAAAGGGGCTATCATCGGACTCGGTCCAAGAGACGAAGGTAAGGCGCGAGCCGACTTCTGCGCCGCCCACTTCGGCAATGGAGATTTGTTCCTCCTCGTTGCCGAGACCAAAGACAGCGGAAGGTTCCTTCAGCTCGTAGTGTATGCGGTTGACGAGGCCGGGATCGTCGAAGGGCACGGGACCCTTTGGAGGATCGACCTTCTCGAGAAGGCCACCCTGCTTGTATTGCCTTACCTTGGAAGCGGGGATGGACAACCGGTAATCGGAACGAGATAGACCCTGCCGCCATGGCAACTGGAAATAAAAGTGATGACCGGCCGCCCATGGGATGGAGGTCCGCATTTCGTTTTCCAAAATCAAGCTGACCTGCAAGGACAGCTCCGAGAAACGATAAACGACGGAAAACTTGTAATCGAACGGGTAAGCGATCTTTGCTTGCTCGTCGGGTATCAAGTCGGCCGCGAAGCCATGGTCGTCGATCGAGGAGATGCTGAAGCGACTGTTGCGGGAAAACCCGTGCTGGGGCATGGGCAGCACCTCGCCGCCAGGCGCAAGCCACTTATCAAGGTCGCCGGAACGAATACTGCGCCCGGCAAAGGGAAAAAGAATGGGATTGCCGCCGCGGACCTTGGCGAATTGGGAAGCGTCTGCATTCTCGGGCCAGTGAATGACGTCGCGAACGGAACCATCGCCCATGTTGACGTGCCAGTTCATAAGACGAGCTCCTCGCTCGGGCGAGGCGAGAAAAGTGGAGGGCCCGACGTCCCAGCGCCGAATTTCCATGCCTTGATAGGAAATGGTTTCCATACTACCTTTCCTTTGACTCCACTTTACGGTTTGCGCAATGCCTTTTCGTAAACATTATTAAAACACTTGGCCAAAAAACTAAAATACTTCCATGCCATTGCTTGCTTAATGGCTACGCTTGGATTTGCCTTTCCTCTGCTCGCTGAAGAAAATTCGAGTCTTTCAGAGGAGGCAAACGCCGGATCGAGCTTGGTCGTCGCGGAAAGCAACGGCAGCCTAGATGATTTGGCGAGCGAAACCAACGCCAGCGAACAAGCAGACTACGGAGAAGGAAAGGCCAAGGCTTACGTCATCCCGGTTCGAGACCAAATTGGCGGTCCTATCCTCGACATCCTGAGAAGAGGATTGAAGGACGCCATTCGCGCTAAGGCGAACACCGTAATCCTCGACATGAACACACCTGGTGGCGAGCTGGGCGTGACGCTGGAGATCATGCAGGAAATAATCGAGTCTTTCGAACGTTTCGATGGACCAATCATTACCTATGTAAATACGGAAGCCATTTCCGCAGGCGCCTACATAGCGGTCGCCACGAACGAAATTGCTTTTGCTCCCTATGGGCAGATCGGGGCGGCCGAAGCCGTGAGCGGTGGCGGTGGAAACATCGATTCCGCGATGAAACGGAAGGTGAATTCCTATTTGAAGGCAAAAATTCGTAGTTTTGCAGGAAAACATAGGTATCGCGCCCGGGTGATGGCCGCAATGATGGACGCGAACGAAACACTCTTCGTGGAGGGCGAGCAACCCTTGACCGCGGATGGTTTCCCAATCCAAGGGGACGAAGAATTGCTGACACTCACTGCGGAAGAAGCCGTGGTGAAATACGGCGAACCTCCTCAACCGCTCTTGGGTACGGGCATCTACAAGACGATCGAAGACTTGCTCGAGGAAAAGTACGGGGAAGGCAACTACGAGGTTGTGCGCATGGAAGTGAACTGGGCGGAGGGACTCGGCCTATGGCTGAATAGCGTGGGGCCGATCATAATGGGTCTGGGCATGCTTTTGCTGTTCATCGAGTTCAAGACTCCGGGATTCGGAGTGTTCGGCGCATCGGGACTGGTTTTGTTGATGATATTTTTTGGTAGCAAGTACGTTGCGGGTTTCGCGGGTTACGAGGAAGTCATCGTTTTCCTTATCGGGGCGTGCTTGGTGGCACTGGAAGTTTTTCTGTTCCCCGGACTGGTAGTGCCCGCATTGCTCGGATTGATCATGATGCTGGGCTCCTTGCTTTGGGCAATGGTCGACGTGTGGCCAACTCCCGATTTCACATGGTCCTTCGACTTGTTTCGCCAACCGCTTCTGGACCTATGTTATGGATTGCTGATCACGGTCGGACTTGGGATTTTGGCGGCTCGGCTATTACCTCACACGCCATTGTGGAACAGTTTCGTCCTAGGCAACACGGTGGGCGGCGCGAATCCTGTGGTCACGGGAGGGGCGGATTCGTCCGATGCTCCCAAAGAACTGCCCGCCATCGGAACGGAGGGCAAGGCCGTCACCCAACTTTATCCCACGGGCGAGGTTGAAATAGCAGGTAGGCGTTACGAGTCGCAAGCCCGATCGGGAACAATCCGCAAAGGAGAAACCGTCGAGGTCGTGGGGCTTCGGGATTTCAATCTCGTGGTCTCGAAAAAGAAAGACGCATGAGCTGGATAATCGGCCTAATTCTTATCGGCTACGCCTTGATTTTCTTTGAGGTATTGGTGCCCGGCGGAGTGCTGGGAATACTGGGATTCTGTTGCATCGTAGGAGCAACAGTGGCAGCTCACCAAGAATATGGCGACTGGTTCGCTTCCGGGTTAACTTTTTTGCTGGGAGGGATTGGCGCCATCTTTCTGGTCTTGATTGAATTGAGGTGGCTGGAAGGAAGTCGTCTAGGCAAAGCCTTTTTCCTGGGCAAATCGGTGAGTGGCTCCAGCAACCCTCCGGTTGCCCCCGATGAGGTAGTAGGCATGGAAGGCAGAGCTGCCACACCATTAAAACCAGAAGGCATAATCGCCATCGGAGACGAGCGTTACGATGCCTTTTGCGAAGACGGATATGCGTCAAAAGGAACAGCTCTGAGCGTAAGCGGCAAGGATGGCTATAGGCTGAAAGTTAAAAAAATCTGATCTTGAGCTTTAATGCTCATTCCCTAGGTAGCTAGTGTCAGAAACCTTTTTATCGGAAACACATCAATTCATTGATTAAACAAACACCCTAAAAATCTAAATATCATGCAGTGGGAATATATTCTAATCGGCCTCGTACTTGTCGTCGGCCTCGTCATCTTTTTCATAATAGTATCTTTCTTCAATACATGGTTGAAAGCTTTGCTGGCCAAAGCCAAGGTTGGCTTCAGCACCTTGTTGGCGATGCGCTTACGAGGAGTTCCGGTGGGGCTAATCGTCGATGCTCGCATTACTGCAATGAAAGCGGGGATTGCTTTGACCACCGACGAACTTGAGGCTCACTACTTGGCTGAAGGAAACGTCGTGCAGACGGTTCAGGCTCTTATCGCAGCATTGAAAGCGAACATAGAGTTGTCATGGGATCGCGCATGTGCCATCGACTTAGCCACTAAAGGCACATCCAAATCCGTTCTGGAGGCAGTACGCACCTCAATCAATCCTAAGGTTATCGATTGCGTGATAGAGGGTCGCGAAACCATCGACGGTGTGGCTAAGGACGGGATTCAAGTAAAGGTAAGGGCCCGCGTCACCGTACGCAGCAACCTGGATCGCTATGTGGGTAGTGCCCAAGAGGAAACAGTGATTGCGCGGGTAGGCGAGAGTATCGTCTCCACCATCGGGTCATCGGAAAATTACAAGATTGTTCTGGAGAACCCCAACTCAATCACCGAAAGCGTCCTTGCTAGAGGACTGGACCAAGGAACCGCATTCGAAATTCTGTCCATTGACATAGCCGACGTCGACCTCGGCGAAAACCGCGGGGCAATGCTGCGCACGTCACAAGCTGCAGCAGACAAGGAAGTTGCCCAAGCCCAAGCCGAAATTCGTCGAGCCGCAGCTG
>Ga0209047_1002321_pt1 | contig 12887 bp, 9 predicted proteins | sample SaaInlV_165m_DNA_3_FD_184681 | JGI IMG/M metagenome (GOLD analysis project Ga0209047, IMG submission 184681) | Marine microbial communities from expanding oxygen minimum zones in the Saanich Inlet - Saanich Inlet SI037_S3LV_120m_DNA (SPAdes)... | ecosystem: Environmental > Aquatic > Marine >...
ACGAAACCAGTATGCGGATTTTGTCAAACCGAAATTCGGATTTTCGGAAGTACCAGGTATAAACTGAGCAGAGACTTCCGGAGTGAGGACATCGTCAAGCGACAATTCTCTGGAAGGGTCTTCGAAAATGTCGGAGTATAAACCAAGTGCGGTATGCTCAAACTCTGGTGCTAAAACCAAAGGCTGTGCGGCATAGGTCAGTGAAGCAAAAAAAAGAGCAAATAATACTCCTGTCAAATAGCGCAAGCAATGTGTTAAACAGGACAGCATATTAGATTATTAACAGTTTCATAGATTTGATGGTCCCGTAAAAACTCATTATGACACCAATGTTTGATGCTCCCGTAAAACCTCTCATACTATCTATTTGTCATCTCGAACGAAGAGAGAGATCTTAATAATATCAGAGCTTTAGATATAGATATGTTGGTCGTGCGTAGAAAGATCAGGATTTGCTTACTTGGGTAGATGCGTGTCTTGATCAAACAAAAATCAGCACATAAGATTCTACATTTACATAATTGGAATGTCAACTAAGCCTGCAAATAAGACACTTTAAGGAGGCTTCAGTGACATGTTGGGCGGGACAACACTTGAGTCAGCGGGGCAAAGCGCCCCGCCTTTTTTAGCTTTGTTGCTTGTTAAATTTACTGAGCAACGATACGTCCTTCTACTTTTGGAGAGACTGTACCTTTGGCTTTGATGTAATCCATCACCATACTTGCAAGCAGAGTGGCACCGCTGGCATCAATGATGACTTTGCCTTTTTTGAAAACTTTGTAACCATCTCCGCCGCTGGCAGCGTAGTTGTTCGTTGCTACCGTGTAGCTGCGTCCCTTATTCAGGGGCTGACCGCCGATTTTCGCGGAAACAATCCGGGATCCGGCATTTGCTTTAGGATTCCAGACGAAACTAATTCCGGCAACCTGCGGGAAACGTCCGGCAGCATTTTCGAACTGGCTCACTCCGTTTTCAAGAGCCTCCCAGATTTGTGCACCGGAAAGTTCAAGTTTGACCACGACGTTGCCAAAAGGCAGTTCGGTCAGAATATCGCCACGAGTGATTGTGGTCCCAGGTGTATAAATTTTCTTGGCTCTGATACCCCCGCCGTTGGCAAAGCCAATCTCTGCACCCACTCCTTCACGCATGGCATCTGCGATCAAATTGCCGATGGCCGCTTCTCCGCCGCGCACAATTTTTTTGCGGCTGTCGAGTTCGGTGCTTGTGGTACCGATTTTGATGTCCAGCTCTTTGCTTAGCAGATCTTTATACTTCTTGATTTTTGCAGAAACCGCGGCATCCTCTGAGACATTTAAGGTGTCCACCATACGCATATCAGCTTCCCACTTGAAACGTTTTTTGCCACGCTTTTCGTAGGAAGTCATTTTTAAATCCATGACACCAACTTTTTCGGAATCTTCACCGGCTTCCATCCAGACGGATCTTCCATCGTCCCAACTGATTGAATTGTGATCATGTCCGGAAAGCAATACATCTACAATTCCGCTGTCAAGCAATTCCTGATCTTCCAGCACATCTATATGAGCCAGTGCGATAATCAGGTTCGCACCCTGTCCTTTCAGTTCTTTGGCGAGCGCTTTTGCGGTTGCTACCACAGGAAGGAACTCATCGTTTACAGCATTTGAAATTACTTTTGTGTTTGTAGTGAGAAGACCCATAATTCCAACACGGAAAGGCCCGACATTAACCATTGCTGTACGCACTGTACCGTCAATTGGCAAACCGTCCCCATCAACTGCATTGCTGGCCAAGACAGCGAAATTCGATTCCCAAATACGTTCGCGTAAAATGTCCTCGCCAAAATCCCACTCGTGATTCCCCAACACCATATAATCCAGACCAACCGTATTCAGCATATCAACGATTTGAGCACCTTTGAGGATGCCGGACATCAGAGATGGAGAATAAGCATCTCCGGAATGTACTACGATTGAATGTTCTGCACCTGCTCTTTCCTGTTTGACCACAGTTGCCAGTTTGGCAAAACCACCGCGTCCATTTTTAGCAGGAAGGACATAGTGATCACCAGTGAGAATGATCCGCAGCGTTTCGCTTTCTTCTGCTGTTGCAGCCAGCGGTGCAAAAGCAATCAGACCAGTCAAGAGTCCGGCAATTATAATTTTCAGTCGCATTTTAGTTCCTTTATTTTTTGATTAAGAAAAGTTAAACACAGCCTGGCTCAGCTTAGCAAAGTTGCGCAAAGGAGGCTCACTCTCAACGAGTGGGCTTTTTTTGATGAAAATAAATGATCTAATCATTAAAAACTTGTGAGTCTATCTTGCGTCGATTGAGTCTTTAAGCTACGATGTCGCAAGCAACAAACACGAAACGTTTTCACCAAAAAGCTAGACTTTAATTTCTACTCCAATTTTTTAGAAGTTGCCAACAAAAAATGCCAGAACCTTCTTCCGTAAAAAAAAGCGTCAGAATCCTTCCGGAATCATTAATCAATAAAATTGCCGCCGGTGAAGTAGTTGAACGCCCTGCTTCAGTGGTTAAGGAACTGCTGGAAAACTCGATTGATGCCGGAGCCACTGATATTCAGGTTACTGTGAAAAACGGCGGCAGGGACTTGATTTCGATTCTTGACAACGGTTGCGGAATGAACGAAGCAGACGCGCAACTGGCGGTGGAGCGACACGCAACAAGCAAAATTATTGATGAAGAAGATTTGTTTCGCATTCAGACTTTAGGTTTCCGCGGTGAAGCACTGGCGGCGATTGCGTCTGTTTCCCATTTTGAATTATTAACTTGTGAAGATGAAAAACAGGGTGCAACCAGAATTTTTATTACAGGCGGTTACCTTGAACAGATTGGGAAAATTGGTTTTCCACAAGGCACAAAAATAACCGTGGAAAGACTATTTTATAATACACCTGCCCGTCTGAAGTTTCTCAAAACTACTGCCACTGAACTTCAGCATATCCAGCAGCATCTAGTGCAAAAGTCACTCGCTCATCCACATATTCATTTCCGCTTGACTCATAACCATCAACTCCTGCTCAATCTGCCCGGTGGACAGCAATTACAAACCCGCATTCAGCAGCTTTTTGGTGAAGAGTTTAAGGAAATTTTGATGACAGTCAAACATGAAGAAACATATCTTCAGTATTCCGGCTTTATCTCATTTCCTTCAAAACCAAGGACCAGCCGACGCTGGCAATATATTTTTGTGAATGATCGCAATGTTAAATCGCCTTCAATCAACCATGGAATTTATGCTGGTTATGGAACTTTTCTGGGTAAAGGACAGCATCCCGTTTTTTTCCTGAATCTAAAAATAGATCCGACAGAAATCGACGTCAATGTACATCCGGCTAAGACAGAAATCCGCTTCCGCAACAACCAGTTGGTTCATACAATTTTGGCGGATCAAATTTCACGTGCACTGAAAGATGGTGCGAGCCGCAGGTTTTTTGGACGTGAACATTCACATTCACAAATGTCACGTACAGAAATTTCCGGACAAATTGAACTGCCGATGGAAGACGCGTTGACTCTGGAAAGTCAGTATACCGGAATGACTTTTCCAAAAAGGGAAAAACGCGTTACAGAGTCAAGAGATCTGCCGCCGCGGGGGGCGTTGAAAGCAAAACATACAACTGAGGCTTCCGCATTTTCAGCAGAAAAACCTCTTGCTGAAATCCGACCTGTTCCGGAAAGAAGACAGGATTACACTTCCGGAGAAATTACGAAGGCCTCTGATTCTGCTCCGGATAATCTTCCAGAGCATGAAATACGTAATCTGCGTTTGCTTTCACCATTGCCTCAAATGCCACAAAAAATACGTGTGCTAGGGCAGTTCCGTAAAACATACATCATGGCAGAAAACGATACAGGACTGCTCATGATTGAACAGCAGATCCTGCATGAACGTTTACTTTACGATTGTTATTCGGAGGCACTGCAAAAAAAAGAGGTTCCGGTGCAAGCTTTTCAGGCACCACTTTTAATTGAACTTTCACCGCAGGAATCCATTTTGTTGGAACAATCTCTGGAGCATTTGGAGCTTTCAGGATTTGCCATCAGTCCTTTCGGAGGAAGTACCTTTGCTGTGAATACGATTCCGGTAATTTTGAGCGCAGATCAATTGGAAAAAGTGATTCGGGAAATTATCGATCGGCTGGCACTTTTTGGTAAACGCGCTCAAGGTGACGAAATTATTCGTGATATTTGCGAAGTTATATCCGCGTATGCAACACTGCCTGCAGAGCAGGAACTGAGTCTGACTGAAATGGGAATTTTGCTGGCTCAGTGGGAAGAAATGGGCAGCCCAATGTCCTCCCGGAAAGATGTTCCGATACTGGTGGAGTTCTCCATACAGGAACTTGAAAGAAGGCTGAAGCGCTGAAGAAAACAAGCTTTTTTACCTTCAAATGCTTGAACCGTAAACTTAAGCTGCTGCAGTCTGGGGTTGAACGCAATAATGAATTGACTTGATCGTGTCGTGCTTTTGAGTGTTAGAATAAGCGGGGGGTTTTGTTAAATCGAATATTTAAAAAAATAAAATGTCAACAAATGAACAGCACCACAAACTAATAATTTTAGGTTCCGGTCCTGCCGGACTGACTGCAGCAATCTATGCTGCAAGAGCAATCTTAAAACCTGTAGTCGTCTCAGGACGTGAGGCAGGAGGCCAATTAATGATCACCTCGGATGTAGAGAATTATCCGGGTTTTCCAGAAGGCATCAAAGGTCCAGAAATGATGGCTCTCCTCAAAGCTCAGGCCGCACGATTCGGTACAGAATTTTTCAGCGGAGATGTGATCGATGTTGATTTTTCGCAGCGTCCTTTTAAACTTACGCTGGAAAATAAAGACAGTCTCAGCTGCGATTCTTTGATTATTTCAACGGGTGCTTCTGCACGTTGGCTGGGAATGGATTCCGAAAAAGAGTACAGTGGAAAGGGCGTTTCCGCCTGCGCGACCTGTGACGGTTTTTTCTTCCGTGATCAAGATGTTGCTGTTGTCGGCGGAGGAGATACTGCTTTGGAAGAAGCACTCTATTTGGCAAATATCTGTAAAAGTGTCACACTTATTCATCGACGTGATGAATTCCGGGGCAGCAAAATAATGCAGAAACGTGCCGTTGATCATGAGAAAATTTCAATTTTTTGGAATACTGTAATCGATGAAGTGCTTGGAAATCCAGTGGCCGGAATGACATCACTCAAAGTCAAAAATGTGAAAACCGAAAAAGTTACAGAACATCCGATCACAGGATTGTTCATTGCTATAGGTCACTTACCAAACACAAAATTGTTCAAAGATAAATTGGATTTGAACGAAAACGGTTATGTGAAAGTAACTCCTGGCACGACTTATACCTCTGTCGAAGGCGTTTTTGCTTCAGGAGATGTGCAGGATCATGTTTACCGTCAAGCCGTGACGGCAGCCGGTACAGGATGCATGGCGGCTATTGACGCAGAACGCTGGCTGGCGGAACAAACCGGCTGAACAATTTTACTGCTGCGGGAAAAACTCAAACAAAATTTTCCGCAGCGGAATTTTAATAAAAAACAAATGAAAAAATCAACAAAACATGAACAACAAATCTTTGCTGCTAATCATTGCAGCTCAATCGGCTGTAATGCTGGGACTGCTCTATACTCTCTGGGAACAGCTATCAAATGATTTATTAATAAATGAAAACACAGTCTTTTTTTTAGCAGCCTTTTCTATCGCAGTACTGATACTCGGACTTGTCCTGCAAACTAAAAAATCCAACACTTTTGTAGCAGGTGTTCGGGGTGTTGGAACAGTAAAATGGTTTAACCCAAACAAGGGTTTTGGTTTTATTGAACATGACAACGGGGACGATCTTTTTGTCCATCAGTCAGAAATTAGACAAGCCGGTTTTCGCTTTCTCAACCTCGGCGATCGTGTTGAATTTGAAGTAGGTTCAGGCAAAAAAGGACCTGTTGCCCTCAAAGTGATCCGCACAAAATCAGCAGATCCGGAAAATGTTCCTGATAATTACGAAGAGCCGGAAGAGTCTCCGCTTACACAACAAGTCCCAGAAACACAATTAAATTAACATGAATAAAGAAAAACTAGTTTTAGCATATTCCGGTGGTCTTGATACTTCCGTACTGGTTCATTGGCTTGATCAGCAAGGTTATGAGGTAATCGCACTTTGTCTTGATTTAGGTCAAAAAGTTGAAGATATTGATGCCATCCTCGAAAAAGGTAAAAAAGCCGGTGCAGCAAAAGTCCTAGTAGAAAATGTTGAAGAGGAATTTGTAAAGGATTACGTGTTGCCTTCCATTCATTGGAATGCACTTTATGAAGGAACTTATTTGCTGGGAACAGCATTAGCACGTCCTTTAATTTCGAAAAAACAGATTGAAGTTGCAGAGCGAGAAGGGGCGGTTGCAGTAGGCCACGGCGCTACCGGGAAGGGAAATGATCAGGTACGTTTTGAATTAAGCTACTATGCTTTAAAACCTGATATCCGAGTAGTTGCTCCCTGGAAAATTCCGGAATTTTACCAAAAATATCCCGGCCGTACCGAACTGCTGGCTTATGCAGAAAAATACGGAATTCCAGTAAAAGCTACCAAAGATCAGCCGTGGAGTTCTGATGAAAATCTAATGCACATAAGTTTTGAATCTGGTATGTTGGAAGATCCATGGCAGGAACCTCGGCAGGAAATGTTTGAGTTATCTCAGTCTCCTCAGGCGGCACCGGATGAAGCAAAGACTGTGCTGATTGAATTTGAAAAAGGAAATCCGGTTGCGGTTGACGGTCAGGAATATTCTCCGGCAAAGCTTTTGACGCACCTTAATGATGTGGGTGGTAAGCATGGAATAGGCCGGATCGATATGGTGGAATCCCGTTTTGTCGGTATGAAAAACCGGGGAGTTTATGAAACACCAGGAGGGACGATTTTACACATTGCGCACCGAGCGATGGAATCCATTACCTTAAACCGCGGTGTGATCAATCTCAAAGATTCACTCATGCCCCGTTTTGCGCAATTGACATACGATGGTTTTTGGTTTTCTCCGGAAATGGAAATTTTGCTCAACATGGTGCAGCAAACCCAGGAACCGGTCAACGGTACTGTTCGTCTGGAACTTTACAAGGGTAACTGCATGGTGACAGGCCGTAAGTCGCCTAACAGCCTCTATGATGAGGACATGGCTACAATGGAAGCTGATAATGGCGCGTATGATCCGAAAGACGCTATTGGTTTTATCAAACTACACGCGCTACCCTTGCGTATTCAAGCAGGTTTAAAAGCAAAATCAAAATAACAGTTACTGCTTTCTTTCAATTAAATTTCTTAACCATTAAGAAATATGAAGTTGCAAAAATTGTATCCTCTGCTCACACTGGTCTTTTTCCTGGCCACCTGTGTCCTGCTTTATCTGCAGTATTTTTTTGTTCCTGAAATATCCCCAATTCCAAACATTGCAGAAATTGAACTGAAAGTTGTAGCACAATCTCAGGAGATTCCTACAGAAGAACCTAAAATTACTGATGAAGAAATTCAACGTCTGCAGGATGTTGAAAATGAGCAGAAAGAACTTATTCTGCTCTTTGAACGGGTATCAGCTGATCTGAAAGACGCAAGTAGCTCCAAAAAAGTCTTAGCTCAACTTATGTTGGGTCGTTCTACTTTACGTGATTTTGGCAAACGTTTTTATAACTACAAGCTCTTCCGCAAATCAGGTGGTTTTTTGAGATATATGCGTCAAAAAACTAAGACCTATCTGAGCGATGGACAACTTGGGGTTAAGCCTTCAGGAATCAAGCAGAAAGATTTAGCCAAGTTCCGCAAGGAAATAACTAGCTGGCTCATGCTTCGCACTAACGAAGAGATCGAAGCAGTAGCGCGGTTTTTGAGTTTCTTCTTTGCGGAAACTCTTTATGACATACCAATGACCATGCTAGCTTCCAGGATGACTCCTGAACTGGAGGAAATAGATTTCAGCACACCGGTGCTGTTGGAAAATGTGCTGACGACTCCAAGCCGGGATGCCAACGGTGAGATGAATGAAAAAAAGCCGACCACTGTTACAAAATATTCGATGGCACAACAGTTCTTTTTCCGCAGAGGACCGAAAATAGCTGAAAGGGCTGTTGTCTTTTTAAAAGCTTACCTCAGTTATACTGATCTTTAATCTTTGCTGAAGTGTTAGTGAAAAGCTCTGCTTAATCTCACTGTAAATCAGCAAGATTAACAGATTCAGTTCGATTCAAAATTCCGTTTCACTCCTTTCCTAAAAGTTCCGCCAAATGAAAATCCGCGTTCTCAGTTCTGATGATGTTCGACAGGCACTGCCTATGAAAGCTGCCATTGAGGAAACCAAAAGAGCATTTAGCCGCTTATCAAGCGGTCGTGTTGAAATGCCGCTGCGCAGTCGTGTTCATATTCCGGAACAGGATGGCGTTCTTCTGACTATGCCGGCCGCGTTGTTGGACGATGGAGAAATGGCCGTGAAACTTGTGACTGTCTTTGGGAAAAATCCGATACGTGGTTTCCCCCTGATTCATGCAGTTGTGCTTGTGCTGGATGCAGAAAATGGACGAATCCTGTCTCTGATGGACGGTGAGGTACTAACTGCAGTCCGTACCGGTGCCGGTGTTGGTGCCGCGACTGATTTGCTCGCTTCTCCTGAAGCAAAAAGCGTAGCCATAATCGGCAGCGGGAAACAAGCTGGTGCACAACTGGATGCGGTTTGTAGTGTGCGTGAAATTCAACAGGCCTGGGTTTACAGTCCCAATCCAGAACACGCCCAACGTTTCGCACAAGAAATGTCCGGGGTAGGTTCAATTCCAAAAAATGTGAAAGCAGTTTCTTCATCAGCAAAAGCCTTAAAAGACGCAGACATTGTCTGCACCGCTACCACATCCACAACTCCGGTTATTTCATTTGAGCATCTCAAAACCGGTGCGCATGTAAACGCCGTTGGTTCATTTCAACCGACGATGCAGGAAATCGACTCGGAAACTATCCGCAATGCTCTTGTGGTTGTTGATTCCCGCGAATCCGCGCTGATTGAAACAGGAGATATAGTCACACCCATCAAACAGGGGTTGATTACTCCGGAGCATATACACTCGGAAATTGGAGAAATCATCAACGCTACAAAACACGGACGTTCCTCTCAAGATCAACTTACATTTTTCAAATCCTGCGGAGTTGCGGTGCAGGATGCCGTGACTGCCGCTATTGCCTTAAAAAACGCGGAACGCGACAATCTCGGAACGATTGCCAACTTATAAAAAATGTCCGGACTACCCAAAACGGCTGATGTTGTAATCCTCGGCGGAGGAGTTATGGGTGCGAGCACGGCATACCATCTGGCGAGCCGCGGACATACAAATATTCTATTGCTAGAGCGAGAATCTTTTTTTGGTACAGGAGCAACCGGACGTTGCGCCGGTGGTATTCGTCATCAGTTCAATACTGAAGTCAATATCCGACTTTCTCAAAAAAGCCTCACCATGATTGATGCTCTTGAGGAAGAAACTGGTCAGTCCGCGCTTGTGCGGAAATGCGGTTATTTGTTTGTCCTTTCTGATGAAAAGGACGTTTCCGTTTTCCAAAATTCGCTGAAACTTCAACTCTCACTAGGAGTAAAAACGGAATGGCTTTCCGGAGATGAAGTACGCCGATTGGCTGCACCGTGTGTGTTCCCGGATGCAATCGCTGGAACTTTTAACGCGGATGACGGACTTGCTGATCCAAACAGCATAGTGATGGGATACATCAACGCTGCCCGACGTCACGGCGCGGTCTGCCTAACAGATTGCTCCGCAACCGGGATTGAACTGGAAAAAAACAAAGTCCGGAAAGTTCGCACCAGCCTCGGAACAGTTGAAACCGAAACGGTCGTCAATGCCTGTGGTCCATGGAGCGCTTTTTTCGGAAATGAAATCGGTCTCGAAATTCCGGTCTCGCCGCTGCGTCGACAATGGTTTGTTACAGAAAATATCGCTGAACTACCTACCGAATTTCCATTTGTGATTGATTTCTCACAAAGCCTCTATTTTCATCGTGAAGCTTCCGGACTGCTCAGTGGAATGTCTAACCATAATCAGAAAATAGGTGCTGATCAGAGTATCGATCAAGCATGGGAAATGCGGCACATTGAAGCAGCGCTTAAACGTATGCCTTTGCTGGCAAACTCAGGAATAAAGGCCAGACAGGCCGGACTTTATGAACTAACACCGGATGCTCATCCAATCATCGGTTCCACGCTAGTTGAAGGTTTTTATTTGCTGACCGGTTTCTCGGGACATGGTTTCATGCAGGGGCCGATTTGTGGAAAACTGATGGCCGAAATTCTGATTGACGGTAAGGCAAGCACAGTTGATATCAGCATGCTGGATTATAAGCGTTTTGCGGAAAAGCGCCTGATCCCGGAATACAACGTTGTCTAAATCGTTTCCGGATTGCGCCCTTTTACTTTTTACCGTAAGCTGTATTAAACAAATATTATCGCATTTTTAAATAACCCAACCCCTCACTTAAAAATCGCTATGCTTAACGAAAATACAGTTGCAAAAATTTTTGAATCCGGAATCGAGCAGGGTGCGGACTTTACGGAAGTGTTTGTTGAGGACTCGGTTTCCTCTTCAATCAATTTGCTCGATCAGAAAATTGACGAGATTAATTCCTCTAATTCATTCGGCATCGGTATCCGTTTGCTTTACGGCAACGAAGCATATTACGGATACAGCAGTGATCCGGATGAAGCGAATCTGCTGAAATTGACAAAAAATTTGGGACAATCCCGCAAGGCCGGTCAAAGCAGCGGAGTGCAGCCCTTTGAACAACAAGCAGTGCAGGACATTCATCATGTTGCCATCAATCCGGAGACTGTGAGTAAGACTGAACGTGTTGATCTGTTGCGTAAACTGGATGAACTTACTCGGCGGCAGGGTCCGGAGGTCAGTCAGGTTAATGCAAACATGGCAGAGAAAAAACGCTCGGTGTTGATCGCCAACAGTGAAGGCTTGTGGACAGAAGATGCACGAAGTTATTCCCGGATGCGCCTTTCTGCGGTTGCTGAAAAAGGGGACGGGCCTCAAACCGCGTCTGAAAGTCCAGGAGTTTTAGGTGGTTATGAATTTTTCCAGCAGCTGAATTTAGACGAGTTAGCGGAAAATGCTGCGCAGTCCGCATTGCGTATGGCTGGTGCCGGATATATCGAAGGTGGAACAATGCCTGTGATTCTGGGGAACGGATTCGGCGGTGTGATTTTTCATGAAGCCTGCGGGCATCCTTTGGAAACAGAAGCGATCCGTAAAAATGCTTCGCCTTTTTGTGATAAAATCGGTGAGCGTGTTGGCCGGTCGATTCTGAACGCGATTGATGACGGAACCATTGCTAACAAATGGGGTTCCTGCAATGTGGACGACGAAGGAACTCCCACTCAAAAAACTGTCCTGATTGAAAACGGTATCCTCAAAAATTATCTCAGTGACCGTATCGGTGCCGGACAAGTCGGTATTCCTCGAAGTGGTTCCGCGAGACGTGAGTCCTATAAGTTTGCACCTGTTTCACGTATGAGAAACACCTTTATTGCTCCCGGTAAAGATAATTTTGAAGAAATGCTGCGCACCATAAAATTTGGCTTGTACGCCAAAAAAATGGGCGGCGGTTCTGTAAATCCCGGCACCGGTGAATTTAATTTTGCTGTTCAGGAAGGTTACGCCGTCCGGAACGGGAAAATCGCGGAACCTGTCAGAGGTGCCACTCTCATCGGCAAAGGTTTTGATGTCTTGTCACAAATCTCAATGATTGCCGATGATTTGGAATTAGCAGCCGGAATGTGCGGTGCAGCCAGCGGTTGGGTGCCGACTACTGTCGGACAACCGACGTTGAAAATTGACTCTATCCTTGTTGGCGGACGCTGATTCAACTTTTTTTAATTGCAGGTCAAAAATTAGCTAATAATAGTTGAGTGAGATATTTCAAAGAGTCAGTAGAAACTATGCCGCGTAAGGCATTGGAAGCACTGCAAATTGAAAAATTGCGTTCCATGTTGAAACAAATTTACGGGCGCAACCGTTTTTATACTGACAAGTTGGATGCTGCGGGAATTCATCCGGAATCGATCAAGACTCTGGAAGATTTTAAAAGTTTGCCGCTGACGAGTAAAGCAGAGTTGGTGCAGGCTCAAAGTGATGCCTTGCCTTTCGGAAGTAACACAACATTTGAAGAATCCGCCTATTCCCGTTTTCACCAGACATCCGGAACCTCAGGAACGCCTTTGCGTGTTTTGGACACACCTGAAAGCTGGGACTGGTGGGGTCGTTGCTGGGGGCATGTTCTGGCCGGCGCGGGTTTGACGGAAAATGACCGTCTGTTTGTACCGTTTTCTTTTGGACCGTTTATCGGTTTCTGGGCTGCGGTAGAAGGTGCGCGAAAGATCAATGCGTTGATGATTCCTGGCGGAGGGCGAGACTCACTGCAACGTTTGCACTTGATGAAAGAACTCGGTACAACGGCCATGTGCTGCACCCCTACTTATGCTTTGCGTCTGGCTGAAGTGGCACAGGAATCCGGTTTTGATTTGAGCGAGATCCCATTGCAAACCTTGATTCACGCCGGGGAACCGGGAGCAAATGTTCCTGCCACAAAAGCGCGTATTGAATCAGTTTGGAATGCTAAATGTTTTGACCACGCAGGTGCTTCTGAAATCGGCGCGCACAGTTTTGAATGCGAAGTTCAACCAAACGGAACGCACGTAACAGAAAGCGAATTCATTGTTGAGGTGCTTGATCCGGAAACGCAGGAAGCTGTTGCGGAAGGCGAACAAGGTGAGTTAATCATCACAAATTTAGGACGCATCGGTTATCCGGTTATGCGGTACCGTTCCGGAGATTTGGTGGTGCTGAATCAAGAAC